>JACXTT010007853.1_pt1 | contig 14949 bp, 15 predicted proteins | sample 9270951 | NCBI WGS metagenome assembly JACXTT01 (sample SAMN15532306, study PRJNA645909) | rock metagenome | isolation source: weathered quartz diorite | place: Puerto Rico | collected 2017-06-21
GGTCGCTCCGCGCCCGGGTCCTTCCCTACCGTCATTCGATAGAAGGGAATCGAAGCGAGCAGGGTGATCGCGCATGCGGCCCAGGGCGGCCAGCGGAGCGTGATGCGTGGGCTCTCGCTCCAGGCGCTGAAGAGATGCGGCATCGCACCCCCGAGGGCCGAGCCCAGGATCGCGGCCAGGAAAAGCACGGTGAAGGCGGCACTGAACAGATAGGGACGGAGCGGCGGCGCGACCTCGCGCATCACGACGGGCGCGATCGAGAGCCGGAACGTGGTCACCACCATGCCCGAGACGAATGCCGCGAGGAGCAGAAGCTCCGGTGCGGCCAGGGTACCCATCAGGAGATAGGTGTACGCGGTGAAGGCCCCCGCCAGGACCAGGATCCGCCGCGAAGAGATCCGTCGAAAGAGGAACGCGACCGGGAGCGCCGCCACGGCTGCGCCGAGGGAGATCTTCGAGAGGATCTGCCCGATCCCCGCGTCGCTCACACCCAGCTCGCGGAGGTAGAGATTGAAGAGCAGGGAGAAAATGGACTGGCCGAGCCCGCAGAGAAAGAGGCCATATAAGTAGAGGCGAGCGTTCCGGCCCGAGCTTCGGACGGCGCCGAGATATTCGGCGATCGCCCCTCTCAGAAGCGTCCCCTCGCACGTTCCTTCGCGGGCAGGATCTCGAGACAGGTCGTCCACCACCCGGTCCGGATCGTCTCCACGAATTCGGAAGGCAGAGACTCTTCCTCCATCTCACGCGCCAGGGACTCGTGGTCGTACGTCACCGGGATGAACCGGGGCTCCTCCGCGCGCGCTTCGAAGAGGGCGTACCAGACCCGGGGCGAGCCGTCATTCGCGGGCCTCCCCACCGCGCCCGCGTTCGTGACCAGCCGTCCATCGGGGACCCGCCGCGCCCAGTGGATTCCGGAGTGGGAGCAAAGGATCGTGTCCGCCTCCGCCTCGCCCAGGAGCCGCGTCAGGAACGCGTCCGAGCACGCCGATTCCCAGAGGAACTCGTTGATCTTCCGCGGCGAGCCGTGGCAGAGAAGGAATCGCCTTCCGCCTCGCGTGAAGCGGATCGACCCTGGAAGCTTCCCAAGCCACGCCCGCTCGCGATCGGTCGTCCGGCGGTTCGTGTAGTCGTAGGAGAGCTGGGCGAAATGGTTGTCGGAGGGGTGCGTGTACCCGCAGCCGCAGTCGGGCAGCCTCTCGGCGAGCGATACGTCGTAATTCCCCGCCAGCGTGGTCACGCCGAATTCGTCGAGGAGCGGAAAGACCTTTCCCGGATTCGGGCCGAATCCCCCCAGATCGCCGAGGCAGAAGGTGCGCTTCGCGCCCCGGCGCCGCGCGTCTTCGAGCGCCGCCCGAAGCGCGAGATGGTTGCTGTAGACGCCGCCCAGGAACGCGATCGTTCCTTCGAGATCGGGTTCATGAAGTCGAAGGATCACGGGCTGAAGCTAGCACGCCCGCTCGCCTGCGAGGAAGGAGGCCCCTGTGGTATCCTCCCGTGCCCTCTGAATCGCGTGTGACGTTGGAGGGATCGAAACGATCGTGATCTGGGACACCCTCATCATCGGAGCCGGTCCGGCGGGTCTTTCCGCGGCGCTCTTCACCCGCATGCGCCGAATGTCCACGCTCCTTCTCGACACCGCCGTCGCCGGCGGGCAGCTCGCTTCCCTCTACCCCAAGAAGCCGGTCCACGACTATCCCTCGTACACGTACGTGATGGGAGAGGACCTGGGGAAGAACTTCGTGGATCAGGCGCGCCACATGGGGGCGGAGATCCACGAGGGCGAGCACGTGACCATGATCCAGCGCGACGACGAGCAGAACCAGATCCGCGTCACCTCCACGAAAGCGGAATACGAGGCGCGGAGCGTGATCGTCGCGACCGGAGGCGGCGCCTTCGAGCCCCGGAAGATCAACAAGCCCGGCGAGGCCGAGCTTCGGGGGAAGGGGCTCTTCTACGGAATGCCCGACGTGGAGGCTGGCAAAGGAAAGCGGATCCTCGTCATCGGCGGAGGCGACTCGGCACTGGAGTCGGCGCTTTCGGTGAAGGACGTCGCCGACGTGACCCTGATCCACATGCTGGACAAGTGGCAGGGGATGGACACCTACGTGGACGAGATCAAGGAAGCGCCGCGGATCAAGACGATGCTCGAGACCGAGACCGTGGAGGTGCGCGGCGACGGCCGGGTGCAGACGGTCGTCGTGAGGAACAAGAAGACCGAGGAAACCCAGGAGCTTCCGTTCGACATGGTTTCGATCAACATCGGCTTCCTGATGGACACGAAGATCATCCGCTCGTGGGGGCTCGAGCTCGAGGGGAATCAGATCAAGGTGGACCATGTCATGAACACGAACATGAAGGGCGTGTTCAGCTGCGGGGACATCGCGACCTACCCGGGGAAGTACAAGCTCCTGATCACGGCCTGCAGCGAGGGAGCCGCGGCGGCGAACACGGCGTACATCTACGTGAAGGCGCCGAAGAAGTTCACCGTCGGGGAGCTTTACGCCGCCCCCAAAGAAGGAGGGGACACGCAACCCAAGCCTTCGGGGACGCCTAGCTGAGTCGCTAGGCGCCGCCTCCGACCGTCAGCGCCTTGAAGCGGATCGTGGGCGACGCGACGTTGTTGCGGAACTCGAGGTCGCGGCCGACGGCGTCGATTCCGAGAAGCATCTCATCCAGCCTCCCCGCCACCGTCACGCTCTCGACCGGCTTCGTGAGCGCACCCTTCTCGATCCGCGCGCCATCCACCTGCTGCGAGTACTCCCCCGAGACCGTGTCCACCCCGAAGCCCGCGAGGCCCGTCACGTAGAGCCCCTGCGTCACGTCCTCCACCAGCGGGAGGGTCTTCGAGACCGCGTCGATGTAGAAGTTCGTGGGACCGATCGCGGGGAGCGTGTCGTAGGAGCGGATTCCGTTCCCCGTGGGCGGAGCGTTCATGCGGGGCGCCGTCACCGCGGAATGGAGGAACTGGCGCAGCACGCCGCGATCCACGAGCACCGTGCGATGGGTCTGGACCCCTTCCCCGTCGAAGTATCGCGTCCCAAGGCCGCGCCGCATCGTGCCGTCGTCCACGATCGTCACCAGGGGGCTCGCCACCGCCTGCCCCAGCCTTCCGGCCAGGAAGGAGCGCTTCTCGATCACGTTGAGGGCGCTCCACGCCGGGAACAACCCCTGGAGGAAGACCGCTGCCGCTTCCGCGGAGAAGACGACCGGCACGCGCGCGGATGGAATCGGCGCCGCTCCCAGACGCGCGAGCGCGCGTTCCACCGCCTTCTGCCCGATGACCTCGGGCCTCGCAAGATCGGTCAGGAAGCGTTTCCGGTCGACGTAGGTGCCCTCACGCCTTTGCGTGCCCTGCGTCGCGATGGGTGTCGCCGCGAGCCAGATGGACGTGGCTCGATAGCTCTGGCGCCCGATATAGGTGTTCGAGAAGAACACCTCGTAGATTGACGTGCCGCACCGAACGTCCCGCGTCGTCTGGATGCGCTTGTCCTGCCCGAAGGCGCTCTCCTCCGCCGCCCGCGCCATCCGGACCAGGTCCTCCGGCCGTTGCTGGAGGATCTGCGGATCGTAGATCTCGAGGTCCGTCTGCGAGGAGGTGAGATACTCCGGGAGCTTGTTCTCTTCCCTCGGCGTGGCCTCGTTGGTCAGGGCGAGTGTCCGGTTGACCAGCTCGGTGAGCACGGTCTCGCGCAGGTCGGTCGTGTAGAGGAACCCCATGCGCCGGTCGCGGAACACGCGGAGCCCGAGCCCCTGGATTGCCGACTGGCTCAGAAGCTCGATCTGGCCCTGGCGGATGCGCACCTCGACGTTGGTGCTGGTCTCGAGGTAGCTTTCGGCCTCCTGGGCGCCGGAGCGCTCCGCCTGGACGCGCACCTTCTCGGCGAGATCGGTTGCGGGCTGTCTCGGCATCTAGATCGAGGACCCCCCCACCGTCATCGAGGCGAACCGGACCGTGGGCTGCCCCACGCCGACGGGCACAAGCTGGCCGTCCTTTCCGCACGTCCCGCGCGTGGTTTCGACCTTGAGGTCGTTCCCGATGCCCTCGATCCGCTGCATCGTGAGGAGCGAGTTTCCGATCAGGACCGCGCCGCGAACGGGGCGCGTCAGCTTGCCGTTCTCGATCCAGTAGCCTTCGTGCACCGCGAAGTTGAAATTGCCGCTCGTCGTCTCCACGGAACCGCCGCCCAGCTCCGCGGCGTAGAAGCCCTTCGCGATGCCGCTGAGGAGCGAGGCGGGATCGCTCGCGCCGTTGTCGATGTAGGTGTTGCTCATGCGTGGGATGGGCCAGTTCCGGTAGGACATCCGCCTTCCGTTCCCGGTGGATTTCTGCGTGAGGAGCCAGCCATTCTGCTTGTCGAGGAGATACGACTGGAGCACTCCACCGTCCACGAGGACCGTGCGCTGCCCCGGGGTTCCCTCGTCATCCATGGCGTAGGAGCCGCGTCCGTTCGGCCAGCGCGCGTCATCGAGAACGCGCAACAGCGGCGAGGCGATCCTTGTGCCCGCGAGGCCGGAGAGAAGCGAAGTGCCGCGGCGGATTCCGTCGGCTTCGAGCGCGTGCCCCAGGGATTCATGGATCAGCACGCCTCCCCAGCCAGGCGCCACGACGACGGGCATGGGACCCGCCGGCGCGGGGCCCGCTTCGAGGAGTCGCAGCGCCTGAAGCGCCGCGTTTCGCGCCGCCTCCTCGGGATTCACGCGCGTGAAGTAGTCGGCGTCGACCCTGCCGCCCAGGGTTGCGAGCCCGCTCGCCCCCTTGCCCGAGGCCTGCGCCACCGGCGTGCAGACGACGCCGGTCAGATACTGGCGGTCGATGACGTAGACGCCCTCCGAGGTGCCGATCAGCACCTCCCGCACGTCGTCCTGGTATTCGACCCGCACCGACACGATCCTGGGATCAGCGGCGCGGGCCGCGGCGTCCATGCGCCTCAGGATGTCCAGCTTCGCGCTCTCGGGCATGAGGGGCCCAGGACTTGTGAGCGCGAAGGGGGGCGGCGGCGTGCGCCGCGTCACGTCGACCGGATGCGCGTGGCTCTGTTGCTCCACGACGGTCGAAGCGACGCGGGCGGCATCGAGGAGCGAGTTGTAGGTCAGCTCGTCCGAAAAGGCGTAGCCGGTCTGATTCCGCAAAACGACGCGCACACCGCCTCCGCGCGGATAGCCGTAGGTCACCGAATCGATCTTCCCCGCGTCGAGGACGATCGAGGTGCGGAACCGCTGCTCGGCGAAAAGGTCCGCCGCGTCGCCCCCGCGCGCGAGCGCCTCCTGGAGGATCCGGTTCACCGTCTCCTCGTTCAAGACGTCGCGAAGCTCCTGCCCGATGCCCATGATTGCGCCCTCGGCGGCTTTGGGCTGGAGCAGCGAGAGAGCGTCCGGGAGGCCGGCGGCAAGCGCGCCAGTGAGGAGGGCTCCCTGGCGCAGGAAATCGCGCCGGGACATCGATCGATCGCGGAGCATGTACCGGGGAGCGTTACAGATTCCCACGCGGGTTGCAAGGGTTCGGGAGCCTTTGATAACGTGGGACCCGAACGCGGGTGCCGGATCGGCAAACCTCGCGAGGGACGAATGGAACGAATCCGGAACAAGATCTTCTCGGTGGAAGAAGCGAATCGCCTGATTCCGTATCTCACGCAGGCCATGGGATCGCTCACGGCGATGGCCCGGAACATCGCGGCGGTTCAGCGCGAGATGCAGGTCCTGTCCGCGATCGAGTCCTCGGGCGCGACCAGCCGCAACCAGGACGTAACCATCCTTCGCGAGAACGAAGCGCGATGCGCGCGACTCCTCGAGGGGTTTCGCGCTGCGCTGCACGAGATCGCGTCGCAGGGATGCATCCTTCGCGATCTCGATCTGGGGCTCGTGGATTTCTACTCGATGGCGCGCGACCGGGTGGTCTGCCTCTGCTGGCGCCTCGGCGAGCCGCGCGTCATGCACTGGCACCCGACTGATGAAGGATTCTCGGGCAGGAGACCGCTGTCCGAGCTTCCCTAGCCCTCCTCCGGGCGAATCCATCCTGAACGGAGCTCCGCGTTGGACGTTCGCGATGTCTCCCGCATTCTCGATGAGATCGCGGGCCTCCTCGAGCTGAAAGGCGAGAACCCCTTCAAGGTGCGCGCGTACGAGAATGCCGCGCGCGCGCTCGACAGCCTGACCCAGGATCTGGGAGAGATCATCGAGGCGGGGACCCTCACCGAGGTCCGCGGCATTGGGGACAGCATCGCCCTCCGCATCACCGAGCTCTGGAAGACGGGACGCATGGAGTTCTACCAGACGCTCGTGGCCTCCACGCCCCAGGGCTGGCTCGAGATGATCCGCGTGCCGGGCCTCGGCGCGAAGCGGGTACGCCTTCTTGGGGAGAAGCTCCAGATCGACACGCTCGCAGCCCTCAAGGCAGCCGCGGAGGCGGGAAAGATCCGGGAGCTGAAGGGATTCGGGGAGCAGTCCGAGCGGAAGATCCTCGAGGGGATCGCGCTTCTGGAAAAAGGCTCGAGCCGCTTCCTCTCACACGAGACCCGCGCCCTCGCGGAAGGACTTCTCCTCGCGCTGAAGCAGGAGGCTCCTGTCCTGTCCACCGAAGTGGGAGGGAGTCTCCGGCGCTGGATGGAGACGGTGAAGGACGTGGACCTCCTCGTCTCGACCAGGAAGCCCGAGAAGGTCACCAAGGTATTCCTGAGCCTCCTCCCCGAGGTCGCGCTCACCGGAAGCGGCGATACGAAGACTTCCGTCCGCCTCAAGAACGGGCTTGCGGTCGATCTCCGGATCGTCACGCCGCAGCAGTTCCCCTTCGCCCTCCACTACTTCACCGGAAGCGTCGCGCACAACGTGCGGGTGCGCCAGCGTGCGCTCGACCGCGGCATGAGCCTGAACGAGTACGAGCTTTCCGGAAAGCGGCACGCCGTGATCGAGACGGAGGCGGATCTCTTCAAGGTGCTGGGGCTCTCCTACATCGAGCCCGAGCTGCGCGAGAACCGGGGCGAGATCGAGGCGGCCGAGGCCGGCACGTTGCCCGAGCTCGTAACGATGAAGGATCTGCTGGGAATCCTGCACTGCCATACGACCTACAGCGACGGGCGCTCCACTCTGAATCAGATGGCGGAAGCCGCGGTCGCGTGGGGCGCGAAGTATCTGGGCATCTCCGACCACAGCGCCTCGGCGCGCTACGCGCGCGGTCTCAGCGAGGAGGATCTCGGGCGCCAGTGGGCCGAGATCAACGCCTGGAACGCGAAATCCAGGAAGCTCCGAATCCTGAAGGGCGCGGAAGTGGACATTCTCCCCGACGGCTCTCTGGACTATCCCGACCGCATCCTCGAGAAGCTGGATTTCGTGATCGTCTCGGTGCACACGAATTTCACCATGAGCGAGAGGGAGATGACGAAGCGGATGACCACCGCGCTGCAGAATCGGCACGTGTCGATCCTGGCGCACCCTACGGGGCGCATGCTCCTGCAACGTGGTGGATACAGGGTCACGCTGGAGGAGGTATACAAGGTGGCGGCCCAGGAGGGCGTGATTCTGGAGATCAATTCGAATCCGCACCGGCTGGACCTGGACTGGCGCGAGGTCATCCAGGCGAAGGCGCGCGGCATCCGCTTCGCGGTGAATCCGGACGCGCACCAGGACACAGGCTACGCCGACCTCCGTTACGGCATCGGGGTCGCGAGGAAGGCCTGGCTCACGAAGGAAGACGTGGTGAATACACGGCCCGTGGATCAGGCGCTCCAAGTGCTCCGGAGCCGCAGGAAGTGACGCGGGGAAAAGCTTCGGGCGGCGCGGCAGGGGGCAGGTCGCGCCGCGTGCGAGGGGAGTCTTCCACGGTCCGCTTCTACCCCAACGATCCGGAGGCCCCCGTGGGACTCGAATCCGTGGTCCCCATCGTGCCTCGCGAGAACGAGCCGTCGTTCACGGTCGAGGGACGCCGCTACGCTCCCGCTCCATACGACCCCGGCACGCTCGCGTTCCAGTACTGGCAGGGGGAGATCGCCCTGGCCAGGACGATCCGGGTCTGGGAGGACCTCTTCGAGCGCGACTTCGCGCGCTGGCACGACGGTCAGCCGCTTCGCGTGAAGCTCCGCGCCGGGAAGGACCTGAACGCCTTCTACGACCGGAAGAGCCTTCAGTTCTTCTATGACATCGACAAGAAGACGAAGCGCTACGTGTACGCTGCGGAGAGCCTGGACATCGTGGCGCACGAGGCGGGGCACGCCATCCTGGACGTGTACCAGCCCGGTTTCTGGTCCACTCCGGACCTCGAGACCGCCTCGTTCCACGAGGCCTTTGCCGACTGCTCCGCGCTCCTCACGACGCTCACCGATTCCGCCGTTCGGCACGCCGTGCTCGCGGAAGCGGGGCCATACTGGCAGAAGAGCAACCAGGTCTCGCGCCTGGCGGAGGCGCTGGGGCGCGCGATCTACGACAACTACGGTCCCGGCGCCGTCAGCGATCCCACGCGGTTGCGGGACGCGCGAAACACGTTCCGCTACGCCGACCCCACGACGCTCCGAGCAGGTGCCGATGACTCCGAGCTGTCTGCGGAGCCGCACTCCTTCTCACGGGTGTTCACCGGATTCTTCTACGACGCCTTGGTGCACGAGCTGGTGCGACAGCTCCGGGCCCACCCTGGCGAGGAGGCGATCGAGGGTGCGCGGCGGTTGATGGGCAGGCTCCTGGCCCGCGCCATCGAGACCCTTCCGCCGGGCCTCGCGCGGTACGCGCTGATCGCGGACCGGATGCGCGGGATCGATCAGACCGAGGAAGGCGGAGTCGGGACGGCGTCCATCGAGGCGGCGTGCTCGAAGCACGGGATCGAGCTGCCGGCGTTCCAGGCTTCAAAGCACCGGGGGCGGAAAGGCGGCGCCAGAGGAAGAAGGCCCGACGCGGCGGAAGTGCTGGATCCGAGACGCTTACGCTCCCTCGATCCGGACGGTCCAGGAGGCCTCGCGGCGTTGCGTGCCGCGCTCAGGCTGCGGCCGACCTCCAAGCTCGAGCGCAGGGTGACGCCGCTCCGGCGCGAAGGCTCGCGCGAGCAGCTGCTCCACGTGCATCACTACACCGCGAAGAGCGGCGCGCTGGGCGCTTGGAGCGGCATCACCGTGCGCGTCCCCTGTGGCTGCACGCTCACGCGAGGGCCCTCGGGAGAAATCGAGAGCCTGACCTTGGCGCCGCACCCGGATCCCACCCCGGCGGAAGTGGTGCGCATCGTGCGGCCGTGGGTGGAGCGCCATGCGATTCATCCCAGGCGCGGGCTGCGCGCCTCGCCGCGTGAGCTGTTCCTCGAGAAGAAGCCCTTCCGTCTCACGAAGGAAGGGCTCCTGGAGCGCGTCTACTTCGACTGAGCACGAGAGACTCTAGAGCGTCTCCCCCGGCTTCACCGTCAGCACCTCGATCCCCGTTCCCTTCAGCCGATCCAGCAGCTCCCCCGGCGTCCCCGTGAGCGCCGGGAACGTGGAGTGATGGATGGGAATCACGTATTTCACGCCGAGCAGCTTCGCGGCGTAGGAAGCTTCGAGCGGGGACATGGTGTAGAGGTCGCCGATCGGGAGCGCCGCGATCGTGGGCTTGTAGATCTCCCCGATGAGCTTCATGTCATAGAAGACCGCCGTGTCTCCCGCGTGGTACACGCGGGTTCCATTCTCGAACGTGATGACGAACCCCGCGGGATCGCCGGCCGGCAGGAGCTGCTCGCCCGTATCGAAGGAGTTGGAATGGACCGCGTGCACCATGGTGGCGCGGATTCCCTGCACCGTCACCGTGCCTCCCTTGCACATCCCGATGATCTTCTTCATCCCCTTGCGCTCGTAATGCTCGGCCATCTCGAAAATGCAGACGATCTCGGGGTCATGCTTCTTCACGATTGCCTGAAGATCCGCAACGTGATCCCCATGCCCGTGCGTGAGGAGCAAGACGTCGATCCTGGGCAGTGCCTTCGCCTCCGGCGTGGCGGCCGGGTTGGTGTCCACCCACGCGTCCGCCAGCACGTTCTTCCCGGACGCCGAGCGATAGAGCACCGTGCCGTGGCCGATCCACGTGATGCCAACGCCGAGGTTCACCTTGGTCATCGTACCGCCGCTCTGCTCTTTTCCCATGGTTCCTCCAGCCGTCACCCGGCGGCCGCGCGCGACATTCAGCCGGGCTTCATGACAGGTAGTTCCTCGGGCCGCTCGAGAATGGGGGGGCTCGCCCCTAGGGCGAGCGCCTGCTCGATCGCGGCTCCGAGCGCCTCGTACTCCGATTTCATGAATCCTTCCACGCGCTCGGCGATGTAGCCCGCGCCGTCCACGACGAACAGAGCCGGCACGGTGCCGATGGCGTAGTCCTGCGACGCCCGATACGGCGGTGCTTCCCACGCCATCGGAAAGCGAATGCCGTTCCGGTCGCGGAACGCCCGGGCCGCGTTCTCAGGATCCTCGGCGATTGCGAGGAAGAACCGCTCTTCACGCCCGAGCGCGTCTGCAAGGGGCCCAAGTCTGGGAAGCACCAGCTCGCTCGCAGGGCAGTCCTCCTTGAAGAAGACGAGCACGCCCCCGCCGGGATCGAGGAGATCGCGGAGACCTCGATATCCCCCGCCGAGGAGCGGAAGGTTGAAGTCGGGCGCGCGGGTGCCAGGTTTCGCGAGCGCGCTCACTTGCGCTTCGCTCCGCCCTTGGCCCTGCGCTCCGCCCCGCGTATCGCCCTGCGCCTCGTCCCGCGCTTCGCCTTGCCCTTCGCGAGCCGCTTCCGGGCCTTCCCCTTCCCTCCACGCGCCTCTCGCCCGCCGCGCCGCCGCTCCCATGGCGGTATCCTGCCGTTCAGGAAATACGGTGCGCTCGTGCAGAGGTCCTGCACCGGACACACGGCGCAGCGCGGCTTTCTCGCGACGCAGATCCGCCGCCCGTGAAAGATGAGGAGGTGCGCGAAGAGGATCCACTCGGAGCGCGGAACGACGCGCATGAGGTCCTTCTCCACTTCGACCGCGTTCTCGGCGCGCGTCAGGCCCAGGCGGTGCGACACGCGATCCACGTGCGTGTCCACCACGATCCCGTCCGCGATCCCGTAGCCGACCCCCAGCACGACATTCGCGGTCTTCCGCGCCACGCCGGGCAAGGACAGGAGATCCTCCATCCGGGAGGGGACCTTGCCTCCGAAGGCCTCCACGATTCGAGTCGAGGCTCCGAGAAGGGAGCGGGTCTTGTTGTGGAAGAAGCCTGTGGTCCGGATCAGCTCCTCCACGTCCGTGACGTCGGCGCCCTTCAGCGACACGGCGTCCGGGAAGCGCGAGAAGAGGGCGGGCGTGACCTTGTTCACGCGCTCGTCGGTGCACTGCGCCGAAAGGATCGTCGCCACGAGGAGCTGGAACGGATTCTCGTGACGCAGCACGCAGGCCGCGTCGGGATGGGCGGCCTTCAGGCGCCCGATCAGCGCCTGCACGCGGGGCTCAGTTGACTCGCTTGTCTCGGGGGTAGAGATGGCGCACACGCTCGATCCGCTCCTGGGTCTTCGTCGCGTTCCGTAGGATCTGGAGCACCGACTGGTACCGCTGGTCCAGACTGTCCATCTCGAGAAGCTGCTCTTTCAGCTCAGGCTCGGCGTTCAGGTGAAGCGCGACAGTATTCAGCACCGATTCGGGGCTCATGTTCTGGGCGAACGCGCTGGCGAGGAGGGTCGTGGGCGACTGGCCTTCATGCACCTGCTGGAACAGCCGGAGCAGCTCCGCCGCCTCCTCGGCCGCGCGGACGCCTCGCGCCCAGGCGGGATCGTCCTGCACGGGCGTCACGCGCACGAGACGGTAGGGTGTCTCGCGAACCTGCGCCTCGATGCGAACCTTCGTGAGCCCGTCCAGCGTGATGTTGAAGCGGCCGTCCGGCAGCTTTTCGTGGTGCACAATTCTCCCGACGCACCCGACAGGGTACACTTCGGGGGTGCCATAGTAGTCTGCTTCCCAGCCCGGCTTCAGCAGCGCGGTGCAGATGCCGCGGCCCTGTTCCAGAGCCTCTGCGGCCAGCGCGCGGTATCGAGGCTCGTACACGTGGAGCGGCAAGATGGTCTTCGGGAAAAAGACTACGTCCGGGAGCGGGAACAGGGGTGTCACATCGGATGAACCCGTCACAGACGAATGCTAGCACAAAAGAGCGCATCCGGAAGGAAGCGCTCCGGCTGGGCTTCGCCGGCGTTGGCTTTGCCCGCGCGCAAGAATCGCCCCACGCGGAGCGGCTCCGGGCGTGGCTCGAGGCGGGGCGGCACGGCACGATGCGCTGGATCGCCCGCGATCCGGGGCGGCGCTCCGATCCTCGAGCGGTGCTCTCGGGCGCGAAGACGGTGATCTCGGTCACCGTGCCCTATTATCGCGGCGGCTGGCCCTCGGAGCGCGGCGCGCCTCGCGGCCGCATCGCCCGGTACGCCTGGGGCCGGGACTACCACAAGCGGATCCGCCGCCGGCTGCGCCTCCTCGCGAGCGCGATCGCTTCCGGGTGCCCGGAAGCCCGATGGCTCGCGTACGTCGATACCGGCCCGATGCTCGACCGCTCCTGGGCGGAGCGGGCGGGTCTGGGCTGGATTGGAAAGAACACGAACGTGATCGTGCAGGGACAGGGCTCCTGGTTCTTCCTCGGCGAGCTTCTCACCGACCTCGAGCTCACGCCGGATTCTCCCGCCCGCGATCACTGCGGCACCTGCATCCGCTGCATCGCGGCGTGCCCCACCGGCGCCATCCTCGGCCCGTATCAGCTCGACGCGAGGCGCTGCATCAGCTACCTCACGATCGAGCACCGCGGCTCGATTCCTCTGGAGCTACGGCCCGCGATCGGAGCGCGCATTTTCGGATGCGACGATTGCCAGGAGGTCTGCCCCTGGAACCGCTTCGCCGTGCCGACCTCGGATCCCGATTTCGCGGAGCGACCGGAGCAGCAGACCCCGGAGCTGATCCCGCTCCTTGCCCTGGACGAGGAATCCTTCCGGGAACGCTATCGTGGCACGGCGATCCTCCGCGCGAAGCGCTCCGGATTCGTACGGAACGTGGCGGTGGCGCTGGGGAATCTCGGCGACCGCCGCTCGGTGGCGCCCCTCTCGCAGGCACTCCGGGGCGATTCCGATCCCCTCGTGCGCGGTCACGCTGCTTGGGCGCTGGGACGAATCGGAGGCACCCCCTCGCGCGAGGCGCTCGAGGATGCGGCATCCCGGGAATCTTCCGAAGAAGTGCTCCAGGAAATCCTCTCGGCGCTCGAGTGCTGCGGAAGCGCCGGGGCCACCCATCGCATCCAAGGAGACCCAGAGCCATGAACCGGACGCTCTCCGCGCGCGGACCGCGTGTCCTCGCGGCGCTCCTCCTCGCGACTGTTCTCACACCCGCGGCGACGCCGGTCGCGGGCATTCTCGTTCCCGCGGCATCCGCCGCCACGCTTCCGCCGGCGGCGCCACACCACCACGGCAGCATGGTCAATCAACGTGAAGGGAGAGGACCTCGCCTCCTGGGATACCTTTCGCTGCCGAAGGGAGAGGGCACGCATCCGGGAATCGTCGCCATCCAGGAATGGTGGGGGCTCGACGACTGGGTGAAGGCGCAGGCCGACAGCCTGGCCGCTCACGGGTACGTGGTGTTCGCGACGGACCTCTATGACGGAAAGGTCGCCTACGATCAGGAGACGGCGCATCAACTCATGAGCGGCCTCGTGGATGAGGACGTGATGGCGAAGCTACGCGCGTCCGTCCAATTCCTGCGTGAGCGAGAGGACGTGCGCGCACACGCGATCGGCGTCATCGGCTGGTGCATGGGAGGCAAGTACGCCATCCGCTTCGCCGCGGCGGATCCGGGAATCCGGGCGTGCGTTCTGTACTACGGCGCGCCCCTCACCGATCCCAGGGCGACACGGAACATCCAGGCGCCCGTCCTGGGAAACTACGGGGCGGAGGATGAGGGGATCCCACCCGAGCAGGTGAAGAAGTTCGAGGCTGCACTTCGCAAGGCGGGCAAGTCGACGGATTTCAAGGTCTATCCCGGCGCGGGCCACGCGTTCGCAAACGAGAACAATCCCTGGGGTGGCTACCGGCCCGATGCCGCCAAGGATGCCTGGCAGCGGACCCTCGCGTTCTTGGACCGCGAGCTGAAGCGCGCGTCCTTGCCGGGGCGGAAGGGCTGAAACCGCGCCAAAGCGGGGCGACGCTGATGCGGACGTACGAGGTTGCGGCGGGAATCCTCTGGAATGGCTCCCAGGTGCTGATCGCCAGGAGGCAGAGCGGCGATCACCAGGGCGGCCGCTGGGAGTTCCCCGGCGGGAAGCGGCATTCCGGCGAGACGATCGAGGCCTGCCTCCGGCGCGAGATGCTCGAGGAGGTCGGGATCGAAATCGCGGTCGGGCCTCTTTGGCGCGCACTCACCCACGTCTACCCTGACCGCCGGGTGAGCCTCTACTTCCACTTCTGCGATCTCTTGAGGGGCACGCCCACGCCCCTACAATGCGACGAGCTGCGCTGGATCTATCCGGCGCAGCTCGGCAACCATCACTTCGTCGAGGGAGATCTTCCGGTGCTTCCCGACCTTGCGCGAGACCTGATCGGTAAGGCCGGCTGAATCACTTCTTGGCGGCCTTCGCGCCTTCCTCCCCCGGCTTGGCCACGTAGCCCTCGACTTGAAGGTTGATCTGCACGTCGTCCCCAAGCAGGGTGCCGCCCTGGTCGAGAGTTTTGTTCCAGATGATTCCGAAGTCCTTGCGATCCACCTTCGTGCTGCCCTCGAACCCCGCGCGCGTCACGCCGTCGAGCCCGGGACCGGAGCCCATGAACGCCGCCTCGATCACGACCGGCTTCGTCACGCCGTGGATGGTCAGGTTCCCCTCGACCTTCAGCTTGCCTTCCTGCGCCGGCGTCACCTTGGTGCTGGTGAAGGTCAGCGTGGGGTATTTCGCGACGGCGAAGAATTCCGGGCCCTTGAGTTGACCGGCCCGTTTCCCGTTTTGCGCTTCGATTCATCGCCGTTTGTAC
>JACXTT010007854.1_pt1 | contig 14949 bp, 9 predicted proteins | sample 9270951 | NCBI WGS metagenome assembly JACXTT01 (sample SAMN15532306, study PRJNA645909) | rock metagenome | isolation source: weathered quartz diorite | place: Puerto Rico | collected 2017-06-21
ATAGCATGCCCTTGAGCCTTCTTTTCCAAGTCGCGCGTGATCCAGGCCGACTCCGGCCGGGCAAGGATCGCATCCACGTTGGGTTCATGCTCGGCGATCGGACGGTAATCCAAGTAAGGGGCATAGTGAAGATGCCGGGCTTGACCTGCAGCGTCCAGTTCTACATAGAGCATCTGTTTAGAAATGGTCAGGCGGTCGCCGGTTCTTGTAGTGTTCGCGTCCTGGATCGCATGTTCGAGATAGAACAGGACGCGTGGCTTTGTTCCATGGTCGCGTTCGTCCACGAGAACAGCTCCGCGACGCAGCAAATCCCGGTGACGCTCCAGCGTGAGATCGAGTGTGGCGTCCAGAAGCGGATGACCTGGACACACAAATGCCGCAAGGGGCTGACCCTGGGGTGCTACCAAATCCTTTTCGAAAGCAATTCGTTCGTAACGTTGCAGGACAGGGTCGCCGCTCCCGATCAGCCGATCCCGGTTGCGGATCGGAGCGGGAACATGTGTGAGTTCGTACCGCCTCGGCTCGCGCTGGCGAATGGTCCCACCCAATTGCTGGAACGCCTCGATAAAGAACGATTCAATGTAGTGAGGCTGAAGGCGCTTCGCCTCGGCGCGTTCCATATCTTCACGAATACGGGCAACACGGCTGGCGTCCATTGCGTCGTGTGCGAGCGCCCGCTCCTCCAAGAGGTCCTGAAGGTGGGGACGGTCCACGGCGTTTTCAATGGCTTGAGTCAGACGCGCCCGAACGTCGGGGCGTTCACCGTAGCGAATAGCCTCAATCAGAAGATCCCGAAGCGGTCTTCCTTCGAACTGCAACTTGCCGAGAACATCAAACACCTGACCGCCGAGCGCCCTTCGCGCTTCTTCAAGTTTCTCTAAAAGCGTCCGGTACACATCACCTTCTCGCGTCTCTTGTGCGACTAGATTCCATAGTCGGCAGACTTCCGTTTGTCCGATGCGATGTATTCGCCCGAATCGCTGTTCGATCCGGTTGGGATTCCATGGCAGGTCGTAATTGACCATTAAATGAGCGCGCTGCAGGTTAATGCCTTCTCCAGCGGCGTCCGTGGCGAGCAGGACTTGCACCACGGGATCGTGAAGAAAGGATTCCTGGGCCTTTCGACGCTCCTCTCGACCCAACCCACCATGAATGATCACGAGCGATTCACTTCGGCCAAGGAGCGTCGAAATCTTATTCTGCAAGTAGTTGAGCGTGTCCCGATGCTCTGTAAAGACGACGAATTTTCCCTTGTTCTCTCCGTAGACGAGGAGTGCCGACAGTTCGCGCCACTTCGTATCTGTTCCGCTTCGGCGCACAGAAAGAGCCAGGTTCTCCAATCGCGACAGCGTGGCGATTTCCGCCTTCAGTTCTTCGATCGTGCGCGCCGCGGTGGCTTGATCGAGAATCTCTTCTTCCGCTGCCTGGACTTCGTTTTCCGGTGCCTCTTCCAGATCCTCGACATCATCGGGATCGAGTGTGGGAGTGTTCTCCGCCAATGCCACTGCGACGGCACCGCGCTGAAGCAGTTCCATCTCACGTTGACGCTTTTCGAGCCGTTCGCGTCGCCGCCGGAGAGACTGGTAAATGGCTTCGGGGGACGACGCCAAGCGGCGTTGCAGGATCGTGAGGGCAAATCCAACCGTTCCGGCGCGCTTGTCGTTCTGCAGCGCTTCAGCTCGGTTGAATTCCTCGCGCACGTAATCAGTGACCTCTTTGTACAGTCGCGCTTCCGCATCCGACAGCTTGTAAGGGACGGTCTCCGCGATCCGCTCTGGAAACAGCGGAGTGCCGTCGAATTTCAGAAGCGTTTCCTTCACCATGCGGCGCATGAGGTCCGACGTGTCCACTGCGTGAACGCCGTCACGGAATCGGCCTTCGAACCGGTCGCCATCAAGAAGCGCCATGAAGAGCTGAAAGTCTTCTTCTTTGCCGTTATGAGGCGTTGCGGTCATCAGCAGGAAGTGGCGCGTGAGGCCAGATAGCATTTGCCCAAGCCGATAACGTTTCGTGTACTTGATTTCTCCACCGAAAAACGTCGCGGAGAGTTTGTGTGCTTCGTCGCAGACCACCAGGTCCCAGCGGCAGTCCGCCGCCGCGAGCTTTGCCTGAACATCTTCGTTGCGCGAGAGTTTATCGAGGCGGGCAATAATGAGATCGTTTTCGAGAAACCAGTTGCCGGTTCGAGCAGCTTCCAGCTTATCGTTCGTAAGGATTTCGAAAGGTAAGTGGAAACGACGCCCGAGTTCGTCCTGCCATTGTTCTGCGAGACTTCCCGGACATACGATAAGGCACCGCTGCAGGTCGCCACGCGCGATCAGTTCCTTGATCAGCAATCCAGCCATGATCGTTTTGCCGGCGCCCGGATCGTCTGCCAATAGAAATCTCAATGGCTGGCGCGGCAGCATGGATTCGTAGACCGCCGTGATCTGGTGGGGGAGAGGATCGACCAACGAAGTATGTACGGCGAGAACGGGATCAAAGAGGTGCGCGAGGCGGATTCGATGCGCTTCGGAGACCAGCCGGAATAATGCTCCATCGCCGTCGAAACTCCACGGTCGTCCTGCCTCCGCTATTTCGAGCCGCGGTTCGTCGTGCCTGTAGAGCAGCTGATTCGCGACGCGGCCAGCTGGATCTTTGTAGGTCAATTCCAATGCTTCTGAACCGAACCACTGGACGCTAACCACGGTAATGAGCTGATCGGGCAGAATGCCGCGGACGGAGGCGTTCGGTTGAAGGTCCTCAAGGCGTGTCATGATCGCACAGCATATTAGCTATCCGCCGCACCAGCGGCTAGCGCATTGATGGCGCGATCTTTACGTCCACACAATGGCGACCGACTGTTGATCAGCCTTCAAGGGTTGAAAACCTGCGGTGCGGCCGCAGGTCAGCTCTCCAAGGATGTGCCTGCGAGGACGGTATGCAGTTCTGTGAAAAGGTCTGAATGCCGTTGAGTCAGATACTGGGTAACAAGGTCGTTGTTGAACAGTTTCGTGAGATAACCGCGGGCCAGGACAAGATTAAGAACCTGATTGCCGTGCGATTCTTCGATCGCTTTCAAGTCTCGCTGGAGCGTTCCCATTTCTTTCGCCATCCTCGCCATTTGTTCGGGCGTGAGACCATCGACACTTTTGTGTTTCTCAGGTTCAACAAGCATGTCGGGTGGTGTAGCCGCGAGAAGCGCTTTCGTATAGGGGACGGAGAAATTATTCGCTGTGACGAGTAGCTCGGCCACCTCAATCTGCCGAATCGGTTTCATTTTTCTCAGCACAGGAAAAACGTTCGGCGTCAGGTGCTTGGTCTTCAGGATTTCCGCGGCTTCCTTGCAGATCCCGTTGAGCAGGTCCCGCTTTTGACGAATCGCGGCAATGTCTACGTGCAGAACTGTCGCAATCCGTTCCTCGGAAATGCCGCTCTTTATCGCCTTCAGGATCATTGAGTGCTCCTGGATCGGCGAGATCTTGTTGACGCGTCTGTTGTACGTGTACGCTTCGTCGTCGGTCGAGATGAGGCAAGAGGCGTGAGTGTGCCCGAGTTCTTTTAGTGCTTCGAAGCGAAGGTGACCATCCAAAAGCAGAAACTTCCCAGTACCGTTCTGCGGAAACACTGCAAGAGGTTCGATGACGCCGAGCTCGCGAATGGAGGACATGACCTTCTGGTATTTCGCATTGCTTTTATGGTTCAGTTTTGTTTGTTTCAGAGGCAGCAAGTCCGTTAGGAGTATCATGAGACCCTCTGCCTCAAACCCAACGCGAACGCCCTTACTCATCTTACACCTTCACTTCGGTGCGGATTCTCTCAGCTAAATATGCAGGTAGACTGTCGAGGCCTTCGGTTCGCAGCACTGTAACGAAGTCCTCATCGTGAAAGAGTTTCTTGAGCGCCGAAACAATAAACAGCAGCCGGTGTTCGGTCAGCTGAGCTCTTTTCACCATAAGCTTTTGCTTATCAACCTCACGGCGGTAAACGCGGACGAGAGCTTCAGCCGAGGATATGAATTGACCGGGAGTCCTGTTGGCTGGATTTATGCGCTTTCCGCGGATTCGACGTTGCTCGATCAAACGGCGGACTGCCTGGAGTTTCTTACCTCGTAGCGTCTTACCCTCATAGGCATCGCACAGGATTTTCTGAAGGCCCTCTTCATCGGTACGAGCAATCTGCATGGCGACTGAGATTGGTATTTTCCCCCGCTCGACCGCTGCCAAGAGCCGTTCTTCACCGTGGCTCAAAAGATGGGATGCTGCCAAAACATAGCTCTTGTCCATGTCGAGTTTTTTCGCGATCTGCGCGGGGTTATAGCCGCGTTCATTTAAACTACCGATTTCCCGTAACAGCTCGACTGGACTCTGATACCGCCGGGCGAGATTTTCCACGAGGCTCATTAAGAAACATTCTTCTCTCGTCGCGTACCGAACGATAGCCGGAATCTCCGTCTGCCCGAGTGCCATAAAAGCTTCAAGACGACCTTGTCCACAGACCAGGTCGTAGTATTTTTCTCCGTTAGTGTCTTCTCGCAGAGCCACTGTGATCGGCTTCTTTAGACCGATATTAGAAATGTTTGAAATGATCGTTTGAAAGACGATCCTGTTCCGGCTCCGCGGATTGAGCACCTTGATTTGGTTAACCGGAATCATCTGAACTGTCGAAACACTCTCGTTCATGTCGCCTCCTCTGCTTTGACGCGCGGGATCATTGCAAAGAAAGAGTCAAGATTGCTAAATCGATAAGCGTCCATACGTACGCCATTACGTTCGCGCAACATCAGATCTTGAGTGGTCATGTCGCAGCGAGGCAGTATGTAATAGTCGCGTGGCTCTCGGTTCTCAACGTCCATTCTCACGATAATGGCAACGTCCGCTTTCAAGCAGTCTTCGGGAATGAACCAATGCACTCCTCGAGGCCGGTGCCAGTGTCGGAACCGAGCAATCGTCACAGTCGCCGTGAATTCACTGTTGATTTCTAGGACTTCGGTGGCCGGATCACGTACAACCGCGCCGCCTAACTGCTGGATACGCTCGATAATCGCTGCAACGATTCTGGACTCCACTTCGCGGAGTTGCCGATTTATCGCGGTGTAACGAAAGTCCTTTCCAGGGTTGTAGCCGACCAACCTAAACGCAGTGACCAAAGTATCGAAGCGCTGCCGGTACATTTCTTTGCCAAACATGTCGTCGGTTTGAGTTATGAGTGGACCACTGAGCCGACCCTCGCGTTCGAGCAGCGCATGCAGATCATCCAAGAGTTCTTCGTTTGTGCATTTCCGTCGGCGTTCGGAAATGATGTTCTGCGCCTTGTAGAAAAGATCTGGCGAGATAATCGGCTCAAATGCGCCAGGCTTTCTGATCCACATATCTGGAGGATTGCGAACAAATCTCTTCTGCAGTTTGAATGACGTTTTGTAGTACACGTTATTTCCAATGTACTTTTCATTCGTCAGAACTTCATGAATGCTGTGTATGTTCCATCGGTGTCCCCATTCCGTTTTTGCACCCTGCTCCCTTAGAATCCGCGCGATTTGGGCTTTGGCCCGCTTCTCCTCGACAAACATTCGGTAAATGGAACGAACGATCGCGACTTCATCCGGAGGTCCGGGAACCAAGATGACACGGTCAGTGCTTAAACTCTTCTGCTCACCCCGCCGTAGCGTGCCCTTGAAATTTCCATCGATGTCCCGGAGCATCCTGCGCATTCCAATGCCTGCACAGCCGCCCTGACGGTAGCCAAGTTCAATAATTCGACACATTCCGATGAATACTTTCGATGAGAGCTCGCGGCTGTACTCAGCGGCCATCGCCCGTTTCAGATTTTTTATGATTGCGGAAATCGCACTGCCGTCATTTTCGAATGGCTCTGCACAATAGTGGACCTGGATGTTTGCCCGGCGACAGACGTATTCGTAGTACGCGCTCTCATCAGTATCCTGAAACCTTCCCCAACGGCTGACGTCATAAACCAGAATTACACTGAAATCCGTCTGATGAGTCTCCACATCCTTGATGAGTTGTTTAAGAGCAGCCCGCCCCTCAATTCTCAGTCCGCTCTTGCCCGCGTCTACGTAGGTTTTCGTAATAATCATTCCCCGGCCTTGTGCGTACTGTCGAATGGCGTCACGTTGATTGTCTGTTGAATATTGCTGGTGCTCGGTAGACATGCGGACGTACTCCGCAGCGCGTATTTCAGCCGGCACCAAGACCGGAGGAGTGATAAGCGATAGATCAATGTTGCCCACGTCTGCACGCTCGCCTTACCGGATTTTCGAAGGTAGGTTCCTTTTATAGAGGTCTTCTAAAAGCGTTTCAAAGAGATGTTCTTTTCGGGCTCTCGCTGAACATGGCATAGAGAGTTCCCTGCAGAGCAAGGATTTTGGCGTTCGCCAAGATGTTCTTTTCGTGGCCGGCCGCAGGTGGATGGATGAACCAAATTGCAGCTGTGGAAGGTCTTAGGTCGAAAGCTAAGTTGTTCTTTACAAGGCCGAGGAGACGCTCCAATTCGCTGGCCATCGGTGACGTCTCGCCGTCCGGCAACCTTTGTTTCTGCCGATTCGAGAGATATCGCTTCATGTAATCCGGATTCTGCTCTCGCCATTTCCTCTGGCTGTCACGACACTGCTCCCGATAGACCGGATCTTCTTTGAGTTTTTTGCGATGGTAGTCCGTACGGCGCCGGCGTTGGCATTCCTTCAAGCTGCAGACGTCCTGATCAGGGTGGTACCGTGACGGTTTGAATTCCTGTTCACAATACCGGCAAATCTTTACGCTCATAGAGCTTCTGCTGATGCCGATGCCACGCGCGGCCGTTCAAGCTTTGACGTTCGCAAAGTTTCAGAGAAGTTCTTCGAGAATCTTTCGGGCCCGCTCAATTTGTTTGGACCTAAAAGCATTCCGCGACTGACGAAGGAGATCGACGACCTCGAGGAGTTTCGTATCGGTATGCTGGCAATGCTGCACGAGAGACCTGATGTCGTCGGGTGTCGGGGGTTCGTTCCTATCAAGTTGCTCCTTCACGCGCCTTAGCCGAGATTGATAGTCTTCGTCCATACCGACCTTTTCGCCGATGCTGGAGCCGAAGCACCAGAACGGAGCCGCCGCGGGGCAGCTCCGTCCTGTTGAGTCCAGGCTAGGCTACCGAAACCGCGTCGGCCTCGATCACCTGGCCATCGGGCATCCAGGCATCAATGTTTTGAAATCCGCGATTCACCTCTGACAAAAGCTGCAGCGCTCGGGAAGCGGACCGAAGCTGATGCGTGCAGAGATCTGTCGCATGATTGTACACGTCAAAAACGGAGTCCCGCGGCGAACGCTTTGCCTGCAATCGCTCAGAATAACGTTCGGGCAGACTCTCCAAAGCCCGTCTATGCTCCTCGACACCGGCCGGAATTCCAGACCAATGAGAGAAAAGATCGAGAATCTGGTCAAACAGGAACAGAAAGTTCCTGAGCTGATCGCCGGCAGCCTCAATTTTGATCGTTCCAGCGTGCACCGCCATGAATCCGCCGGCGAAGACTCCGCTACCGCCAACCGCAAAGTTTGTGCAAACAAAACTGAATGCGCCGATTTCAACGGCAATTTTGCTTGTGGCGTCGAGTGAATTCGTGACCTTAATGAGCGGGCAAAGCCGATCATCCTTCCGATCATTTGCGTTCACGCGTAACGTGCGCTCCATTGCGGGGAACTTGTAGATTGCCCGCATTTTGGCGCCACCACCTGTTACATAGATCCCGCGAGGGACCGGGCCGACGTCGAGACCTTCCAACGCCTGATCAATCGTTTCGATTACGCTCGTGTGTGGCACGAGTGCGTAACGATCGGAAACGACGGATAGCGCCCGGCCCGTATCAGCACGGGTGACGACATGTCTGCTCGGAACATCTTCGATGATTCCCGTCATCGGGTTGCGGTATTGTGCAGGGACGATTGTCAACGGGAAGTCCGCCGGATTCCCAACGATATGGGTCTGATTGACGTGGCTGTTAAGGTCAACTACTGATTTACGCATTTGTCTATCCTCTCTTTTGTCGCCCGAGTTGATGTTCGCTTCTACTCCGTCGGGCACGCGCGAGCAGAAACGATTCAAAATCCCCTATAAAAGGTATGAGGGGTTTTCCCGGAAAAATCTGTCAAAGAAAATTTAGGCCTGCATTTTTCTTGCAGTGCCAACAAGCCGGAAGGGAAAAGCGGTGATCAATCGCCACGCCACTCAAGCGCTTTTTGCTGTAGGTCCAGAGAAGTGGACTGATCGCGGTATTGCTTAAAGTGCTCCTGCCCATCGCTGGGTCAGTGTTCCCTTTGGTGAGACTTCTTCGGTACAGGCAAGCTACCTGATGAAATCCATGACCTGGCGCGCCGAGCCTCGGGCGAAAGGTCTCGAATCATTTCTTCGAGGCTCTTCATACTCCACAAGGATATTTCCGCTCACCCGCCGCCAAAACGCTGAGCCTTTTGGATCCTCCGGTCCGGGGCAAGCCGGCCTCATTTTGTTTGTCAGATTTTCAGTCCGTGCGGCCTCGTACGTTTTAGGGGATCACGGTGCTATCGCACCGGCTAAAAGTTGACACGTCACCCCTGAAAGGGCGCTGCAGAGCAACGTCCGGCGCTAATCGTTAACGTTTTGTTTTTAGTGACGTTAACGCCGGTGCGGTTAACGTTCAGCGCTCTTGGTTAACGTTGCGCTCTGGGTTTTTGGGGTTATTCAGACCATGAAGAACGAGCTTCGTGCAAAGACTATCGGCTGCAAAGTAACGGAGAGTGAACACGCTCTTATCGAGACATTGGCCCAACGCAAAAACACCTCCATCAGTGACTGGTGCCGTGAGTCGCTGATCGCTTGTGCTGCTGCCGAGAATGGGGCCGATCCGACGAGGACCGTCTTAGAGGAACTTTGGCTCTGCGGACCATCGTAACCACGATCCTCTTCCGGATCGCGAACGGCCAGAAGATCGAGGAAGAGCAAATGACCGCGCTTATCAAAAAGGCCGATGAATCCAAGCGGCATCGTGCCGAGGAACTGCTAAGTCGATCCAAGGGCGAGTCGAGGTAACCATGAAAGGTTGGGTATTCAGTGAGCTGAATTGGACCCTCGGCCGAAATTGGGCGAAGCGAACACTTCTGCTGATTTTTGGGGCCGCCGTCCTAAGCTTCCTCGTCTTTTGGGTGTTCTCGACGGTACACTTCCGCCTCTTCTGGACCCCATTGCAACAGGCCTACTACGACGCGTACAAGCAATCAACCACCGGCAGTCCGGACGTACTTGTGTTCCGAATCCTTCTCGTGGATCTTCCGGTATCGACTGGGGGAGTCCAGACTTTCTTTGCCACGGATCGTGATGTAAAGCCGCTCGGTAATGGGCGATTTGAGCTAAGCGAAGAGGGGCACCTCAAAGGATTAAGGAGTGTCCACTGGGCGACATATCCGCGAGTGAATGCCGGTGAGTTGTACTGGCATCTGCGCGACCACATCTATGGCGGCCAGTCGCCGAGTGACCTCTTCCGGATGCCCCGTTACGCAACTTACCTGGTATTCGTGTGCATCGTAGCGGTCGGCATCTACCTGGACCGAGCCGACGTTATCCGCAAACGGCGAGGCGAGCACATCCGCGGACCGGAGATCCTCACAATCGAGGACTTTAACAAGGTGCGGCGCGGAGACGGGATTGGCATTAGAGCCAGTGCTCCGCAAGAGGAAATCATTCGCGTGCGCCGCAAGGACGAATGCCTGCACTTTTTGATCATGGGCGACACCGGTACGGGAAAGTCGGTGCTTATCGCCCAATTTCTGGATGAGCTTCGAGAACGTGGCGACGCGGTCATCGTTTACGACCCCGCCAGGGAATTTATCGTTCGGCATTTCGACGCCAAACGTGGTGATGTCCTGCTCAATCCGCTCGACCGCCGAAGTCCTTACTGGAACCCATCGAGTGAACTGACCCATCCGAGCGAAGCGTTGACGATAGCGAAGAGCCTCTTTCCGGACAAAGAACTGGAGAACCGATTTTTTACCGAAAGTTCCCGAAAGATATTTGCTTATTTGCTGACGTTCCGCCCTTCAGCGAAGCAGCTCATCGAATGGATGAGTAACCCAGACGAGATCGATACGCGACTCGCGGGTACAGCCTTGGCGCCGCTCATCGATAAGACGGCAGCTCCACAAAGGAGTGCCGTTTTATCCACGTTGAATCTTGTTTCGGACGCGCTGAAACTTCTGCCCTCACTCGATGAAACCTCTGCTGAATGGAGCGCGGTCAGTTGGGCTCGCGAGCGAAAGGGTTGGATTTTTATTTCCAGTACACCGGAAACTCGCGAACCACTGTTGCCATTGATCAGCATGTGGCTCGACATGCTGATCCTGCGTCTGATGTCGGCGGATCAGAAATGGGCGCATGAGAGACCCGTTTGGGTCGTTGCCGATGAAGTTGCAAGCCTGCAGAAGTTGCCGCAACTCGCCACCGCGCTTACCGAGAGCAGAAAGCCGAACGTTCGAATTCTTCTTGGATTTCAAGGCCGCAGCCAGCTGGAAAGCCGGTATGGGCTGGAAGCGGAAGTAATGCTTTCACAGCCTGCGACGAAGATCTTTCTAAGAACAAGTGAACCCCGTGCGGCCAAATGGATATCCGACAGCATCGGCGATGTCACGGTTGAACGTATGCGTGAGGGGGTCACGGCCGCTGTCAACGATTGGCGAGACAGCGCAAATTACTCGATGAATCGGTCCACGGAACCGCTGATCTCGCCGGCACAGATCACCGGGCTTCCGTCACTATCGGGCTACATTAAATCCGAAAACTACGTTGTGAAGTTTCAGTTCAGGCCCGATCCGCAGCCGGAAAAGGCACGAGGCTTCGTGCCAAGACTATCGAAACCTTCTCTTCCAACAGTGCAGGCATCGCCGCCGTCAGAGAAGTCCGACACGCAGTCGCCTCCAATCTCTAGAGGTGAGCAGCAGGCGATTCTGCCGGAGACCGAGCCTGGTAAATCTGCCGAGATGAAGATTTGGGAATAGCATGATTACTCTTTCGAAACCGCTCAGTGCTGGTCAGGCGAAGTCATACCACAAGGAGGAGTTCAGCAACGATCGCGACAACTATTATTCGCAGGGCGGCACGGTTCGGGGAGAGTGGCAGGGGAGACTTGCCGAGCAGTGGAGTCTTCAAGGGCCAGTGAAAGAAGAACAGTTTGAACGCCTCGCGGACGGCCGCCACCCGTTTACGGCCGAACAAATTGTTCAGCATCGGGTCTCAAACGAGTATGTGAACGAACACGGAAAGACCGTCAAGGCGATGGAGCATCGGGCCGGATGGGACGCGACATTCAGCGCGCCGAAAAGCGTCTCACTAACGGCGCTTGTTGGAGGTGACGAGCGTATTCGCGAAGCACACCGGGAGAGCGTCCGTTCCGCTTTGAACGAAATGGAACGCTACGTCCAGGCACGTATGGGTGGCAACCATGCTCCGGAAACAACAGGGAAATGGGCGGTGGCCAAATTCGAACACGATAGCGCGCGTCCGGTGAATGGCTATGCGGCCCCGCAGCTCCACACCCACTGTGTCATTTTCAATGTCACCGAAACGAAAGACGGACGCACGCGCGCGCTTCAGCCTCGGGAACTATACAAGACTCAACAGTACGGCACGGCCGTGTATCAATCGGAATTGGCAGACCGGTTGAAAAGATTGGGATACGAAATCGAACTTGGCAAGAACGGAGCACCCGAAATCAAAGGGTACACGCGTGAATATCTGGAGGCGAACAGTCCTCGCCGAAAGCAGATCACGGAGCATTTGTCATTGAGCGGTTATGAAGGCGCCGGTGCAGCTCAAGTCGCGGCCCACCGAACGCGCGAAAGCAAACTCACGATCGCTCCTGACGAAATGCGGCGACGGCATCAAGAAGTGGCGGTCGCGTTTGGGAGTCAACCAGACAAAGTGGTCCAGCACGGTCGAGAACGCGGCTTGCAGGTTCAAGAGAGCGGGCCGATCGCGAAGCATGCGCAAATGGCGGTTACCTACGCCAGGGACAAGAATTTCGAACGCGAAGCTGTCGCCGATGAACGTGATCTCATGCGTGACGCTCTCAAGCGATCCCTGGGCACCGCGACCGTCGATACGATTCAAGCTGAATTTCGTAAAAGGCAAACGAATGAATTCATAGAAGTCGCGTCGCAGCGAATCGATAGCCCACAGCGATCCTGGACGACCAAAGAGATGCTGAATCTCGAGGCATCTAATCTGAGGATCGTTAAGCAGGGGCGAGATCAGTAGGATCCCATTGCGCGGGATGAAAACATTCGCGGAATCCGGGAGCGTGGCCTCGACAGCCACTTGACGACGAAACAGCGCGAAGCAGCCTTCGAGGTCCTCCAAAGTCGAGACCAGGTCACAGGCCTTCAGGGGAGCGCCGGTTCAGGAAAGACGACTTCTCTGTCCTTAATACGTATGGCAGCAGAACATGACGGGTACGAGATTCAAGGCCTCGCGCCAACGACTCGCGCCGCGAGGCAGCTGGAAACAGCCGGCATTCATTCCACGACGCTGCAGCACTTACTCGCTCACGGGAAGCGGTCGGCCGAAGGTCCGCGGCATTTGTATGTGTTGGACGAATCCAGTCTGGCGAGTACGAAACAGATGCATGAATTCCTGAGCCGTCTTCAGCCACACGATCGCGTCCTCGTTGTTGGTGATGTTCGCCAGCACCAGGGAGTGGAAGCTGGCCGACCGTTTCAGCAGATGCAAGATGCCGGAATGCGAACGGCGAGATTGGACGAAATTGTCCGACAGCAAGATGAGGTGCTCAAACAGGCAGTTGATCAACTCTCTCATGGCAAGGTTGGGCAAGCGATTACTGGACTGAGACTCGATGGCAGGGTCCATGAAATCCAAGACATGGAGCAACGTATCAAAGCAATTGCAAGGGATTACGTTTGTGCCCCACAGAGCACACTCGTGATTTCGCCAGATAACAATTCTCGGGAGCATATCAACCGCGCCATTCATCACGAGTTGCAAATCCAAGGGACGGTGGAACGATCGGGATACAAAATGGATGTGCTGTCGCCCCGTCACGACCTGACAGGCGCCGAGCGGCGCTGGGCGTCGCGATACGAAGCCGGTGATGTGATCCGTTACTCCAGAGGCAGCGAGGGTTTGGGAATTCAACCGGGCGAATATGGCGTCGTCAAACAAATAGATGGCGATCAGAATCAGCTAACCGTCTCGCTTCGCGACGGCCGGAACATTACTTACGATCCGAGGCGTCTTCAGGGTGTGAACGTATTTCGGGAGAGCAGTTCTGAATTCGCATGCGGGGACAGAGTGCAATTCACGTCTCCAAATCGTGCTCTCAAGATCGCCAACCGAGAGATGGGAGTCATAGAAGAAATCGACCGGGAACAAAATTTGCGCATACGGCTTGACTCCGGGAAGTCGGTCGGGTTCAATTTAGCCGAACATCCTCACATTGATTACGGCTATGCGGTCACGAGTTACAGCGGCCAGGGACAAACAGCCCATCGTGTTCTGGTTCATGTGGACACGAGCCAAAGTGAACACCTCGTCAATGAACGATTCGCATATGTCGCCTTGTCACGCGGCAGGTACGACGCCGAGATCTACACCGACAATTCAAGCGACCTCGCACGAACTCTATCTCGTCACACTTCCAAGTCTTCGGCACTCGATTCCCACGAGCGTTTCCATGCCCACAGTCATGAAGAGGAGTTTGGCCACAAAGCAAACGATTCCCTGAAGGGGGAAGCGGCTGTCGATGAATCACGTGGCGAGGAAGGTCATGCTCACGGGCAAGACGCCGGCCTTTAAGGATTAGCGATGGGATCGATAATTGAATTTATCCTTCGAATACATCTTGCGGCACTCGCCCTTATTGCGACCTCGGTTAAGACGGTCTTTCAGAAGTGGTCGGCCGTTGACCAGGCATCGACTATCGTCTGCATCGTCATGTTCGTCATCAGTCTTTTGACATGGAACTCATGGCTTCTTATTTGTTGTATCGGCGCTGCTGCGTGCCTTTCGATTGCATCGGCGCAAGGCTGGCAATGGGACCTGCTTGAAGAACTGCAGAGCATTCGTCAGCGAGGACTTGCTCAGACTGTCAAAGAATCGATTCGCGTCGATGTAGTCGGGGAAACAGTGGACCGTGCCTCAACCGCAACAGACCGGCAGATAGCTAGCGTTGAACGTGTTGCGACGCTGCTGAGGAATCGCATTATCGGCCAGAACCAAGCGACCGAAACGGTGATTTCGGGATTGGAGGCGGCCGCGGCCGGTACTCGGGCAAGTGGTGACCGGCCGTTGTCCTTCATGATGATCGGACCGACCGGTGTTGGCAAAACGGAAACTGCCAAACTGACATCTTCCGGCCTTCGGTACAACTTCTACGTGGTTCCAATGGAAGACCACAAAGACAGGCATGGTATGTGGCAGTTGACGGGAACGCCGCAGGGATACTACGGAGGCGAAGGTATGTTGACGCGCGAGATCGTAGCGCATCGGCATACGGTTCTCTTATTTGACGAGTTGGAAAAAGGAGCGAAGGAGATGACAGACATCTTCCTCCGGATGCTCGACGAAGGGAAGGTCCGGGACAGGAGAACGGATCGCGATGTCGACTTTTCGCAGTGCGTGATCTTCTTCACTTCGAATCTAATCACGGACGTGCCGAAGGGTGCAGACCAGAATGGTCTTCGGAATCTCGTGCAGAAGACCGGTGCGCTTCGACCCGAGTTGATAGCCCGCATCGGAACGATCGTCCCCTTCCATTCGTTTTCGGATTCGCACATGTCCCAGATCACCGAAATGCAACTGACGAGATATCTCGAACAGGTCTGTCGCGGCCGGCACATCAAACCGAAGGTCACGCTTTCTCGCGGCGCCAACGAGTTCCTCGAGTTTAAACAAGATGCCAAACTTGGGTCCCGAAATGTTACGGGTAGCCATGAACTT
>JACXTT010007855.1_pt1 | contig 14946 bp, 12 predicted proteins | sample 9270951 | NCBI WGS metagenome assembly JACXTT01 (sample SAMN15532306, study PRJNA645909) | rock metagenome | isolation source: weathered quartz diorite | place: Puerto Rico | collected 2017-06-21
GTGTCGGCCAACGTTTCCGAGTGCTTCGGGCAGTTCACCTCGACGAACGGGGGCGGGGCCCGGGGGCCGCTGTCGGGGATGAGGCGCGCGAGCTGCGTCTTCCCGGTGCCTGTGTCGCCCGTGATCAGCACCGTCTTCGAGGACGGCGCCACCATCGCGACGTCGCGCAGCGCGCGCGCGAGCGCCGGGCTCCGGCCAACGAGCCCGTCGCATCGGAGCAGGGTGCGCACCGGCCGCGTCGGGTCGTCGCCCTCGCGATGACGGTGCTGGAGGACGACGCGGTCCACGTGCGGCCCGAGGTGGCGCGCCACCAGCTCGACCCGGAGGCGATCCGCCTCGGTGAACGGCCCGACGACGGGCTCGCGCCCCTGCAGGTAGAGGGCGCCGTTCGCACCGATCGGCGCACACAGCACCGCGTCGATTGCCGCGCGCTTCACGCTCGCGCGCGCACCGAAGCGCGGGTCGAGCAGCGCCGAGGCCGTCACGACCGTCCGTCCGGTGGCGAGCGCCTCGGCGATGATCCCGCGCGAGATCCCCGCGCGAAGGCCTTCGATGCGATCGGGCGAGAGACCGTGGGCGCTCCACCATCGCGGGGCGTCCGAGCCGCACTCGGAATCGTGCAGCTCGAGGTAGCCTTCGCGGGCACCGACCAGCTCCACGACCAGATCCAACGCTCCCTGGAGGAAGGAGCTGGGGCTGGTGTGCTGTCCGAGCTCCAGGAGTTGCAGGTAGAGGTCTCGCTCGCGACGAAGGCCAATGGGATCGTCGTCGCCCGAGGGCGCGCTCATGGCACGGTAGCTAGGACAGGAGGCATCCCCGACGCAAGGGGAGACGCGGCGGTCCCGTCGTGAAGTCTCGGGTGGGAGACTCCAGACGCCGCGTCTGCTTTCCCGGACTTCCGCCCGAGCGCACCGCCGCGGCGGCAGGTCTCACCGACGTCCACCCGAAGGAAACCCGCGCCGGGCCGGGCCCCGGGTCGTCGACGGACGCGGCGCGGCGCTTGCTTGGCTGCTCGTTCGTGCGTCGACATCCCCGGGAACGCCCCGCACCGGCGGGGGTCATGGCCTCATCGCGATCTTGCTTGCCTCTGAACAGGCCGTTTTGGTGGACTAGCAGCCGTCCTTGGCGGCACGGCCTCACCCGTGCCATAGGGGGGCCGTGCAGCGCTCCGTATGGTCTGGACGTGCCGGCGAAGGCGCCGCTCGCGCGCGCGACCCCGTGGCCGGCGTGCTGCACGACCCTGCGTTCGCCGAGCGCTACGAGATCGTCGAGGAGATCGGCTCCGGCAGCTTCAGCGCGGTCTACCGCGCCCGGCAGCGCACGACGGGGCAAGAGGTCGCCGTCAAGGTGCTCTGCCCGCCGCCCGGGGCGGGAGGCCGTCTCGACGCGGTCGATCTGCAGCGGTTCCGGCGCGAAGCACAGGTCTGCGCCGGGCTGCACCATCCCAACATCGTGCGGCTCGTCGACGCTTCCGGCGCCGACCATCCGCCGTTCTACGTCGTGTTCGAGTTCGTTCCCGGGTGGAACCTCGCGGATCTCCTCGCCGCGCAGGGGGCACTCGGCCTTGCCGATTCCACCCATCTGATGGTGCAGGTCCTCGACGCACTCTGCTGTGCCCACGCGAACGGGGTGGTCCATCGCGACCTCAAGCCCGCCAACATCATGATCAGCAGCACCGGCGCCCGACGGAATGCCCACGTCCTCGACTTCGGGCTCGCGTCCATCACGGCCGAGACGCAGGCGGCGCTCCCCCGCCTGACGCTGCGTGGCGAGTTCCTGGGCACCGCGGCCTACTGTGCCCCGGAACAGCTCCACGGCGCGCCCGCCACGCCCAGCTCCGATCTGTACTCGTGGGGGCTGATCTTCCTCGAGTGCCTGAGTGGCGTCCCGGCGCTGGACGGCCGCTCCGTCCAGGAGGTCGTCCACAAGCAGCTCAGCCCCGAGGAGATCGCGATCCCGCCGGAGCTGCCCCCGGACATCCGTGCGCTCCTCGCCGCGGTGACGCGGAAGGATCCGTCGCGGCGGCCGTCCTCCTCGCTCGAGGTACTTCAGGCGCTGCAGTCTCCGCCGCTCCAGCTCCCGACCTTCCAGACCCCGCTTCCCACCGTGGAGACGAGCCCGCGCCGGTCGACGCGATGGCGCGAGCACGGCAAGGTCTGGCGCATCCCGCCCGGCCGGAACCCCTCGTTCACTGGTCGCGAACGGGAACTCGCGCGGATCACCGAATGCTTCGCGTCGACGCGTCCGCCCGCCGTGGTCGCGCTGCACGGTCTGGGAGGCGTCGGGAAGACCCAGCTCGCCCTCGAATGGGTCCATCGCGCCTCGGAAACGACCTATCAGGTCGCCGCGTGGCTGCGCGCCGAGGATCCGGACACGCTGGCGGCGGACTTCGCCGAACTCGCGTCCGCGCTCGGGCTTCCAGAGGCCAAGAACCCCGACCAGCGGGACCGGATCGAAGCCGTGCGCACCTGGCTCCGGGACGAACGGGACTGGCTGCTGGTCTTCGACAACGCGACCAGCCCCGAGGCGATTCGCCCCTATCTCCCGCGGTCGGCCGCCGGCCACGTCCTGGTGACGTCCCGCAACCAGGCCTGGCGCGGGCTGGCGAGCACGGTGCCGGTCGAGGCGCTCGTGCGCGCGGAGGCCGTGGAGTTCTTGCTCCGCCGCACCGGCGAGCAGGACGAACGCACCGCGTCCCTCCTCGCCGCGGAGCTCGGCCGGCTCCCGCTCGCGCTCGAAGAGGCCGCGGCCTACATGGACGCCACCGGGCGGTCGATGGCGTCCTACCTGGAGCTCTTCCGCTGCCACCATCGGGCGCTGCTCTCGGAGAGCAACCCGCCGCCCGACTACCCGACCACGCTGCTGGGCGCCTGGGAGATCTCGTTCAAGCGCCTCGAGGAGGAGGAGCCGGGCGCGAACGCGCTCCTGAAGCTCAGCGCCTTCCTCGCCCCCGACGACATCCCGCTCAAGCTCCTGCGCGTCGACCCGGGATCGTTACCGGAGCGGCTGCGTCAGGTGCTGGCCGACGAGATCTCCTTCGACCGCGCCATCGCGTCACTCCGCCGCTACTCGCTCATCAAGGTGGTGAACGACACGATCTCGGTGCACCGGCTGGTGCAGCTCGTCACCCGCGAGCGTCTGCGCACCACGGAGCGGGACACCTACGCGCGGCTGGCGCTCCAGCTCGTGGAGACGGCCTTCCCCCGCAACGGCATGGAGGGCGACGTCCACCCCGACAGCGCGGGGCTGCTGCCGCACGCGCGCGCCGCGTTGTCCCACCGGCGCACCGACGGCGAGTCCGCGCGGCGGGCGGCCCGCCTCCTGGGTCGGACCGCGACGTATCTCAGCGCCCGCGGGCTCGCGCTCGAAGCGCGGGACTCCATGGTCGAGTACCAGCGCATCGTCGCGACCATGTCGAGCGAGCGGGAGGCGGACCTCGCCGAGAATTGTGTGCACTACGGGATGGTGCTCTACGCGCTGGGCGAGGCCCCGCCGGCGCTCGAGCAGTTCACCCGCGCGCTCGAGCTGCACGAGCGGGAGGGCGGCGTCGACCAGCACGTCGCGGGGGACCACCTGAACCTCGCGTTCGTCCACCGGAGTCTGGGGGACTTCGCCACCGCCGGGCAGCACGGCGAGCGCTGCCTCGCCATCCTCGACCGCGCGGGTGCGCGCGCGCGCGACGCGCGGATCATTGCGCACGGGATCCTCGCTCGTACCTCCTTCTCGCAGGGTGACGTGCGGGTGTCGCGGCGGCACGTGACGACCCTGCTGCAGCTCCTCGAGCGGGACCCCGCCACCCTCCGGCCGCTGATCAGCGGCGCGGTCAACCACGCCGCGTGGGTGGTCCACGACCTGGGAGACCTGGCCACGACCGAGCGGTGCGCCGACGTCGCGCTCACGGTGGGGTCGCGGGCGTTCGGGAAAGATCACCCGATCATGGCGGTGTCGCACACGATCCGCGGTAGCCTGCACCAGGCGCGCGGCGAGCACGATCGGGCGGCGGAGGAATTCGCGCGCGCGCTCGACGGCGGCGAGCGCACCTGCACGCGCCTCCACGAGGACATCGCCGTCGCGCGCCCGCGCTGGGCGCGCGTCCTCGCGACGCGCGGTGATCCGGGGCGTGCGCGGGCGTTGCTCACCCACACGTTGGCGGCCCTCGATCGCGTCTGCTGGGATCCCTCCCGGGTCGAAGCGGAGGCACGGATCGTGTACGGCGGCATCCTCCGCCGCGAGCAACGGCTCGCCGAGGCCGAAGCCGAGATCGAGCGCGGGCTCGCGTGCCTCCAGCACCGGTTCGGCGAGCGGCATCCGCTGCGGCTCCCGGGCCTGATCGAACTCGGGTGGACGCACGTCGAGCGCGGGGGCGAGGACGCCGCGCGCGCGTCGTTCAGCGAGGCGCTCGCGCTCGGCCAGGACACGTACGGACGAAGCCACGCGCACGTCGCGCGCAGCCTGGAGGGTCTCGGCTGCGTCGAGATCCGGTCAGGTCGACGGGATCGCGGAATCGAGCTGCTGTCGGAGGCGATCGATGTCGCCGGCCGCTGCCTGGGTTCCACGCACGAGGACGTCGAGACGATGCGCGCGCGCCTCGAGAACGCCTAACGGCAGGAGAGAGATCATGAACGGCTTGGCGGACGCATCCTCCCCCTGGCTCCAGACCTTCTGGCTCGGATGCTACCTCTCGGCGCTGTCGTGCGTCTGCTTCGGCGTGAATTGGGGCCGTCGTCACGGTTTCTGGCCCGGGGCCCGCCAGGTCGTGCTGTTCGGATGCCTGGTCGGCTTCTTCTTCCTCCTCGAGTCGTTCGGGGAGGTCCGGATTCCCTTCTACGTCTACTCGCGCGGATTCCCGGACTCGTTCACACCAGTCCCGCTGCCGGAGGGGTTGATTCCCCCGTTCAGCCACCACCCCCTCGTTGAGGCGTGCCAGCACCTGGTCCAGGCGTACAAGCCCCCGACCCTGCCGCTCTCGATCCCGCTCATGGAGGCGTCGTTGACGTACGGCGCGATGTGGACGGCACGTCTCCTCGGAGCCCCGCTGGTGGTGCAGCCGATCCTGGCCGGCCTCGCCCCGCTGCTCGCGGACACGGTGCTCGACCCGATCGTCACCACCTCCTTCGACGTTCCGGCGGTCGACGCGACTCCGGCCTTGCAGTCCGGCACCCTCGGGATATGGAAGTGGTACGTCACCCACGACCTCGGCCCCGATCTCTTCGGGATCCCGCTGATCAACTACGCCATCTGGTTCGGCGGCCCCTTGATGTTGACCGCGCTCGTGAACATCGGCCGCGCCCTGTGGGGCGCGTTCAACAACCGTCCTTTGCGCTCGATCGAGGACTCGCACGCGTCGAAGCCGCCGCCCACGATTCTCTTGGGGCTCGCGGTGGTGATCTCCTGTGCCGCGGCTCTCGTGGTCGCGGTCTCGCCGGCGCTCACGGTCTGGTCGGTCTGGATTCAGCGCGGGCTCTTCCACGCCACGGTCATCGTCTCGCTCTTCTACTTCGTCCGCAGCGTGGACGATGCGGATCGGTGCGCCGACCTCCACCTCGGCCTGGTGCTGCCGCAGGTCTTCTTCCTCCTCTTCCCCATCGTGTACGTCCTGGCGACCGGCTTGTTCCGCGATCAGCCGCTGCTCCTCTTGAATGCCGTCTTCTACGGCAGCCTCGCCCTGCTCTACTGCTGGAGTCCGTACGGCTCCGAGATCGACCGGTATCGACGCTTCCTCGCGAAGGCGGACGGCTACCTACGCCTGCGCTACTTGAGCTACTCCTCGCTGCTGGTGCTGCTCGGCGCCGCCACCATCGCGGACGCACCGTCGACGCCGATGCTGGTCGGGCTGGTGCTCGTCGCCCTCGGGTTCAACACCCACAGCTTTCTCGTGAACGACGTGATCGACCGGCAGCTCGACCGCACGCAGCCGCGCCGCCAGGACGACCCGCAGGTCCGGGGCGAGATCCGGCCCGAGTACTCGATCGCACTCGCCGTGGTCGTGATCCCGCTCCTGTTCCTGATCACCCAGGCGCTCGGCGGCGGGCTGAACGCCCACGCCGCCCTGTCCGCCGCGCTCGTGTTCATGGGAATCTACAACGCCTGGGGAAAGCGCTCGGCGACGCCGCCCATCACCGATCTGATCCAGGGCATGGCCTGGGGAAGCCTCGCGGTCTACGGCGCCCAGCTCGCCGGAAGCAGCACCACGCCGCTCACCTGGCTGGTCGCGGCGTACGGGACGGGCTTCATGTTCCTGGTCAACGGCGTGCACGGGGGGCTCCGTGATCTGGAGAACGACCTCCGGCACCATCAACGGACGACCGCGATCTACTTCGGCGCGACGCCCGACGGGAAGGGAGGCGCAGTGAGCACGCCGAGCCTCCGGATGTTCGCCTTGCTCGCCCACGGCGCCCTGTTGCTCGTGCTGGTGCTGCTCGCGGTCCGCATCGGAACGGGCAAGGGCGACCTGCTGGCCTGGGCCACGCTGCCCGGGACGGTCGCGGTTGGAGTCGCGAGCGTGATCGTCAACCAGAAAGTCGCCGGCGAGCGCGTCGACCGACGCGACCTGCTCGTCACGCTGCACCTCTTCGTCGTGCTGCTGCCGCTGCTGCTCGTCGCGATACCGGTGCTCTCGCCGCTCATGCGCGTGGTGGTCGTGCTGGCGTTCTTCGGTTCGCTGCTCTTCGTGCAGCCGGTGTCGCTCCTCCGCACCGCGCGCGCGGGGCGCGGCGCGCCGGGCCCCGGCGCACCCGACGGAGGCGTCCGTGCCGCGGCCCACGAACCCTACGACCGAGGGGAACCGGCACCGCTGGGGGACCCCGCACCGATCGGCTGAGGTCGGCCCGCGCGCCGACGCGTTACTGTCCGGCCTGTCCCGAGTCGGGGTCGATCATCAGCGACGACTCGTCGACCACCTCGAAGTCGCTGCCGTGGAGCTGGCCGAGCGCGTGCAGGTCGTCGTTGTCCCAGCGCTGGTCGGGGGCACCGGAGATGAAGAGCGCGCTGCCGTTGTCGGCGAGGATCATGCCGTACTGCTTGAGCGCGATCAGGATGACCCGGTTCGTGGTCGAGAAGCCCGAGAGGTCGACGCCGGCTTTGAGCCGCAGCCGGATCCCCATCGGCGGGTACGCCGGATCGGTGATCGAGCTCGCGAAGTGCCGGGCGGGCCAGACGTACGCGCGCTGGGTCGCGGGCGCCGTGAAGCGGATCGCGTGCGTGATCTCGCCCGCCGCCACCTCGTCGTACCGCACCAGGCCGGGCAGGATCGGCAGCCCGGCGGCGTCGGCCGACGTAAAGGTATCCGGGCGGAGCGCGTTCGAGCCCAGGTCGAACACGGCGCCTCCGCCGCCGACCCACGACGCTCCCTTCTTCAGCCGCTTGGCCGCGAAGATCTCGTAGAGCGTACAGGTGCCCTGCTGGACGAGCAGCACGTGCGCATCGCCCTTGCCGGCGCTCGGCCGCGTACCGCCCCCCTCGACCGGCACCAGGGGCGGGATCGGATACGGCCCGGCGTCGCTCTCATCGGCGTACTGGAAGCTGATCGGGACGAGCGGTTGCGTCGCCCCGACGACGACGTACGGGATGCCGATCGTGCGGCCGAAGTAGGGGCCGCTCCCGAAGTCGGGGTGCAGCGCGGCGGCGAGCCCGATCGTTCCCATCCACGTGTCCGACATCGCGTGCACCGTCAGCCCCGAGATGTCGCGGTTCCAGACGTTGTCGGTGGGGAAGATCGCGCAGGGTGGCGCCTCGGACGACGGGAGGCAGCGCCGGACCCAGAGGTTGCAGTGCTCGCCGGCGTCGTCGTTCAGGTACAGCGCGCAGCTGGCGGGCGGCGTCGTACGGGCGGGGTCGCCGGTGGGTGCCAGCGTACAAGCCCTGACCTTCGCCCCGGAGACACACGCGGCGGAGGCGTCGAACGCATTGGTCTCCTCGCCGTAGCGCACGCCCCAGCGCGGCGTGCCGACGAGGTGCGACGCGCTGACGGCGATGGTGCCGTCCGTGAGCGCCTTGGCCTTGCACCGCGTGAGCGCCGCGGCCGGCCCCGGACACATCGCGGGCACGACGACGGAGACGAGGAGGAGCGCTGTTCGAAGGTTCACCCATCGTACTTCAGCGGCCGGCGTCGTGGGTGTCAATCCGACCGCGACCGGTGACAGCGCCGACGGGACTCGGTTATGACCCGAACGAGCGCTCCGACGCCGCCACCAAGGAGGTCCCGCATGCCTCGGTCGTCCATCCTGCTCGCGCTGCTCGTCGTCGGCCTCGTGACGCCGGCGCGGGGCGGCGAGTCCCGTCTCGGGCGTTCGGACACCCTGCCCGACGTCACGGTCCCGGTGACGACGCTGCCCGGGACGAAGCTCGGCTGCGTCGTCGTCCCGGCGCCGAGCACCCGCAAGATCACCGGCTTCCGCGGCGTACACGCCTTCGCGTGCGTCGAGAGCTCGACCGGAGAGGTGATCGTCGCCGTGCTGCGCAAGAACGGCACGGTGCGGTGCAGCGGGGGCGGCTTCCTCGACCCGCAGAATCCCGGCTGCGCGATCCTCACCGCATGCGGATCGACCCGGACCTACTGTCTGTTCTGAGCCGTCGCCGACGCATTCGCCCGCCAGAGCGACGCGCTCGTAGCGAGCAGCACGCAGAGGATCACCGCGTGCCGCACCAGCTCGCGCCCGACCCCGATCCGCGAGACGATCACGACCGCGTCGAGCAACGGGAGCACGGTCGCGAGCGTGAAGAGCAGCGCGAGCGCGCGTCCCATGCCGAGCCCGATGAAGCCGAGCGCGACGGCGCCGAGGAACGCGTTGCGGGCCCCGTAGATCCGGACGAAGGTGGTCTCCGCGTCGGTGTGCATCGGGAGCCCGAAAGCCGCCGACGCCGAGACTGGATCCAGGAAGGCACGCAGCCCGAGTGCCAGGATGACGACGCTCGCGAGCGCGGCAAGCCCGGTCGCCGCACGCTTCATGACCGTCGCACCACCAGCTTGATGGCCGGCTCGAGGTAGGCGACCGGCGCCTCCTCCCAGTCGACGACCCGCGTCGTCACATCTTGTGGCCGGAGGCGGCCTTGCTGGATCAGCGGCATCACCTCCGGCAGCAGCGCCGCCGCGTGCGCACGCCCGACGAAGAACCGGATGCCGAGCGTGTAGAGCCGTCCGAGTGGCATCGCCATGTCGCCGCCGGCATAGAAGCTCACGCTCTGGAGCGTCCCCTCGGGGGCCGTCGCGCGAATCGCGTAGCGCAGCCCGGGCGGCGTGAGCCCCGCGTCGACCACGATCTGGTAGCGGCGCTCGGGCCTTTCGAAATCGGTGCGGATGGGGTGCGCGCCCAGGCGTTCGGCGAGCGCCAGCGCCTCGGCGTCGTCGCCCGCGTAGTCGACGCGCGCCGCTCCCAGCGCAACCGCGGTCTGCACGGCGTAGAGCGGCACGCTCTTGAGCCCGTGGCTGACGACCAGCACGTCGGCGCCGGGGAGGTCTGCCAAGTGCGGGGCGACCGCGCGGTAGCCGTCGAGCACGTTGTCGGAGACGCTGCCGAGCGCCACCGAGTCGAGGCCGGGAGGCACCGGCGCGAGCATCGCCTCGGCGTAGGGGACGCGGACGACGTCGGCGAGCATGCCGCCGTACTCGACGCCCGAGAGCGGCTGCATGCCGTAGTCGGAGAGGACCGGGTACCGCTCGCAATTGGCGGTATGCCCGGCGCCGCAGGACGCGCACGCTCCGCACGACACCTGGAACGCCACCACGACGCGCTGTCCGACGTGGAGCCCCCGCACCGCGTCGCCCAGCGCGACGATCTCGGCGACGCACTCGTGCCCGAGCGCGAACGGGCCGCGCGGCGGGAAGAAGCCGGCCGTCAGGAAGAGGTCGATGTCGCAGCGGGCGACGGCCAGCGGGCGAACCAGCGCCTCGGCGTCCCCTTGGAGCCGCGGCTCGGGAACCTCCTGCCATTCGACCGTGCCGGGGGCGGTGCAGGTGAGCTGTCTCATGACGCTCGATCTTCCAGCGCCCTGCCCTCGTCGCAAGCGATTTTTTTGCACGCGTGGTTGCGAGCGACGCAATCGACGCGGCTAGGCGAGCGCGTCGACCAACCAGTCGCGGAATGCGGTGATGCGCGGATCGTCGAGCCCTTCGGGGCGGCACACCAGATGGTACGTGGTCGGCGACGGCGCGCGGAGATTGAACGGCACGCACAGGCGCCCGGCCGCCAGCCGCTGCTCGCACAGGAACTGGCTCGCGAGCGCCACCCCGTGTCCCGACTCCGCGGCGCTCAGCGCGATCGAGAGATGGTCGTAGGTGACGGCACGCGCCGGCTGGAGGTCCGCCAGACCGGCGTGCCTGAGCCAGCCGCGCCACGCGTCGGGCGTCTGGCTCACGTGGATCAGCGTGTGCGCCCGGAGCGCGGCGGGCTCGCGCAGCGGCGGGTCGCCGCGCACCAGGGCCGGGCTGCAGACCGGGAAGTACGTCAGGTCCACGATCGGCTCGCTGTGCAGGTCGGCCCAGGGTCCGCTCCCGAACCGGATCGCGACGTCGACCGGATCGCGCGTGAAATCCGCGTAGCGCAGCGTCGCCTCCACCCGGAGCTCGATGCCGGGACAGGCGCGCTCGAAATCGGCGAGGTGAGGGATGAGCCAGCTTTCCGTGAAGGACTCGAGCGCGCTCACGCGGAGCGGGCCGGAGCGCCGGGCGACGAACGCGTCCTGCCCGCGGCGCAGCTCCGTCAGCGCACGGTTCACCGACGCGAGGTAGCGCCGCCCGTCGTCGGTGATCTCCAGCCCGGGGTTGAGGCGCTGGAACAGCGCCACGCCGAGGTGTGCCTCGAGCGCCTGGATCTGCCGGCTGACCGCCGACGGCGAGAGCCCGAGGTCGGCCGCGGCGTCCTTGAAGCTCAGCGTCTCCGCCGCGCGCGAGAATGCGCGGAGGAACGCGACCGGCGGCAGCTCGTCGCGCATCCCGGACCCACCGTTCCCAGCGGTTAGCCCGCCACGGGGAGCCGACGCAAGCCCGCGCTCCCGCGCCTCGGATCGCGGCTCGACGGCGTCGGCTGCACGTTCCCGCATGCGTTGACCGAGCCCGTCCCGCGCGGCTATGGGCAGCCCCATGACGACCGCCGCCCGAGGCCGCTTCCTCACGTTCGCCGCGATCTGCTTCGCGCTCCTCGGCGTGTCGGATCTCCTGAAGCCGCTCGAGCTGTCGGCCGAGGAGGGGCTCGTCTTCTTCGGCCAGCGGCTCAAGGGCACGCCCAACGCGATCCTGGGGCCGCTCTTCGGCGTCTATCTGTTCACGTACGCCTATGGGATCTGGAACCTCCGCCGTTTCGCCCTGCCCCTCGCTCGGCTGTACGCGACCTACGTCGTCGTGAACCTCTGCCTCTTCCAGCTCCGTACGCCCCCGCCTCCGGGGGCGGGGACGGGATGGTACGCGTTCGGCCTCGTCTACGCCGCGGTCGCGATCGGCGTCTCGGCGTACGCCTGGTCGCAGCTCGCGCGGCGGCGCGATCAGCTGACCTGACGGCAGCTCACATGTTCGACGCCCGCGCCGCGCTCCCGATCGCAGGCGGCGTGAGCAGGTCGCGCTGCTGCTGGGCGGTCTCGCGGCGAGCGGCAGGCGCACACCGAAGACCTGACGCGGTTCACCGCACGCGGAACAGCAGCGCATCTCCGTCGCGCGCGACGAGCTGCACGTCGTCTCGGCCGGCGCGTGCCAGCCCTTCCCAGGCCGCACGATCCCACGGCGCCTGCGGGGGAGCATCGAGGCCGGTCGACGCCGGCGGACACGCGTACGGTCCGATCGGCCGGCCGAAGAGCGGCGGCTCCAGATGCACGAGTAGCAGCTCGACGCCGGTCGTCCGCCGGAGCTGCGCCAGCGCGTCGCGGTCCGGCAGACGGCACGCGAGCGCCATCGTCTCCGGGAAGGCCGCGGGCCAGTAGCCGCGTCCTGGCCGTTCAGGATCGCCCGCCCGTGGCGCGCGGCGCGGTACATCGCGTCGGCGTGGATGATGGGGCCCGGCGCCGTCGGCAGCTCGAGGAGCGGGCCTCCCGGCTCGGCGAGCGCCGCCAGGATCGGCGAACGCCGGGGGGCGAGCGCCGCTCATCGTCCCCCGCCTGGTGGCCGAGCGTCAGCGTGTCGCGGCACCGGAGGTCTCCACGGTCGCCGGGGACCTACCACGCGCCCCCCTTCGCCACCATCGGGAAAAGGAGGGGCGGTCCGCGACACGGGATGGCGGGCCGACCACGCCACGCTCAGGCGGCGAGCTCGAGCAGCTCGATGATCACGCCGTCACGAGAGGCGTGCTCCAGATACGCGAACTTGGCCTGGCCCATGGCGTGGGACCAGATCGGCGCGAAGCCCTGGGTGCGTAGCGCCGCTATCGTCGCGTCGGCGTCGTCGACCCGGTACCGGATGTGGTGGACCCCTTCGCGCCCGGCGGCGAGGAACTCGCTGTGCGGCGACGCACCGCTCACCACCGCGATGAACTCGATCTCGACGTTCCCCGCGCTGCCGAATGCGAGCGCCAAGTGCACGTCGGTGGGCGTGCCGCGATAGAGCACGCCCGTGAGTCGCGTCTCCATCCGCGTGAAGGGACCGAAGAGGTGCTCGTACCGGGCGAGCGTCGCCTCGAGATCGCGCACGACGTAGCCGACCTGGTCGATCGGCGGGAGCGTGACGGTTCCGATCCGGCGCGGTGCCTGCATGCCTCCTAGGTACCGCAGAACAGGCAATGGCAGAAGTTCGAGCAGGTCCCCGTCCATTGGTCGGGATCGGCCGGCGGATCCACGGGGCATCGGCGGCCGGCGCCGGGCGGATCGCAATCCTCGGGGGGGCTCCACCACGCCGTTCCCGCAGATCGCCACCGCCGGCTCGGTCGAGGTACTGCTGGTCGACGTCGAGGTGCTGGTCGTCGACGACGTCGAGGTGACCGTGCTCGAGGAGGTGGTCGAGGTCGTCGATGTCGAGCCCCGTTCGTGGTCGTCGGTCCCGGGATCGCGGCCGAGCACGACGAGACGATGATCACCGAGCACACCGACCTTGCCCCGACGATCCTCTCGCTGATGGGCGTGCCGTCCTCCGAGCTGCTCGGCTTCGACGGGTGCCCGATGTTCGACCGCGACCGGGCACCGCGCGGGTTCGCGACCATCGTGCCGGTGCAGAAGGGCGGCCCGGGGTCGCGGGCCATCGGCTTCCTTGTCGCCGCAGGAGGGATTCGAGTTCCAGCTGGGGTGGGAGCGACCGACGGTCGGCTGGAAGGGGCGGCTGCTGCCTTCCGGCGGCTACGATCCGAGCCCGCTCTCGCCGGAGAAGGCCATCACCTTCCTGCGTTGGTTCGACGACTTCCTCGGTCGGTTCCCGCGCACGTACCGAGCACCGGCCAGCGCCACCGGGCGGCCGACTTGCACGCCCCGGGCGGGTACAGTAGTGGCGGCCCTCGCATGTCGCCCACGACCGGAGTCGCGCCCATCGCCGCTGCCCACCGACGTCTCGCGCACGTCGCGCTCGCCGTCCTCCTCTCGACGTCGATCGCGCGAGCCCAGGGCGGCGCGGACGCCGGCATGTCGATGTCGCCGCCGTCGACGGTGCCCACCGTCTCCAACCCCGACCGCCCCACCCGCACCACCAGCGGCAAGGTCCACGCGAGCCGCGACCCGAAGCTCCCCCCGGCGCTCGGGCCGACGCCGGCCAAGGTCATCGTGATCGTGTACAGCGACTTCCAGTGTCCGGTGTGCGCACGGGTCACCGACGCCACGCACCAGATCCCCGAGGAATGGCCGGGCGAGGTGCGCGTCGAGTTCCGGCAGCACCCGCTGCCGATCCACCCGAACGCCGAGAACGCCGCCGTCGCCGCGCTCGCCGCCCATCGCCAAGGAAAATTCTGGGAGATGCACGACGTGCTGTTCAAGAATCAGGGGGGCCTCGACCCGGCCAGCCTCGAGACCTACGCGCAGGGCCTCGGGCTCGACGTCGCGAAATTCCGGAAGGACGTCGCCGATCCCGAGCTGAGGGCACGCGTGAAGCGTGAGGGCGCCCTCGCCGATCGCCTCGGGGCCAACGGCACCCCCGGCTTCCTCATCAACGGCCGGCTGTCGCTCGGTTGGGGAAGCTGGTTCGGCTTCCGCGGGCTGGTGCAGGACGAGCTGACCGCCGTGAACGCGCTGCTCGCCAAGGGCACCAAGCTGGCCGCCGTCCACGCGCTGCGGGCGAAGGCCAACGCCAAGGACGAGGCCGCGTTCGCGGCCTACAAGGCCGGCGTGATCGACGGCGGCGCGCGCGCGTCGTCTCCCAAGTAGGGTCTGCGTCGGCGGCATCCGCCACCGGGCGCCCGACCGGCGGGGCCCGGCGCCCCGAGCGCGCCCCTTCCGTCCGCGGGACGGGCTGTGGCATACGAGCGCGCATGAGCAGCCTGAAGACCGTGCTGGTCTCCATGATGATCGGGGCGATCCTCGGCGCCGTGGCGGCGTCGTTCGTCGTGCCGCCGCTGCTCGGCTGGTACAACGAAGCCGGCGCCCTCACCGACGGCAAGCAGATCCAGACGCTCTGCAACCTGCCCGAGCTGATCCGCTACACGTCGACGCGGCTGATCCGCGGGCAGTTGATCGGTGCCGGCGTGGGCGCCCTGCTCTTCCTGTTCCCGGGCCTGATGACGGCGCGCCGGCGTCGCGACGTCGTCCCGCCGCCGCCTCCCGCACCCGCCGCTTGAGCGATCGGTCAATTTTCCGACACGTCCGGGCCGGGACGTATTGAGAACTCGGATTCCTTCCGATACTCACAGGCGCTCCCGGTGGGTCGGTCGTGCGGGGAACCCGTTCGTTCCTGAAGTTGCTGTCCGTTCCGTTCGCGCTCGCGTCCGCGTGCGTGAGCGTCGACGTGCACGCGGCGCGGCCCGAGTCGGGCGTCCGCACCCAGACCGCCGCGCTGCTGGCCGCGCCCGACCCGCTGGTGCTGGCGCGGGAGCGGCTCGACGGCCCGGCGCT
>JACXTT010007856.1_pt1 | contig 14945 bp, 10 predicted proteins | sample 9270951 | NCBI WGS metagenome assembly JACXTT01 (sample SAMN15532306, study PRJNA645909) | rock metagenome | isolation source: weathered quartz diorite | place: Puerto Rico | collected 2017-06-21
GGCTGTTGGGACCTCACCCAAAAAGGGGACGCGCTGCGCCGCATTGGTCGACGTATTCGCCGTGATACAGTCAGTCGCCACGCCATCAAAGCCGCAGTTGACCGGGTTCGCTGGACTCGCCAGGAGTGGCTGGTTCAAACCTCGCGCGATCAAAATATGGTCCCCTGCAGTTCCGGCGTATCCCACGCTGAGTGAAAACGTGGGCCAGAGCCGGTACTCGGTGTTCAAATTCCACTGCTGCACCAGCGGGATCTGGTATGTGGGGCCCGCCACGCGGTCGCATAGCAGCGAGGTCGGCGTTCGCGCGACAAAGCCAAGCGTCACTGTTGGAAATGGCTTTGCCAGAGTGGAAGAACCATTACTCGCGTCTGTATTGCAAAACTCCTGAGCAAAGGGCGGCAAGGCCAAATAAGGCGCGTTCGAGACGTTTCCACTGAAGGGCGGAGTTTGGTAGAACCAGCCATAACCGCCCCGCACCGACAGGCGGCTCTGTTTCCCTCCTGGCTGCCAGGCAAAACCGACTCGGGGAGCGAAAGTGTCTCGCGGAGTCGCGTTCTCGTAAAAACTCTTGTTCGAGCGAACGGTAACGCCGGCAGGAGGCGGACCGAACGGTTGGCCCGTGTAGGGGTTTATCAGGTTCGGGTTGTAGTCAGGGCCGACGGTGTCACCGACGAAAGTTCCTGTCAGGGGAGGAATCGCTGCCTGGGCCAAAAGAGAGGGCCATACGCTTCCAATGGTTCCGGCCGTATCGAATGCGGCGCCGATGTATTCCCAGCGCAGGCCCAGGTTGAGGGTGAGCCGCCCATTCACCTTGAAATCGTCTTCCACGAAGGCCGAGCCGTAGTTCGCTCGGTACTGGTAACGGAGCACGCCAACTGGTCCGTAGCCCGCGCTGCCTTGGATTGTTTGAATGTTGCTGCGGCCGAGAGGGCTGCTGTTTTGCGTGGCGCTCAGGCCGAGTAGAAAATCCGCAAAACTCTGGATGATGATCTTTCCCTTAGATGCGCCCGTGTCGTCGTGCGAATGGAATTGAGTGTCGACATATCCGCCCGCCCGAGCCGTGTGCTTGCCATGAATCCACGAAACATTGTCTGCCCACTGATAGACCCTATCTTTGTAGGCGCCATCGTCTTCGATATTTCCTAAGAAGCGAAAGCTTCCCAGCGGTCCGAGAATTTGGATTTCAGGCGGCTGGTTCCAAATCGAGTTCAGTGGGGTTATCCCGACCGAACTGGCTGACGGAACTCCGATTCCATTTGTGACTATATGGCCATTGCTGAAACCGAACCGAGCCTCGTTCACGAGGTTGCTGGTCAACGTGGATGTGAGTTTCAGGCTTTCGACTTCGTCCGTGGGCTGATATTTGTGCGGCACCCCCGGCACAGCCTGCGGACCCGGGTTGTAAGCGTAGGGGGCACTCAACGACCTTTCTTGGTGGATCATGGATGTGAGGCTCCGCCCTGACAGCGTGTGCTTCGACGAAAGCAGATAGTCGAAATTGAAAATGAATTGGTTCTCCCTGTAGGTGGAAGGAATGCTTTTCGTAAAAGACCCGAGGCCGGCCCTGGGACCGCTTGTCAAGATTCTCTGGGGCGTGGGAATCAAGTAGCTGCCGTCGGGCAGCTTCATTTGCAGCAGATTCAGCGCAACTTGATTGATATTCGACCCATCGCACAAAATTTGTGTCCCCCCGGCAAAGGTCGAGGATCGGGGTTGATTTTGCGGGCAGAACTCTGACCCTATGGTGGCCCGCGATCGATCGTCGGTCAGCGGCGGCAAAATAACCGAGGACAAGGAAGTGGGATCGAGCCCATTCACCTGGCGAGTTCCCTGGAAGGATCCAAAGACGAACAGCTTGTTTTTTCGGATCGGGCCGCCGACGGTTCCGCCAAACTGATTCTGTTTCAGATTTGGGCGAGGTTGCCTGCCCGCGTTCAGGAAAAAATCGTTGGCGTTGAAAATGTCGTTACGCACAAACTCCCAACCAGCGCCATGAAAATCGTTGGCGCCGGACCGAGTGAGCAAATTCGTATTCGGCACGTGCGCACCATACACGGCGTCGTATTGGGACGTCTGGATTTTGAATTCAGAAATCGTGTCCGGATTAGGAATGGCCCTGGGCGTGGTGGTGCCGTCCACCGTATATGAACTGGGGGTCGTGATGCCCAATACATTGACGGTTGGAGTGCTGGTCCCCAGTAATCCCGCATTGTTTACGTCGGCGGCCGTCCCTGAGGACATGGACAGGACTTGCGTTGTGTTGCGAGTGGTCAGCGGCACAGCGGTGATTGTTTTACTGTTGACCAGCGTTCCGGTCGAGGACGTCGCTGACTGTGTTACTCGACAACGGCAAACAATTTGTTCCGCGGGTGCGCCAGGCTCGAGCGTAACGTCCACGACTGGAATCTCGGAGACGTCCACGGCCAGGGATGCCATCTGAGAGGTCTTGAAGGCTTGCGCAGAAATCTCAACGCGGTACGTGCCCGGCGCCAGGAGGGAGAAACCGTAGCTGCCGTTCACGTCTGTCATCGTCGTTAACCGCTGATTGGTCGCGTCGTTAACTAGCGTGATGGTGGCGCCCGGCACATTCGCGCCTGTTGAATCCGCTACCGTTCCCTTCAGCCCTCCCGTGGTTGAAGATTGAGCTCGAAGACGTGAAGGGAGCCCAACTAGAAGTGCGATCAGAAGAGCAAGCGCTGCATACGGCTCCGTCCGCTTTGAATTCATATTCGCTCTTGTGTCCTTGTGACGCCATACCGCGGGACAAGCCCGCCCCCTGCCAAATTCAGACGGCCCACCACCCACGCCGGAATTCTGACGCTCGACACACTCGTTTTGTCAGGCAGCTTTGACTGAAACGGTATGGCAGCGACGGAGTGAAGTCAAGCTTTCCGCGCTACGGCTAGGTTTGCACTTTGGAAAGAACGTCCCGAATTGTTTGCGTCAATTCCTGAAGGTTGAAAGGCCTTTGTAGTTGCAGCGTATCGGCTCGAATAGCAGACGCGTCAATTCAGTTAGTTGGTGAAAGCCCTAGATGAACCGGAAGGATTAATGCGTTTGGTATCTTCATGAAAGCGTGGCAAATAACACCAAGTCCCAAAGGGATGTACTACCGCCACTCTTTGTTGCGAGAGCGGTGCGCCGCTGAACGCCACCATTGCACGCTTTAACTCGATTCTCCTGTATAATCTGTGCCTATAATGGGTACCTATTAGGTCGGCAAGGCTGGGGAACTCTCCGGTGCCACCTGACATAGGCCCGTTCGGGTGCCGGGATTCGCTGCACGAACGAGAAGTGTAAGTCAGCCTCCCCATGGGCGCCGGAGGGAAGTGCATTCTAAAGGGCTTTACCGTACGACGGATAAAAGCTTGAGGCGGGTAACTCTATGAAGAAGACAGGCGCGCAAATTCTGTGGGAATGTCTGGAACAGCAGGGCGTAACCACAGTATTTGGCTATCCCGGTGGCGCGATCCTGCCCGCCTATGACGCGCTGAAGTACAGCAAGATCCACCATGTGCTGGTGCGCCACGAGCAGGGCGCGACGCACATGGCCGACGGCTACGCGCGTGCTTCGGGACGCGTGGGAGTGGCCATCGCAACCTCGGGGCCGGGCGCGACGAACATGGTCACGGGCATTGCCACGGCCATGCTCGATTCCTCCCCCATCGTTTGCATTACTGGACAGGTGGGAAGCAAGCTCATCGGCTCGGATGCGTTTCAGGAAACCGATATCACGGGCGTCACTCTACCCATCACCAAGCACAACTACCTGGTTACGCACGCGGATCAGGTCGCGCGAACAATCAGCGAAGCCTTTTACGTGGCAAGTTCCGGCCGCCCAGGCCCGGTGCTCGTGGACATCACTAAAGACGCCCAGCAGTCATCCTGTGAATTCGATGGAAAACCAGTTCCGCCGCAGCTGCCGGGATACCGGCCAGACTTGTCTCCGACGCCCGACGAATACAGGCAGGCGCTCGAACTGATCCACAGCTCCAAGCGGCCAGTCATCTTGGCGGGGCACGGAGTCATTCTCTCCGGTGCGATGGAGGAAGTGCGCGCGTTCGCGGAGAAGGCCAACGTTCCGGTGGGCCTGACGCTACTCGGTCTCGGAGGGTTCCCGGCGTCTCATCCGCTGAGCCTTGGGATGATGGGCATGCACGGCGAAGCCTGGCTGAATACGACGATTCAGGAAGCGGATTTGCTCGTTGCTTTCGGAATGCGCTTCGACGACCGCGTCACGGGCAATATCAAGACGTACGCGCCGAACGCCAAGAAAATCCACGTTGAAATTGACCGCGCTGAAATCAATAAAAACGTGAAGGTGGACGTCGCACTTTGCGGGGATCTGAAGGCGGTTCTCCGCGAACTGCTGCCAAACGTCAAAACGCAGGATCGTCACGAATGGCTTGCCTACATCAACCGTCTCAAGGGTGATTCCGCCGTGCGCGACATTCAGAATCTTCCCGACAACGGCCACCTCTATGCCGCGCACGTCATTAACGACCTGTGGCACGAAACGCGCGGCCGCGACACGATCGTGGTCACCGATGTAGGCCAGCACCAGATGTGGGAGGCCCAATACTACAAGCACGAAGAGCCGCGCACGCTGATCACCTCGGGCGGCCTCGGGACGATGGGATTTGCGCTGCCCGCGTCGATTGGCGTGAAGGCCGCGCGCCCCGAGGCTGATGTCTGGTGCGTGGTGGGCGACGGCGGCTTCCAGATGACCATGGCCGAACTGGCGACGATGGTGCAGGAAAACCTGAAGGTCAACATTGCCATCATCAACAACGGCTATCTCGGCATGGTGCGCCAGTGGCAGGAGTTCTTCTACGATCGCAACTACGAAGCCACGCCGCTCACCAGCCCCAACTTCGTGAAGCTGGCCGATGCATTTGGAATCCGCGCTGTCGCGGTCACTCAACGATCACAGGTTGTGCCGACCGTCGAGCTAGCACACAAGCACAAGGGGCCGATCCTGATCGACTTCCAGGTGGAGCAGGAAGATTCGGTGTACCCGATGGTGGCCGCGGGCGCTTCGCTGCACGAGATGATCCGCCGGCCGAATCCGATCGTCGAAACCGCAGCGGACGTGTGAGAACCCCATGCTGAACACATTCGTCGTCTACGTCGAAAATAAGCCGGGTGTTCTAACGCGCGTGGCTTCTCTGTTTCGCCGCCGCGCGTTCAACATCGACTCGCTCACTGTTGGCCGGACCGAAAAGCCGGAAGTCTCGCGCATGACCATTGTCGTGGACGCCGACCGCGACCAGGCGCTACGCGTCGAAGCGAACCTCTACAAGCTGGTGAACGTCCTCCTCGTTGAGAATGTGACAGGGAAGCCAGCGATTTGCCGGGACCTGGCCATAATCAAGATTCCCGCGTCGCACACGGAACGTTCGCCTATCCTCGAGATCGTCCACGTGTTTCGCGCGCGAGTCGTCGATTTCGACACCGATTCGCTGACGATCGAGATGACCGGCAGCGAGGAAAAGATCGACCGCCTGCTCAAAGTGCTGCGTCCCTTCGGCATCTTGGAAATGGTGCGAACTGGGGTGGTAGCGATGCGGCGTGGCACTAAGACTGAGCAACCCGCTGCGGCGGCCGCGACGGCATCCGGCAACGGCGTGGCGACCATCGCTTCAGACGATAGCGTGTCCTACTCGGTCTAAGCTGGAAGCAATTCTTCGCCATTTCCCAAGTCAGTCAAGAATTCGTTACTCAAGCGCTTTGGCGTTCAAGGGACGGACGTTTCAACCCCAGAGAGGAGGGCCCTACACAAAGAGCCCTCCGTGTGCTGAGGGTTAGCCTGTAGGTCAAGCTAGTTCCGCAATGGTCTCGACGTGGATGGTATTGCTCGCCATATCGACCGTTCCCGTTACCTTGACCTTTTTCCCCTCAAACTGGCTGGCCTTTTGCGCATCATCCAGCATGTAGGAGGTTTTGTTTGCGGTGTCATTCAGGAAGAAATCGCTGCCCTTCTTCGTAACGGTTCCCGTGAATGTTTTTGCCTTTTCTTTTGGTTGCTGCTGGGTTGATGTTTGACTGGGAATGGCGAGCCCGACGTAAGGGACAGCGGTAAGAATCAACAGTGCGCCGGCCACACTAAGAACGATCTTTTTCATAGATCACCTCGAGCAGAATTTGTGGCTGGATAACCCGGTGCGTGCAAGAAGGATGCCAGAATGTAGGACGCGATGAGAGGTTGCCGTTGTTCAGCTTAAGTCTGCGCGGCGCTGCGAAAGCGGTAAATTTTCCTTCCGAAGTGGACTATTTCACCACAGATGGTAGTAGCCGTCCCGGCGCGTAATATCTACAGGAATTCCGAAGAGGCGCGAAATTTCCTCGGGGTTGAGTAATTTTTCCTTTCGCCCCTCCGCCTGCACTTTCCCGCTTCGCATCAAGACGACGCGGTCAATTTCGGGGATCACGTCGGAGAGATGGTGGGTCACCAGCACGATACCAATTCCAGATTGCGCCAGCGCGCGCATCGTTTCCCGCAGGCCGTGTTGCGCGAAAACGTCCAGGCTGTTGCTCGGCTCGTCGAACAGCAGCGTCTGAGGATCGTGGACGAGGGCGCGCGCGATCAAGATGCGCTTGGCTTCTCCTGACGACATCTCCGCGACCGGCCGCTCAGCGAGGTGAGGGACTCCAAGCCGCTCCAGGACGGCGTCGGCGCGCTGCCGATGCGAGGGCTCGACGGTCTGGTGATCAAAGATGCGCGTGCTGCTGAAAAAGCCGGAGAGGACCACTTCGCGGCCGCTGGTTTCGCTAGTGCAATCCAGCATTAGATCGTTCGAGACGATGCCTAGGACGGAGCGCAGTTCGAAGATGTTCCACCGCGATTGGCCCAGAATCGTCATGGAGGAGCCATCACGGACGACCGGATAGCATTCGCGGGTGATGGTCTTGATCAGTGTCGATTTACCGCAGCCGTTGGGTCCCAGAATCGCCACGTGTTCGCCGGCTGCAATCCGCAGCGTGAAGTCGTCGAGCGCGACGTTATCGCCACGAATCACGCGGACATTCTTCAAGTCAACTAAGGCAGGTTCCATGAAGGCCCCGAAGCCCTTCATCATACCGAAAAGGGTCCTGCCGAACACGCGATTCAACCCGGGCCGCCTGAGCCAGCATTTATTGATTGCAGATCGCTGTTATTCGTTTTGTGAATGCCAATCATTCGCGATGTCGCGGCCACATTCCTGATTGCTAAGAGAAAAAGTATGAATTGGACCCATCAGTCATTCGCCCATAGACTTTCGGCGCTGGTCGGGGTCCGAACTGAGCGATCTACCAGCGGAAAAGGAGTCTCTCATTCTATGAAGAAGACTTTTGGGGTGTGTGCAGGAATGTTGGCGATGGGGATCGCAGTACTGTTGAGCCCGGCCACCAGCGCACAGAGCCGTTTGGCGGCTGGTGAACCAGGGGCAGGAAGCGAAACAAGCACGACGAGCGCGGCGGGTGCTCCGAGTACACCGGCAGCGTCGAGTCCGGTGGACCTGGACAGGCGCATTGAAGCACTTGAGTCGGAATTGGCGGAATTAAAGTCTGAGTTGGCAGCAAGGAAGACCGAAGAAGCAACTGCTCCCGCGCCCGCTCCGGCAGTAGAAGCGGCACCCGTACCGGCAGCGCAAGACAAAGCGGCGGAAAAGGTATCGATCGCAAGCTTGCTCGGGCCGACATCGCTGAGCGGATTCGTCGACACATACTATAATGTTAACTTTAACCACCCTTCTAATAATGGCGTGGGTTTTCGAGCTTTCGATTTTCGGGACAAGTCAATTTCCCTCAACATGGTTGAGTTGATTCTGGACAAAGCGCCAGATGCGAGTGGTCCGGCGGGCCGGACGGGATACCACGTATCGCTGGGATTCGGCGACGCGATGAATACCGTGAATGCGGCCGAGCCAGTCGTTGGGCGGGGATTCGCGCAGTATTTGAAGGAGGCGTATTTCTCATATCTAGCCCCGCTGGGCAAGGGTTTACAAATTGACGTTGGAAAGTTCGTAACGCCGATGGGGGCGGAGGTCATCGAGTCGAAAGACAACTGGAACTACTCGCGCGGCTTGTTGTTCACCTATGCGATACCGTTTTATCACTTTGGGGCGCGAGCGAAATACACATTCAACGACAAGTATAATGTGACGGGATTCGTCTTGAACGGTTGGAATAGCATCGTAGATAACAATTCAGGAAAGACCTACGGAGTAAGCTTCGTCGGCAATCCGACAAAGACAACTAGTTTTACCGTCAATTACCTGGGTGGACCGGAGGAGAGCACCGGCGCATTTGGCGCGAATGCTTCTGGAGCGCTCGTGAATGTCAATAGCACGTGGCGGCACACGGTGGACGTTGTTGTCGGCTACAATCCAACCAGCAAGATTTCGCTTCTTGCCAACGTCGACTATGGCACCGGCGACAAGTTCATTACTAACCCTGCAACGACTCCACCGACGCTTTCCCCTGCCGTTTGGTGGGCAGGAGTCGCTGGATACGTTAAGTATGCCATCGATGCTAATGATTACGTGGCGGCGCGTTATGAATACTTCGAAGACCACAATGGATTCATGACCGCAACTGGCATCCCCCGTCTTCACTTCAATGAGATCACCGCCACGTACCAACGGACGCTGGCAACCCACTTGCTGACACGCTTTGAGTACCGGCGAGACATGTCACAGTTCCCGGTTTACACCCTTTCAACTTTCACGCCTGGGGTCAAGCACCAAGACACCCTTTCCATGGGCCTGATTTTCTTGTTCGACAGCCGCGAGGCCAAGTAGCACCCGGCGGAAGACGCGACAGGAAGAAGGGCCACCACGAAGAACACGGCAAAGTAGATCAGGGAAACGAAGTCCAACGGATGCGGGAGGGCACGCCAGCCAAAGTGGCCCTCCCGCATTCAACGTTTTTGAACCTGTTCCTTTTCTGAAAGAGGGCTTCCGGCCCGAAACTCGGGCGCGAACTCGACAGGATTCACACAGTGGAATTAGCGGGTAGAATAGACCTATAGTGTAGGCGCTGCCAGGACGCAGCAAGGAACTGAATCCCCGTTTCGAGTTTGAGGTCACGATGATGATGACGAAGGTGGAAGCAATTGTGCAGCCGTCCAGGTTTGAAGCGGTGAAGGAAGTGCTGACGGAATTGGGCATCGGAGGCATGACCATCTCCGATGTGCGGGGACATGGCCGGCAAAAGGGACACACCGAAGTCTACCGCGGGCGCGAATACACGGTGGATCTGCTGCCCAAAATCAAGATCGAAATCGTCATCCCGGATAATTTGGTGGACGCTGCGATTGACGCGATTCTGCAAAGCGCGTCGACAGGCAAGATCGGTGACGGAAAGATTTTTGTGTCCAAGGTGGAACAAGCCATTCGGATCAGGAATCAGGAGCGTGGCGTCGCCGCCCTTTAGACAGTAGGACAGGCTTTTTACCCTGAGCCACGCGAAGGGTAGCGTGTCGGTTTCGTCTCTTCCAGCAGCGAAGGCGATAGGCTGCCCTTCGCTTCGCTCAGGGTAAAAAGCCCGTCCTACTCCAGCCGCATATGAAGCTCGAAAGCCGCAATTCCAGCTTGCAGGATCTGTTCACGGAAGAATCCGCAAGGATTCAGAAAAGATACGAAGACTCGGGTGACGGGAAGGCGGACGTTCGCGACCGCACAGCGCTGATTGATTCCGTGGTCACAGAACTCTGGAACGATGTCACGGCAGCAAGCGGCACCGTGGAAGGGTTTTGCATCGCCGCACTGGGGGGATACGGAAGGCGCGGGCTTTTTCCTTATTCAGATATTGATCTGCTCTTCCTGTACGAAAAAGAGGGCCGCGAAGAATTTCTGAGTAAAAAAGCAATCGCGCCGCTCAGCCAGGCTCTCTGGGACCTGCACCTTCGCGTCAGCCCCACCACGCGGACCCTCGCTGAGTGCGGGAAACTTCATCGCAACAACATCGAATTCAACATTTCGCTGCTGGACCACCGCTACATCTGCGGCGATGAACAACTCTATGAGCGCCTCCAGACGCGCGTCCTTCCAGGCATGGTGGTTCGCGAGTCGGAAAATTTGATGCGGGAACTCACCGGCCTGGCTCGCGAGCGGCATCAGAAGTACGGGCAAACAATTTTCCACCTAGAGCCCAATATTAAGGACGGTCCTGGCGGACTGCGCGACTATCAAGTGGCTTGCTGGCTCGCCCAGATCGCGGAATTGAAGCGCACCCGCGAATGGAAAGAACCCGCCCAACTCCTGCCCCTGCCGCTGCGCGCGGATGCCGCGAACGCGATTGACTTCCTCGATGCTGTCCGCTGCTTCTTGCACTACCGGCAGGGCCGCGATCTGAATGTCCTGACTTACGAGCTACAGACGGAGGCAGCGTCGAAGGGCATCGGCCTCCACGGCGCGCAGTCGGCTTCGCCCAATGACTGGATGAGGGCCTACTTCCGGCAGGCGCGCGCGATCCTCCGCCTGACTACCCTCTTTGACGAAATCCCGCGCTCGAAGTCATTTTGGTCGCGCTTGCTCGGCACCCGCCAATCTCCGCTGTCGACTCCGGACTTCAGCATCACGGACGGACGCATCTCCTTGCGGAAATCCGATTCTGTCGAGGATGCGAATGTGTTGTTTCGCCTCTTTGAACTTGTGGCGCAGGACGACCTCAAGTTGATGGCCGAGACCGAAAACGCCGTGGAGGCGGCGCTTTCGCGAATTCAGAAGTGGTTGTCTACAGCTCCGGATTTGTGGATGTACTTCCGCAAGGTTTTGGCGCTGCCGCACGCGGCCGCCGCACTGCGCGCGATGCACAGGGTGGGATTGCTGGACCTGTTCTTCAAGGAATTTCGCGCCATCGACTCGCTGGTCATCCGCGATTATTATCATCGCTACACAGTCGATGAACACTCGTTCGTGACAATTGAGAATCTGCACGGCCTCGCTTCGAAAAGTGACGGCCTGGACCGCAGGTTCCGCGACATCCTGGCTACGCTGGAGCACCCGGACCTGTTGTATCTGTCGTTGCTATTTCATGACGTCGGCAAAGGCATGCCCAACGAGAGCCATGTGGAAGGGAGCCTCGAGGCCGTCCAGGGCGTGTTCGAGCGGCTGCGGCTCGATTCCGTCGGCCGGGAAATGGTGACGTTCCTGATCGCCAATCATCTGCGCATGTCGGCGACGCTCTTGCGGCGCGACATCTTCGATCCGGAGGCGGTCCACGATTTTGCAAAAGCGGTGGGCACGATCGAGCATCTCAAGATGCTTACTCTCTTCACCTATGCGGATATCAGGGCCGTGAATCCTGAAGCGCTGACGCCGTGGAAGGCGGAAATGTTGTGGCAACTGTATGCCGCCACGGAAAATTATCTCAATCGCTCGGTGGATGACCAGCGTATGTATCTGGCGGGAGAAGACGCCAAACAGCTCGAGCGCCTGATTCCAACGGGAGAGGACGCAGTGGAGGCAGATCGCTTCCGGAATTTCTTGGATGGATTTCCCCGGCGCTACTTGCTCACGCATTCGGCCGGGGAAATCTCCACCCACTACCGCATGTACAAGCGCCTGGGTCACTCCGACGCCGATATTAGCATTACAAAGCGGGATCAGTACTACGAGCTCGTGCTCGCCACTAAGGACCGCCCTTTTCTTTTTACCAAACTATGCGGAACGGTCGCTTCGTGGGGCATGAACATCCTCAAAGCGGACGCCTGCGCGAACAAAAGCGGAATCGCCCTGGACATCGTGCGCTTTTCAGACCGTTTCCACACGCTCGACAACAACCCTCCAGAAATTGTCCGTCTGAAGCAGCAATTGCTGGCCGTGATCTCAGGGGAACTGGACGTTTCCATCCTGATGAGGAAAAAATTTCAGCCGGAAAAGCGGCCGCCGAAAGTGACTGTGGAAACGCGCATCCACATGGACAATGAGTGTTCCTCTCACAGCACCGTCGTAGAGATCGTGACGCTCGATCGGCCCGGCCTCTTGTATGACATCAGTTCCACGTTTGCCGAACACGGTTTCAATATCGAAGTAGGCTTGATTGATACGGAAGGCGGCATCGCCACCGACGTTTTCTATGTCACGCAAAACGGTGCGAAGTTAACTTCCGTCCGCCAGCACGAGCTTCAGTCTGAACTACAGAGCCGCCTCTGAGCCTGTTCCTCAATCAAGCTGCCGAATCAAAGAGTTTTCGATTTCACGATGTGAGATTCCGCGGCGCCTCGGACTATGTTCAACGCGCGGCAGTTGCAGATTTCGGCCAAGTGCTCATTCTGAGGTGGGGAATTACTGGATTCACCGCGGCTCGATTAGCCCGGCCGACGCCCGGTCAAGCGATCGAGCAATGATGTTCGTGAGGCGGCGCGCGGGCTGGAGACATTCAACCGAATCAACGCCTCGCGCGCTTCGCGGTGGTTCATATCGAGTTCCAAGGCGCGCTGGTAATGGCCCCTGGCGCGCCCCGGCAATTTCATGCTCTCCAGCAACTTCGCATAGTAGAAATGCGCCTCGAGATTGCGCGGATCGAGCTGAATCGCTTTCTCGAACTGCTCGATAGCCTCCCTGCGATACTCCGGGATGGCTGATAAACACTGTCCCAACATAGCCCGGTAGTCCGAGGAATTTGGCTCGCTTCCGATGGCGCGATGCATCCACAGGATGCCGGCAGCGTAGTTCTTTTCGGCCATGCACTCTCGGGCCTTCTCGACAAACTCGCTTGCCCTAGTCTGGGCACGAATGCGTGTGTCTGCAAACTCGCGAAAGAGCAGGCCGTCGTACTCCTTCCTGCTTTTATCGTTCGACAACGTTCTGTAGGCAGTGGTCAGGACATCCATAAGCGCTAGGAGGCGGGAGGTCCACTCCGGGTGATCCATGTGGTGATCCGGATGGAATCGCCTGGCGAGTTGGTAAAAGCGCCGCTTCACTTCCGAGCGAGATGTGCTCGGTTGAACGTCAAGCAGTTCGTAATGCGTCGTCGCAGGCGCCGAGCGCAACAGTCGTTCAACCTCAGCCAGGAAGGCTGCCGGATTTGCGCCCTCAGCGTCGGAGAACTCCGCCCAATCCTCCGGGGTCTCGTCCACGCCCCAAATGTTTTGGGGAGTCAATAATTCCGCACCCACGAGATACAAGCCATTGAGGCGGCGCGATTTTCTGATCCACGCCGCGCGAGCCGCATGCGCTGTCCGTGCGGTTCCGGCATTTCCTGTGTTGTCAATCACTTGGAGGGTGATTGCGGCGTTCAACTTCGGGCGCTGGCGCGACACATAGCAGCATCCGTGGCAGCTGATGGACGCAGTTTCGGTTTCTTCGACGAGTCTATTCGCTTGGGGACCTTGCCAGGTGACGACGAGCGGAACGGCGTGAAAAATGCGTGTGGTTCGTCTCTTTGGTCCCGAGGCTGGAATGGAAGCAGTCTGCTTTCGCATGGACTGACCGCTCTCCTGAGGTGGAGGAGCGCGAAATTCGCTTGCTTCACAACCCTGACGACCGCCCTCCTCGCCATGCGTCGAAGAAAGCGGCAAGCGAATTAAGTGCGAACCCCGCTACGGAAACGTTTCTCGAGAATTATACGATGTAGCTCCGTGCCGGGAAAGGTGAAATTCCAGGTTTGGTCACACCCCGACCATCAGGCGGCGAAATGTCCCGCGCTGTGGCAACACTCCGCAGCCTCGCGAATCCATCTCGCGAGGAGCACTACGTTCCCGGTGATCGGCGAGACGTGGATGTAGTACGCTTCGTCCTTACCTTCGATCTCGTAGAAATTTTGGCGCCGCGGATCGGGTTGCGCTGCATTGCCTGCGACCAGCAATTGCCGCAGTTGTTCGACTGCATCCGCTGCGTATTCGCGCGGATTCTCGATGCTTGCTCCTTCCCTGAGTTGGATCTCCATACCTTCTGTCCCTTCTGCCGCTAGTGCTTGCACAGTTCGGTTACCCTTCATTTGGTTCGCCCTTACCAATTAGATGCGCGGATCAAGCAAATGGATTTTGAAAAGTCGGTCGCAACCAAACTGTAAAAGCCCGGCCGGGCCGTTTGTGGCCTTCCGCGTCTTACGTTGCTGCGCGGTCCTCCTTGAAATATTGGACGCCCTTGCGGCCCTGGCGTGAATTCCGAAAATGTGATTGTGTTCATTAATAATTCGATGGAAGCCCGCACCCAACATTCTGAAGAAACGTGTGCCGCCATTTCGTCTGGAAAGCCCTGCGAGGAGCCAGGTGAACTCGCTCCCGGTTAATTACCTCCCCGCGCTACAATCAATGGGTTAATGGTCGCAGATTTGATTGCGTGCAAATTATTGCTCTAATTGGTACTTGCGCGCTCCAACGCCGACTGAGATAGTCGGGCCATGCCCAAACCCAGGACCGCACGAAGACGCACCAAGCTCGGGAAAGATCGCAGGCGCAAGCACAGGCACTGGCAGGTTACCGTGTTCTATAAGGACGGGGAGCGGTTTGCTCGCGTCTATACCGACCGCGAAAAGGCCGCCAAATTCGCCGAACGGCAGCGGAAGTCGCCCGTCGTCAAGACCGCGCGCGTCATCCAAGTCGGCTGAACCACCGTCTTTTGGGCACCTCAACCTCTGCCTGGTCCGTGGCCGAGTGCGTGACGGCGTCCACCCGGTCAGACTTACGGCTAGGCGAACGGCGGCGGACCTTGCCGGTGCAACGCTAGCATGTTAGAGTTTTCTAGATTCGGGCGGCCGTAGTATAGGGGTAGTACGGGACCTTGCCAAGGTCCAGGCGTGGGTTCGAGTCCCATCGGCCGCTCCATTCCTTCTCGGGCACTCAACAAACCTCAACCGACCTTACCGGAGACGGGCGCGAATTTCCTCGGCCACCATTCTGCTTTCGTCGGAGCCCAATATTTCAATTGGAGGTTTGGCTCCGCTCGATTCTGATTGCTCGTGCACACGTTCGATGCGCTCCAACGACCCCCGCCATTCACGCTGGTTGAGCCGTC
>JACXTT010007857.1_pt1 | contig 14945 bp, 6 predicted proteins | sample 9270951 | NCBI WGS metagenome assembly JACXTT01 (sample SAMN15532306, study PRJNA645909) | rock metagenome | isolation source: weathered quartz diorite | place: Puerto Rico | collected 2017-06-21
GGCCGGGAAAGGGGGGGTGCGACCGGGGCGAGATCGCGGGCCGCACCTTTAGTCTATTCACTCCATCGGCTACGTACGCGAGGAGGCGGGAGCTGATCATGCCGAGTTTCACGTCGTTGGCGTCGTTGGTAGTGCCTCCGGCGTTGAATAACTGGGCGAGGCGGGGCTGCTCGGCGCGTTCCACGTCGACGATCTCTATGCCCTGCTTTCCGGCTGCGACGTAGGCGTAGGTGCGGGCAACGTAAATGTTTCGGGCGTCTTGCAGCGGGATCAGCGCACCTTGTACCGGCTTGGGTTGGGCTAGATTGGTGACATCCAGAACCTTGAGTCCTTCTCGATCGACCACGAAGGCGTAACGGAACTGCACCGCGAGGCCGCGCGGGTCGGTGAGGAACGGGGCGCCGATTTCGGCCGTGATTTTCGGCTGCAGGGGATTGTCGAGGTCGACGACGATCAGACCGCGGTCGCAGAGGACATAGGCGTAGGTGCCGGCGATGGTAATACGGTGGGCGCCGTTCAACGCGCCATTGGGATTGAAGGTTACGGCGCGCTTGAGGAAATTATTAGTGGGATTGCCGTCAAGCAGCGTGCCCACGCCCGGGCTCTTGCTTTTCAGATTAGGGTCGCCGACGATCACCAGGCCCTCGTCCTTGTCGGCTACATAGAGGAATCCGTACATGAGATGGATGGATTGTTCTTCGTTCTCTTCTTTATGCGTGCGCAGGGGATCTACTCCGAGTGTTGTGGGAGTAGCCACGGCTGCGGCGTACTTCGTGGGCAGGTAGAAACGCTGGCCCAGGGGAGAAACTGGCGCGGTGATCATGCGCTCGGAAATGTCTTTATTGTCGATGTTGGCAATGTCGAAAATGCGGAAGCCGCTCTTGCCCATGGCCGCATACAGATATTCTCCCCGGGCTTGCACATCGAGAACTTCCGAACCGGCGTGATGATAAGCCTCGCTGAGCTCGCTGTGGCGCGCCAGATGAGTCTTGTAGTTGGCGGGATAGGCGATTTTCTGGAAGTCGCTGCCGATCACTGCGGGCGGTTCCTCATGTTCGGTGACGGCCACGGCTTCGTAGCCGCCTTTGCCGTTAGCTACGAAGATGTACCGGCCCATGAAGTTCATGAAGTTTGTGCCCTGGAGCAGTAGTTGCGCCATCCAGGCATTGTTGTCATTGGCGCGGGAGACGTGGCAATCGGTACAGCCTTTGGTTTCTTTTGCACGCACTGTGTGCGGGACGAAGGTGCTGAAGGCCTGGCCGCTGAAACCCTCCGCGGAAATTGTCTGCTGCTGGTAGTAGAGCCAGTCGCGGTCGTTGTTCTGCGAACTGACCAGGACGGCGCAGGCTGAACGCACCGGAGCAACGCGATTGCCGGTGACTGTGCCGTCAATTCCCAGGGTGTAGATATCGTCACGCAGGACCTGGAAGTTGTAGGAGGTCCAGTTGCGAGTGGTCGGGCCCTCGTTGTGCAGCATGGGCATGCGCTGATTGGCGCTCATGGAGAGATGGCAACCGTAGCAGGTGGGCGCCCAGGACGAATGGCAGGTGTAGCAGGTCATCTTGCTGTTGGGGTGGGCGAGTTTTGATTCTTCGTTCGATTCTGCCTTTGCGTCGCCAGGAAGCGCGGTTCCCCAGGTCTGGCCATCCTGCTGAATCGTTTTGGCCAGGCGCGATTTCTCGCTGTAGTGCCGACTGCCGGGGGTGGTGGTGTCCAGCACCTGCACGACTTCCCATTCCTTGTCTTTCTCCAGCATGGAGCGCTGATACAGGCGATTGTCTTTCCAGTAGAAGAGACGTTCCTGCCAAGGCGTGCGCAGGCGTGCCAGGTTGGTGCCGCCGGCGGGGGCCGCGGTGCCAGATGTCAACAAGCTTGCTCGTTGCTGAATGGTTCCGTGGCAATCGACGCAGTCGATCTCGAGGGCGTTGCGGGTTTCTCCGTAGAGCTTGCCGTTACCGTGGCTGTCCTGTTCGAAGTGGCAGTCGATGCAGTGCATGCCTTTTTCGAGATGGATATCTTTCAGGTGCACGGCCTTCCGGAATTTGTCGAGATCGGTGAAAGGAACGGTTTGGCCGTTGGCATCCAGCAGGTTGCCGTTGCGGTCGTGCTTGAAGGCGGCGCGGAAAATCCAGCCGTGACTATGAAAGTCGGCGAACTGCGTGTGCTGCAGTTGCTGGTTAAAGTCGTGCGTGCCGGTTTTTTCCAGGAAGTCTGGGTCCGACCACAGGCCGCGAATGGCGGAGCGCTCGGGGTTGCGGGTCTGGATTTGGTTTTGCTCGGTCGCGCTGGAGTGGCGCTGCTCGAGGGGCCACATCTGCCGGCCGTCCATTTCGTTGTCCCACCAGGTGTAGCCGAAATAGGTGGCAACCATATTGGTGCCGGGATGAATGTGGCAGACCATGCATTGGCTGGAAGGAATGGATCGCGTGAATTCATGGCGAATGGGATGCCCGGATTCGTTTTGTGGAACCGTAGGGTCGGAGGTCGCCGTGTGGCCTTGATTGCCGAAGCCTGCATAGACGCTGGAATGCTCCGGCGAGCGGTCATTGGCGTAGACCACATGGCAGGCACTGCAGCCGCTGGCGCGATAGTCGCCGGGCTGGTCGTTAGTTCCGGGGAAGGACAACAGGGGATCGAGCAAGCGTGTCTTTTGCAAACCGAGGAAGACGGGATCGGTCCGTAGCCCGGTGCCGAAGCCGCGTTCGCCCAGCTTGATCTCAGGCTTGCCTGGCTCTTCTTCCAGGCCGGGGTTGCCCAACTCGGGGCGCTTTTGGCCACCGCGTTCGAACACCCGCAGGACGTTGCCGGGTTGGGAAATCTCCCAGCGCGGGAGCGGCTCAAGATAAGGCAGGATTCCCTTCCGGCTGATTTCCCGTGGTGTAGGCGGAGGAAATGTGAGCAGGCGTTGCGGAGTGCCATCCGGCGCGTAGCTTTCACCGAAGCGTGGGGTCTTCAGAGGGAATGCGCCATTGTTATACAGGGCTGCGCCCCAGAGCATGGCGCCGTGGGTCATCATGCTGGTTTGGACTTTGCGGACTTCCGCGGCGTGGCATCCACTGAGGCCGCAGGTTTGCTCGGCGACGCGGAGATCGCCGGGGTTGACGAAGCGGATGTAGTCCCAATCTTCGCGCAGCCACTGGGTGTACGCGCGCGTCGGGTTGGCGGAGCTGTGGGCGTTCTCGGGATAGCGTGGGTGCGGGTGAGCCTGGCTCTTGGCTTGATCGTATTGTGGGGAGTTTTTCGACGCTTCGGGCGTGACGCGGATTTCGGGATTGCCGCCGTGACAGTCTGTGCAGCCCAGGCGAACTGTGCCCGTACTGTGCATAGTGGAGCTGTCGGTAGAAGTGTGACAGGTGAGACAGCCGGCGGATTTGCGGTCCGCGTCAGATTGCGATTGCAGGAGGAGGACGTCTTGAGGGGACTTCGAGCGGGCTTGGCTCGAACCAGAGACCGCGACGCTGAGCGTCAGGTATAGCAGGAGCGTCTGGTTGGCTGATGGGCGTTTCATCGCTATTTCTGTACGAGCGGGACGCTCGCCCTACATTTCGTGAATTCAGTTCTTAGTTCTTTGTTCCCGGTTCTCAGTTTCCTTAAAATTGAAAGCGTATGTTGGCGAATATCGAGAATAGAGTTTTGCCGTTGTAAATCTGCTTGAAACCTTCTCCGGGGACCAAGGACGATACACCGGCGCGGATCACCATGTTTTCGGTGAGTGGCGGGCGATATTCGATGCCCGTGCCGAGGTCGGTGCCGATGCTGTGACGTATTGGGCGCTGGAAAAGCAGAATCTCCAGCGGTTCTGTGCGGTCGAAGCGCAAGTAATTGGCGTTCACGAACGCGCGCCACTTGGGTGAGAGGCTGAAATCGGCGCCTGCATTGAACAAGAAGAGTCCGGGATTGACGAAATTGGCCTGGCCTTCTTCTTTATTGGAGCGGAGGCTGGGGAGCAGGCTGAATGGATTCACCAACGCGATTCCCGTTCCGGTGAGGCGGAGACCCTCGTGGTCCCAGAAGCTGAAGGCACCGCCGGCGAAGTGGGTTTCGTCCACGATGCTGTCGAAGCCGTGCGCGGTGCCATCGGTGCGGGAGGCCCCGGAGCGGTTGCTGGAATCGCCGGAAGAGTAGAAGAAAGAAGCGCGGTAGCGCACCCAATCCTTGTCGGCGGAAGCCTCGAGAGCGGCCATTCTGGCGTTGATGTTCACGCGGCGGCCTGCGATGGGATTGAAATCGTCATGACCAAACGCCTGATAGAAAGCGTGGCTCAGATTGATGCGGCCGATGTGGCCATTGCTGGTCCAGCCCAGGTAGTAGGCGCGAATGCTGTGGGCATTTACTCCCCCATTTACCACAGCGCCGGCGGGCGCGGGGCGGACCAGGAATCCGTTGTCGTCGTAGTGGACGCTGGCGTCGTCGCGGTTGTAGTGAAAGCTGAATTCGGTGGTGTAGCCCTTGGCTAGAAAGTCCTGAACGTACAGGTTGGCGACGTAGACTTGCTGTCCGCGGTTCTCGAATGTGTTGAGGCCGCTGTTGGTGTTCTTCTCCAGAAAGTAAAACCAGGCAAGATTATAGGCCAGGCGGTTGGAGCGGAGATTGCCGAAAAGCCTTACGCCGGGCTGTTCTTCAGAGAACAGGAATCCGCGGAAATCGCTGGTGAACTGTTGAATTCCAGCGCGCAGGGAAATGAAATCGTAGTTGGGACTCAGATCGCGCAGCTTGGCCTCGACGAAAGCCTCCAGCAGACCGACGTGAGTATCGAAGCGATTGATTCCCTCGCGTGGGTCCACGTTTACGATGCCACGCTCGCGAGTCTGCAGGAAGTTCAGGTTGATCTCGGGGGTGATGCGGACACGAAAATCTACGGGGCGAAAACTGGTGTCGCCGCGGAAAAGATCAAAAGCAAAGCGCAGGTTCTGCGTGAGCAGGGCTTGTTCGCCGCGGCCGAAGAAATCCCTGCTGCCGGAGTGTTCGGTATCCACGCCGCTGGGCAGTGGGAGGCGACGGCCATCCGCACCGGTCTCACTGGTGCCGGTGAAGTTGAAGAACCAGCGCTGTCCGAAAATGGGATAGTCACCTTTAAGGCGATTGCGATTGAAAGGATCGTACCAGTGGCCTTTCACGTAGGGCACGTCGGGCTGCTGGTCATAGCGCTGCCATTCGGGCATGGCCACGTCCCACCGGTATGGCTGCGGGGAGAAGTTGGCGGAATCGGGCGGAACTTGTTCTGGGGACGACTCCAACGGCGTGCGATCGGGAGCTGGACCCGTCCCGCCGGGATAGGGTGTGGCGGGAGTCGCCGCGGCGGGTATGGCCAACGTTCCAGGTAAGCCCGAGGGCCCTATGTTCCTGGATGCAGCCGGATTCAGCGGCTGCAGCTGAAGTTCGAGGGTCAAGAGTGCCCGGTTGAGGAGCTCAAGCCGCGGGATGATCAGCGTCTTGAAGCCTTCCTTGACCAAGGAGAATTCATAGATCCCGAACTGCACATCTCGCAAGCGGAAGATTCCCTCGGCGCCGGCAACGGTGAAGTATTTTTTGGGGCTGGAAGTGCTGTGCAGGTCAACCTGAACCCCGGGAACAGGATTCCCCTGCCCGTCGCGAATGATTCCTTGCAGGGATACGATGTCTGCCAAACGATGTTCCGGAAGCTGACGGTCGGAACCGGCTTGGGCAGAGCGCGTGATCGATTCCTGAGCCACGGCTGATGGCAGCACAGAAAGTAGGCAGAATAAAAGCAGCACGCACAGTACGGGTGATGCGTAAGGCGAAGCGGATAACAGGAACGCGTGCCAGCATCGGCCTGTCAGCACCCTTCGCCACCATCCCAAGGAGAGTTATTCCCTTTCGTACCATAGCGATACTTTGGACGCAAGATAACTGCGCCTGGTGACTTCGGTTTGCTACTGGTGCCGACACAGGAAACCAACTGGCGCCGAAGAATTGTTAGACTCGGCGGTTGAGAGGACGGAAACATGTCGCAGGCAGCGGTGGCGGTTGAAGGGGAGCGGGTGGGGCGGTGTGGAGATCCTTGCGTGATGGTCGTTTTTGGCGCGGCGGGCGATCTCGCCCGGCGCAAGCTGATTCCTTCGCTCTATAACCTGGCGAGATACAACCTGCTGTCACGGGAGTTTGCAGTGATTGGCATCGCGCGGAACCCCATGTCCACTGATGAATTTAGCGCCCAGCTGGTGCAGGATCTCAAAGAGTTCGTGGAGGGCCCGATCGATTCCGATCTGCAGGAGTGGTTCGAGCGCCACGTTTTCTACATTACCGGCGAATTTGGCGACGCGAACACCTACCAGCAGTTGAAAGAGCTTCTACAGAAAGTGGATAAGGACCACGCTACCCACGGAAACTATTTTTATTATCTGGCTACCGCGCCCGATTTCTTTGGTTCGATTGTGGAGCAACTGGCTTCGACCGGTCTGATGTCGGAAGAAAATCACCAGTGGCGGAGGGTGATCGTGGAAAAGCCGTTTGGACGCGATCTGGATTCGGCCAAAGCCCTCAATCAGCAGTTGCTTAAGGTGGTCAACGAAAAGCAGATTTACCGCATTGACCACTATCTGGGCAAGGAAACCGTCCAGAATATTCTGGCATTTCGCTTCGCCAATGGAATTTTTGAGCCGATCTGGAACCGGCGCTACATCGATCACGTGCAGATTTCCGTGGGCGAGACCGTGGGCGTGGAACAGAGAGGCAGCTACTACGATACCGCCGGGGCATTGCGAGACATGGTTCCGAATCACATCATGCAGCTCATCAGTCTGACGGCCATGGAGCCGCCGATTTCGTTCCAGGCGGATGCGGTGCGCGACGAGCAAGCCAAGATTCTGCATGCGGTGCAGCCCCTGAGTTCGGAAGACGTCCTAACCCGGACGGTACGCGGGCAGTACGGCGAAGGAGAAATGGCGAGTCAGCATGTACCGGCTTACCGGTCCGAGCCTGGAGTGCCTCCCGACTCGCGCACCGAGACTTTTGTTGCGGTGAAACTGCAGGTGGACAATTGGCGGTGGGCAGGAGTGCCGTTTTATCTACGGACGGGGAAACGCATGGCGTCCCGGAGTACATATATTGTGATTCAGTTCCGGCGGGCGCCATTTGTGCTTTTCCGCGATACGGAAGTTGAGAACCTGATGCCGAATCAGCTGGTGTTACATATCCAGCCGGAAGAAGGGATTGCCCTGCGTTTTGCAGCCAAGAGGCCGGGACCGGTGATGCGACTGGGTACGGTGGACATGGATTTCGAGTACGCCGATTACTTTGGGAAACAGCCGAGCACGGGCTATGAGCGGTTATTGCACGATTGCATGGTGGGAGACGCTACTCTGTTTCAGCGGGCGGATATGGTGGAGGCGGGATGGAGCGTGGTCAGTCCCATGCTGGATTTGTGGAAGGCGCTGCCGCCGCGCAATTTTCCTAATTACGCGTCCGGGACGTGGGGGCCGAAAGAGGCGGACGAGTTGCTGGAGCGGGATGGGAGGCATTGGCGGAATTTCGAGAAGTGAGCGCGGGGCAGGTAAACGGACAGCACCGGTGGTTTCGTGGCCGGATTAGACGGTTCCGCGCAACTGTTCTTTCGCCCTTTCAGGGCTATGTCATTCCTTAACTTTAACCGACGGCTGCCGCCGTGGGCTGCACTCTTACGCCGCTACGCGGCTGTGCGTACGGCCTCTATTTGCTCTTCATTACGTAGACGCCATCCCAGTCCGGTTCCGGGGCGGTTTCCATAAATTCCAGGGCGCGCTGCAGGAAGATTTGGGTGGGGCCGTCGTCGGGGAAAGACGCGAGCAGTTCTCCAAATACGCCGGCGGCTTCGCGCCAGTTCTGTTTGTGGTATGCACCCATGGCGCTCTCGAAGCGGGTGATGAGGGCTTGGTATTTGGGCCGTTCGGCGGCAACGTCCAATAGTTCGTAGACAACGACTGGTTGATGTTTTCCTTTGACCCGAATCCGATCCAGTTCGCGGCAGACAAATTCATCGGCGACTTGCCGGTAGGTGCCTTCGCCGATCACGATGCGCGAACGATATTGCTTGGTCATGCCTTCGAGGCGGGATGCGAGATTCACGTTATCGCCCATGACCGTCCACGCCAGGCGCTTGGCGGAGCCCATGTTTCCGACATTCACTGGCCCGGTGTTGAGGCCGATTCCGATGGAAATCTCCTTACGCCCCTGCGCTTGCCATTTGGCGTTGAGTTTGTCCAGACGGCGGAGCATATCGAGGGCACAGTAGCAGGCGCGGAGGGCGTGGTCGTCCTGCGGGTACGGGGATCCCCAGAATGCCATGATGGCGTCGCCGATGTACTTGTCGAGCGTGCCCAGGTTGGCAAAGATGACGTCGGTCATTTCTCCCAAGTACTCGTTCAGCAGGAGGACGAGTTCGTCGGCAGTCATTCCTTCCGACATGGATGTGAAACCACGGATATCGCTGAACATTACGGTCAATTCTTTGGTCTCTCCGCCGGGGCGAATGTACTTCTGAGGATCTTTCTCGATCAGTGCAATGACGCCGGGCGACAGGTACTGGGAGAAGGTCTTGCGGATCTTCCGCTTTTCGCGCTCCTCGAAGATCATGCGGAAGCTGGTGATGGCGGCGTAGTTGGCCACTAGCGTGCCAGCCGGAATAACAAAGCTGAACCACCTTCCCAGCGAGGCGAAGCCGAAGTAGACGAACCATGCGAAGACGGCAAGCGCGAAAACGAGCGAAAGCGTGGAATAGAGAGGCTTAATTCTTGCGAACCACGCGCCGAACACCAGGCCGAATAGAAGGATGAAGCCGGCGTCAATCAGATCTTCGTGGATGCCGCGGGTGAGAAACGATCGCGCTTTCTGGTTACTGTGGAGCAGATTATCAATGATATTGGCGTGGACCTCTACGCCCATGTAGCTGGCATTTCCGCTCTGGAAGGGAGTATTGCGCAGATCGCCGATGGCCATGGCGGTTGCGCCCACCAGCACGATCTTGTCTCTAAGATTCTGGGGCGGAATTGTGCCGTCGATTACGTCGGCCATGGAGTATTGCTGGTAGGTTCGATATGGACCGGCGTAGTTGATGAGGGCGGTTCCGTCGCGCGATGGCCGAAGTTCGTGCTTGCCAAACTGGATGCGCTCGAGACCGGTCTCGGAAATGTAGGCGGCGATTTCCTGGTCGGGAATTTGTTCGAATTCGCGCACGGACTGGAGAGCGAGGGACGGGAAGAAATCCTGGTCCTGATAACGCATGATCAACAGAGCGTGGCGGAGGGTGCCGTCGGGATCGGGATTAATGTCTATAAAGCCGTAGGACGAAGCGGCTTCTGCCAGTTTGGTGATGTTGGCTTCGGCTCCGGCCGCGACCGTGCCGCCGTTTTCGATCCATGATTTCCCCATGCCGAAGTCACGGCCGTCCTTGGACTTCACCTTCAGCACCTGAGGGAAGGCCTTCGCCCAAGCGACGTTGAAGTACGCTTCGGCCATTTTTGGGTTGGAAGATTTGGCGCGTTGCTCGTCGAGAAACAAGTGTCCCAGAACGACGTGACCGAATTGCTTGAGGGCCGCGGCGAAAGCGGCGTCCTGGTCGCTGGCGGTCTGGAGATCCCTGATTTTATTGAGCATTGACGGCGAGGCCCCAGGTGCGATCTCTGTCTCGAGAGTTTGCAGGGCCTGCGCCGCGGAATTGCTCTCGGGAGTGGGGAAGGTGGCGTCAAATGCGACTACGCGCGCGCCGGCAGCGGCCAGTGCCTGAACCAGGTGCGCGTAGGAATTGCGGGGCAGTGGGAACGATCCGAGCTTCTGCAGGGTTCGTTCGTCAATCCCGACGATGACGATGCGATCATCGTGCGAGCGCGTGCCGCGCAGGGCGAAACGCAAGTCCAGGGTGCGAAGCTCGATATTTTGGAGAAAGAGAAACCCAGCGCGCCGATTGCCGCCGATGCCCGAGAAACCGAATAGGATCAGGCCGACGAGGGTCACGAGGACGGCCAGCGCGAGGTCGACCTGGCGGGCCGAGACTTGGCCCAGCCGCGCCGACCATCCGCGTTTGGATTGCGCGGTCATTCGGGGTCGAGACTCGTCACTCTTAGCTTGTTCTGCCAAAGCTTGATTTTATTTACACTGCTGCGGCGGCGTGCCCGGAGGGCAGTTCGACACCGGCCGCACGGGCGCAGTGGTAGTTCCACGATCGACGACAAAAGCAAGTCCGACAGCGGCACCCGCAAAGCCACCCATCAGCAATATCGAGTGCCAGGGATTGGTCACGCCAGCGGTGGCCGGTGGAGGCAGGGCAGGAACGTCAGTGGAGTCAATACTTGCCCGCTGTAGGTCGTTCGGGGTAGGCCGCGGCTGGTAGCCACCCGGAGGCACCTCGGTGGTGATTTCAACCATCTGACCGGCGATCAGGGTTACAACATTGCCGGCGTTTGAGGGGTTGTTACTAGCGTGGGCGCCGCCCAAGGGCGTGACCGTGACCGTACCGGTGTAGCAGATTACCGTAGTCTTGTTGGCGCCGTACTCGACATAGAAATCGGTACCAATCACGCCGATCACGGCATTGGGAGTGTGGACTTCAAATTTGCCGTTGGGTTGGGTAATTTTCACTACCTTGCTGCGCAGGCGGCCGGCATTCATCTCCAAGGATGTCTGCTGGGAAGCGGCATCGTGCTGCAGGACGCGCAGTTCGCTGTTGGACCCGACGCTCAGGATGGAGCCGTCATCCAACCCGGCGCGCAAGCGGCCGCTAGGAGCGGTCTTGAGAAGATCGTTCCAGTCCAGTTCGTCTTTCACCTTGGTGGCCTGGTCATTTCTGGTGGCGGCCGGGATCAAGGCGCTGACCTGACCCGCCCGCTGTCCAGCTGGCGGTGCGCAAACTGCGGGCAGAGGGGACAGGAGCAAACACAGGACTCCGGCGATGACACGTTTTAGCGTATCCAAGGCGATTCCCTTTCTTCAAAGCAGGACGCGTTTTTTAGGCTAAAGCGAATTGTGCCAGACCGCGAAGGAAAGTCAACGCGTGGAACCTCGGGAGTGATTACCGTGGTTACACGAAAGTGGCGAGCCGGTCGTTCTTCGCGGCTGGACGTATTAAATTCCTTGCAGCGGCGGAAAGAGAGCTTCTGGCTACTAGCTACTGGCCTAACCCTGCAAAGCGTGAACGCACGGCAGACGAAGAAAGAGGCGCGGTTGGCTGTCCCACACCCCATGATCCTTCGACTGGAGCGGAAACGAACTCGGGTGGTTGTTCTGGGTGTGTGTTTTTTGATGTTGGTGGCGAGTCTGGCGGCGTCATGCGGCGGGGGCAGCGTATCGCCTGCGGCTTCGCCACCTCCGTCGGCCACACCGGTTCCATTGAGTTCAGCAGAGGTTCAGTCGGTCGTGCAAGAGGCGGCCCTTTCCGCGAATGCTCCTCTGGTGATTGCAGTGGCCGATCGAGCAGGGAAAATTCTGGCTGTGTTCCGGAACGCCAGCGCTCCAGTGACTTCCACGAGCAATTTCGAGGTGACCGTGGATAGTAACGAATTGGCTGTCGCTCTGGCACGGACGGCGGCAATGTTCAGCAACGATCAGGCGCCACTGTCCAGCCGTACTGTCCGCTTCATCAGCGGCATACATTTTCCGCCCGGGGTGGCGAATGCGCCGAACGCGGACCTATACGGAATCGAGAATACAAATCGCGGGTGCCCACTGAACGCAAGTTTCCAGCCGGGAAAGAGTGTCGATCCGGCACGTTCTATCGACGGCCTTAGCCTGGGTCTGGGAATTGCGACGGGCAAGGCGGATGTGAATGACAGTGACCCGACGGCGGTGAATCCCGGAGGAGTGCCCTTATTCAAGAATGGGTTTGCGGTGGGAGGCGTGGGGGTGGTGAGCAACGCGGCAGACATTGCTGAGTTTGCGGCCTTCTCGGGGGCGATGCAAGCGGGGCTTTTGCCGACGGCTGCGCAGCTTCCTCCGCCCGGGGTGGTAATCATCGGCGGAATTGCGCTGCCCTTTGTAAACCAGACATCGCCGCCGAACGGGGTTGGGGCGGGGTCGTCTGCGGGAACGTTCCTGATGGGTCCGTTGAACGGAAGCCTGCCACCGGAGGGAGACCTGGTGGCCCCGACGGAAGGCGCCTCCGGACTCACCCAAGGCGACGTGGCGAATATCGTGAATCAGGCCGTCAAGACAGCGGAAGTAACTCGGGCGGTGATCCGGCTGCCGAGCAGCTCGCGGACGCGAATGACAATTGCAGTCGCGGACCTGGACGGCACGTTGCTCGCGCTTCACCGCATGCCGGACGCGACCGTTTTTAGCATCGACGTGGCCGTGGCGAAAGCGCGCAACGTAATTTATTTCAGCAATCCTGCGGGCACGCCAGACTTGCCGGGAGTGCCGGCGGGTACGGCGGTGACGAACCGGACGATTGGCTTTGGGGCGCAGCCCTTGTTTACGCCAGGCATTGACGGGTCCGGCCCTGGGCCTTTCTTCAATCTATTTCTGTTCGATCTGGCGCATCCCTGTATGCAGGGATCGCAGGCGGCGAATCCTAACCAGAACGGCGTTGTGTTCTTTCCCGGCAGTTTGCCTCTTTACAAGAACGGAATGCTGGTTGGGGGATTGGGCGTCAGTGGGGACGGCGTGGATCAGGATGACTACGTGACCAACGCCGGGGCCAAGGGCTTTGAAGCTGCGGATGCGATTCGGGCGGACCAGGTTGAAATCAACGGGGTGCGGCTTCCTTACTTAAAGTTTCCCCGGAATCCAACGGATTGAAAGAAAGATCCATGGTCCGAACATTTAGTGACCGACTACCGAATATTTTGGGTGGGGCGTGAGATAGAGGCCAGCGTTTGTTTCCCGAGTACAACGGTTGAGTGTTAGTCTCGGCAATGTCCGGCGGGGAGAGAAGGCGCGCATGGCGGCACGACTGATCGAGAGTCTGGCAACCACTGACGCATTTGCCGAATTGTTTTCGGACACGTCCGTGCTGCGGGCCATGCTGGATTTCGAGGTTGGGCTGGCCCGCGCGCAGGCGCGCGTCGGTATTGTGCCCCAGGCATCGGCAGATGCGATCGCAGCGGCGGCCAAGCCTGAGGCATTCGACCCGGTTCAGTTGGCACGAGATGGATTACGCGCAGGCGCATTGCCGATTCCGTTTGTAAAAGCCTTAACCGAGCGGGTGCGCACCAGTGATCCTGCCGCAGCGGGGTTTGTACACTGGGGCGCGACCAGCCAGGATGTCACAGATACGGCGCTCGTCCTGCTGCTCAAACGCGTGCAACCAATTCTGGAGTCCCATCTCACGCGCCTGGAGAAGGCGCTCCGCGGACTGGCGGAAATCCACGCGAACACTGTGATGCTCGGCCGAACACTTCTACAGGCTGCGCCACCTACTACGTTCGGGCTCAAGGCGGCGGGCTGGCTGGGGTCGATTCGTCGCAGCCGGGGACGACTCTCGGCCGCGTTTGGCGAAACCTTGGCGGTGCAGTTTGGCGGTGCCACAGGAACGCTGGCATCGCTTGGCCAGCACGGAATTGCGGTCGGGCGCGAGCTGGCGAAGGAACTCGGGCTGGGTTTTCCTGACGCTCCCTGGCATACCCACCGCGACCGCCTGGCAGCGCTGGCATGTGCCTGTGGAGTTCTAACCGGGGCGCTGGGGAAGATGGCACGCGATATCAGCCTGTTGATGCAAAACGAAGTCAGCGAGGCGGCCGAGCCCAGTGGAGCTGGACGCGGCGGTTCTTCCACTATGCCGCACAAGCGCAACCCGAGCGGGTGCGTGGTGGCTCTGGCCGCCGCGAATCGGGTTCCGGGCCTAGTCGCAAGTTTTCTGTCAGGGATGGTGCAGGAGCACGAGCGCGCGGTCGGAAGCTGGCAGGCGGAGTGGCCAACGATGACTGGGCTGATCCAGGCGACAGGCGCGGCGGCGGCATCCATGGCGGAAGTCGCGGAAGGGCTCTCGGTGGACGGAGCGCGCATGCGTATGAACATCGAGGCCACACGAGGGGTAATCTTTGCCGAGCGCGTCATGATGCTGCTGGGAGAAAAACTTGGCCGCGACACTGCGCACAAATTACTGGACCAGGCGACGCGCCAGAGTATTGCGCAGGGCCGGCATCTCCGTGAGGTGCTGGGCGAGATGCCGGAGGTTAGCCGCCACCTCGACCGCGCGGCTTTGAATGAGATTGAAATTCCCGAAGAATATCTTGGCAGCGCGGACGAATTCCGAAAGCGATTGCTATCCGCGGAAGCCGAGGACGAGAAGGAGTAAGTACCTTGCCGTTCGTAAGCGTTGACAATATCCGTTTGTTCTATCGCCTTGAGGGCACGGCAGGCCGTCCCGTGCTGGTGCTGTCGCACTCGATTGGCACGGACCACGGCATGTGGGCGCCACAAGTGGAAGACCTGCTGCCCTATTTTCAGGTGCTGCGCTACGACACTCGCGGACACGGCGCGTCGGATGCGCCCGCAGGCGATTACTCAATTGAGCGGCTCGGGCCCGATGTAGTCGGATTAGCCGATGCGCTCAATATTTCCACATTTGCATTTTGTGGTCTTTCGCTGGGCGGGGCAATTGGTCAGTGGCTGGCTTTGAATGTGCCGGATCGCGTCAGCGGTCTGGTGCTCGCCAATACGTCTTCGCAATTCGGGCCGCGCACAAACTGGGAAAGCCGCATGCAGACGGTGTCGGAAAAAGGAATGGCCGGTATTGCCGAAATAGCGATGCCCCGCTCTTTCTCTTCCGAGACCCTGGCTCGGGGTGACGCCCATGCGAACGCGGTGAAGTCAGTGTTGCTGGGGACCAATCCCGCCGGATATAGAGGCTGCTGCGCCGCTCTCCGGGACTTCGACTGCACACAGTCGGTGGGCAAGAGTCGTTTCCCCACCCTGGTAATTGCGGGGGACCGGGACGTGACGACCACATGGGCGTGCCCGGGTCACGTGTTGGCACACACGGTTCGAGGGCGACCGCGCCTCCTGCCCCGGTCCCC
>JACXTT010007858.1_pt1 | contig 14942 bp, 2 predicted proteins | sample 9270951 | NCBI WGS metagenome assembly JACXTT01 (sample SAMN15532306, study PRJNA645909) | rock metagenome | isolation source: weathered quartz diorite | place: Puerto Rico | collected 2017-06-21
GGATCGGGGCGTCCCCGTCGACGTGCGCCTCGTGGCCGCCACCTGCGAGCCGGTCGAGGGCCTCACCGCCTCGGGCGAGTTCCGCCTCGATCTCTACCAACGCTTGTCGGTGTGCGTCGTGGAGATCCCTGCCCTGCGCGAGCGCCGCGCCGACATCCCGCCGCTCGCCGAGCACCTGCTGGCGAGCTCGGAGCTCGCGGGGTGCCGCATCGACGAGGGCGCGCTCGAGCTGCTCAAAGCCGAACCGTGGCCCGGCAACATCCGCGAGCTCCGCAACGTGCTGCTCCACGCCGGCCTGCGCTGCCACGAGCGGGTGATCCGCGCGAGCGACGTCTCCGCGGTGCTGAGCGCCCGCAGCCCGACCCGCCGCGTGCTCGACTCCACCGCCGCCCGCGACCTCTTGCGCGAAACCGCCGGCAACATCAGTGCCGCCGCGCGCCGAGCCGGCCTGCCGCGATCGACGTTCCGCGACCTCTTGCAGCGGGATCGGCGCGAAGAATGAGCTCAGCCCTCGGGCCGGATGCTGATCCCCAGGGCCTTGCGGAGCTTCATGTGGTCTTCGCTGACGCTGTAGATCATCAGCTCCTTCAGGCGCTCGCCCGGGCTCAGATCGCCCGGGATTTGCTGCTCGTTCATGATGATCTTCTTGGCGACGTTGAGGTCGCCCGCGAGCAGGAGGCCGGCCCGCGCCGCGGTGGTCTCGACGGCCTGGGCCCAGCGCTTGATGTTGGCGCGCGCGCCGGCCTTCATGAACTGGTTCACCGCCACCTTCAGCGCTTCGCGCTGGATCGGCTCGATGTACTGGTTCAACACCGTCGCGGTCGCCTTCACCTGGTTGGCGTACTCCGGCGGCGCCGGTAGCTGCGCCACCAGGCTGACCGCGCCGAACAGCAGCACCGTCAGCTCGGTCACGGTCGGGAACAGCGTCTTGATGTAGTGCTCGCCGCGGTACATCGCCAGGTGCTTGCCGCAGACGAACGCGCGCTCGAGCGGCGACAGCCCCTGGAGCACCGCCTGCCCCGCGACCGACGCCGGCGGGATGTTCGCCACCGCCACGAGCCCGCCCGGCTGATCGGTCCGGGCGTAGAGCTGCGGCGCGGTGGTGATCGCCAGCGCCTTGGCCGCCCACCAGAAGGTGCGCGGGAAGGTGCCGGTCGAGGTCTGCGGGTCCTGCCGCATGTTGTCGGGCAGCACCGGCCGCTGGTTCTTCGCCGTCGCGTCGGCGATCTTCGCCTTCAGCGACGCGAGCGCCACCGCCTCGAAGATCTTGCCGATGTAGACGTCCTCGTCCTTGTGGAACAGGTGCTTCTGCCACACCGACGCGTCGAGCGCGCCGGCCACCTGCGGGATGTCCTGCGGCCGCCAGTCCTCGAAGAAGCGCTGCTCCTCCTCGTTGGCGCGGCCGGCGAACGCCAGCACGCTCGCGACGCACCACGCCTCGTCGTAGGCCTGCTGCTGCAGGTAGATGGTGTAGATCGAGCGGTACGCGTCGGTGTTCATCGCGTCGCGCTCGAGCAGCGAGCGGTACTGCTCCAGCGCCTTGCTGGCGTCGCCCACGTGCGCGGCGAGCTCGGCCAGGATGACCCGCTCCTCCACCGCGTCGGGCTTGACCCCGAGCGCGGCGCTGAACGCCTCCGTCGCCTTGGTGAAGTCGCGGATCTTGTCGCGGTAGATGAGCCCGAGCGCGTGCCACAGGCTGTACTCGAGCTGCGCGTTGCCCTTGCCGGCGACGCGGAAGATCATCTTGCGGTACGAGCGCTCGAGCTTGGCGAAGTCGTTCGCCTGGGTGAGGAGCTTGTCGATGCGCTGGAACGCGTCGATGTACTCCGGGTTCAGGTCGAGCGCCTCCTCGAACAACGCGACCGCCTGGTACACGTCCTCGAGCTTGTCGCGGTAGACCTGCGCCATGGTGAACAGGTAGCGCGCGCGCCGCTGCGGGTTCGGATCGCCCTCGGCGATGCGCTGCAGCGTCGACACGACCTTCTCCCAACGGCTCGTCTTCTGGTAGAGCGCGAGCAGCTTGTGCTGCAGCTGGTGGTCCTCGGGGTGGAGGTCCGCCGCCTGCTCCAGCGCGTTCAGCGCCTGCACCGGGTCGCCGACCTTGTCGGCCCAGATGTCCGACAGCTCGACGAGCAGCTTGTAGCGCTCCTCGCCGTCGATGACGTTGTCGAGGATGACCTGACGGTAGGCGCACGACTGCGCCCAGTCGTTGAGCGACTCGTAGGTGCTCGCCAGCGCCTCGAGCGTGGGCCGGTGCGACGGTTCGAGCCCGATCGCCTTCTCGAAGTTGTTGATCGCCTGCTTGACCTGGCCCTGCTCCTTCTTGACGCAGCCGAGCCGGTACAAGACCTCCGCGCGCTGCTCCGGCTCGTCGTCGCCGAGCGCGGTGAGCACGCGCTGGTAGTTGCTGAGCGCGCCGGGCCAGTCCTTGAGCAGGAAGTTGGCGTCGGCGAGGCCGCGGATCGCCTCGCGGTTGGTCAGATCGACCTTGTTGGCGCTGGTGTACGCGCGCAGGGCCTCCTGGCCCTTGCCGAGCGACATCTCCACCTTGCCGTGGAGCATGAACAGCTCGATCTGCTGCTCGCGCTCCTTGGTCGACGCCTTCTTCTCGAGCAGCTCGGTGAGCGGCTCGGCTTCGGCGAACTTGCCCTGCTGCACGTAGAAGCGCGCGAGCGGCAGCGCCGCCTCCTCGTTGTCGGGATCGGCCTGGTGCGCCGACTGGTAGGCCTGCACCGCCAGGTCGGGCTGCTCCTGCATGTCGTTGCGGATGCGGCCGAGCTCGACGAGCAGCTTGGCCTTGAGCCGCGGCGACTCGGTGAACTGCTGCTCGGTCTCGAGGTAACGCGTCGCCGAGTACCAGTCGGCCTCGTCGATGGCGACGGCGCGCATCGCCGCGAGCGTCGGCAGGTGGTACGGGTTGAGGTCGAGCGCCTGCTCGAACTTGGCGCGCGCCTGGCCGCGGTCGCTGAGCTTGTCCTCGAGCTGCTTGCCGATGCGGTAGTACGCCTCGACCTTCTGCCCGCCGTCGGTTGTGAGCTCGGCGACGCGCGTCATGTACTCGATCGCGCTCGCCGGGTCGTCCATCCGCTCGTAGAGCTTCGCCAGCGCCTCGAGCGCGAACACCGCCTGCGGATCGAGGTCGACGATCGCCAGGTACGCGTCGAGCGCCTTCTCGTGGTCCTGGAGCTGATCGGCGTGGATCTGCGCCACCTGGGTGTAGAGCTGGATCTTCTTCTGCCGGTCGTCGACGATGTTGATGAACCGCTCGAGGCAGCTGATGAGCTCGTGCCACTGCTGCTGCTTCTGGTAGCAGCGCGCCAGCTGCTCGAACGCGGCCTGGTTGGTCGGATCGATCTCGACCACCTGCTCCAGGCGCACCGCCGCGAGGTCCGGCTTGCGGAACTCCTCCTCCTGCAGCCCGGCGATGCGCAGGAGCACGTCGGCGCGCTCGCGCTCGGTCGCCGCCACGTCGAGGTGCATCTCCAGCACCTCGAGCATCTCCGGCCACTTCTGGGTGGCGGTGTAGACGCGCTCGAGCCCGCGGATCGCCGGCAGGTTGCCCGCCTCGACCTCGAGCACGCCGCGGTACACGGTGATGGCCTTCTCGGGGTTGGCGAGCGTCCCCTCGAGCATCGCCGCCGTGCGCAGCTTCACCTCGGCGATACGCTCCGGATCCTTGAGCGCCTTGGCCTTGCGTTCGAGCATGCCGACGAGCTCGGCGGTCATGTTCCGCGACTCGTACAAGCGCTCGAGCGCCTCGATCGGCGGCAAGTAGCTGGCGTCGGCCTCGATCGCGCGCTGGTACCGCGCCACCGCTTGTTCGGGCTGGCCGGCGAACTTCTCGAGCAGCTCGCCGATGTCGGTGAGGATCGCCGCCCGGTCCGCGTCGCGCGTCGCGAGCTGCTGCGCCTCCTCGAGCAGCTGGCCGGCGCCGCGCCAGTCGAGCTGCTTCTTCTTGTACGCGGCCATCTGCCGCCGCGCCTGCACGTTGTTCGGATCGAGCTGCGCGACGCGCGCGTAGCACGGCTGGGCGTAATCCTGGCGGTCCAGGTCCTCGCCGTACCACTTCGCCATGCGCAGGTTGAGGATCACCTGGATCCGCGGATCGGTGGCCTGCTCCAGCAGCCCGTTGACCGTCTGGAGCAGCCCGCCCCAGCGCTTGGTCGCGGCCGTCATCTTCTCCAGGTAGGCGACCGTCTCGTCGTCGGTGAAGTCGAGCTCGAACGCCGCCTCCAGCGACTCGTACGCCTGCACCGGCTCGTGCAGCTGCTCGTCGAAGATCTTCGCCACCTTGCGGAGGAGCGCCGTCCGCTCGCCGACCTCGTCGCGCGTCTCGACGCGCGCCAGGTACAGCTCGATGAGAGGCTCCCAGCGCTCGGCCGCCTTGTGCAGCTTCTCGAGCTGCTGGAAGGCGTCGTCGTGCGCCGGCACGATCCCGAGCACCGCCTCGAGCGCCGGCGTGCCGCCGTCCTCGCTGCCGATCTGGTGCTCCCACACGTGCGCGACCTCGAGGTACTCGCGCACCTTCTCCTGCGGGTCGTCGTAGGCGCGCGCGCGCATCATCTTGACGTCGACGACCTCGTTCCAGCGCTCGTCCGAGCGCAGGATGGTCTCGAGCTGCCCCATGGCGTCGAAATCGCGCGGATCGACCTCGAGCAGCTTGCGCCAGGCGTCGACCGCCTCGGCCTTCTGCTCCGGGTCCTGTTGATGGAGGAGCGCCATCTCGCGGTACAGCGCGACCTGGTGCTCCGCCGGCAGCGACTGCGCCGCGCGGTCGGCGGTCTGGTGCAGCGCCAGCAAGAGCTCGGCGGTGTTGCCGCGCGTCTCGTGCGGCAGCTCGCCGTTGTAGCGCTTGCGCCAGATGTCGTTGATGGCGTAGAGCGACTCGAGGTTGGCGAAATCGATGTCGAGCACGCGCACGTAGTCGTCGAGCGCGAGATCGTCGCGGCGCAGCTGGTTCAGGTGCAGCCGGCCGCGGCGGAGCAGCACCGCGACGTGCTCCTTCTCGTCGGTGACCGTCGCCAGGTGCCGCTCGAGCACCTCGGTGAGCTCGGCCCACTGCTGGGTCTGCTCGTAGAGCTCGGCCAGGCCGGAGAGGGCCTCGCCGTCCTCGCCCTTCAGATCGAGGACGCGCTTCCAGGTGTCGATCGCCCGCGGCACGTCGCCGAGGTGCGACGCCAGCACCCGCGCCATCTTCGCCGAGATCTCGCCCTTCTCGAAGTCGCCGTCGACGCCGGCGAGCTGCCGCTCGTACACGGCGTAGAGCTCCTGCCACTTCTGCTGCAGGCCGTAGACCCGCTCGAGCACGATCTGCGCCGTCTCGTTGCTCGGCTCGAGCTCGTCGAAGATCTTGCGGTAGACGCGGACCGCGTCGTCGTAATGGCGCGCGTCCTGCGGCGCGAGCTGCTGCTCGTAGATCTCGCCGAGGCGGCCGTAGAGCTCGATGAGCTGATACGGCTCCTGCACCGTCTGCACCCGCTGCTCGAGCACGCCGGCGAGCTGCGCCGGCTGCGACAGCGCGGTGTAGATGCGATCGAGGTTCTCGAGGCATTCGACGTCGAGCGCCGCCACCGACAGGACGTAGGTGTACGTCTCCTCGGCCTTCTGCACGTCGTGCAGCTCTTCCTCGAACACGCGCGCGAGGCGCTTGCCGAGCATGCGCTGCAGCTCGACCTCCTGCTGCTGGCCGAGCACGTCGGCGTAGGCGTTGGCCAGGTGCTCCCAGCCGTCCTCGACGAAGCCGGCGAGTCGCTCGAGCTCCTCCAGCACCCGCTCGTCTATCGGGAACTCGGCGAGCGCGCGGATGTAGATGCCGAGCGACGCGCCCGGCTGCCCGAGCCGCTGCTCCTGCAGCTCCGCCAGGCGGTGGTACTGCTCGAGGCGCTCGGCCGGATCGGTCTTGTGCGTGAGCACCGCCTCGTAGACGCCGGCGAGGTAGTCGTACTGCGCCAGCGCCTCGTAGTGCGGCTCGAGGATCGCCGCGATCCGCAGCTGCTCGGTGCCCGCGTTGAACATCGTCTCGAGCGCGGTGAGCGCGTCCTGGTGATCGGGCTGCTCGCTGACCACCTGGCCGTAGGTGGCGATCGCCGAGGCCACGTCGTTCAGGCGGAACTGCTGCACCTGCGCCAGGCGGAAGCGGAAGGCGAGCACGTCGCCCTGCCCCATCTCCGCTTCCTTGGTCAGGATCGCCGCGAGCTCGTTCCAGCGCTCGGTCTGCTGGTACAGCCGATCGAGCGAGCCGATCGCCGTGACGTTCTCGGGGTCGCGCGCCGCGACCATGTTGTAGCGCTCGATCGCCGCGTCCCAGTTCTCGAGCTGCTCCTCGTAGATGCGCGCCAGGCGCAGGCCGATCTCGGTGAAGCGCGCCGGATCGCTGTCGGCGAGCGCGGCGAGCTGCTTGTCGTAGAGCCCGGCCAGGTCGGCCCAGCGGGTGACGAACGACGCCAGCCGCTCGAACTGCGCCAGCACGTCGTCGTTGGAAATGTCGATCGCCACGGCGCGGGCGTAGGTGTCGAACGCCGAGCCCGGGTCGTTGAGCATCTCCTCGTGGAGCCCGGCGATGCGGGTGAGGAGCTCGACCTTCTGGAAGGCGTCCTCGCTCTTGTCGACCTGCACCTCGAGCGCCGCGATGAGCCGCTGCCACTCGCCCATCGCCTGGTAAATCGGCTCGAGCACCTGCGCTGCGGCCACCGGCTCGCGCGCGCCCTTGGTGAGCGCCTCGAGGGCGGCGAGGGTGGGCGCGTGATCCGGCTGCTGCGACAGGAGCTCGCGGTAGAGCTCGATCGCCCGCGCCACGTCCTCGAGGCGGCGGTCGTAGAGCTCGGCGATGCGGTACTGGTAGCTGATCGACTCGGCCGGATCGGCCGCGAGATCGGCCTCGCGCTGCAAGACGTTGAGGAGCTCCGGCCAATCCTCGGCCTGCTGGTACAGGGCGTCGAGCCGCCCGAGCGCCTCGAGGTCGTCGGGATCGATCTCCAGCACGCGCTGGTAGGTGTCGATCGCGTGGCGCACGTCCTGGAGCTCGCGCTCCCAGACCGCGCCCGCCTGGTAGTAGATGCGCTTGCGCTCCTCGGGGTCGTAGACGAGATCGACCTTCTTGTTGTAGGCGCCGAGCAGCTCCTGCCACTTCTGCATGCCGAGGTAGAGCCGGATGAGCGCGTCGAGCGCGCGCAGATCCTCGGCGTCGATCTCGAGCACCTTCTGGAACACCGCCACCGCCGCGTCGAGCTGCTCGAGGATCTCCTCCTCGATCTGCGCCGCCTGCATCAGCGAGCTCTTCTGCTGATCGACGTCGCCGAGCAGGCCCGCCTTCTGCTGCAGCACCGCCGACAGCTCCTGCCAACCCTCGGTCTGGCGGAAGATTCCCTCGAGCGCCTCCACCGACGCCAGGTGGGTCGCGTCGAGCTCGAGGATCTTGCGGTAGTGGCCGATGGCGTTCTCCACCGCGTTGATCTGGTGGAGATAAATGCTCGCGCTCATGGTGTAGAGGCTGATCGCGAGCTCGACGTCTTGTCCTTGCGATGAGCCGTCAGGCGAAGAGCCGGAAGCCTGAGTGGCGGCCAGCTCCTCGTAGACCTTCGCCAGATCGCGGTAGCGGTCGGTGGCGCCGGCCAGGCGCATCAGGCCGTCTTGCGTCGTCTGCGAGCCGGGCTCGATCGCCAGCGCGCGCGCGAGCGTGTCGAACGCCGCGCTGAGGTCGCCGCCGGCGTCCTCGTGCAGATCGCCCATCTCGTGCAGGAGCTCGACCGCGCGCGCCGGATCCTCGGCGCGGCGCACCTGAACCTCGTACACGCCGAGCAGCTTCGGGTAGTCGCCCGCCTCGCGGTAGAGCGGTCCGAGGATCTCGGCGATCTCGATCTCGTTGTCCGGGCTCTTGCCGAGCTCCTCGAGCGCGGCGAGGGCATTCTTGTTCTGCGGCTGCCGCTCGAGCACCTGGCGGTAGGTCTCGATCGCCGCGGGGGTGAGCCCGAGCTTGGCCTGCTGCAGGCCGGCGAGCCGCAGCATCAAGCCGATCTCGGCGTCCTCGCTCTCGGCCAGGCGCAGCTGGCGCTCGAGGTTGTCGCCGAGCTCCTGGTACTGGCCCTGGCGGTTGTAGAGGTCGTCGAGCGCGCGCAGCGCGGTGAGGCTCGCCTCGTTGAAGCCGAGCACCTCGACGTACGCGGCGATCGCCTCCTCCGGCTTGGCGAGCTTCTCGTCGAACACCCCGGCGATCTGCGCGAACAGCTTCTCGCGCTCGCCGTCGTCCTGCGCCAAATCGATGCGCCGGCGGATCGCGCCGATGAGGTCGCTCCAGCGCTCGGTGCGGGTGAACAGGTCCTCCATCGAGGCGAGCGCGGCGCCGTCGGCCGGATCGATGTCGAGCACGCGGCCGTAGCTCTGCGCCGCCTCGTCGATCTGCCCCAGGTGCTCCTGGATCGACGCCAGGCGCATCCAGTACTCGCGCGCCAGCGCCGGCTCGTCGAGCCCGCCGGCGATCCCGGCGTACACCTTCGCCAGGCCCGCCCAGTCGTTGCCGGCCTCGGCCAGGCCCTCGAGTTCGCCGCGGACCTCTTCGCTGTCCGGCATGTCGACGAGCGCGCGCGCCTCGGCGTCGAACGCCCGCGCCACGTCCTTGAGCTCGTTGTGGCACACGCCGGCGATCTTGCGCAGGAGCGCCACGCGCTTGGCGGCGTCTGCCTCGGCGGTGGCGAGGATCTCCAGCACGCCGATGAGCGGGTTCCACTGCTCGTGGGTCTCGTACACGTCCGAGAGGATGCGGGCGACCTCGGCCGCCAGCTCGGCGTTCTCCAGCAGCCCCTCGAGCGCGACGCGCGCCGCGTCGCTGTCGGGATCGAGCAGGAGGATCTCGCGGTAGCAGTCGAGCGCCCCCTGCGGATCGCCGAGGTGCTTCTCGAGCGTCTGCCCGAGCCGGTACTTGAGGTCGACGATCTGCTTCTCGTCGACGTCGGTGTCGAGCCGGCGGCGCAGGATGTCCGCGTACGGATCCCACTGCTTTTGCCCGAGGTACAAGCGATCGAGCGCCTCGAGCGCGCGCGCGTCGGCCGCCTCGATCTCCAGCACCTGCAGGTAGGTGTCGATCGCCTTCTCGGGCTGACCGATCTCGGTCTCCTGCAGCGAGGCGATGCCGTAGAGCACGCGGCACTGCGCCTCGGTGGTGTCGGCGAGCTCGCGCTGCTTCTCGTACACCTCGAGCAGCTCGGAGTGCCGGTTGGTCTCGCGGTACAGCCGCTCGAGCGCCTCGAGCGCCTGGCCGTTGTTCGGATCGAGCTCGTACACCGCGCGGTACTGCCCGAGCGCGTCGTCGATGCGCTTGACCTCGTCGAGCAGCACCCGCCCGAGCCGCAGGCGCAGCTGGGCCTCGAGATCGGCGTCCGCCAAGCCGTCGAGCGACGTCTGGTAAGCGGCGATCACCTGCTCCCAGCCGTTGATCGCGCCGGACACGCGCTCGGCGCTGTCGGCCGCGGCCCACTCGCGCCCGAGCCCGAACGCCTTGAGGAAGCGCTCGAGCGCGGTGTCGGGCTTCTTCAGCTTGGTCTCGTAGAGCTCGCCGACCTCGACGAGCAAGCCGTACTGCTGCTCGGGATCCTCGGCGTGGAGCAGCTTCACCTCGATCGCCTGGGCCAGGCCCTTGGCGTTTTGCGCCTCCTGGTAGATCGGGATGAGCGCCTCGGCGGCGGCCAGGTGCTGCTCGTCGAGCGTGAGGATCTTCTCGTAGGCCTTCGCCGCCTTGTCGGCCTTCTCCTTCTTGTGCAGCCACAGGTCGGCGATCTTCATGAGAAGGCCGATCTTGATCGGGTTGTCCTTCTCCTTGCCCTCCTGCTGCTCGAGCGAGCGGATGAGCTCGTCCCACTTGCCGCTCTCCTCGTAGAGCACCTCGAGGTCGTCCCAGCGCTGCAGCGTGAGGAGCTTCTTCTTGAGGTTCTCCTGCGCGCGGCGATCGTCGGGCGCGAGCATGAGCACGCGCTGCCAGGCGTCGGCCGAGGCGGCGTCGTTGTTGAGCCGATCGCCCTGGATCTGCGCCAGCTTCACCAGCTGGTTGAGCTGCTCCTTGGGATCGACGATGGCGTCGACGAGCTCGGTGAGCACCGCCGCGAGCGGCTCGAACTCCTTGGCGCGCTCGTAGAAGGTCGCCAGGGCGTTGAGCGCGTCGACGTTGCCCGGGTCGAACTCGCGCACCCGGTTCCACATCTCGATGCAGATCTCGGGCTTCTTGATCTTGTCGCTCGCGAGCTGCGCCATCTCGATGTACTTGGCGGCGCGCTCGCTCTCGTCGAGCGACTCGGCCTCGCCCTTCATCAGCTCGAGCAGCTTCTCCCAGTTGCGGCGCTTGTCGTAGTAGTCGCGCAGGAAGTCGCGCGCGGCGCGATGCATCGGCGACAGCGCCAGGATGCCCTCGAAGCACTTCACCGCCTCGGCGGCGTTCGAGAACTTCTGATACAGGTCGGCGGCCTGCTCGTAATACTCGATCTTCTTGTCGGGATCGGTGTAGGCCTCGGCGATCTTCACCAGGGTCTTGACGTAGTCGGCGTTGCGCTTGGCCTTGAGCTGCTTGTCGGCCTCTTCCGTCAGCTTGGCGATGAGCGCGTCGTCCTGCGGGCCGGCCACGACCGGCGCGCGCTGCGACTTCGGCGGCGGCGCCGACACCGGCGGCGGGTTGGACGGCCCCGGCGGCGCGGACGGCTGCGCCGGCGTGCTCGTCTCCACCGGGTTGGAAAGCTCCTGCGGCTTGACCGACACGTCGGGCGTCGACGACGCGATGTTGCGCGGCGGCGGCGGCGGCGGAGCGGCCTTGGCCGACGGCGGCTTCGGGCTGTCGGCGGTCTTGGCGTCGCTCACCGACTCGACGTCGTCGATCGCCTCGATCGACTCGGCGTCGTCGAGATCGACCACGTCGTCGCCGCCGCCGAGCTTGCCGCCGATCTGCTTCTCGAACGCCGCGAGCGCCGGGTGCGCCGCGTCGGTCTTGCCGAGCCGCTCGAACCAGCGCTTGGCCAGCATCAGATCGCCGAGCTTGAGCCAGGCGATGCGCCCGGCCTCGGCGAACAGGTACGCCGGCGCCTTGCCGCCGGCCTGCTCGACGGCCTGCTCGGCGAGCTGCTCGACGCGCGACCAGTCGCCGCCGTGGGTGCCCCACAGCTCGCGCAGGTACACGAACGCGACGTCGTTGCTCGGCGCCGTGAGCAGCGCTTGCTCGAGCAGCACCGCGCCCGCCTCGTTGTCCTGCCGCTGCACCCAGCGCGCGCCGTAGCGGAACGCGAGCAGCGCCGCGTGATCGTCCGGCGCCTGCGACATCATCTCCTGCTGCCGGCTGAGGAGCAGATCGCGCCGCTGGCGCGATCCGGCGGCGTCGTTGGGATCCTCGGCGAACAGGTTCTCGTAAAGGGCCGCCGCCTGGCGGTGGTTCGGATCGGCCTGGTAGGCGCCGAGGAGCAGCTCCTCGTACTGCTGCTCGTTGCCGAAGCGCTTGGCGATGCGCGCCGCGCGCAAGAGCACGCGCACGCGCGCGTTCACGTCCGGCTCTTCCACCGCCTGGCCGAGCAGCTCGTCGATGCGATCCGCATAGCCTGGCTCGTCGATCGACAGGTCCTCGATGCACGGGTGGGCGTCGAACGACGCCTCGTCGGTCTGCGACGCCTGGTGGTAGAGATCGAGCGCCGCCTCGAAGTTGCCGAGATCCTGGCACACGTCGGCGAGCTCGAGCAGCAGGCTGCCCTTCTCGTTGGCGGGCGCGGTCTCGAGCGTGCGCTTGAGCACCGTCTCGACCATCTTCACCCGGCCGAGGTCCCAGTAGACGTTGCGCGCGTCGGTGAGCGGCTCGGTCGAGTCGGGCCGCAGCTTCCAGGCGTTCTGGAAGTACTTCAGCGCGCGCGGCCCTTGGAGGAGCTTCTCGTTCAGGACGCGGCCGAGCTTGAGCAGGTAGGCGGACTTCTTCGCCGGATCCTGCTCTTGCTCTCCGGCCTGTTCCAGCGCCTCGGCGAGAGCCGGCCAATCGAATGTCGTTTCGAGCTCGTGGATGCGTTGCTTCAGGTCCATCGCGAAAGAGCTGCGTCGCCATCGACGCGGAAATGGGGTTTACGCGCTCGGCCGATTCCTCGGATCAACCCGGACCGTTCAGCCGCTGGATGACGGTCTGGGCCTGTTCGCACTCGCGCTTGTACTTGGCGGCTTCCTTGGTGCAGGCGCGCGCGGTGAAGCCCTTCAGCCGCTGCAGCGCCTCGGCCTTCTTGGGCGGGTTGAGCTCGGCATAGGCCATACCGAGGTTGAAGAGCAGACCGGGCTCGTCCTCGCGCAGCGAGCGCGCGTCCTCGAGCGCCTTGACCACCTTGTCGGGGTTGTGCTGCTCGCCGTAGACCGCCGCCAGCAAGGTGTAGACGTTGTAGAGCCGCTTGTCCTTCGGGTCGCCGTTGTCCTTGGCGGCGTTCAGCACCGCCTCGGCTTCCTTGTAGTAGTCGAGCTGGATGTAGAGGCTCGCCAGGCGCGTGTAGTGGTTCAGCGCGCACTCGATCGCCGGATCGTCGAGGCACTTCTGCTTCTCGGTCTTCTTCTCTTTGTCCTTCTCGGCGTCGCCGCTCGGCTTGGGCTTGACGTCGCTGTCGACCGGACGCTTCTCGACCGCCTCGGTGTAGTTCGACAGCGCCTTCTGCTCGTCGTCGGTCCAGTAGTAGGCCTCGGCGAGGTGCGCGAAGCAGCGGTCCTCGTTGGGATCCTTCTCGATGCACTTGGTGTACGGCTCGATCGAGTCGCTCCACTTGGCGCTGCCCTTGTCGGGCTTGCGCGCCTGCTGCTCGATCGCCATGCCGAGCTCGAACCAGTAGTTCGCGAACGTCGGAGCCTTGTCGACCGCGCGCTGCAGCGCGCCCTGCGCCTTCTCCCAGTCCTCCTTCTTCTTGTAGGCGCGCGCGAGCTTGAAGAGGATCGCGTGGTTGTTCGGGTCGAGCTTGACGGCCTCCTCGTAGCGCTGGATGGCGTCGCCCGGATTCGAATCGACCGCGCCGTCACCCTGGTTCGCGAGGATGATCGCCTGCTGCTTGTTCTGGTTGCACCCGCTCGACGCCACGGCTCCGAGCAGCGTCAGCCCCATCACCGCCAAACGAAAACTCTTCATCGAGCACTCACCTCGACCCCTCGGAAAAGCGCGCTGTTCTGCGCACCTTTACGTCGCCGCAGAATAGTGTCGCCTTCGCTCGGAAGTCCAGCAGTTCCAAGGGGTTTTGCGCGCCACAAAAAGCGAGCGCCCCCGGTCCGAAAAAGACCAGGGGCGCGCATTTTGTTGAGCCTCGATGGCTCCTGCGACGGGGCGGGGTTGGGGCCCCGCCCTCCCAAATAACAGGGTCAGCCTGGAGTGAAGGAGATGGGGTAGGTCACGCGGACGATGCCACCCTCCGGCTGCGGGAAGCTCAGGCCGTAGAAGGCGCGCGTCACGCAGCTGGTGACGCCGGCGTCCGGCAGGCTGCCGCCGCCGCCGACGTTCGACACGCTGCCGTCGTGGCCGATGACGAACATGACGCTGACGGTGCCCTGCAGGCTCGGGTTGTTGCGCAGGCCGTTCTCGTAGCACAGGCGGAAGCGGCCGAAGTTCTGGCGCACGATGCGCTGGATGACCTCGGGCGGCAGGCGCCCGCTCACGCTGGTGGCGCCCATGCGCACCTGCGGCGGCTTGGCGCGGTGCGAGCCGCTCAAGCGACCGTGGCCCGAGCCGAAGCCCTGGCCGGTGCCGGTGCCGGCGCCGTGGCCGATGGTGCCGATGCCGCCGAGGCCGATACCTTCGCCGCGGCCGCCGCCGCCCTCGCCGATGCCGGTGAGGCCGAGGCCGCCGGCGCCGAACGACTCGCCGATGGCGTCACCCCACATGTTGCCGCGCGCGCTCAGCGGATCGTTGCCGAGCGAGTCGTCGCGACCCCACGGGGCGGTCGGGGCGTCGGGATCGCCGCCCGCGCCGGAGTTGAGCAGGCCGATCATGCCGAACTCGGCCGCGTCGCGGAGGGCCGCCTGGCGGGCGATGTGCGGGTCGGCGTTGTCCTCGGGCCCGGCGACGCCGTAGCGGTTGCCGGAGAGCTTCGAGTTCGGGTTGCCCATCGAGCCCTCCTCGCCCTTGGCGCGAGTGCCCGTGCCGCCCTCTTTGTTGTCGGCGTTGGTCTCGGCGACCTCTTCGGCCGGCTTCTCCTCGAGCTCCTTCTCGGCCGCCGAGTCGAGGTAGTGCGAGATGAGGTAGCGCTGATCGTCGTTGACCTCGTCCTCCGCGGTCGCGTTCAAGTCGGGGGTGAACATCGCGGTGGCCGCGAGGAACCCGCCGACGCCGACGCCGGCGCCGAGGACGTAGAGGAACGCGCCGCCGGTGATCATCGCCGCGAGCGTGAACGCCGCCGCGACCTTCTTGCCGCTGGCGACCGCGTTCACCTCGAAGGAGATGTCGCCGACATCCATGCGCACGGTCATGCCGTTGTTGAGCGCGACGCGCCCGCCTTGGGCCGCCTGCTGGATCGGCGTCTTCGGGCCGTCGCCGGCCTGCACCCAGCCGGTCGCGCTCGGCGGGACCACCGCCTGCGCCGAACCCGCCAGCGACTCGACGATCGACAGCCGGTTCGTGCCGAGCTTCTCCTCGGGGATGGCGAAGTCGATCTTGTCGCCCTTGCCGCGGCTCTCGCCGACGACGAAGTTGCGCGGCGGGGACATGTGCGCCACGTGCAGGAGGTTGCGACCCCACAGCACGCGCACCTCGACGGCGTTCGCCGGCGACTCGACCTCGTCGCTCGGGACGGGCGGGCCGGCCTTCACCAGCTGGTACTCGTAGCTGCCCTCGGGGGCGTTGTCCGGCACGGCGCCGGGGGCGCGCGGCGTGGCGAACGGATTGGCCGCGAACGGGTTCGACACCGCCGCGAACGGGTTCGCGGCCGGGGCCGGCACGGCGAACGGGTTCGACGCCGCCGCCGGAGCGGGCACCG
>JACXTT010007859.1_pt1 | contig 14939 bp, 13 predicted proteins | sample 9270951 | NCBI WGS metagenome assembly JACXTT01 (sample SAMN15532306, study PRJNA645909) | rock metagenome | isolation source: weathered quartz diorite | place: Puerto Rico | collected 2017-06-21
GGGCAGCCCGCATCGGTCGGCTGACCGGCGACCCCGTCGCGGAGGCGCGCGCTACGACGCGGGCAGCGCCGGATCCGGCCGAAGCAACCCCAGCTCGAGCTCGTCTTCGCTGACCACGCGGACCCAGTCGGCGAGGTCGCGGTTGAAGACCATCGTGCCGATCCACTTCCGATGCCGCTGGCCGCCGCGCCAGTGCTCGAGCCAGGCATCGGTCAAGGGCACCATCGCCTGGCGCCGGAGGATGGTCGCGAGCGCGTCGTCGCCGGGGTTCGTGTGGGCGTAGCCGCCCATCAGGTACTCGCCGAGCTGGACGACCGCCGGGTGCGAGTGGGTCCAACGCCGCAGGACGGGATCGCCGCGCGGCCCCGTCACGGAGACCGCGATCAACGAAGAGCGCGGGATGACGACATCCTCCTCGTGTCGGGTCGAGCCGTCGTCGAGGCTCTCGAACGTGGATCGGTAGAGGTGCAGCGCGTCGTGCGCGTTCAGGAGGTCGGTCAGGCGATCGGCATCGAGACGAATCCAGCCAAACAGGCGCTCACCCGCGAGGAACGCCTCGAACCGAAGGAGCGGGGCGCTCGACACGAAGTCCGGCTCGAAGACGTCCTCGGCGACCGCGTCGAGATGGAGGGCGAGCCCGTCCCCGGGCGGCTGCGTCGCCATGTGCCGGCCACCGTAGCGAGGCCGTCGCGAAGCCGGCAGCCACCCGAACGTACCTGCCCGATGTAGCCCGCACGTCCGAGGTGACGGCGCTGCGCGCCCGGTTGACGCCTCGACACGGGCGTTCGTACACTCAATCCCGATCACATTACTCGGGATTGAGGACCGACCGCTGACCTCCCAGAACCACGTGCCGACCCAGCATCGCCCCGCCTTCCATGGCACGGGCGCCGTCGCGTTCTCGACCAAGGGCGAATACGGCGTCCGGCTGATGGTCCAGCTGGGGCGCCACTACGGCGCCGGGCCGTCGAGCCTCGCCGAGATCGCGGCGGTCGAGGACATGCCCCGGGCCTACCTCGAGCAGCTCGCGTTCGTTCTCCGCGATGCCGGTCTCGTCGTCTCGACTCGCGGCGCTCACGGCGGCTACGAGCTGGCGCGCCGGCCGGCCGAGATCAACATGAGCGAGGTCCTGCGCGCGCTCGAAGGGCCGCTCGCCCCGATGATCTGCGCGACCGACGAGCCGGGCCACGACCTGGCCTGCGATCGGACGTCGTCGTGCACGGTGAACCTGCTCTGGATCCGCGTTCGCGACGCGGTCGCCGGCGCGCTCGACGGCGTGACGCTGGCAGACCTCGTTCCGCAGCGCGTCGTCGCGGTGCGGCGTGGCGCAACGAGCGGAAGCGCGACGACGAGCACGACCCTCGAAGGAGCCCTGACGTCATCGTGAGCGACGCGACGAACGGCACGACCCCGCATCAGCCCTCCGCAGAGGACCGCCTGGTCATCCGCGGCCTCAAGGTCGCCCCCGCGGCCAACCCGGAGCGCGAGATCCTGCAGGGCATCGACCTCGAGGTCGGGCCGGGCGAGGTCCACGCGATCATGGGCCCGAACGGCTCGGGCAAGACGACCCTGGCGTACGCGCTGATGGGCCATCCCGCGTACGTCATCACCGGTGGTCAGGTCACGTGGCGGGGGCGCGACATCCTCAAGCTGAGCCCCGACAAGCGGGCCCGACTCGGCATGTTCCTCGCCTTCCAGTACCCGACCGCGGTCCCCGGCCTGAGCGTCGCGAGCTTCATCCGGAGCGCGATGAACGCCAAGCTCCAGGGCGTCGACAAGAACCCCGACATCGACCCGACGGACGCGATCAAGGGCGGTGTCTCGATGATGGACTTCCGCAAGCGGATGCGCGAGAAGCTCGCCCTGCTGCGGATGGACGAGAGCTTCGCCTCCCGGTATGTCAACGACGGCTTCTCGGGCGGCGAGAAGAAGCGCCTCGAGATGCTCCAGATGGCGATGCTCGACCCACAGATGGCGATCCTCGACGAGACCGACTCCGGTCTCGACATCGACGCCCTGCGGGTCGTCGCCGACGGCGTCAACGCGATGCTCAACCCGAACCTGGGAATCCTGCTGATCACGCACTACCAGCGACTCCTGAACTACATCACCCCCGACGTGGTCCACGTCCTCGCCCAGGGCCGCATCGTCAAGACCGGCGGCAAGGACCTGGCGCTGCGGCTCGAGGAGCACGGCTATGGCCCGATCCTGCGCGAGGCCGGGCTGGCGCCCAACGTGCCCGACGAGGCACTCCTCGTCCCGCGAGGCCCGGAGCTCGGCGAGCATGCAGGCGAGGGCGAGCCTGCCGGAACGCGCGCATGACGCTGACCGCGACGCCGGCCAGGGCCGGCACGACCGAGCTCGGCGGGCGGATCCGCGACGGCCGCCTCGACGCAGCGGTGATCCGCCGCGACTTCCCGATCTTCGAGCAAAAGGTCCATGGCCATCCGCTGGTGTTCCTCGACTCGGCCTCGACGAGCCAGAAGCCCGCGGTCGTCATTGATGCGCTCGACGCCTACTACCGGGAGTACACGGCGAACGTGCATCGCGGGATCTACGAGTTCGGCGAGCACTCGACAGCGTCCTACGAAGCGGCGCGCGCCTCGGTGGCGAGGTTCATCAATGCCCCGGACGCCCACGAGGTGATCTTCACCCGCAACGCGACCGAGGCGATCAACCTCGTCGCCTATTCGTGGGGCCGCCGGAACATCGGCCGCGGCGACGCCATCGTGCTCACGGAGATGGAGCACCACGCGAACCTCGTGCCGTGGCAGCTCCTCGCCCAGGAGAAGGACGGCGACCTCGAGTTCATCCCGATCACGGACAACGGGATCCTGCGCCAGGACGTCTACGAGGTGCTCCTCCGCCTGAAGCCGAAGCTCGTCGCCTTCACCCACGTCTCGAACACGCTGGGCACGATCAACCCCGTCGTCGAGATGGTCGAGGCGGCCCACAAGGCGGGCGCACTGGTGCTCCTCGACGGGGCCCAGGCCACGCCGCACGTGGCGGTCGACGTGCAGGCCATCGGCGCCGACTTCTACGCGTTCTCCGGCCACAAGATGCTCGGCCCAACCGGCTCCGGAGCCCTGTGGGCGCGACGTGAGCTGCTCGAAGCGATGCCGCCGTTCATGGCCGGCGGCGACATGATCCGCGAGGTCCACCTCCGTCGGTCCGAGTGGAACGACATCCCCTGGAAATTCGAGGCGGGCACGCCGGACATCGCGGCCGGCATCGGGCTCGGCGCGGCCGCGGACTATCTGCGCGAGCTGGGCATGGAGCGGGTCCGCGAGCACGAGAAGGAGCTGCTGACCTACGCGCTCGTCGCGCTCCTGCGGGAGCACCCGGACGTGACCCTGTACGGCCCGATGGACGCGGGAATCCGCTCTGGCGTCATCGCGTTCAACGTCCCTGGCGTCCATCCCCATGACGTGGCTCAGGTGCTCGATCGAGCGGGTGTTGCCGTCCGTGCCGGGCACCACTGCACGATGCCGCTCCACGAGCGCCTCGAGCTCCCGGCGTCCGCCAGGGCGAGCTTCAACGTGTACACCACCGAGGCCGACGTCGACGCGCTCGTCGCGGGCCTCCACGAGGTGAAGCGGATCTTCGGCTGAGCCGTCGCCCCGGCGGCGCGGTGCGCCCGGTCACCGGCACGTCGCTAGGTGGCTTCGAAATCCACGATCGAGCCCCGATAGACTCAGCTCACGCGCGGGTCCGGCGCGTGGGGATGGAGGTTCGTTGGCATGTTTTCCGCCTCGCCGCGTCCGCTGACAAAGGCGTTCCTCTCGGTCGTCGTGCTGCTCGCCATGTCGCTGGCCGCGGCTCTCGCCGCGGGCCAGTTCGCACCGCGAGCGACTGATTTGCCGTCGCAGCTCCGCGGTGGCGGGGCGACGACGGAGGAGAACCCCGAGGCCGCCGAGCAGGGCGAGGAGGTTCAGGAGAGGCACGAGGCCTTCGACGCCGCCGTCGAGGCCGGCAGGGCCGGGAAGGCGCTCGCCGCCGCCAACGCGGCGCCCGCCGCCGGCTGGGCCGGCGAGCAGCTCGTCGACCCCGCGTCGGATGACTGGGAGCCCGCGATCGCCGCCGACCCGAACTCGCAGTTCGTCTATTTCCTCGTCACCCGCTACGCGTCGACGAAGCCCTGCCCGGGCAACTGCCCTACGCCGTACCACGCGCTCTACATCAGCTCCGATAACGGCGCGACCTGGTCGTCCGGTACGCCGCTCTGCGCGTGCAAGGGCTCCGGCCAGTTCGACCCGATCATCGAGGTCGTCCCGGCCGCGACCGGACCGGCCGCGGGCAATGTGTACGCCGCGTACATGAACGGGTTCAACGCGATGTTCATCAAATCAACGGACCATGGCGCGCACTGGTCACTGCCGGTCAAGACGTACGGCAACGTGTCCTGGAATGACAAGCCGGTGCTGGCGATGAGCGACGACGGCAAGGACGTCTACATCAGCTTCAACGGGCCAACCGGCGGCGACCCGTACGTCGCGCAATCACACGATTACGGCGCAACCTGGACGCAGCGCAAGCTCGTCGACAGCAACCGCTACTACTTCGCCTTCGACGCGGATGTCGCGTCGGACGGCACGGTCTACTTCGCCGAGACCTCGATCCTCTACGGCGGCGGCGGCAACAAGGGCACGACGCCGACAGGCCAGATCGACGAGCACGTCTTCGTCTCCACCGACACGGGCGCCACGTTCGCGGATCGGCTGGTTGGGTCCGTCTGGCCCGGCGTGGCTTGCACCTCGACCGGCTGCCCGCCCGACTTCTACCTGGGGCATACGGCGCTGACGGTCGATGCGTCGAACCGCATCGTGCTCCTCTATGACGGCGCGACGTCGGCCGGCGGCCCGCAGACGATTACCGCCCGCACGTCGACCAACCAGGGCCTGAGCTGGTCGACGCCTGTCACCGTGTCGACCGTCGGCAGCGAGGCGACGGATCCCGCGATCGAATCCCGCGGCAGCCGTGATTTCCGAGCGTGGTACATGCAGACCACCGGGACCGATGTCGATACCTGGAATGTGTACTACCTGACCTCGACGAATGGCACGACCTGGTCAAGCCCGGTCCGTATCTCCGACGCGGCGAGTGGCGCTTCGTACAAGACGGCGAACGGCTTCGCGGAGCCGTACGGCGATTACGGCGAGATCGCAATCACCTCGGCCGGCAAGACCATCGCCATCTGGGGCGAGGGGACGAGCTACGCGGGCCCGGGCGGCGTGTGGTTCAACCGCCAGCCATAACCGGCCGGCTCGGGGCCGAAACGCGAGCGTGATGGTGGGGATTGGCGAAGGGCGGTAGACTCCGCTTCGCCCATGGACGATCTCTATCGCGACTACATCCTCGAGCACTACCGACGCCCGCACAACTTCGGCGTGCTGGACGACGCGACGGCGACGCAGGAGGGCGCCAACCCTCTCTGCGGCGACCGGATCACCCTGCAGCTGCGCGTGAGCGACGGCCAGATCGCGGCGGTCGGTTTCACCGGGCGTGGCTGCGCGATCAGCCAGGCGTCGGCGTCGCTGCTCACGGACGAGATCAAGGGCAAGCCGATCGGCGATGCGGCCTTGATGTCGTCGGGCGACGTGCTCGACCTGCTCGGGATCGAGATCAGTCCGGCCCGCATGAAGTGCGCGCTGTTGTCACTGGAGACCCTGCACGGGGCCCTCGGCTCGAAGGATTCGAAGCCGGCTGCCGAGGCGGCGCAGGCATGAGCGCGCTCGCGGCCTTCTGCAGGTGTCAGCCGCCGGCCTGACCGCCGGCGCGATCGATCGCCCGGCCATCGGCCGGACGCGAGACCTGAGACCCTTCCCGACGCCGCCCACGGCGGCACCTACCTGATGGAGCCCAGATTCGATGCCAACCGCCATTCGTGAGATCAGCCCGCCCGAGGCGGCTGCGCGCAAGGCCGCCGGCGCAACCCTGATCGACGTGCGCGAGCAGGTCGAGTGGGACGCCGGCCACATCCCCGGCGCGCTGTTCATTCCCCTCGGCCAGCTGGGACAGGAGATCGCCGCCGCCGTGCCCGACAAGGACACGGAGATCATCCTGCAGTGCCGCAGCGGTGCGCGGTCCGGGCGTGGGACGGACCTGCTGCAGCAGCTCGGCTACACGAACGTCGTCAACATGGCCGGCGGCATCCTCCATTGGGAGGCCGACAACCTGCCGGTCGAGGCTCCCCAGTCGCTCACCCCGGCCCAGCAGTCGCGCTACAGCCGGCATCTGCTGATCCCGGAGGTCGGCACGGCCGGCCAGGTCAAGCTGCTCGAGTCGAAGGTGCTCCTGATCGGCATGGGCGGGCTCGGCAGCCCGGCCGCCCTCTACCTCGCCGCGGCGGGCGTCGGCACCCTCGGGATCGTCGACTTCGACGTCGTCGAGGCGAGCAACCTGCAGCGCCAGGTCATTCATTCGACCGAGCGCCTCGGCGTCAAGAAGGTCGACTCCGCGCGACGGTCGATCGAGGCGCTGAACCCCGATGTGACGGTGGTCGCCCACGACGAGATGCTCCTCGCGGACAACGTCGAGCGGCTGATCGCGGGCTACGACGTGATCCTCGACGGGACCGACACGTTCGAGACGCGGTATTTGCTCAACGACGCAGCCGTCGCGGCCGGGATCCCGGTCGTGCACGCCTCGGTGTTCCGGTTCGAGGGCCAGCTGTCGACGTTCGTGCCGTACGAGGGCCCGTGCTACCGCTGCCTCTACCCGACGCCGCCCCCGCCCGAGCTGGCGCCCGGCTGCTCCGTGGCCGGCGTCCTCGGCGTCGTGCCCGGGATCATGGGGCTGCTCCAGTCGAACGAGGTGCTCAAGATACTGCTCGCGATCGGCGAGCCGCTCGTCGGCCGGCTGTTGCTCTTCGATGCGCTGGACACGTCGTTCACCGAGCTCCGGCTCGCCCGCGATCCCAACTGCCCGACCTGCTCGGACGAGGCCGTCGCGGCTCGCGCGCGCGGCGAGTGGAGGGCACCGGCCGCGTATGGCGTGGATGCGCCGTTCGCGCTCGGCTCGATGGGGCCGGTCGGCGGTCAGGCCGCGGCGACGCGTTTATGAGCACGGTTCGCCTTCCGGCCGTGCTCCGGGCCAACGCCAACGGGGAGCGGGCGATCGAGGTCGACGGGTCGACGATCGGCGCCGCCGTGCGAGCCCTGGTCGGGCGGCATCCGGGGTTGGCGGATCAGCTGCTGACGCCGGATGGCGACCTGCACAGGTTCGTGAACGTCTACCTCAACGGCCAGGACGTCCGCTACCTCGCCGGGCTCGAGACGCCGGTCGCGGACCGCGACGAGATCCGGTTGCTGCCGGCGATCGCCGGCGGCTCCCCCGGCACGTGACGGCGTGGTCTCGAGCGCGGCCCGAGTGCGGCCCTCCGAAGGCGGAGGTGAAGCTCCGCGGGCCCTCGGCCTGAGGACTCGACGCTATCCGGGGATCGTCGAATCGATCGGCGACACCCCCACGGTCGAGATCCCGCGGCTCGCGCCCGACCCGAGCGTCCGGCTGTTCGCCAAGCTCGAGGCGGCCAACCCGACGGGCTCGGTCAAGGACCGCGTCGCGCGAGCGCTGATCGAGGACCTCGAGGCGAACGGCCGCCTGCACCCGGGTTCGATCCTGCTCGAGGCGACGTCGGGCAACACCGGCATCGCGCTGGCCATGATCGGCCGCCGCAAGGGCTACCGGGTCGCGGTCGTCATGCCCGACAACGTCACGCTCGAGCGCCGCCAGCTCGTGGCGCTGCACGGCGCGGAGATCATCGACTCGCCGGGGTCCCTGGGCTCGAACGGCGCGATCGCGCTGGCACGGGATCTCGTGGCCCGCGATCCCCAGTTCGTCATGGCCGACCAATATGCCAACCAGGCGAACCCGCGCGTCCACGAGGAGACCACCGGGCCGGAGCTGCTCGAGGCGGTCCCAGAGCTCGACGTCTTCGTGGCGGGTCTCGGGACCGGCGGCACGCTGACCGGCGTCGGGCGATTCCTGCGGCGGGCCAAGCCGGGCGTCCGAATCGTCGCGGCCGAGCCGCTCCCGGGCGAGGCCGTCCAGGGCCTTCGGTCCCTCGACGACGGCTTCGTGCCCGAGGTCTTCGACCCGACGCTGCTCGACGACCGGTTCGTCGTCTCGAACCGCGACGCTGTCGAGACGGCGCGCGAGCTGCTCGAGCTGGAGGGCATCCTCGCCGGCCCATCGTCGGGCGCGATCCTGTGGGTCGCCTCGCGCGTCGCGCGCACGTTGGCGGCCGGGACGATCGTCGCGCTGCTGCCCGACGGCGGCTGGAAATACCTCTCGACGGGCACCTACTCGCGACCGCTCGACGACATGGACGACGACCTCGATGGCGGGGTCGCCTGGTGGTGACCGACCCGCACGCTTCGGCACAGGACGCCTATTACCCCGGCGACCTCGGTCGGCCGCACCCTGGTCCCGCGTCGGTCTCGTTGCCCGCGGCGATCCACGACCGGATCGTGGCCCACGCGCGCGCCGCCGAGCCGGACGAGGCGTGCGGCATCGTCGTCGGCGATCGACCTGCTGTGGGCGGCGGCCGGGCCCTGCGCTGGGTACCGCTCCGGAACGCGCTCGCATCGCCGGTTCGGTACTCGATCGACCCGGACGACCTTCTCCGTCTGACCATCGAGACCGATGACGCCGACGAGGTGTTCTGGGCGATCGTCCACAGCCACGTCGCCTCGCCCGCGCGGCCGTCGCCGACGGATCTCCGCGAGTCGCACTACCCGGACTCGCTGCACATCCTCGTCTCGCTGGCGCCGCTCGAGGTGGACGCCGCCACGGGCCAGCCGAGCCTGCGCGGCTGGCGAATCGTCGAAGGCGGGGTCCACGAGGTGGCACTCTCGATCGATGGCTGACGGCGCTCCGCGGCCACCTGCCCGCCGGTCGCTGCGCGTCGACGCGAGGCTCACCGTCGGGCTCGCGCTCATCGCGGGTTTCGCCGCGCTCGGCATCGCGATGGCCTCCGGCGTCGTGCCCTGGCTCTTCGTCCAGGTCGCCACACCGCTGCCGATCTTCCGGGCGTTCCTCGCGGGCGTGGCGATCGTGATCGGCGGCAGGCTCCTGGTGTCGGCCACTCGCCGAATCGACGCGTCGATGCGCCGGGACACGGGCCTCTCGAGCCGCATCTCCGACGCCGATCTCGGGGTCATGGTCCGCGGCGTCCGTCTCGTGTTCCTCGCCGCGGCCAGCTTCACCGCGGCAGCGGGCTGGCTCCTGGCCGAGCCGCTGCCACTGGTGATCGCGCTGGTCATCGCCGGCGTCGACGTCGTCGAGACGTCGTTCCTGCTGCTCGTCGCGACCGCCAGGCGGCCTCCGGACTGAACGCTCCGGCTAGGCCGGGGTGCCCTCACGCGCGCTCGTCGAGGATGGCGCGCGCTCGTCGCGTGTCGCGGGCCGCGCCATGGCAGAGTCGAGTCGGGCAAGGATTGCCTTCGCGCCGAGACCCTCGAGGATGGCGCGCGCCGTCGTCGCCGCGGCGCCGACGGCGGGCTCGCCCGAGCCGATCGTGAACGCCATGTCGATGGCCGTGAGCGCCTGGTCCCAGGGCAGCTCGAGCTCCTCCCAGCCGCGGAGGGCATCGCGATACTGTCCGAGCGCCTCGCTCGTTCGGCCCTCGAGGGCCGCAATGCCCGCAGCGAAGGTCTGGCGCATCACGTGCACCGCGCGCCCGTGCACGGCGTCGCGCTCGAAATCGGCCAGCCCCACGCGAGCCGCAGACAGGTCCCTCGCCCAGATCGCGGCACGCGCCGCGATCCGCAGACCCTCGATGTCGCCCGGCGGCCACCGCTGGGTATAGTGTCGGGCGTTGCTGATGGCGCTCTCCAGGTCGCCCGACGCCAGCGCTTCGTAGGCCCGGACCAGCGCGATGAATGCGTCGCCGGCCTCGAGCGTCCCCGCGATCGCCTCGAGCTCCACGACGAGCTTCGCGGTGTCAAGACCACGATACGTGCTGATCTGGTGGACTGCGGAAAGCGCGGCGCCGCGCGCCATCGCATCGGTCTCTTCCGGCAGGGCGGCCTCGAGCTGCGCGAGCGCCCAGTCCCACTCGCCGACGCGGATCGCTCCGTACACCGCGTTGTCGAGCATCGTGAACGCCCGCTCGCCGATCCGCCGGTTCAGCTCCAGGCCCTCGCGCGCCACGGCGAGCGCCGCCCTCGGATCGTCTTCGGCGAGGGCACTGGCCAGGTTGTTGATTGCGCGGGGCGTGAGTGCCCAGTGGCCGTAGCGCTCTGTCAGCTGGCGGCCCGCCTCGATCAGCGCGACGGCCTCGAAGTGCCGCCCGAGGTTGTCAAGGGTGCTGCCCTTGGTGATGAGCGTGTTCGCGGCGAGCTCCGTCAGCTCGTCTCGCTCGGCGATTTCGAGGACTCGCTCGGCGATCGGCAGCGCCTCCTCGTAGCGCCCCGACAACATGTAGACCCGCGCGAGCTGGCCCTCGAGCGCCGCGAAATCGGCGTCGCCCCGCAGATCGGCGAAGCGGCCCGTGGCGTCCTCGAGAAGGGCCGTCGCCGGCTCGAAGCGGAAGCTCCGGATGATCACGCTGGCGAGCCGCGCCGTTGTTCTGACCATGGCGTCTCGCTCGCCGATGGCCTCGCGGCGAGCGAGGGCGTCGCGAAGGAACGCCTCGGCCTGGGCGAACCGTTGACGGGCGGTCGCCGCCGCGCCCGCGGCCTCGAGGAGCCCGGCCAGCTCGCCCTGATCGTGGGTGATCGACATTGCCTGCTGCAAGAATCCGATCGCCTGTTCGTGCGACCCGAGCGCCGACGCTCGCCCGGCAGCCGCGCGGAGGGCAATGCGTGCCTGACCGGCGAGGGCGTCCGCCTCTTGGCCCTCGGCCGAATTCTGCTGTGCCGCGAGGTAGTGGCCCGCGAGCGCGCCCGCCAGCTCCTCCGAGCCGAGGCCCTCGAAGTACCTCGCCGCGGCGAGGTGCCGCGTCTTGCGCGCCTTCCGGGACAAGGTGCTGTAGGCAACCTCACGAATCAGCGCCTGGACGAAGGCGTACTGGCCGCGCTCGGGTGAGCGGGGATCGACGTCGACGGTCAGCAGCTCGAGCCGCGCCAGCGTCCTGAGCCGAGGCTGGAGGTCGGCCTCGCCGTGACCCGAGACCGCGGACAGCGCAGGGACCGTGAAGCTCTGGCCGAGGACCGCCGCGTCCGAGACCAGTGAACGCTCGACCTGGTCGAGCCCGTCGAGGCGCGACGTGATGAGGGCGGTGAGCGACTCCGGGATCGCCAGCGACGTGAGGTCCCCGGCGGGCCTGTAGGTGCCGCCTTCGGGAACCAGGCGGCCCTCCGCGAGCAGCATCCGAATCGTCTCGACCGCGTACAGCGGCACGCCCTCGGCCCGGTCGACGATGGTTGCCTGAGCGCCCTCCGAGAGCCCCGGGACGAGGCCGCGGATGAGCTCGCGCATCGCGTCGGGCCGAAGCGGCTCCAGATGCAGGACGCTGAGGTCGCGCTTCCCGATTGCCCAGTCCGGTCGCCGCTCCAGGAGCTCCGGCCGCGCGAGCGTGATGACGCAGATAGGAACATCACGCGACCACTCGAGCAGGTGGTCGACGAAGTCGAGCATGCCGGCGTCGGCGTGGTGCTGGTCCTCGAAGACCATCACGACCGGAGCAATCGCCGCGAGCCGCTCGAAGAACGTCCGCCACGCTGCAAACAGCTCGCTCGACGCCACTCGCGTCTCGATCCCGAGCAGCGTCAGCAGCGCCGGCTCGATCCAACGGCGCTCCGTCTCATCCGGCACGAACTGCCCCAGGCTCTCCGCGAGCTTGGTTCGTGTGGTCGTCTCGTCGTCGGTCTCGAGCAGGCCGGCCCGTGCCCGGACCATCTCGCCGAGCGCCCAGAAGGTGATGCCTTGCCCATACGCCGGCGACCGTCCGACGTGCCAGTACACGGTCTCGGTAATACCGTCGAGATAGCGGCCGAGCTCGCGTGTGAGGCGCGTCTTGCCGATGCCGGCGGGCCCGACGACCGACACGAGCCGAACGCGCCGGTCGCGTTCCGTGGCATGAAAGAGGTCCTTGAGCAGCCGCAGCTCGTCCGCTCGGCCGACGAATGGGGCCTCGAGCGCCTCGCTGCGGTTCCGCCCGCCGCGCTCGGCGACGACGTGCGTCGCCTTCCAGGCGGCGACCGGCGCAGCCTTGCCCTTGAGCGCCAGCTCGCCGACCGGATCGAAGGCGATCGCCCGTGAAGCGGCCCTGAAAGTGCCCTCACCGACGACCACGGTGCCCGGCTCTGCTGCGCCCTGCAGTCGTGCGGCGGTATTCACCGCATCGCCGACGACCATGCCCTCGCCCTGGGCGCCGACGCGGACCACGGCTTCGCCCGTGAGGACGCCCGCCCGTGCGTTGACGTTGAGCGAGCGCACCTCGTCGACAAGCTCGAGAGCGGCGCGCACCGCACGCTCGGCATCGTCCTCGCGCGCGACTGGCGCGCCCCAGACGGCCATGACCGCGTCGCCGATGAACTTCTCGATCGTGCCGCCGTGGCGCGAAACGGCGCCGCGTGCGATCTCGAAACAGCGATCGAGCGTGTCGCGGACGTCCTCCGAGTCACGCGCCTCGGTGTACGGCGTGAACCCGACGAGGTCGGCGAAGAGGACCGAGACGAGCCGGCGCTCGGTGCGATCTGGCTCGCCGTCTGCTTCCGGTGATGGCGCGTCCGGGGCCGCGGCATCGGGGAATCGAGTCCCGCAGCTGCCGCAGAAACGAGCGTTGCCGACGCGGGCGGCGCCGCACACGGCGCAGCTCTCCGCGAACGGCGATCCGCAGTTGATGCAGAATGCAACCCCCTCCGGGTTGGCGGTGCCGCAGACGCGACAGTTCACTCGGGCTCCAGCGTGCGGGTGGTCGTGAATACTACCGAGCCACCCGGCCGCGCTCGATGACGATCGAGCGCTCGAAAGCATTCGCGACGAAGTGGGTGTCGTGGCTGATGGCGACCACGGTCCGGCCCGCCGCCGCAAGCCCCCCGACGGCGGCCGCGACCCGCGCGCGCTCACCGACGTCGAGACCCATCGTCGGCTCGTCGAGGACGACGATCGGCGTGCGCATCGCCAGGACGCTCGCGATCGTGAGCAGCCGACGGCCGGACGGGCCGAGGTCGAAGGGGTTCGTTCCGGCCCGCCCTCGTAGGCCGACCGATTCGAGCGCCTCCGCGACCGCCGCCTCCAGCCCCGAACCTCGCAGCCCTACGTTGCGTGCCCCGAACGCAACCTCGTCCCGGCTGGTCCCGGCGAAGAGCTGGTCGCCGGGGTCCTGAAAGGTCAGGCCGACCGTTCGGGCCAGCTCGGCAGCCCGGCGCCCCGTGGTCTGCCGGCCCTCGATCTCGACCGTGCCGGCGCTCGGCCGCAGCAGCCCATTCCATGTTCGGACCAGCGTCGTCTTGCCCGAGCCATTGCGTCCCACGATTGCCAGCCTCTCACCGGCGCGGATGTCGAGGTCGATGCCATCGAGCGCGCGAGTCCCGTCGGGGTAGGTCAAGGCGAGACCGGAACAGCGAATGGCGACCGGCGAGTCCGCCTTGAGATTCGGGCTCGCGAGCGGCTGGTCGGAGTCCGGGGCCTCCGCGGCGGGGATAGGCGCGGGAACGAGCCGGCCGGACGCGAGGGCGACCACCCGCGTACAGACGTTCGTCAGGTGATCCTGATCGTGCTCGGCGACGAGGAGGCCTGCCCCGCCTGCGGCCAGGCGCCGGAGGGCGTCGCCGACGAGCCCTCGACCTTCCGGATCGAGCTCGGCGACCGGCTCGTCCAGCAGGAGGCACCGCGGGCGCATGGCCAGGATCGAGGCGATCGCGACGAGCTGCATCTGCCCGCCAGAGAGCCGGCCCGGATCGCGCTCGGCGAGGTCCTCGATCCCGAGCGCCGCCATCGCGCCGCGTACCCGTGCGACGGTCTCGCCGACGTCGAGGCCGAGGTTCGTTGGTCCGAACGCGATCTCCTCGAAAACCGTCGCCGCAGTACGGGTGCGCTGCGCCTCGGGATTCGAGAACACGAGCCCTATCGAGCCCGCCAGCTCGTGTCGGGGGCGGCCCCGGAGCGACCGGCCATCCAGCAGGACGTCGCCATCGAGCACGCCGCCGATCGAGCCCGGGGCGACGCCCGCGGCGACGAGGCACAGCGTCGACTTGCCCGACCCGTTCGGCCCGGTCAGGCCGACGATCTCGCCGCCGCCGACGGTGAGGTCGACTCCGTCGAGCACACGCTGCTCGAACCCCGGGTAGCGGTACCTGACGCCGCGAAGCTCGAGCACCCGTCGCTCAGGGCAGCGGTGTGAGAACGCCGAGCGCGGTCAGCGCCACGAACGCGATGAGCGCCGCGGCGAGCAGCCAGCGCGCGAGGCGTTGCCGCCCGGAGTCAGCCGGCGCCCAGAGGAGGTGGCGCGTGCCGGGCTGGTCGAATGCCCGCGCCTCGAACGCGAGGCTTCGTGCCTCGATCTCGTGGAGCGTGCCGAGGACCGCGGGCCCGGCAAGCGGGACGACGCCGCGGAGGCGAGCGCCGACGCTCCCCTCGGTGTCGAGACCGCGCGCCCTCTGGGCGGCCTGGATCGCCCGCGCCCGCACTGCCATCGCCGGTATGGCGTCGAGCGTCGCCGCCGCCGCAAACGCGAGCCGGCGGGAGACGCCTCGCCGCTCGAGGTCGATCACCAGCGATCGCGGCGGGGTGGTCAACGCGAAGAGGGCGAGCGCCAGCGCGAGCACGAACAACCGAAGGTCGATCCGCAGCGCGAAATCGAGCCCCTCGAGCGTTGAAGCGAACGGTCCGAGCGTGAACAGGACGTGGGATCCCGGGCGGCCGAGGACCGACACGATTGCGACCGAGATCCCGATCGGGAGCGTCACGACCGCGGCGTTTCGAAGGGCCCGCGAGGTCACGCCTGCGACCGCGAGGCCCGGTGCGACGACGAAGAGCAGGATCAGGGCGGA
>JACXTT010007860.1_pt1 | contig 14937 bp, 12 predicted proteins | sample 9270951 | NCBI WGS metagenome assembly JACXTT01 (sample SAMN15532306, study PRJNA645909) | rock metagenome | isolation source: weathered quartz diorite | place: Puerto Rico | collected 2017-06-21
AGCGTCTGCTCGCGCTCGTCGTTGCCGCCGCCGAGGCCCGCGCCGCGCTGGCGGCCGACCGCGTCGATCTCGTCGATGAACACGATGCAGGGCGCGTGCTTCTTCGCCTGCTCGAACATGTCGCGCACGCGCGCCGCGCCGACGCCGACGAACATCTCGACGAAGTCGGAGCCGGAAATCGAGAAGAACGGCACTTTGGCCTCGCCGGCGATGGCCCGGGCAAGCAGGGTCTTGCCGGTACCCGGGGAGCCGACCATCAGCACGCCGCGCGGAATGCGGCCGCCGAGCTTCTGGAACTTGCCCGGGTCGCGCAGGAAATCCACCAGCTCAGACACTTCTTCCTTCGCTTCCTCGCAGCCGGCAACATCGGCAAATGTCACGGTGTTGGTGGACTCGTCGAGCATTCGTGCCCTGCTCTTGCCGAACGAGAACGCGCCGCCGCGCCCGCCGCCCTGCATCTGGCGCATGAAAAATATCCATACGCCGATCAGCAACAGCATCGGGAACCAGGACACGAAGATGTTCATCAGCAGCGACGGCTCTTCCTCGGGCTTGGCCTCGATGATGACGCCGGCCTTAAGCAGATCGGACACCAGCCAGGGGTCGGAGGGCGAGTACGTGGTGAACTTGCGGCCGTCGTTCCTGACGCCTTTGAGCACGCGACCTTCTATCGTCACCTTGGCGACGTTACCCTGCTTCACCTCGTCGATGAACTGGGAATACTCCATCGACGTGGTCTGGTGCTGACGGGCGCTGAACTGGTTGAAAACCGTCATGAGCACCAGCGCAATGACCAGCCAGATCGCTACGTTCTTGATGAGATTATTCAAAATTGCTCCTTGTGCCGCGGTGACAAACCGCGAATTCCCTGGCTCATTCTAAACCCATTTGCGCGTGCTCGCCGCCGGACGACGCCCCCGGCGTTCACGCGGAGGGCCGTCTTCCCTTGGCAAGGAGGTACAGTTCGCTGGAGCGGTCGCGTGATGCCTTGGGCTTGCGCACTACCGCGGTCGAAAATGCTCCGGTGAGCCGCTTTCTGAACTCGTCGATCCCCGATCCCTGAAAAATTTTGACCAGAAAGCTGCCGCCCGGTTTCAGCCTGTCGCAGGCAAAATCCAGCGCCAGTTCGGCCAGCCCGATTGAACGGGCCTGATCCGCCGGCCCAACACCGCTGATATTGGGCGCCATGTCCGAAATCACAAGATCGATGGCGCTGCCGGCCAGTTCCCTTTCCAGCCGTTCCAGGGTTTCGGTCTCGGAGAAATCGCCGCGAACGAAAGTGACCCCTTCGACCGGTTCCATCTCCAGCACATCGAGCGCAATCACGCGTCCTGCGCTGCCTACCAGCGGCGCCAGTACCTGCGACCAGCCCCCGGGCGCCGCACCGAGGTCCACCACCGTCATTCCGCGGCGCACCAGCTTGTCCTTCTCCAGCACCTCGATCAGTTTGTAGGCCGCGCGCGAGCGGTAACCCTCCTGCTTCGCGCGCCGCACGTAGGGATCGGTAACATGCTCGTGCATCCAGGCCTTGCTGGTCTTGGTTCGCGCCATTGCCTAAAATTTCCTATTTTGGAAGCTCTCTTGGCAAATGAAGGCAGGAAAATTGTCGCCGGTAGTCTGGTGGGGTTTGGCTCCTGCGTATTTCTCTGTGCCTCCGTGGTGATCAATTTCACAGATACTTGACATCCAGAATCTCGTATTCCTTGATGCCACCGGGTGCCTTGACCTCCGCGACGTCGCCGGAGTACTTGCCGATCAGTGCGCGCGCGATCGGCGAGCTGATGGATATCTTTCCGCTCTTGATGTCGGCTTCGTCGTCGCCGACGATCTGGTAGGTCACGGTCTCGCCGCTGCCAATCTCTTCCAGGTCCACGGTGGCGCCAAACACGCAGCGGCCGTCGGCATCGACATGCGCCGGGTCGATGATCTGCGCATTGGCGAGCTTGCCCTCCAGTTCGACAATGCGGCCCTCGATGAAGCTCTGCCTTTCCTTCGCCGCGTCGTACTCTGCGTTTTCCGACAGGTCCCCGTGGGTTCGCGCCTCCTGGATGTTTGCGATCACTTTCGGCCGCTCCACGGTCTTGAGCTGTTGCAACTCGGCACGCATCAACTCGGCGCCTTTGACGGTCAGCGGGACTTTATTCATCTTTCAATACCTCTTACGTGGCTGCGTGCCGTGCGCGCTGCCGATGATTGTGCTACCAACTGCGTTCGTGCCGGAACGGCGTTCACGGTCCAACCAACGGCTCAGCGCAGCCTCGCGTGCAGGTCCTGCAACGAATACGCGGTGAGCTCACGCATGTTCTGCATGCCGGTACATGCGGCACGCGCGCCCGCGACGGTGGTGTAGTAAGTCACGCGCGCCTGCAGTGCCGAACGCCGAATCGAATAGGAATCCTGGATGGCACTGCGGCGGTCCTCCACCGTGTTGATGATCAACGCAATCTCGCCGTTCTTGATCATGTCTACCACATGTGGGCGACCTTCGGCCACCTTGTTCACTGCGGCGACCTGCAGCCCTGCCTCGGCAAGCGCGGCCGCTGTGCCGCGGGTGGCAAGCAGTGAGCATCCCAGAGCCGCAAGCGTGCGCGCGATCTCGACCACCTTGGGTTTGTCGGAGTTGCGCACGCTGATGAACACCTTGCCGCCCGAGGGCAGGCGCACGCCCGCGGCAAGTTGCGATTTCACGAAAGCCTCAGCGAACGTATCCGCCACCCCCATAACCTCGCCGGTGGACTTCATCTCCGGACCGAGGATGGTATCCACGCCCGGGAACTTGATAAAGGGGAACACCGCCTCCTTGACCGCATAGTATGGCGGAACGACTTCGCCCCCGACGCCCTGGCTTTCGAGGCTCTGGCCCACCATGCAACGCGCCGCGATCTTCGCCAGCGACAGGCCGGTCGTCTTGGAGACGTAAGGAACGGTGCGCGAGGCACGCGGATTGACTTCCAGAACGAATACCACGTCGTCCTGGATGGCGAACTGCACGTTCATCAGTCCCACCACCTCCAGCGCTTTCGCCAGCACCACGGTCTGCCGGCGCAGTTCGTCCTGCAGCTTCCCCGACAAGCTGTATGGCGGCAGCGAGCACGCCGAATCGCCGGAGTGCACGCCGGCCAGCTCGATGTGCTCCATGATGCCGCCGATCAGGACCTGTCCGCCGTCGCTGATGGCATCCACGTCGACTTCGATGGCGTCGTTGAGGAAGCGGTCGAGAAGCACGGGCGAATCGTGGGAAACCTTGACCGCCTCGCGCATGTAGCGCTCCAGGTCGCGCTGCTCGTGCACGATTTCCATCCCCCGTCCGCCCAGCACGTACGAAGGGCGCACCACCAACGGGTAGCCGATTTCCTGCGCCTGCGCCAGCGCCGCCTCGGGGTTGCGCGCGGTGCGGTTGGGCGGCTGCCTGAGCTGGAGCTGGTTCAACATCTTCTGGAAACGCTCGCGGTCTTCAGCGCAGTCGATCATGTCCGGACTGGTGCCGATGATGGGCACGCCGTTCGCATCCAGGTCCTGGGCTAGTTTCAGCGGTGTCTGCCCGCCGTATTGTACGATCACGCCCAGCGGCTTCTCCACCGCGACTATCTCGAGCACGTCTTCCAGCGTCAGCGGCTCGAAGTACAGCCGGTCGGAGGTGTCGTAATCGGTGGATACCGTTTCCGGGTTGCAGTTGACCATGATGGTCTCGTAGCCGTCTTCGCGCAGCGCCAGCGCCGCATGCACGCAACAGTAGTCGAACTCGATGCCCTGGCCGATCCGGTTCGGCCCGCCACCCAGCACCATCACCTTCCTGCGATCGGTCGGGCGCGCCTCGCATTCTTCCTCGTAGGTGGAGTACATGTAAGCGGTACGGGTGTCGAACTCGGCGGCGCAGGTGTCCACCCGCTTGTACGCCGGCCGTACGTTGAGTTCCCAGCGCTTGGCGCGCACCGCGTCCTGGGTGGCGTTGAGCAGGCTCGCCAGCCTGCGGTCGGAGAAGCCGGCGCGCTTGAGAGTCCACAGCGTGTCGCGATCGAGGCTGCCGACAAGCCTGCCTGCCAGTGCCTTCTCCTGGCGGATGATGTCCTCGATCTGCGCCAGGAACCAGGGATCGATCCGGGTCAGTTGGTGCGCTTCCTCGCGGCTCATGCCGATGCGCAGTGCGTCGGCGAGGAACAGGATGCGCTCCGGGCCGGCATCGGCCAGTTCGGCCTCGATGATCTCGCGGTCAGCGCTCTTCTCGTCGAATCCGTCGATGCTTGTTTCCAGTCCGCGCAGGGCTTTCTGTATCGATTCCTGGAAGGTGCGGCCGATCGCCATTACTTCACCCACCGACTTCATCTGGGTGGTGAGCCTCGAGTCGGCCTGCGGGAATTTCTCGAAAGCGAAGCGCGGAACCTTGGTGACCACGTAGTCGATGGTCGGCTCGAACGAAGCCGGCGTCGCCCCGCCGGTAATGTCGTTGCGCAGCTCGTCCAGGGTGTAACCAACTGCGAGCTTCGCCGCAACCTTGGCGATCGGGAAGCCGGTGGCTTTTGATGCCAGCGCAGACGAACGCGATACCCGCGGATTCATCTCGATGATGATCATGCGGCCGTCCTTCGGGTCGATGCCGAATTGCACGTTGGAACCGCCGGTATCGACCCCGATCTCGCGCAGGCACGCGATCGAGGCGTCGCGCATGATCTGGTATTCCTTGTCGGTGAGCGTCTGCGCCGGCGCCACGGTAATGGAATCCCCGGTATGGATGCCCATCGGGTCCAGGTTCTCGATCGAGCAGACGATGATGCAATTGTCCTTGCGGTCGCGCACCACCTCCATCTCGAACTCTTTCCAGCCGATCACCGACTCCTCGATCAACAGCTCATGGGTGGGCGAGGCGTCCAGCCCGCGTTCGCAGATGGCGACGAACTCTTCCTTGTTGTAGGCAATGCCGCCGCCCGTGCCGCCGAGCGTGAACGAAGGCCGGATGATGGTGGGAAAACCGACCATCGCCTGCACCTGCATCGCTTCCTCCATGCTATGGGCGATGGACGAGCGCGGGCTCGCGAGGCCGATCTTGGTCATCGCCGTCTTGAATTTCTCGCGGTCCTCGGCCTTGTCGATCGCCTCCCTGGAGGCACCGATCATTTCCACGCCGTGCTTTTCCAGCACGCCCTGCCTGGCGAGGTCGAGCGCGCAGTTGAGCGCGGTCTGGCCGCCCATGGTGGGCAGTAACGCATCGGGGCGCTCGACGGCGATTATTTTCTCCAGCATCTGCCAGGTGATCGGCTCGATGTAAGTGACGTCCGCCATTTCCGGGTCGGTCATGATGGTCGCCGGATTGGAATTCACGAGAATGACGCGATAACCCTCCTCACGCAGCGCCTTGCAGGCCTGGGCGCCGGAGTAGTCGAACTCACACGCCTGGCCGATGACGATGGGGCCGGCGCCGATGATCAGAATGCTTTTTATGTCGGTGCGCTTCGGCATGGCGTTCTAGCGATGCGGCCGGTGCTGCTCGATCATTCTCACGAAACGGTCGAACAAGTAGTCGACATCGTGAGGGCCGGGGCTCGCTTCCGGATGGCCCTGGAAGCAGAACGCCGGCTTGTCGGTGCGCTCGAATCCCTGCAGGCTGCCGTCGAACAGCGACACGTGCGTGACCCGGACATTCGCCGGCAGCGTCCTGGCGTCCACCGCGAAGCCGTGGTTCTGGCTGGTGATCATCACCCGCCCGCTGTCCAGGTCCTGCACCGGATGGTTGGCGCCGTGGTGGCCGAATTTCATCTTGACCGTCTTTGCGCCGCTGGCAAGCCCCAGCAACTGGTGGCCGAGACAGATGCCGAACGTGGGAACGCCGGCGTCGAGGAACTTGCGGATGGCGTTGATCGCGTAATCGCAGGGCTCGGGATCGCCCGGACCGTTGGACAGAAAAATCCCCTCGGGCTTGAGCGCCAGCGCCTGTTCCGCGGATGCCTGCGCCGGCAGGACGGTCAGGCGGCAGCCGCGGCCGGCGAGCTTGCGCAGAATGTTGTACTTGATGCCGTAGTCGTATGCCACCACGTGATACTTCACGGAGGTCTGACTGCCGTATCCCCGTCCCAGCGCCCATTGGGTCTGGTTCCATTCGTAGGACTTGGTGCAGCTCACCACCTTCGCCAGGTCCATGCCGGCCAACCCGGGAAAGGCGCGCGCCTGCTTCAGGGCGTACGCCTCGTCCACTTGGCCCGCCATAAGGCAACCGTTTTGCGCACCCTTTGCGCGCAGTATCCGGGTAAGCTTGCGGGTATCGATGCCGGCGATCGCCGCAACGCCCTGCGCCTTCAGGTAGTCGGACAGATCCTGGCTGCGACGGAAGTTGCTGGCAAGCACCGGCAGGTCGCGGATCACCAATCCCGCGGCAAAGACCTTGGCGGATTCGATGTCTTCCGGGTTGACGCCGACGTTGCCGATATGTGGATACGTCAGGGTGACTATCTGCCGGCAATACGAGGGGTCGGTAAGGATTTCCTGGTAGCCGGTAATCGCTGTGTTGAACACGACTTCACCGGTGGTGTGGGTCTGCGCACCGATGGAAATACCCCGGAATATCGTGCCGTCGGCTAACACGAGGACGGCAGGCTGACGGTCGGGCGCAGGCACGTAAGACTCCCGGGAAGCGCGGTTTGGAGGGGTACCCTACATATGGAAAGCGGGAGAGGCGCACGCCCCTCCCGCTTTCATTGTGAGCGCGCATTATAGAGCAAGGGACGGCGCGGTTCAACGCGCCGCCGGTGTTGCTAGCCGAGCACGTCCCGCATGCCGAACAATCCACGTTGTTTGCCTGTGAGACAACACGCGGCGCCGCTTGTTGCGGTGGAGACTGACCTTCAGGTCAGGTCGGAACCAAAACGCGCGATCAGCGGAATCCGAGCACGTCTTGCATGTCGAACAATCCTTGCCGTTTGTCGGAGAGACAACACGCGGCGCCGCTTGTTGCGGTGGAGACTGACCTTCAGGTCAGGTCGGAACCAAAACGCGCGATCAGCGGAGTCCGAGCACGTCTTGCATGTCGAACAATCCTTGCCGTTTGTCGGCGAGGAATCGCGCTGCACGCAGCGCGCCGAGCGCAAACGTGGCGCGGCTTGCGGCTCTATGGGTGATTTCGACGCGTTCGCCGGTGCCGGCGAACAGCGCGGTATGGTCGCCGACGATGTCGCCGCCGCGCACGGTGGCGAAGCCTATAGTCGAGGGCTTGCGTTCGCCCGTTGCGCCTTCACGGCCATAGACGGCGCATTCGGTGAGGTCGCGTCCCAGCGCATGTGCAATGATTTCTCCCATGCGTAGCGCCGTGCCCGAGGGCGCGTCCACCTTGTGACGGTGATGCGCCTCGATGATTTCGACGTCGTAGCCTTCATTCAGGACTTTTGCCGTCAACTCGATCAGCCTGAACGCCAGATTCACCCCGACGCTCATGTTGGGGGCCATCACCACCGCGACATTCCGGGAGGCGGCATCGATCAACTTCTTCTGCTGCGGCGTAAATCCCGTGGTCCCGATGACCATGCGGATGCCGCGGCTGGCGCAGATCTCGAGGTGCTTGAGCGTTGCCTCGGGCCGGGTGAAATCCACCAACACGTCGCAGTCGGCGAGCGAGCGCTCGGGATCGGCCGAAATCCGCACGCCGCACGGTGAGCCCACCAGCTCGCCAGCATCTTTTCCAAGAAACGGGCTATCCGGACGCTCCAGGGCGGCCTTGAGCTGGAAGTCACCGGCTTGTGCCACCGCGTCGATGAGCGCGCGGCCCATGCGGCCGGTACTGCCCGCGATTGCGATTCTCTGAGATGTCATCGGCAGTCGGTGAGTCGAATCGGGCCCTACCGGTCCCGGATCAGGGATTGGCGGTCTCGGTCGGTGCGCGCGAGAGGTTCTCGGTGGTCACCACATCGCCATCGATGTACTTGAGCCGGTCGCCATCGAAGACCACGGTGATCTTGCGCTGCCGGCGCACCTCGCCCGCCTTGCCGGTCAGATACACGTAGTCCCAACGGTTGGGATGAAATGCGTCGGCGACCAGCGGCGTGCCGAGGATGAAGCGCACCTGCGAGCGCGTCATGTCGGGCTTGAGCTTCGCTACCATTTCCTGGTCCACGTAGTTTCCCTGCTGGACGTCGATCTTGTGTGGTGCCAGCATGCAACCGGCGAGCAGGGCGGGCAGAAGCCAGAATAAGCGCATCATGAAGTGGCAGCGTCATCCGGCGGCAACAGCATCCGGACGCGGTTTCCAAGTAGATTGAAAGCCGCTATGATAATTCACCAACCCTTCGCTGTCAGTCCTGTCATGACCACGCCCCACAATCTCAAGAACATCGGACTGAAGGCCACACTTCCCCGCCTGAAGATTCTCGATCTGTTCGAGAACAGCGATGTACGCCACCTCACCGCGGAGGACGTCTACAAGATGCTCATGAAGGAGGGCATGGAGATCGGGTTGGCAACCATCTACCGTGTGCTCACCCAGTTCGAGCAGGCGGGCATCCTGATCCGCCACCATTTCGAATCTGGCAAGGCGGTGTTCGAACTCAACCAGGGTGGCCACCACGATCACCTCGTCTGCATCCAGTGCGGACAGGTCGAGGAATTCTACGATCCGGAAATCGAGCGACGCCAGGTCAAGATCGCCAAGGACCGCGGCTTCACCATCCACGAGCACTCTTTGCAGTTGTATGCCGACTGCATCAAGCCCAACTGTCCGAACCGGAACAAAACCTGAAACTACGCAGCCGGCGAATGCCGACCGCACTCTGGAACCGGCTTCGTCATGACTGCAGGGAGCGGCGGCGGCGGAGGTTCGTGCCGCGGGATTGATCGCAACGACACTTAGGGGGCAAACATGGCGGCACTCGCGAGTGAACCGCAGTCCATAGGCAGGGTGCTCGACAGTGGTTTCAAATTGTTCGTCAAGGCATTCACCGGCGTTCTTCCTCTGTCCTTGGCAGCAGCTGCGGTGCTCGCAGTCCCGAACATCGCCAACGTTGTCATGGGCGCCCCCGGACAGGCCGGGAGCCCGGTACCCTTTTCGCCCTTTCTGGTTTTGTTCCTGGTGGCGCTGCCGATCTACATGATCCTGATCGCAGCCGTGGTATACCAGCTCGGTACGGTGGCCGGAATGCACGAGGCAAGCGCTGGACAGGCGCTGGCGCGCGGCGTCCGGTGTGCGCTGTCACTCGTCGGCGCAGCCATCCTCTACTTCCTGGCGATGGCCGCCGGTCTGATATTGCTGATCATTCCTGGCATCATCCTGTCCCTGAGCCTGTCGTTCGCGTTTATCGCCATCGTCCTCGACGGCGAATCGGCGCTGGGTGCGCTCAAGCGCAGCCACCGGCTGGTCTGGGGCAACTGGTGGCGCACTATGGCCGTGGTTTCCGTGCCGGTGGTCATCGTGATGATTCTTTATCTCGGCCTCGGGATCGTTTTTGGCGCCAGCCTGGCCATGTCGGATGGCAGGCCCTCGAGAGACGTATTGATCACGGCAAACCTGATCGAAGCTGCGGTCAGCGGCATTACTGCACCCCTGATCTACTCGATCATGATCGCGCAGTACCACGATCTGAAATTGAGGAAAGAAGGGCACGATCTTGCGGCCCGGCTTGCCTGACGCGTCGCGCCGCTACATCCTATCGCTCGGCCCGTTGTACTGCGCGCCGGGAGCGCCATCGTGTGGCCTTGCCGCCGACGCCGCCGCGGCGCGCAAGTGGTCGCGGTTCGATTGCGCGGCGCACCCCTGGAGCCAGACCGCCCGCCAGCGCGGTCTCAGGCCGGCGTGCCAAGCGAGTCGTCCCTGAGCTTGAGCAGCTGTTTGCGCAGCTCGCTCTCGCTGCCACCCTGTCCCACCGGTTCACCGATGCGGGCCAGGAATTTTTCCGCGAGCCTCCGGCGCAGCGGCGCATCGAGCCCGCGCCAGCGCTCGAGCAGATCATCCAGCAATTCCCTGTCCCCGGGCGACAGCCGCGAGGAGGAGGGGCCGATCACGCCGTCGAAATCGAGGCTGCGTTTGCCGGTGTCGTAGACCAGCAGCGTGCCGGCGGCCAGATCACCGATGCGCACTTGGCGTGCGGTGATCATCGCCACGACGAGCCCGAGCACGTAGAACGCCGGCAGCGAATCCACCAGTCTGAAGACGTTGCGGATGATCAGCGCGCCGGCATCGGGGGTGAGTGCACGCTCGGAGACAATCCGTATCCCCGCCATGCGCTTTCCCGGCGTGCGGCCCTGCATCAGGATTTCGAGCAGCGGGTGGTAGAGAAAATAAATCGCGGCGGCCGGCAACAATGCCGCGTACAGACTCCCCTGGCCGGCCGTTAGCAAGGGCGAGAAGAAATCCTCCGCCGGCGACAGCAGACTGAGCAGCACCGTGACCAGCGCCAGCCAGGCCAGCGCCAGCAGAAAGCGGATGTGCCAGTCGATCAGGAAAGCGTAGCTGCGGCTGCCGATGCCGGCAACCGGCAGCTCGATTTCGACCGCATCGGCAGTCTGCACAACGAGTCTGTCTTCCACCACGGCCTTTCCCCGATTGCGCTAGCGAGCGCCGAATCCCAGCATTTCCGCGGCGTGCTTGCGCGTGGTCTCGGTAATCTTCACGCCGCCCAGCATGCGCGCAATTTCCTCGACCCGGGAGGCACGGTCCAGCACCGCAACCTGGCTCGCCACCTTGCCGTTCGCCGCCGACTTGCTTACCTGCCACTGCTGATTGCCGGCCGCCGCCACCTGCGGCAGATGGGTGACGCACATCACCTGATGACGGCTGCCGAGCTCCCTGAGCATCCGACCGACGATTTCGGCGACACGCCCGCCGATGCCGGCATCCACCTCGTCGAAAATCAGGGTCGGCACCGCGGCCACCTGGCTGGTCACGGTCTGGATCGCCAGGCTTATGCGCGAGAGTTCGCCACCCGAGGCCACCTTCGCCAGCGCCAGCGGCGTGGCGCCGGCGTGGCCGGCAACCAGGAACTCGATTTGCTCCAGTCCATGGGCGTTGCCTTCGCTCAGAGGCTGGAGCGCAATCGCGAATGCGCCGCCGCCCATCGCCAGGCTCTGCATCGACGCGGTGACTTTCTTGGCGAAATCCGCCGCTGCCTTCCTGCGCGCCGCAGAAAGCTTCTTGGCGCGTTCCTGCCAGTGCGCTGCCGCTTGGCTCTCGCGCTGACGCAGCGCCTCGGGGTCGAACCCTGTTTCCAGCTCGACCAGGCGCGCCTTCATTTTTGCCAGACGCTCGGGCATCTCCGGCGGATTGACCCTGAACTTGCGCGACGCCGTGTGCACGGCATCGAGCCGGGTTTCCACCTCGCGCAACCGCTGCGGATCCAGATCCAGGCGTCTCTGATAATGCTGCAGGCTGTGAACCGCCTCCTGCAACTGGATCTGCGCCGGCTCGAGCGCAGCAAGAATTTCCTTCAGCTGCGGGTCGAAATCGGTCATGCCGTCGAGGCGCGAATTCACCGAAGCGACCGCCGCCAGCGTGGACATCTCGCCCTCGGACAATACGTCGAGACTGAACTGCACAGCTTCGATCAGGCTGGCGGCATGTGCCAGCCGCTTGTGCTCCGCCTGCAACTCCTCCCATTCCTCGGCGCGGAAGCCGAGCGCATCGAGTTCCTTTACCTGCCACTGCAGTTGTTCGCGCTCGGCTTCCCGCGCCTGCGCACCGGTCTCCAGCGCCAGGCACTGGCCGCGGATGTCCTGCCAGGCGCGGAATGCTTGCGCAACTTCACGCGCCAGATCGGCGGCGCCGGCGTAGCCGTCCAGCAGGTCGCGCTGTGCGGGTGCGCGCAACAGCGACTGATGCGCGTGCTGGCCATGGATATCCACCAGAAGCTCGCCAATCTCCCTGAGCTGCTGCACCGTGGCCGGACGACCGTTGACGTACGCGCGCGAGCGGCCCGAAGACTCGATCACCCGGCGCAGCAGGCACATGCCGTCATCGCTGCTAAGATCATTTTCCCCTAGATACTCCGAAATCGAGAGCGCCTCTTCGGTCGAGAATTCCGCGCTCACTTCGGCCTTGTCCTTTCCTTCGCGCACCTGCTCCGACTCGGCACGGCTGCCCAGCACGGCGGCCAGCGCGTCGATCAGGATGGATTTGCCGGCACCGGTCTCGCCGGTCAGCACGGTGAACCCGGGCTGAAATTCGAGATCGAGCTTGTCGACGATGACGAAGTCGCGAATGCTGAGGCTGCGCAACATGGCTGCAGAAAAACCGGCGGCGATGACTGATCGGCGTTACAGGGTTTCGCTCCAGTGCAGCTTTTCCCTGAGCATATGATAGTAGTTGTGCCCCAGCGGATGGAGCAGGCGGATCGCGTGCGGACAACGGCGCACGATGACTTTGTCGCGCTCCTGGAGTTCGTAGTGCGAATGGCTGTCGAAGTGCGCGCGCGCGTCCGCCGCCTTGTGAATCAGGATCTCGATCACCGACTCGCTGCTCACCACGATCGGGCGGTTTGACAGCGTGTGCGGACAGACTGGGACCAGGCCGATGACGTTCAGGCTGGGATGCAGAATCGGCCCGCCGGAGGAAAGCGCGTACGCAGTCGAACCGGTCGGAGAGGCCACGATCAGCCCGTCAGAACGCAGGTTGTAGACGAATTGCCCGTCGATATGCACTTCGATCTCGATCAGGCTGCCTTCCGCACCCTTGTTAACCGACACGTCGTTGAATGCCAGCACATCCAGCACCTGGCGTTCGCCGTTCAACACCGCGGCCTGCAGCAGCATGCGCGCTTCGGTGATGAAGCTGCCGTCGAGGATGGATCCGATCGCCTCGAACATGGTATCCATCGACAGATCGGTGAGAAAGCCGAGGCGTCCCTGGTTGATCCCTACCAGCGCAACGTTGTAAGGCGCAAGGGTGCGGGCGATGTTGAGCATGGTGCCGTCGCCGCCGATGACGATGGCAAGTTCGGCGGTACGGCCGATGTCTTCGAGCGGCAGCACGGCATGATTGTTCTTGCCGATGTGCGCGGCCGTCAGCGGATCGAGCACGATCCTGACGCCGCGTCCTTTCAGAAAATCCGCCAGCCGCAGGAGCGGCTCGGCGATCTCGGGGCTCTTGTACTTGCCGATCAGAGCGATGGTCTTGAATGCGCTCGACATGCCCCGAATTAAAGCACATTTCCCTCCGAACCGCCGGTTCCGGAGACACTCCAACGAAGGCTACTTCGACCCCGAAAAGCTTTGTAGAATGTCCCCATGGTAACGAATGATTCCACGCCGAGCGAACGCGCGCAGATCCTGCTGAAAATGCTGGTCGAGCGCTACATTACCGACGGGCAGCCCGTCGGGTCGCGGGCACTTGCCAAGTTATCCGGACTCGACCTGAGCCCGGCGAGCATCCGCAACATCATGGCGGATCTCGAAGAACTGGGATTCATCGCCAGCCCTCACACTTCCGCCGGCCGCATACCGACGCCGCGCGGCTACCGCTTCTTCGTCGACACGCTGCTCAAAGTCAGGCCGCTTGACCAGGTGGAGATCGATCAGCTGGAAGGCCAGTTGCAACCCGATCACATCCAGAAGCTGGTGTCGCAGGCCTCGCACCTTCTTTCGGATCTCACCCGCTTCGCCGGCGTGGTGATGACGCCCAAGCGTAGGAGCGCCGCATTCCGCCACATCGAGTTTCTGCGCCTGTCGGAAAAGCGCATCCTGCTGATCATCGTCGCCCCCGACGGGGACGTGCAGAACCGCATCATCCTCACAGATCGCGCATACGAGCCTGCGGAACTTACAGAGGCCGGCAACTTCCTGAACCAGAACTTCGCCGGGCTGACGTTCGACGAGATCAAGGCGCGCATTCATGATGAACTACGCAAGCTGCGCGAGGACATGACGCGGCTCATGACCCAGGCGCTCGAGGCCAGCACCGAGGTGATGAACCAGAACTCGGAGGACTACGTCCTTTCCGGGGAGCACAACCTGCTGCACGTGCAGGATCTGTCGTCGAACATGGCGAGCCTGAGACGACTGTTCGACATGTTCGAGCAGAAGACCAGCCTCCTCCAGTTGCTGGACATCAGCAGCCGCGCGCACGGAGTGCAGATTTTCATCGGCGGCGAATCCGGCCTGGTGCCGCTGGACGAGTGCAGCGTGGTGACCGCGCCGTACGAAGTCGATGGCCAGGTGGTCGGCACGGTGGGCGTGGTCGGCCCCACCCGCATGGCTTACGAGCGCGTGATCCCGATCGTGGACATCACCGCCAAACTGCTCTCGAGCGCGCTTTCACAGCATTGAATTTTTTCTAGCGGCAGGATGCCCGAGCTAAAACATTGTGGCATTGCGCGTGGTACTCGCGCAGCCTGACGCCTCTCGCTTCGCCCCCCGCCACTATGTCCTATCTTCCCGAACCCAGGTTCCAGCACGGCACGATCGCCAGGGTCGGAATCCTGCTGATCAACCTCGGGACGCCCGCCGCACCGACCGCCGGGGCAGTAAAGCCGTATCTCAGACAATTCCTGTCCGATCCGCGCGTGGTCGAGATACCGCGGCTGGTCTGGTGGCCGATCCTCAACGGCATCATCCTCAATACCCGGCCAAAGCAGTCGGCCGCGAAGTACGCAAAGATCTGGACCAGCGACGGTTCACCGTTGAGGGTTCACACCGAAAAGCAGGCGGCGCTGTTGAAAGGATATCTCGGCGAGCGCGTGAAGACCCCGCACAGCATCGCCTGGGCGATGCGCTACGGCGTACCGTCGATCGGCATCGCCCTGCGCGAACTGCGCGCCCAGGGATGCGACCGCATACTGGTGCTGCCGCTTTATCCGCAGTATGCGGCGAGCAGCACCGCGAGCGCCTTCGACGCGGTATTCGATGCAGTCAAGAGAATGCGCAACGCCCCGGCCCTGCGGCTGGTCAAGCCCCAACCCGACCCACCCATCCATAACACCCCCCCCGCAAAGGACACGCGCGACCCCACGATGGGGACACGCCAGCACGCCCAAG
>JACXTT010007861.1_pt1 | contig 14935 bp, 12 predicted proteins | sample 9270951 | NCBI WGS metagenome assembly JACXTT01 (sample SAMN15532306, study PRJNA645909) | rock metagenome | isolation source: weathered quartz diorite | place: Puerto Rico | collected 2017-06-21
CTGAAGACGCTGGAAAATCGGTTCACGCTGGTGTCCTCCCTGCGGTTGATCCTTCGACAAGACCAATCTAGCAGGAAGGCCCAGCGTTCTTCGTTCACGCTAATTTGGACACCACTGATCCAGAACGGATTAGGCGTCGGAATAGCGAACGCCGAACCGGAGCCGTCCGCATATCTCGCTGTAAACGGAGGTGCAGTCCCGCTGATGATCAGCGGCCGGTCCAGCCCTCGGATGAATGTGTAGACACCATCGCTGACCGGCGGCGAAGAGGTGTTGTCACTCACGTTTGTCAAACGCGAGGTGACCTCCCTCCAGGCGACGGCGGCGCCGCTCGCCGTGAATCCGACGGCGTCGAGGCTCTGCGGATTGAAAAATCGATGCACGAGCCGCCCCTCCCCACCCGCATCCGCGCGCCCGGCGCGCGTACCCCCGTCGGCGGCGCTCCACGCCAGCAGGACGCTCGCGCCGTTGGACACAAGGGCCGGGTTCCGCCCGTCGATCAGCGTGGCCGCAGCCGCGTCGATCACCCCCGTGGCATTGACGCGCACGGATTGAATGGCGTTCGCGGTTGTCGCCCACGCCACACGGTATGACGCGCCGTCCCAGGTGACGGCGGGTGTACCCGACGAGGCAGTGCTGACCGTGAATGGTGGCGCGTCCGGCGCGCCTCCCGGATCGAGATGCTGCGCCCGAACGGTGGACGCGAGATCGGACCAGACCACCAGAAATCCATCGCCGCCGTCCGCGATCGCGTTCGCATTCGATGCGCCGGCACTGATCTGGACCGCGTCGGAAAGTGAGCCCACGCCGTTCATGGCTCGCACGAAGACGCCGTCCGCCGACCAGACGATGACCGAGATGCCGTTGCGCGCGGCGAGAGCGTTATAGCTGCCGCGATTGACCTCCAGGTCGTTCTGCAGAATCTGTCCGTTCTCACCGACGCGCGTGACGATCTTGCTCGATTCGATGCGCAGCGGGTCGGTGACGAGACGTTCGACCGTGGTCAGTACGACGTACTGGCTGCCGTCCCAGGCCGCGCGGCGCGTGCCGAACGTGTCATGCGACGTCATTCCTCCCCGCGTCGGCGCGTGAATGACGAGTGGCGCGCGATCGAGCAGCCCACCGTCAGCCGACACTCTCACGCCGCTCGTTCCTCCCAGGCCGCCCCAGACCGCCAGGAAGTCGCGGCCATTCGAGGCGACGCCGTCAACATCGCCAAGGCCGGTAAACGCGTAGCTCGTTGACAGCATCGCCTGCCCTGCGGAATCGACGAGCATCAGCGCGTGCGAGCGTCCGGCGATGAAATTGTCCTTCGACGTCGCCACCAGATAGTCCTTCCCGTTGCTCGCTACCGAGGAGAGACCCGGAAAGGGATCGTCCGCCGTCGCCGGCGCGGCAACGGCGTGCTCTTCGAGGAGGACCGTCGGGATGGGAGTCTGCGCGGCGGCTGATGCAGTGAGGGTGATGCCGAGGAGAAGGGACCCGAGGAGTCTCACACTGGGAATTACGGCAGAGTGGATGCCAGCGTCCACTCCTCCGAGACCGCCCGCCCGCGCTCCAGGTCGTCGACCACCAGGATCAACTGATGATCGTGATCGCTGTACTGCACCTCGATGTTCACGCCGGCCTCGGCCATGCGGCGGGCGATCTTGCCGAGCTGCCCAGGCTCACCCTGGCGCAGCCGCTGGACGAGCACGTCGTTCTCGGCGACCACGCGGATGCCTGCAGCCTCCAGCGCCGCGCGCGCGGCTTTCGGATCGGCGAAGAGGAAGTGCGCCACGCCGACGCCGTCGACGACGAAGACGCCCCCTCCTTCGATGCTCACGCCCGCCCGCCCCAGCGCCTCCCCCATCTCGGCGAGCGCGCCGGGGCGGTCATCGAGCGCAATGGTCAGATCCTTCATCTCAGCGAGAAGGCGAGTGTACTTCGAACCAGTGCTGTCCAAGTTGCGGAGGGCATCGCCGATACGACTGCCCTCCGCCCTTCGGGCACCTTCTCCCGCTCGCGCGGAGAGAAGGCCCATATGCGCCCTCTCCCGCGTGAGCGGGAGAGCGTGGCCCTGACCCCGAGCGAAGCGAGGGGAAAGGGCCGGGTGAGGGTTCGTCAATCCACGTCAAGAGTTTCAAGCCAATCGGTCGGAACAATTTGGACAGATCTGACGAACGGTGCCTCACCGAACGACTGCGGGCTGTACGCGAACGGTGTAACTGGCTAGCCGCTCCTCGCGCGCGCCGTTGACGCCGTACAGCACGACTTGGTACTTGCCCGCACCGAGGAAGGCGCGTGGAATGCGGATGACGAACGTGTCGTCGGCGCGGCGGCGCAGACCGCTCATGCTCCAGAGTGATCGCGGCGGATTCGCGGCCGCATCGAGGATCTCGACGCGATAGCCGTCGAAGGAACGCTGATCGATGAGCGCCGGCACCAGCACATACGCATCGCCGCCGGGACGGAGCGTGGTGACCGGTTCGCCGCCTCCGCGCTGATTGTCCGGCAGAAGGAGCTGCTCGTTCCACGCTGTGACACGCGGCTCTCGCAGCTCGACGCGGGCCTGCCACAGGAGCGCGCCGAAGACGAGGGCGAGCGTCGCGGCGATCGCGCTGAGCGCCGGCCAGAATTGCACCACGCGTCCCCGGGACATCCGTTTCTGCAGCGAGGCCCAATGGGCCGCGAGCTCCCCGTCCGGCATGTAGTCGGGATCGCCCGGCTCCGCTCCCACGGATGGAAACGGCGCCGTCAGCGTTCGCACCAGCTCCGGATAGGCCACCAGGCGTTCCCGCACGCGCGCCTCCTCCTCCGCCGACAACTCCCCGCGCGCATACGCCAGCATCTCCTCGGACGTGGGCGGCTCGCCCAGCCGCCGGCGGTCTTCGGCCATCATCGCCTGGTTGACCGCCTGCCATTCTGTCTTGGTCATCATGGTTGATCCTCCGGGAGCTCGCCCTCGTCTCCCAGCCGTACGCGCAGAAGTTTCCTGGCGTCGCGCAGCCGCGACTTCACCGCGTCGACGCTGATGTGAAGAAACTTCGCGATCTCGTCGTACTTGAAGTCATCCAGCCACAATTGAAGGCATTGCCGCTGGCCGTCAGGAAGCTCCGCGATCACCTCGCGCAGTCGCTTCCTGCGCTGCTCCTGTTCCTGCCGTTCCGCGTAGTCCGGTCCTTCCGGCGCGGCCGGCTCGCGCGTGCCCGGATCGTCGATGTCGACGGTCTTCGCGCTTCGCTTGGCTGTCTTCTGCGAGCGGATTCTGTTGTACGCCACATTGCGCGCAATGGTCTCGAAGAAGGCCCACTCCGCATCACCGCGATAGTCGTCCATGGCTTCATAGAAGCGGAGGAACGCATCCTGCGCCAGCTCTTCCGCGTCTTGCTCCGATAGGTGAAACACCTGAACAAAAAAGCGAACGACGCGCCGGTAGTACCGCTGATAGAGAGACTTGAATCGATCGTCCTTTGTCATTGCCCGATCTCGTCCCCGCGAACCGCGTATCTTATGAGAGTCATGAACCGGATCGCCGTGGCCGTCCTCTTGTCCATTTGCGTAACTGCTTGCTTTGATAAGGACACCAGAAATGCGCCTGTGTGGCCTCGGACGGTCCAGCCGCGACTGACAGCGACCTCCTCCTGGCGGCCGTGCCGCACGAGTCTGCCGCCGGAGCACGTCGTCGAGCAGGCCGATTGCGGGCCGGCAATCAATGCTCCCGCGCAGTGCGACGCGATCGTCACCACTCACGGGCAGGCTCTTGCTCTGCTCGCCTCGCCGCGCTGTACCGACTCCGCTATCGCCGCGCTGGAGAATTTCGCACACAGTGATCCTGACGCGCTGATCGATTTGGCCGCTGCTTACTTTGTCCGGGCACAGCGCGACGATCGTCCGTACGATCTTCTGCGCGCATTGAAAGCCGCGGACGACGCATCAGAGGCAGCGCCGCAGTCGGCCGCGGCGCGCTTCAATCGTGCCTTGATTCTGGAGTCGGTCGGGTTGTCCGACGATGCAATCGCCTCGTGGAACGAATTCCTCAAGATCGACCACTCGCCATGGGCGACCGAGGGGCGGGCACACCGCGACGCGCTCGTTCACCGCGTCGATGCGGCGACACAGTGGGAGCGCAATAAGGCGCAGCTCGGCGCGGCGCTGGCCGGGCATGACCGCGAAGCAGCCGGGCGACTCGTTGCGCCGTTTCATGCCAGCGCGGAGCGTTACCTCGAAGAGGAGCTGCTGCCCGCCGGAGATGCGGAAAAGACGAAACTTTTCGGGGGCGAATTGGCCCGCATCACCAACGACCGCTTCGCACTCGATGTGGTCAGCGCCTGGAGCAAGACGCCGAAGGAGCTCCGCGAGGGCTACACCGCGTTCGCCGAGGGGCGACACGCGGAAGAGTCGTTCGAACCTATAAAATCCGCGGCGGCATATGAGAAAGCGGCGTCGCTGCTCCAGCGCAGCGGCAGTCCGCTCGCCCTGCTCGCGCACCTCGGCCACATCAAAGAGGCGTCGTTCAAGCCCGATGCGTATGCGCGGGCGTTGACGTTGCTCGATCCCATCCAAAAGAAGGCGCAGGAGCATCACTACGGTCATCTCCTGGCCCTTATTCGCTCCACACGCGGTTTTTTCTTGTTCCGCGAGAGTCTCTATGTCGAGTCGCTCGATGAATACGACGCCGCCCTCGACGAATACCGCCGCCTCCGCGACGCGGAAGGGATCGCCACCACGCACATTCACAGAAATGGAGTGCTCCGCACGGCGGGTGAGACCGAGGCCGCCTGGCGCGAGGTGATGCAGGCGATGCGCCTCGCGCCGAGCGTGGTGACGTTGCGGGAGCGGCACAATCTTTTCGGAGAAGCAGCATCATCGGCGCTCGCCCTCAATGAACCGGCAGCCGCGCTTCTCTTTCAGAACGCCTTCATCCGCGTCATTGAGCCCCAGTTTGCTGCGGCGCCGAGTGACGTCGGGCTGCGGACTCAACTTGCCGTTGCCTTGCGCAGTCGAGCAGTGATCTACGTTCACAGTGAACAGTACAACCTCGCCACACTGGACCTCGACGGCGCGAAGGCTCTAGGACCGACCAAGATGGACGCCGATGCCGCCCGAATCCTCCGGAGCCGGATGAGCGAAGTGCGCGGCCAGCAGTTGCTTCGATTCAATCACGCCGCCGCCGCCGCGGCGTTCACGGAGGCGCTGGCATCGGCCGGTACCGAATTCCGCACCTTCCGCGCCACCCTCTACAGCGAGCGCGCCGACGCATACCGGCGGGCGCAGCGCAATGTAGAAGCAGAGCGCGATCTCCGCTCCGCGGTCGAGGAGCTGCACGCTGAGGAAGAGCGCATCCTCCAGCATCGCAAGCGCGGCGACGCGGAGGAGATGTGGGGCGCCTACTTTTCGCGATTTCAGAAAACCTACGAAGATCTCATCCGCCAATTGGTCGAGGAGGGACGCCTTCGCGACGCGTTTGCATACGCGGAGAGAGCACGGGCCATCGAGCCGCTGGATCTGGCTCTCCGGCTGGAGGAGAACGTCGTCGGCCGCGACGTCACCTTGCAACAGATCCAGGCGGCGCTGCCGCCCGGCACGTACCTGATCGAGTACTCGCTCCTCGAGGATCAGACGATCGCCTGGATCATCTCGCGTGACGCCTTCGAGACTCGCACGCTGCGGGCGCGTCGCAGCGACGTGGAGCGATGGAGCGCCGCCGTACAAACGCGCGACACTGTCGCGTTCGAGACGGCACTGTCCGCAGCCTATGACCGGCTCATCGACGGGCCCCTGAAATTGATCAATGGACGGGCGCGCCGGCTGGTCTTCGTCCCCGGCGGCGCAATGCACGGGCTCCCATTCGCCGCACTGCACAATGCGGCGACGGAGCGTTTCGTGATCGAAAGTGCTCCCGTCGAGATCGCTGGAAGCGCGAGCCTCTACCTCGTCTCCCTGCGGCGCGACGCTGCCTTGGCGCCGACGAAGGCACCATCGGCACTCCTCATCGGCGACCCTGACTTCAATCGGCAACTGCCGCTCGCCGAAGGTCTGAAGCCTCTTCCGCGCGCGCAGGCGGAAGCGGAAAGCATCTACAAACTGTACCAGCCGCACGCGCAAAAGCGGATCGGAAGCGATGCCACCACTCCGCAGTTTCTCCGGCTGGCGCGCGACAGCGCTGTGGTGCACGTCGCGGCGCACACCGTCGTCAACGCCGAAGCGCCCTCCCGCTCATTCATCCTCCTCGCGCCGTCCGGAAAAGACTCCGGCGTCTTATACGCGCAGGAGCTGCTCACCAATCTGAAGGCGCACAAGACGAAGCTCGTCGTCTTATCGAGCTGCAGCAGCGCCGGCGGGCGACCTATCGGCGCCGAGGGAGTGGCGCCGCTGGTACGGCCGCTCATCGCCGCCGGCGTTCCCGCGGTGGTGGGGAGTCTGTGGAATGTCGACGACGCCACAGCCGAGCCGCTGCTCGTGTCTTTTCATCGGCATTATCGAAATGGCGACGACGCGGCGACCGCGCTGCAACGCGCACAAATCGATCTGCTCAGGAAAAGCAAGAACGCCGGCCTTCGGTCGGTACTGGCGTGGGCTCCGTTTCAGGTGATCGGTCACGGCTCATCACCATTCGCGCCCGCGCCACAACATAAGGAGAAACCACCGTGAGCTTCATCTTGAGATTATTTTTCAGCGGCCTCATGGCCTTCGTCCCCAGCCAGGACGGCAAGGAAGTAACTGTCCTCCTCCTCAATGTCGACCACAACTACCAGATCTCCGACGGCACGACGCTCGCGCATCACACGCCGTTGCTCATCGCGCGCGCCGGCAACTGCAGCGGCGACTGCCCCAAGCGCGATGCCGACATCGCGCAGTTCATGTACGCCGACAAGTCCGCCAGCGCGGCGGGCGATTCTCTCGAAGCGGCCGTTGCCGGCGGCGGCGCCTGGCAGCTCTCCGGCTCCGACCTTTCGGTCCGCAAGGGGAGCTCCAGCGATCCCGATCTGCCGGCGCTCGCCGTCCGCGACAACGTGCGCAACGGCATCATCCCCACCACCTCGGCCGAGCGCGAGGATTTCAGTTGGGTGGCCGACCTGCGACAGATCGCGCCGTCCGGCTATGCGCTCAACGCGAACCTCCTGGCCTCGCCGCCTCCGGGACTGATCGCGGCGCGCTTCCATCTGCGCAGTGGCAAGGTCTTCACCTATTCGGTGGCGCGCATCGGCAGCAACGTCACGCCGCTGCATTTCCAGCGGCTCGACGGCACCGGCAGCGTCTCGCCCTACTCGCAGGCGGTGGCCACGTGGGTCGGCGCGGAAGTGGCCATCTCGGGCGAAAACGTGCAGATCGTCGAGGAGAAGTTCGACGGCGGCAGCGGACGCTCGATCACTCTCACGCCGAACGCGAGCGGCCAGGTGGAGATCGCGGTCCTCAATCTCCCCCCATTCATCCCGCCGTCGTCGCCGTTCAATGGCACACCGGGCGCGGGAAGTCATTTCGAGACGTATTACGACCTGGCGCAGACACCGTCCGCGCAGTCGGCGCGGCTGGTGCCGAAGCCGGGAGCGGCCGCGGACGCACCCACATATCCCGAGGTCGACTGGCACGCCATTCATCCGGCGGATGTGTTGTGGTCCGACCTGCTCAACGCGATTCGGTTGAACGCCGGACGAACCGCGTACGAGCAGCTTCTCTGCCCGCCAATCAGGCCTTGATCCAAGAGAACGGTTCGCCGCGGCAGGGCGGCGGACCGTTCCGCTCACAGGGGGATGCCATGCGGTACTGTCTGATGCTCTTTGCTTTTCTCGCCTCGCTAGCCTGCAGGTTGCAAATGCGAACCGATCCGCGCGCCACCGCTGCCAGCGTCTTGACGCAACGTTACGCGCACTCTCCCCTCGCCGCCTGGAAGGTGCGCGGCAGCACCGCAGGCGCCGACTGCGACGTGCTGCTCGTCGAGACCTCGGTGATCATGGAAGACTCGATGATCGAAGCGCTGCATTACGGCGCCGGCGCATACGGCGTGGTGGACGGCGGCGTCCAACGCTTCTACCGCCAGTGCGCCTTCCGCGGCGTCGCCTACAGAGACTCCTCGGGGCGCCTCTGGACGTACGGCGGCGTCACTCAGGAGGAGGCGGAGAGGCTGAAGCGGTGTGCTTGACGCAGATGGAGAGAGGCATCTTCTTCGTCTGTCCTTCGCACGCCAGTTGCGTCGCTCTCGTCGCCCGAGAGTTCTTGTGCTCCTGAATCCACGCCAACACGTGCTTTTCGACGTAGGTGTGCAGCGTGTCGACGGTCACGAAACCATGCCTGTCTTTCGGCGCACCGCAGCGCAAAGCATCGATGACGGCGGCGGTGAACACGCCGTTGCGCCGCTCATCATCGTCATATGCGTAGTCGCCGGCGGCCGCCGCCGCGATGACCACATGCCCCGTGATGCGCGACAGCGCGCGCAGAAAGGCGGCAACCGAACGCGGATCGGCATCGCCGGTCCTTCGGTCGCGCGTAAACCGTTCGCGGCAGGCGTCGAACAGAACGAGCGAGCGTGGCGCGTTCTTCGACACGATATCGGCGATCGTTGTTTCCGAAAGACTCGCTTCGTGCTGGTCGACGAGCGAATCCTGGGCGAAGAGATATTGCATCCCATCTTCGCTCACGCCATGCGTGGCGAAGGAAACGATCAGGAGGCCGTCCTTCCCCACCATGCGCGCGCGATCAGTGAGGAGCCGGAGGATTTCCGGTTTGGTGGCGGTGAATCGCAAGGCGCCGGCGGCCAGCAGCTTCTTGAGCTTCTGCCGCGACCGTGGCTTCTGCGGATCACCGGAAAGTGCCAGCACAACGCGTTTCGGCGGCACGAGAGGCAGCGCTCGATCGATGGCCACCTCGTAAGCCAGATCGACTGCGTCATCGACTGCATACGGCACCGGCAGGATGTTTTTGTAGTTGAAGGTGCGAACGCCGACGAAAAGCGCCGCCGACTGACGCGGTTCGATCTCCGGATGGCCCCACGGCTTGACTCCCCCATAAAGGCGCGGCGAAAAGGCCAGCGCCACTAAAATCGCCAGAAACTGTCTCATTGCGCGAACTCCTCTCTCGGGAGGAAAAGACACAATTTGGAGCCAAACGTGTCGACTTCTAAAATGAAACGATCTCTTTTCGCCGCATGCATCCTCCTCGTGGCAGCCGGCGCGGACGCGCAACCGCCCGTCCACCGCCGCGCCCTCCTCATCGGCATCAATGACTACACGGCCTCGCGCCTCGGTAAACCGCCGTCCGCAACGACGCAGCAGGATCGCGACTGGCTGAACCTCAACGGCGCCGTCAATGACGTGGCCATGCTTCAGGAGATGCTTACCCTACTCTATGGTGTCGATCGGCGCGACATCGTTACGCTGACCGATCAGGCCGCGACCCGCGCCGCGATTCTGCAGGGTCTCGAGAATCTCGCCACCAACGCGTCCAAGGACAACGTCCTCCTTTTCTACTTCGCCGGCCACGGATCGCAGGTGAAGAACTCGCTCTCGGACGAGCGCGACAAGATGGACGAGTCGATCGTTCCCGCCGACTCGCGCCTCGGCGTCCGCGACATCCGCGACAAGGTTTTGCGCGAGTACTTCAATCGCATGGTCGACCGCGGCGCGCGCCTGACGATCATCCTCGACAATTGCCACAGCGGCTCGGGCGCGCGGGGATTGCCGACGGGCGCGCGACCGCGCGGCATCAAGCCCGACTACGACGACGTCGCCGATCGCGCCAAGCCGCAGCGTCCGGAGAGGAACGGCGCGCTGGTCCTCTCCGCGACCGAGGATTTCGATAAGGCGTGGGAGACCCGCGACGCCGAGGGGAAGTTCCACGGCGTGTTCACCTGGGCCTGGATCCGCGCCATGCGCGACGCCTCCTCCGGCGAGCCGGCGAAAGACACGTTCCTGCGCGCGCAAGCGCGCATGCGTGCCGAGACGCCGTTTCAAGATCCGGTGATGGCGGGCAACGCCGAAGCGAAGCTCGCTCCTTTTCTCGGATTGCGAATCGACCGGCGCCACGAACGCGCCGTGGTCGCCGTGTCAAAGGTTCGCGACGGCACCATCGTTCTGGAAGGCGGCTGGGCCAACGGACTCGCCGCCGGCACCGAGCTTCAGGATCCGGCGACGTCCGCGCGCCTGACGATCACGGCGGTCCGCGGGCTGGCTCAAAGCGAGGCACGTCTTGCTTCGGGGCCGGCGCCGCAATCGGGCGCGCTTCTGGAAGTGGTCGCTTGGGCCGCGCCGCCCGGCCGGCCGCTGCGCGTGGCGATGCCGCGCGCGGCCGGCGATACGAGATCCCTTGCCGCTCTCGCGCGCACGCTCGCTGCGGAAGCGGCACAGCACGGCGTACGCTGGTTGAGCAGCCCGATCGACGCGCCGGCAGGCCACCTTCTCCGGTGGGGCGCTCATGAATGGGAATTGATCAGTTCTGACGGTTCCATCGAACATCTCGGTTCCGACGCGGCGGCAATCGCTGCGGCGATCGCGAAGATGCCCGCGGCATCCTCGCTGTTCGTACAATTCCCCGCCGCCGCGGAGCTCGTCGACGGAATCCACGCCACATCGTCGAGTCCCGAGGAAGCCGACTACGTCCTGGTCGGTCGCTATGTCGGCCGGCACCTCACGTACGCGTGGCTACGGCCGCTGGTCAGGCGGTCCGACAAGCGAAACAGCGGGCTGCCGCAGCACACCAATTGGGTTACCACCGCGCCGCAGCTCGACGACGCGCTGACGCGATTGCGGAGGATTCACGCGTGGCAGATCCTCGAATCGCCGACGGAGTCGCGGTTTCCCTATGGACTGCGGATTCGCCGCGCGCGCGACGACCTCCTACTGCGCGAAGGCGCCAGCATCGTCGGCGGCGAAAAGTACGTGCTGGTCCTGCAACCCACCGTCCCCTATCGAGCAGCGGTGAAAGAGCGCTACGTTTACGTCTTCGTCGTCGACAGCCACGGACAAAGCACTCTGCTCTTTCCGCCGAGCGATTTGGGATCCGTCGAAAACCGGTTCCCGACTTCCCCCTCCGCCCGGCCCGATGAGATCACGCTCGAGGGCAGCGAGTTCGGGGCCGCGCCGCCGTACGGCGTCGACACGTATTACTTCCTATCGACCGAGAATCCCCTCCCCGATCCGTCGATCCTCGAGTGGGACGGCATCCGCGCACCGCAAACGCAGCCGCACACGCCGCTCGAACAGCTTCTGGCGCTTACCGCCGCCGGCACCCGCTCGACGTCGTTGCCCACCCCCGCGTCGTGGTCCATCGAGCGCGTGACGTACGAATCCCTCTCACCGCGCGCCACAAAGGCGACCCGATAGGTGTCTTAAGGGAGCGGCCTTCTCCCCGACAACTTCCGTCCGCCACGCCCGTTTCCTTGCACACGAACGGGCGGGCGGAGGCGGGGGAAGGTCGTATGACGCTGAGACGCCACGAAAGGAGCTCCCATGTCACATCGAATCACTTGGCGGACGGCAAGCCGACAGATAACCTACTGAAGCTGCCGGAGTGTTGAGAGTCGTTGGCTTGACCGCGTCACGTCTCGATCGCTCGAATAAGCCGGCTTCGCCGTATCACTCCTGATTGAAAGAAGCCGCCGCACCGCGACCGGACGCCGCAGCCCGCGCAGTCGTCGATGAAGACGTTCTTCCAATCGGAGATCGACTGCCGCGCGAACTGCCACAGCTCCCGCGGAAGAACGCAGAGCTGGTGGTTGTAGATCGAAATGTTCATCCCCGCGGCGCGCAGCGTGTCCACGGCCTGGCGGAGAGTCTCACGATAGTCATACGGATCGATCCAAACCTCATCCAGATTCTTGTGTACGAGCCCGAACATCTCGAGGCCCATCAACGCCACGTGCGCCGCGAACGGCACGTTCCGCGCGATGAACTCCGACAAGCGGACCAGGCGCGGGATGGTCTGACGGTGGAGGACGACCCTGATCTCCAGCGGAACGTCGTACCGGGCAAGGTGGTGGAGGCCGAGGATCGTTTCTTCGAATGCCCCCTGGGCCTGCACCACGTAGTCATGCTCGAAGTCGACGTCCGAGTAGAGCGGAATGCCCAGCATGAGATCGGGATGGCCGACGCTGCCGACGCGCTCGGCGAATCGGCGATAGAAGAACATGCGGCCATTCGTCAGCACATGAAGGGCAGTGCGCGGAAGCTTCTCTTTGATGTGCACAAGAAGCCGGACGAAGTCGTCTCGGAACAGAGTCGGCTCCCCGCCGGTGATTCCCAGCTCCGCCGTTTGCGGATCGATGAGGTCGACCAGGCGCCGATGTTCGGCGATGCGATCCCCATCGTCCGTCGCTTTCGGCGGCTGCGAACACATCAGGCAATAGCTGTTGCACCGCTCGGTCATGAGGATCGTGTTGTGCGGCGAGGAACGGCGGTAGAGCACCCGCGTCCATCCGTCCGGCGCGATTGCCACCACGTCACCATCCGCAAGGTAACCGAGCTGCGGAACGCCCCACGCCGCGGGCACCGTGGCCTCGCGCACCTCGTCGCGCCGGTTCGGCAGAAGCCACGCCGCGTATCCCGTGAGGTCCGGCGGCATCTCCCCATTCAATGAGAGGAAGACCTCGTCCTCACGAGAGGCGATGTCCTCCGTCGCGCCGGTGGTCACACGCCCGATGACCGGCCGATTCAGGTTCACCACCGCTGCGTGGCCGGCGAGCTTCATTCGCAAGCCTCCAACTCGGTCACCGGAACGTCAATCACCCACGCGGCAAAAATCCGCCGCGCGATGGGATCGCTTTCATAGAGATTGAGGAGATGGCGAAAGAGGAAATCGTGTTTGCGGTGGAAGTCGCTCGTCGGCCGATGCCCGATCGGATCCCCGCTGGTGGCGTAGTTCAGAACGGGATCGGAGCCGCACAACGGCTGAAAGGCGCAATCGGTACAGCCGGGCCACCGCTCGATCACCGAGTCCGAGATCAGCCGGCGCAGAACAGAGCCGGCGCAGAGTTCTTCGTATCGATTCTCATGGACGTTGCCGAGGCGGAATCGAAAATCGCCCATTTCCGCCAGCATCCGCGACTCGTCGGATGCGTACACGTCGCCGTCGTAGTTGTAGACGGCGACGGCGATGCCCGCGCCGGCCGGTGATTGCAGATCCACATAGCCGGTGCCGAACGGCGTGAGCATGCGCGTGAGCAGGATCTGCGCGTAGCTCTCGACCAGCGTGCGCCCGGCGAGATTGACTTCGAGGACCCTACCGAGCGCGCGCACGTAAAACGCCAGGAACTCGTCGACGGAGTAACCGATGCGGTTTGCGGCCTTCTTCGCGAATCCATAGGGACTGAGCGGCCGAAGAAAAATCGACGAGAAGCCGCGCTGCACGTACTCGTCGACGATCGCCTCGGGCTCCTCCAGACTCCGCCGCGTGGTGGTCATGAGCGCGGCGACCGAGTCGTGGCCCAACACCTCCCGGGCGCGCGCGATCCCGTCGATGGCCCGCATGTAGCTGTCACCATCGGGCCGTGGCCTGTTTGCGTTGTGAATCCTCTCCGGGCCGTCGAGCGACGTCGACACGCCGACGCGGTGGTCGCGGAAGAAGAGGAGCATCTCGTCGGTAACCATCGCCAGATTCGTGGTGACCACGAAATCGACTTCCTTCTCTCCCCTCCTCGTCCGCTCTTCGGCAGCAAGGACGATCTCCCGAATCCGCTCGAAATTGAGAAGAGGCTCGCCCCCTTGAAACTCGACCTTGATGCGCGTTGACGGCGATCGAAACGCGAGATCGAGCGCGCGCTCCGCCGTCTCCCGGCTCATATCGAAGCGCGCGCGGTCCGCGCTCACGCGCGAGACCTGGCAGTAGCCGCAGGAATGCTCGCAGCGAAGCGTGACCACGAAGATGTGCAGTCCGGTGAATCCGGCCAGCGACGCCTTCTTGGTGCGGTACTTCGTGGTCAGGAGCTCGAACGGCGCGAGCGCGTCGGAGTCGTAAAGGAAGTGTTTCCCGTTCAGGTCGAGGTAGGCCGCGGACGACGGGGGCAGTCGTCTGCCGACAAAGTCGTCGAAGTCATCCTGCGAGAGAAACAGATATTCGCCGACTTCGTTCACCGCGAGGATCCGTGGGCCGAAACGGGTGAAGCGGAAGGGAAGCAACCGATAAGAGCCGCGCGGGCGGTAGTGCTCGCGGCTGTGAAACTCCTGCCCTACCACGAGGCAATTTCCATCCGCGCCGCCATCGAAGCGGCGAGCGCGTAGTTCAGGAAATAGCGGGCCAGATCGCTCTGGTCGACCTCCGGCCGCGGCACGAGCTCGAGGCGAACGGTCGAATCAACATCGATCCGGCACTTACAAAACGGTTCGAATGCTTCCGCCGCCTTGCGCAGAGCGTCGAGATCGTAGATCGACCGCGGCAGCTCTGCGGCAATCACCGCGCAATCCTCCGCGGATCATCGTGATAATCCGCCTCTGTTCCGGAATGGTCGAGGAGATCGGCCGCCGCGAAGGCTTCCGCGACGAGAAGCTCGCGCACGGGTCGCGTCTCTTCCGCAATGTCACGGCGCACCTGTTCGTCCACCAGGGCATTGGCGAAGCGCCCCGCCAGATCCACCGGTCGGGCGCCGGCGTCCTTCGCCGTCAGGTAAACGTCGACCGCGTTCGCCTCCTGCGGCGCCACGTAGACGAAGTAGTCGCCGGTGAATTGATAGAGCACCCGAAAGAGCGCCTGCGGCGTGTAGATGCCGAGGTCCACCGCAACCACGGCAGAGTGCGCGACATCGTCGGGATATCGGATCATGACGACTCCTATCGGGCCGCGAGAACGACGTTGTCGAAGACGGCCATGCCGGGGAGCTCGACCGGCCGCTCCGAGCCGGCCTCGATGACGATCGCGAGAGCATCAAGCGGTACGTGCGCCGCCGCGCGGTACTGCGCTTTCCAGGTCCGTCCGTCAGCGCTCGTCTCCCATACCAAGACGCCGGACACTTCTCCCCTCCGCTGACGCC
>JACXTT010007862.1_pt1 | contig 14935 bp, 8 predicted proteins | sample 9270951 | NCBI WGS metagenome assembly JACXTT01 (sample SAMN15532306, study PRJNA645909) | rock metagenome | isolation source: weathered quartz diorite | place: Puerto Rico | collected 2017-06-21
GCGCGCTGGATCGACATCGTGACCCATTCGTTCAGGTCGACGTCGCCCAGCAAGCCTTCATGATGGCTGGTCGCCTTCAGACCGCTTTCGGCAATGAAGCGGAATGCGCTTTCTTCCTTGAGGCTGTTGGTACCCTGCTGCAGCGAACCGGCATTCCAGAAATCGTCACCGACTTCCTTGGCCTCCTTCATCAGACGGAACTGTTCGAACAGCTTGACGATCAGGATGTACCAACTGCCCATCGACATGATCACCAGAATGACCAGGGTGCCTTTGGAAACGAAGTCGCCTTCATTCCACAACGCCGACAGCCCATAGGGATTGGCAACAGACTCCTTGCTCGCAACCGCCGGCGCAATCGCAGGCGCCGGAGCAGGCGCGGCAGTCGCAGGCGCTTCCTTGGGGGCTTCGGCTGCAGGCGCCTGCGCCATTGCCGCTGCCGGTACGAGGGCAACGACCGCGGTCATGACGGGTGCGCCCATGAAAATGGCCGCAACCAGCAGCGCAGGGATACGTTTGAAAAATGACATGATTCCTCCAGTGAAAAATAACGGACTGCAAATTGACTTGTCTCCCGCAATGCGCTGCGGAACGACGGGGAAAATTCGATTCGGCGCCGCGACATCAATGTCGGGGCGACGCCGGATCAATCGGACAAACTGAACGAGTATGGAACCTGTACGCGCACGTCCCGACCTTGGCCATTGCACTTGAATCGGCGCGTGGCATTTATCGAAACACTGTTGAAGACACGGTTGGTCGAGGATTTCACGTCGATATCCTTGATGTCACCGCTCGTCGTAACCGTGAACTCGATGAGGACTTCACCCTGAAGCCCATCCCGGCGTGCCTGAGGAGGATACTGAATCTCCGTCTTGACTTGCTGCGAGTTCGGACACGCGATACCCGCGCTGATCGGGCCGGTGTTGGCCGGCGCCGGAACGGGTGGCGCATAAACCGGCGGCGCAACCGAAGTGGTCGCTGCGATGGGCGGCGGCGCAATGGGCGTCTGCACTTGCACTTCGGGCGGCGGCACAAAGGTCGGCATGACCTGCACCATTTTGGGCGGCGGCGGCGGCGGCGTATCCGGCGGCGGCGGTTTCTTCACTTCTTCGATTATCTTGGTCTCAAGCGGCTGCTTGATGACTTCGACCACTTTTCGGGCCAAGCCGCTGACCAGGGCATATCCCAGAACGATATGCAAAACGACCACAACGGTAATGCCCGTCAGATGCTTTCCTGGCTGCCGTTGTCGCTGCGCGTAATCCATGCAATTCCTCCATCAGTCACCCACCTCGTGGGCGGGCGTCATGGCCTTGAAATAAAGACGTGGATTCTATCCTCTTTTTGGTGCGAATAGAACGAGATACAGGGAAATTGTGGGGGGTGTTTCCCGGCCGATGCCGCCCCTCGAAACCTGTGCGTCGCAAGCGAAAAATGCCTTGCCGAACAATCGCTTGCTGCCAACAATAGCGCCTTTGCCCATTACTGAAAATGCGCTACCCACCATTGCATAAGCAAATGGGGGGCCAACTCCGGTTTTATTCTTCGCGAATTATCGCCCGGCCCGATTGGATGAAGACACTTGGCTGGTGGCGCACACCGGCACATCCGACTGTAAGCGAACACTGCTGTGCAGGTCCGAGCGTGTTCGACCCAAACGAGAGCGCTCATCCACAAATGAAAAACCCCGCGGAATTTCTCCCGCGGGGTTGAAGTTGCTGCGTTCGCTTCTGTAGCGTTACGGTTTGAAGTCGTAGGCAACGCTGAACATGAACGAGATCGGCGGTGTGTAAGCCAATACTGCCTGCGATGTGTTTCTTACGGTACCGCTCGTATTGTTGCGACGCTCTTCGATCGTGCTTACCGTCTGCTTGTTGAAGACGTTGAACACGGTACCCTTCAGAGCCAGGCCCTTCACTGAAGCAGGCTTATAGGTAAGGTTCAAATCGAGGCGGGTGTCCCAAGGCAGGTTTCCTTGAGAGCCACGTGGAGTGGCCACCGCACCATCTGGACCGGATAGCCCTTGGCTACAGAAAAAGAATGCCGAGCCATACAACTGCGGGCTCAAAGAGCCGTCTCCGGAACCGTCGTTCGCCCAAAGATTGCGCGGCAGACTGCCCTTGCAGTTTTTCGGACGTCCTGAGGCAAGCAGCAAGTTGGCACCGGTACCCCACTCGGATGTCCACTCGTAGAATCCGTAGGCCTTGATCTGATGCCGGCGATCATTTGGCAAACGGCCATAGGAGTTATAACCGATTTCGGGGTGATCGAAAGTCTGGGTGGTTGACACATCCGCTTGGCCGATGTCAGAAAGCAGCTGGCCTTCGGAATTGCCCTTGCTGGCCGACCATGTGTAACTAATCTTACCGTACCAAGAATCGCGCAGCGGGTGTTCGGCGAAGAAATCCAGCGCGGTGTAGGTTCGCTTGGCTTTCGGCTCGCCCAAGTCCTTGGCGCTAAGCTTGACCTCGGTCAGAGGAATGGTCGTTGATCCCGATCCCGTGAAGTCAACCAGGAACGTGTTGTCGAAGCCCGGGTTGAACAACGCGCACTGGAAACCATAGTTGGACGAATTGATACCATGCGCCGCAGCATAGGCCAAGAACGGACGCCCATCGCAGGTATCGTCAATAGTGCTTCTCAACATGCGATAGGTGGCCTTGCTGCCAAAGGTAACGGTCGGCGACCATGCCTTTTCGAATCCGAGCGTTACCTCGTCCTGATAATGCGATTTCAGGTTTTGCGCGGCGACCTGGCGCGGATCTTTGGGTTGACCAAATTCGTTGTTGGCCGACAACGGTGCGCTCATTGCAACCAAACCGGTCGGCGCGCCTGTGACGGGGTCAACCCCGCTGTAACCAAAATACTGGTTGGTATTCAGCGATGGCCCCGCACCGCGAACGGCTACGTTGGTAGGAATTTGCAGATGATAGCGACCCAAGGTTCCGGTGATTTTCAGGGAACCGTCGCCCTTCGCATCCCATGCCGCAGCAAAGCGCGGGGCGAGCTGATGGCGCTGCGAAAGATAAGCCACACCCACTTCGTTATAGTTGGTGAACTGTTCGTTGCGCAAGCCAAGCGTCAACAGCAAATTCTTGGTTATCTGCCATTTGTCTTCGATGAATTGAGCCGATTGCTTGACAGACGGCGTGGTAAACGAACTTGAGAGAATCTTCTGCACATAGTAGCCAGCCGCGCCCGGCGCAGTGCCCGTTGCTGCGGGAGAGAGCGTTGCGCCAGTGGGAACGGTAGTCGGGGCGCCGCTACCATACTGCCAGAGGCCGCCGCCTGCACTTGCCCCGCCGGTCGTTGAATTGATCTTGTTGTTGTCGATACCGATACGGGCAGTGTGGTTGCTGATTTTCCATTCCAAGTCGAGGCGGAAAGCTTTCTGCTTGTCTTCCGCGCCCGGCACCAGCAAGGTACCGCCTACGGTCTGCGGATTATTGTAGACAAAGCCTGGAAAGCGATCTGCCGGACCGGAGGCCGTTTGGAAGAGCGCGGAGTTGTAGCCGAACGGAGTGTCTCTGTGCGGCGTTTTGCTGGTGCCGTAGAGTCCGCTCAAAGTCAGATTTTCTGTGAGATAGCCAGTGTACTTGGCGATCTTCAGATCGGCACCGCTGGGAGCCGCAACGGGATTGGGGCCGGAATTGACATAGTTGATGCCGCCGCTCTGGACCGTTGTTTGAGTCTGGGTGTTGTAGTTGAAGCCGTAGAACTTGCGTTCCTGATTCACCTGGTCGCGAATCTGCGTGTATTCCAGGTGATGGTTATCGGTGATATTCCAGTCAAGCTTGCCGACGTATCGTGGAATGTCGGTTGAGACAACCTGCCAACCGTTACTCGTAATGCCGCCACCCGCAGTAGAGGCATTGTTCACAAATTCGTTGTGATTGCGGTTTGCTTCGGCGTTGATATAGAAGAACAGCTTATCCTTGACAATCGGGCCGCCGACATAGCCGTTGTAGCGCAGCGTTTCAGCCTGGTTGCGAGATTGGAGCAGTCTCAGCTGTTTATCGGTCGCAGGATATGCACCGGTGTTCGCAAAATACAGATTTTTTTCCTTGCCGCGCAACGATGCCGGGCTCCAGTCGGCCGATACACCGGCTTCCCATTCATTTGTGCCGCTCTTGGTGGTGATATTTACCACGCCGCCCGTTGAACGCCCGAATTCAGCGCCATATCCGCCAGAAAGAATCTGAAAATTGCCGATGGAGCCGAACGGCAGCTGCGAGAAACCCACCTGGTAAAGTACGTTGGTTACCGGGAATCCATTGATGTAGTAGGCATTTTCGGATGCAGACGCGCCACCGAAGCTGGGGGCATTCTGTCCGCCATAGCGCGAATCACCGCGTGTTGTATTGGGAGCAAGCTGAATGATTGATGCGGCGTTTGGTGCTACCGCAAGTTTTTCCAGCTCCTTTGCGGTGAACGTTACGCCTGAGTTGCTGGTTGAAACGTCGATCGTCTGGCGGCGTGCAACGACTTGCACACCCTCGATAGCCTGAACTTTCCCGGCCGTGAAAGAAGCATCCACACCCTGACCAACCAAAACCTCGACCTGGCGGGTGGATACCACCTTCTCGCCGGACAGCAACTGAACCTTGTATTGGCCAATCGGCAGGCTGCTAAGGGAATAGCGACCGCTTGCATCAACCGTCGTGCGGCGCTTTGCCCCAGTATCCAGACTTTCGGCAACAATGGTGGAACCGGGCGCTGCCTGGCCGTTGATGTTACCGGATGCGTTCGATTGCGCCAGTGCCACTGGGCCGACCGCAACCGTCAGAGCGGTTACGCCCAGGCTTATGGATAGCGCCTGAACTACCGCCAGTGGTAGCTGTTTCATTTTCATTTTCATATCTGGGTTCCTGTCGTCAACGTTGAATTGAACATTACGAGATTTGTAACCGTGGTGTTTCCCGATCTAAGACTAATCAAGTTTTACCTTTTGAATAAGTGACAGATGGTCACCTACCGAACTGCATAAATGACCTAACTACCCCCCACTTATCGCGTGCGGAGAGGATAACCTCAAAAAAGTTCAGGTAGCAGCGAAAATATCGAAATGCATCTTGTTTGTTGCGAAATTGCAACAATCCTGTGCATGGCGAAATATGTCCGGCGTCCGATAAAGCAAAAGGAGGCCGCAGCCTCCTTTTGCAATAAGCACAATCAACTCAATCAATTAAAGGTATAGCGGGCGCCCAGCACAAAGTTCATGCCCTGCGGCTGATACCAAGCCGTATTGAACGGTGTCGCGCGCGGATCCTTTGAAGGTTTGGTGTTTTCCAGATTGCGGACGATGAAGGAAAGCCGCAGGTTCTTGAAACCGCGATATTCCGTGCCCAGGTCCACGGTGACGTAGTCCTTGACCCTGCAGACGCCAAGATAAAGGGCATTGTTGGGGTCGCCGCAGGTTGCGATCTGCGCCTTGGTGGCAGCGGATTGCGTATCGGGATTGCCCCAGGGGCGGAAGCCGTCCAGATAGTTGACCGTTCCGGTTGTCGACCAGTTGCCCATCTCCCAGTTGGTCCTGAACTGCGCTCGCCAGACCGGCGCATTGCGATAGCCGTTGAAGCTGACAAGGATCGCACCGGGAGCGCCCGAACCTTTCTGCTCGAAATAGTTCGTGGCATTCAGGTTGAAGGTAAGTTTGCCGAACTCGTCAATGCTCATGCGATAACGGGCATCGATATCCATGCCCTTGACACGGGTTTCGCCGAGGTTGTCAAAGCCGGTATTGATGTACAGGATCGCGCCCGGATCACCCGGCAAGGTTGTACTGGTGTTGGTGGGATCGCGCACGATCTTGTTCGCATAGCGAGGGTCGCTGGAGCCTTCGTTTATCAACAAGTCGTTGAGGGACGTAAAGGTGATTTCGTTCTTGCGGGCGATGGCGAAGTAATCGATGCTGATGCTCGATTCCACCGTGGGTTCGAAAATGAAACCGCCGCTCCAGGACTCGGACTTCTCCGGCTTGACATTGGGATTCGCTATGATCAGCGCCGGCGCAGAGATGCCGCAGCCGACCGTAACCGTCGGGAAACCTGGTGGGCGGCAGCGACGTGGATCGTTGAAGCCGTTGAAGAATCCGGATGCTGCGGACTTCGAGTTTTCCGTCAGCGACGGCGCACGGAAGCCTCGCGCAAAACTGCCGCGGAATTTGAGCGCCGAGGTTGCCGCCCAGCTCGCCGCGAATTTCGGCGTGAACGAATTGCCATAGTCCGAGTAGTGGTCGAAACGTGCCGCGGCCTGCACTTCAACCGCCTTGATGACGGGCAGGTTCAATTCCGCAAAGACCGTCGATACATTGCGCTGGCCATCGGCCGATGCGATACCGCGCCCGAAAACCTCGCCGATCAGCTTGGCCGGGTCGGGATTCACCACGCGTTCTTCGCGGCGGAATTCGAGGCCCGAAGCAACGCCGATCGGCCCACCGGGCAGGGCGCCGATTTCGCCGGAAGCCTTGACGTCGGCGATGGTGAAGGACGATTTTGCGTGATCCTTGGCATCGATTCTGAGCGTGGATGGCGTCACGGGGCCGGCGGTGGGATTCAGGAAGTTGTATCCATTCCCGGTAATGCCGGCGATCAACTGCGAATAGCGGATCGAGTTGTAATTGGTGGTGTCCTGCTTGGTTTCGTTATAGAGCAAGGCCGACTCGACATCGAAAGAACCGAGCGTGGACTTCACGCCGCCCAGCAGCCGCGTCGTCTTGCTGATGACTTCGTTGTCCTGCGGGCCAACTGCATCGAAGCGGCCGCGGAACTGGGTGGCGACGCCGAAGGGATTGTTCGGATGACCTACCGGCAGAACCTGGGGAGATGCATTCAGGGCACCCGTTGAGGGGTTGAACGTTCCGCCCGTGCCCTGACCGACCGCCTGCGGATAGCCGAGATAATAGGTCTTGGACTGAACGAACCCGGCTTCACCGAATAGCTGGGTGCTGCCTGTCAGCTCATAGGTGCCGCGGGAGAAAAAGCTGGCGCGATCCACTTTCGGAACAATTTCGGTGCGCCCGACGTTGTCATAAAGGCACATTGTGCCGGGAAAGCCCAAAAAGACTTGCGAGCTGACAACCCTGGACGGCGGGCAGGTGGCGCCCGCAGAAGGAGCGACTGCGCCGGTCGAATTGGTGCGATAGGTCAGGTAAGGACTATATGCCGACGTTTCCACACCCACCAGGAAGTTGTTGCGATACTCATTGCGGTTCAGGAAGGAGTCGACATCCCTGAACAGTACGTGGTCCTGATGATAAATCTCGACATTGCCAAACACATTGTATTTGTTCCTGGCCAAGTCACCGAAACCGAATGTGCCGGTAACGGTCTCGTTGGTATATTGCCCGCTCTTGTTGCTGGATCCCTGCACGCCGAATTGCGTGCCCTTGAAGTCCTTGCGAAGGATGATGTTGATTACGCCAGCAATGGCTTCCGAGCCATAAATTGCGGACGCGCCATCCTTGAGCACCTCGATTCGCTCAATGACATCAAGCGGAATGGAATTCAGATTGACTGCGGCACTTTGGCCAAAGTTGGGATCGGCCAGGCCGTACGGTGCGACACGACGACCGTTGAGCAACACCAGTGTGGCAGACGATCCCAAACCGCGAAGCGATGCCGATGCAGCACCCGTTGAAAAGCTGCCGGAGCCGCTGAGTTCCGTCAGGCCGCCGGCAGCATTGCTCGGCAATTCGCGAAGCAATTCAGTGACCGTCTGGCGGCCCGAGCGACGGATTTCGTCGGCAGTGATGATTTGAATAGGCGCGGAGGATTCCGCATCGATGCGTTTGATGTTCGAGCCCGTGACCTCGATTTTTTCGATTTTTTGGGGCGCAGCCTGTTGCGCCAGCGCTGGAGTTGCCAGCAGGACCACTGCGGAGCCGGCACCAACCGCACCCTGCAGCAGCAAATACAATTTTTTCCTCTTTAAATGAATCATTTAGTCCTCGTTTTATATGTTGGGATGAGTTGACTTCATGGTTGGAGTGCGCGGTCTTGGTGCCGTATTTATCAATTAAACTTGCTATTACAGCTTGTTGCATTATTGTTGCAAGGCGTTGCAAAACGGAGGTTAGCGACACAATCCCGCAATGGCTATCTGTATTTCGGATTCGTGGCATTTTTGCAACAAGCGTGTTCCCCCAGGTGGAAAACAGCGGCGCGGCGCCGCGAAACTGGGTTTCCGTTCGCGAGTCGTCGATATTGCAAATGCGTCAGGCCGCAAACCAGGCTGGAATCGGGAGGGTTTGCTCCGCATGACCGTCGTGATATAGTAGAAAGCTGTTTAAGTGGGCCTAGCGCCCCTTTTTTATTTGTATTGCCGATTTTGGCGTACTGCGTTGGCTGGTGCGGATAGGTTGTTGTCGCGCTTTGCGGTCTCGGCGCAGCAATGGTTGAGGGGCCAATGGCGACAGATCTGATAACCATCGTAAAGACGACAGTCGCCGGGCTTGGGTTCGAGCTGGTGGATTTTGAACGTGCGGGTGGCGGGATGATGCGGGTTTTCATTGATCATCCAGGCGGAATATCCGTCGAGAACTGTGCCGATGTAAGCAACCAACTGACACGCGTTCTGATGGTCGAGAACATCGACTATTCAAGACTGGAAGTTTCTTCACCCGGACTCGACCGGCCGCTCAAGACGCTGGAAGAGTTCAGTCGTTTTGCCGGGGCTCCCGTAAAAGTGCGCCTGAATTCCGCGCTTGAAGGACGCAAGCGTTTTGACGGCATAGTTGAGTCGGTGTCTGGCGAAACGATCACCTTCCGCCTCCTGGACGAAGTGGCACCGGTCAAAGCGAAAGCCTTGAAGCACGGGAATGCCAAGGCGACCAGGGCGCGCGCGGAAGCCGCACCGGTTGAAGTAAAGCGAATTGCCGTCATGCTGAGCGATATCGAACGGGCACGTTTGATCCCCGATATCTGAGTTGGCGCTAAAATTGAATTTGTAGTCGGAGAAAAACATGAGTCGTGAAATCCTTTTGCTGGTCGATGCGCTGGCGCGTGAGAAAAGCGTTCCGCGCGAAACCATTTTTATCGCCCTTGAAATGGCCCTGGCCTCGGCGACCAAGAAAAAGCTTGCGGACAAGTTCCTGCAGGAAGAGGCCGATGTTCGCGTCGAGATCGACCGGCAAACCGGCGAATACCATGCGTTCCGCAGCTGGACCGTGGTGCCCGACGAAGAGCATGAAGAACCGGCGCGGCAAATCGCCATTACCGATGCCCCAGAGCGGGGCGAAAACCTGCAACTCGGCGACGTCATCGAAGAGCCGCTGGAGGCCGTCGATTTCGGCCGCATTGGCGCACAGACGGCCAAGCAGGTCATCCTGCAAAAGATCCGCGACGCCGAACGCGAGCAGATCCTGAACGATTTCCTGGCCCGCGATGAACAGCTGGTCACGGGTACCATCAAGCGCATCGAGCGCGGCAACGTCATTGTGGAATCCGGACGCATTGAAGCCCTGCTGCCGCGCGACCAGACCATCCCCAAGGAAAACCTGCGGGTGGGAGACCGTGTCCGCGCACTGCTGCTGAAAATCGACCGCAATCTGCGCGGCCCGCAGTTGGTGCTGTCGCGCGTCACGCCGGATTTCATCAAGGTATTGTTTGAACTGGAAGTGCCCGAAATCGAGGAAGGCCTGCTGGAGATCAAGGCGGCCGCCCGGGATCCCGGCATGCGCGCCAAGATTGCCGTCAAGTCGAACGATCCCCGCGTGGATCCGATCGGCACCTGTGTGGGCATGCGCGGCTCACGCGTGCAGGCCGTGACCGGCGAACTGGCCGGCGAACGTGTCGACATCATCCTGTGGTCAGCCGATCCGGCCCAGTTCGTGATCAACGCGCTGGCGCCCGCCGAAGTTACTTCGATCATCGTCGACGAAGAGAAGCACGCCATGGATGTGGTGGTCGATGAGGAACAGCTGGCGCAGGCCATCGGCCGCGGCGGCCAGAACGTGCGCCTGGCGTCGGAACTGACCGGCTGGCAGCTAAACATCATGACCGAAACCGATGCCGATCAGAAACGCGAGTCGGAGCACGGCGCCATCCAGCAATTGTTCATGGAAAAGCTTGACGTCGACGAGGATGTGGCACAGATCCTGATCGACGAGGGCTTCAGCAATCTGGAGGAAGTGGCCTATGTGCCGCTGCCCGAAATGCTTGAAATCGAGGCATTCGACGAAGACACCGTCAACGAACTGCGCCGTCGCGCCCGCGATGCCATCGTCACCGATGCCATCAAATCGGAAGAGACGATGGAAACCGCCGCGGACGATCTGCTCAATATGGAAGGCATGGATGCGGATACCGCGCACAAGCTGGCCAGCAACGGTGTGCGCACCATGGACGATTTGGCGGATCTGGCGATCGACGAATTGACCGAGATGACCGGTATCGAAGCGGAGCGTGCCAAGCAATTGATCATGACGGCGCGCGCGCCGTGGTTTGCAGAGCAGACCGCATAAACCGTCGATCCCGAGCAAAATTTGCTGTTGACGGGTAGTGGACAAAATAACTGCATCAGATTGATAGGTATCGAATGGCCCAAACGACGGTTGCCCAATTTGCGAAAGAACTGAAGCTCACCGACGAGGTGCTCCTGGAGCAACTCAAGGCAGCTGGCGTGTCCAAAAAAGCCGCGGGCGACAAGCTTGCCGAAGAGGACAAGGCACGCTTGCTGACCTATTTGCAGGAGGCGCACGGGCACAAGGAAGAAAAGAAAAAGATCACCCTCACGCGCAAACAAACCACCGAAATCAAGAAGTCCGATTCCACCGGCAAGGCGAGAACCATCCAGGTTGAAGTCCGCAAAAAGCGCACCTTCCTGAAAGTCGACAAGGCCGAAGCGGTTGAAGAGCCGGTGAAGGCCGTCGAGCCGCCACAGCCCATCATCGACGAGGAAGAAATCGCCAAGCGCCAGGCCGAGGAAGAACGCCAGGCTGCGCTGGTCGCCAAGCAGGCTGAGGAAAAAGCCAAGCTGGCGCCGAAACGCCGCAGCAAGAAAGCCGAAGCCGAGGAAGCCAAGCAAGCGGCCGACGCCGCCGAAGCCGCCGATCTGGCGGCCGAAGCCAAGGCAGCCAAGCGCGCCAAGGACTCCCCTGCCGAAACTCCCTCCACTGAGGAGCTGACGAGCCAAGCCACAACGGCGAAAGGTGCGCCAGCTGCAACGGATGCGGCCGGACGTCCGCGCATCGGCGAACGGGTGGTCCTGAAAAAAGACCCGCCTCCCGCCAGCGAAGGCACCCTGCACCGGCCCGCCGCCAAGGCCGGCGAAAAGGATGCGAAAGCGGCCGACAAGAAGGGCGCCAAGAAAATCGCCAAGCCGGCCGCAACCTCGTGGACCGACGACGCCAACAAACGCCGCGCCATCAAGACGCGCGGCGACGCCTCGGGCGGTCGCGAGGGCTGGCGCAGCCGCAAGGCCAAATCGCATCACGATGACGGCGAGGAAAGCAATTTCCAGGCGCCGACCGAGCCGGTGATTCGCGAAGTGCTGGTGCCGGAAACCATCACCGTGGGCGAACTGGCGCAGAAGATGGCCGTTAAGGCTGCGGAAGTCATCAAGATCATGATGAAAATGGGTTCGATGGTCACCATCAACCAGGTGCTGGACCAGGAAACCGCTATGATTCTCGTCGGCGAAATGGGCCATACCGCCAAAGCTGCCAAGGCGGACGATCCGGAATCCTATCTGGCCGAGTCGGAATCGCATTCGGATGCGGTGGCTGAACAGCGTCCGCCGGTCGTCACCATCATGGGCCACGTCGATCACGGCAAGACCTCCCTGCTCGACACCATTCGCAAGGCTCGCGTCGCGTCCGGCGAGGCGGGCGGCATCACCCAGCATATCGGCGCCTATCACGTCGAGACGCCCAAGGGCGTCATCACCTTCCTCGACACCCCCGGCCATGAGGCCTTCACCGCCATGCGCGCGCGGGGTTCGCAGACCACCGATCTGGTGGTGCTGGTGGTGGCTGCCGACGACGGTGTCATGCCACAAACCAAAGAAGCAATTGCCCACGCCAAGGCAGCCGGTGTGCCGATGATCGTGGCTGTCAACAAGATCGACAAGCCGGAAGCCAACCTGGAACGCGTCAAGCAGGATCTGGTTGCCAATGATGTGTTGCCCGAAGAATATGGCGGCGACGTCATGTTCGTGCCGGTGTCGGCCAAGACCGGTCTGGGTATCGACAAACTGCTGGACGCAATTCTGTTGCAGTCCGAAGTGCTCGACCTCAAAGCAGTCAGGCAGGCCCCGGCCAAAGGCGTTGTGATTGAAGCGCGTCTCGACAAGGGCCGTGGCCCGGTTGCCACCATCCTGGTGAAGTCCGGCACCCTGAAAAAAGGCGATATGTTGCTGGCCGGTGCGGTGTTCGGCCGCGTGCGCGCGATGCTCGATGAAAACGGAAAATCGGTGAGCGAAGCCGGTCCCTCGATCCCGGTTGAAGTGCAGGGCCTGACCGATGTACCGGTCGCCGGCGAAGACATGATGGTATTGAACGACGAGCGCAAGGCGCGTGAAATCGCCCTCTTCCGCCAAGGCAAGTTCCGCGACGTGAAGCTGGCCAAGCAGCATGCCGCCAAGCTCGAGAACGTGTTCGAGAACCTCGGCGAAGGCGCCGTCAAATCGCTGGCCGTGATCATCAAGGCCGATGTGCAGGGATCCTATGAAGGTCTCGCTTACGCGCTCGGCAAACTGTCGACGCCGGAAGTGCGCGTCAACGTGGTGCACGCCGCGGTCGGTGCCATTACCGAATCGGACATCAACCTGGCGCTGGCCTCGAAGGCGATCGTCATCGGCTTCAATGCGCGCACGGATGCAGGCGCCCGCAAGCTGGTGGAAACCTCCGGCGTGCAGGTGCGCTACTACAGCATCATTTACGAAGCAGTCGATGATGTGAAGGCGGCGCTGAGCGGCATGCTGTCGCCGGAGATCAAGGAAACCATCCTCGGCACCGTGGAAATCCGCAACGTCTTCAAGCTTTCGAAAGTCGGCGCGGTGGCGGGTTGCTATGTGCTCGACGGCATCATCAAGCGCTCCTCGACTGTCCGCCTGATTCGCGATGGCGTGGTGATCCACACCGGCGAACTTGACTCGCTCAAGCGCTTCAAGGACGACGTGAAGGAAGTGAAGGGCGGATTCGAGTGCGGCCTGTCGCTGAAGAATTTCAACGACATCGCTGTCGGCGACCAGATCGAGGCATTCGAGCAGGTTGAAGTCGCGCGCACCCTCGCCTAAGCGATATTCCGGAGCGCGGTCATCGCTGACGGCCCCACCACGCCACCACACGCCGCCATGTCCAATGAAACCCGCAACCGCAAAATCGCCGACGCCATCCAGCGCGAGCTGTCCGAGCTGATCCGCCTGGAGCTGCGCGATCCGCGCGTCTCCATGGTCACGCTGACCGGTGTCGAGGTCACGCGCGACAACGCACACGCCAAGGTTTTCTTCACCTCGCTCGGCACCGAAGAGCAAGTGGAGTCCTGCCAGCACGGCCTGCAAAGCGCCTCGGGATTCCTGCGCTCGCAGCTGGCCAATCGCCTGCCGATCCGCACGGTACCGGCCCTGCACTTCGCGGTCGATACCTCCATTGAACGCGGCGTCCGACTGTCGAAGCTGATTGACGACGCCCTCGCCGACGACAGCAAGCACGCCAAGTAACGAAGCGCATGGCATCCACGCGCCGCGCACTGACAGGCGTCCTGCTGCTCGACAAGCCCGCCGGCCTGTCATCGACTTCCGCACTGGGTCGCGCCCGCTGGATTTTCCAGGCGCAAAAGGCCGGCCACACCGGCACCCTCGACCCTTTCGCCACCGGCCTGTTGCCGATCTGCTTCGGTGAAGCCTCGAAATTCGCTCGCTTCATGCTCGATGCCGACAAGGGTTACCGCGCCACCTTGAAACTCGGCGAAAGAACGCCCACCGGCGACACCGAGAGCGCGCCCTGCGAGACGCGCGAGGTCAAGGTCGATGCGGACAGGATCCGCGCCGTCCTTGCCGCCTTCCTCGGGCCGCAGACGCAAATTCCGCCGATGCATTCCGCGCTGAAGCAGGATGGCGTGCCGCTTTACAGGCTGGCGCGCAAGGGCATTGAAGTTGAACGCGAGGCCCGCGCAATCACGGTCGATGCGCTTGATTTCGTTTCCCTGGATGGTGTTGAACTGGTCATCGATACCCGCGTCAGCAAAGGCACCTATATTCGCGTGCTGGCCAAAGATATCGGCGAGGCGCTCGGTTGCGGCGCGCATCTGACGGGGCTGCGACGTACATCTACCGGCGGCTTTTCGCTGGAGGATGCCCGCACCCTGGAGCAATTGGAGACGATGACTGTCGAGCAGCGCGATGGCCTGCTGCGCGCGCCGGACGCCCTGTGTCCCGCCTTGCCGGCCATCCAGCTCAATGCCGCCGATGGCAAGGCCTTCGGGCATGGCCAGGTGATCAACGTGCAGGAAGCGCAAAGCGGCGAGTTTCGCGTCTACGCGCCGGATGGGCGTTTTCTCGGCATCGGCACCATTGACGCCTTGGCGAATGGTCGCGCCCTCACGCCGTTGCGGTTAATGTCAGGAACCTAGCGCGGGCTGCAGGTAAATTTTGAAACTCCAGCATTGACGGGCATCCCAGGCCAAAAATGGCCGGAAAGGCGCGCCAAATGGCGTTCTACGTTCTTTCCCAATGCGCTGGGGCAATGAACCAATGCGGTCTTTCCGGCGCCAGCCAATTGCGTCCACACCCCGTTTCAGCCTATAATTCGCATCCCGCATCGCAGCCGTTTTCACCTCCCCCGCTGCTCTGCCGCAAGTATCTGCGCAAGATACGTGAACCGAGAACAGGAAAGACAATGACCACCACCAGCAAAACCGCAGAAGTCATGCAGCAGTTTCAACGCGCCAAGGGCGACACCGGCTCCCCGGAAGTCCAGGTTGCACTGCTGACC
>JACXTT010007863.1_pt1 | contig 14934 bp, 12 predicted proteins | sample 9270951 | NCBI WGS metagenome assembly JACXTT01 (sample SAMN15532306, study PRJNA645909) | rock metagenome | isolation source: weathered quartz diorite | place: Puerto Rico | collected 2017-06-21
CCCGCCCGAAGATGATGCGGAACGAACCGCCGGCCACTGACAGGAGATGGATGAGATCAGCTGCAATCGGGGTGCTCGCCACCACCGACTCGGCAAACGGTCTCCCATGGGGCCGCCCAAAATCCGGGGCAATGGGGGGGTTAGCAGAGTACGCCAATCGCGAAGACGATGTAGCCCGGGCCGCCTTGCGCGATCTCGGTGTTCGCAATAAGAGTCTCAACAAGGAACTCGAAGCGCTTCGGGCCCGCTTGAAGCAGTTGCGGCAACCGGCTTCCATCCAGCGCCGTTCGATCCAAGTCGCGGTCGAGGCGTCCGCCGAGGAAACCGATTTCACACTCGAAGCCTCCTACACCTGCACCGGCGCCACCTGGAACCCTCTATACGACGCTCGCCTGTTCGGCGAGAAAGTGCATGTCACTTACCTGGCCTCCCTGACCCAGAACACCGGCGAAGACTGGCAGGACGTCGAACTCTCGCTTTCCACGGCCCGTCCGGCCGTCACCACCGCCATTCCGGAACTCAATCCCTGGTTTCTGAACATTTACGCACCGCCTCCGCCGCCGATGGCGTTCGCGAGTATGTCCCGTTCGGCGCCAGGCTCCGCGCAAGGCGAGATCACAGGAGCGTTCGGCCTTCCAGCGCCAGCGGCGGCGGCAGCCGCCCCCATGCCGCAAGCCGAGCCCATGCAGGCCGAGGTGGAACAAAACGGCGCCTCCGCTACTTTCCGCATTCCCCGCCGCGCCTCGATTCCTTCCGACCGGACACCGCATCGCGCGCAGATAGCCGAATTCGAACTGCCGGCGACTCTGGACTACATCACTGCCCCCAAAATCGCCGAACAGGCTTACCTTCGCGCCACCGTCCGCAATGACTCGCAGTTCGTCCTCCTCCCCGGCAAGGCAAACCTGTTCCATGGCGAGGAATTCGTCGGCACAACGAATATCGAAGATACCGCCGCCCGCGAATTCGAGCTCCAGATGGGGGTCGACGAGCGCGTTTCGATCGTGCGGGAACTGGTCCTGCGTGAAGTGGCCAAAACCTTCATCGGCAATACACGCAGAATCACCTACTCCTACAGGATCAAGATCGCCCACCGCCTCGAAACAGCCACTAAGATTCTTGTGATCGACCAGTTGCCGCATTCCCGTCATGAGGAGATCAAGGTTAAGTTGAATGACGCCGTTCCAAAGCCCGCCGAACAGACCGATCTGAGCGAATTGCGTTGGAGATGCAACCTCGAACCCGCAAAGGATCTGACCCTATCTTTCGGCTTCACGGTGGAATACCCGCGACAACTTACGGTGTTAGGCCTCGAGGACTAGAAACTTTTTCACCAACGAGCCCTGTAACCTTTTCGAACGGCAAGCTGGTTGCTTAGTGAAAATACAAGCCACCAGAGGGAGGTGTCATCGGGTCGGACGCAGGCTGCTGGCAACACCTTTTAGTGATACTGAAAGAAACTTAAACTCTTGCTCAATGACTCAGAAAAGGCTGTAAATGAGCAGGTTAAGGGCGTTTTTGATATTGACACAGTCGCCTAATCGGCTTAAGCTAACATTTCAGCAGTACTCGCCGCAGGCGTAAACTTAATGAAGGTGTACGAGGTCCGCGCATGACCTTCCAAATTGGGGAAAAGGTGGTCTACCCGAACTACGGGGTTGGAACCATCGAGAACATCAGCACTCGCGTGTCGGGAACCCGGCCGGAGCGCTTCTACCTGTTGCGATTGACCGTCAACAACATGACCGTAATGGTGCCGTGTAGCCATGCCGGTGATGTGGGTCTCCGCAAAGTAACCAAGACGAGTGAGTTAGCCAAGATGCTCTGCTTCCTGGCAGGAGGTTCGTGCAGATCCAACCGGGACTGGAAAGACCGGTTCAAAGAGAATTCCGAGCGCATGCAGCACGGTAGTATTCTCGAGATTGCCGAGGTTCTGAAAGGGCTGCTGATCCAACAGCAATTGAAGCCGCTTTCGTTCCGCGAAAAGAAGATGCTCGACCGGGCGAGGCAGATGCTGATCACCGAAGTCTGCACCGTCAAATGCATGCGTGATACAGACTCGATCCAACTGCTCGACCAGGCATTGAACAAGTCCAATCTGCGGTTCCCGCTTCCGATGTAGAATCCATCCGCCATCATTCAACGAAAGTCTCGAATAGGCCGCGCCCCAAGCGCGGCCTATTTGCTGTTTTCAACGGCAATCGAAGGGATTGGTACAATGTGAAATCCCTCCGAAGAACAACCATGGCTTTTCAGATTCAACCACTCCGCGAAATCCTCGTCCGTCCAGCCCTGCCCGCTGCCCTCTCCCGTCTAGCAGAGATCGCCTACAATTTCATGTGGTCGTGGGACCACAATATCCGCGCCATCTTCCGCCGCCTCGATCCCGTCCTCTGGAAGCAGAGCAACCACAATCCGATTATCCTGCTGGGCCGCCTGTCGCAGCAGGTTCTCGAAAAAGCGGCTTCGGATCCGCGGTATCTGGCAGTCTACAAACGCGCCTGCGAACGCTACGACACGTATCTTTCGGGCGAATCCAAGTACCCCGGGCAACTGGTCGCGTACTTTTCGATGGAGTACGGGCTTCTGGATTGCATGCCGATCTATTCGGGCGGTCTCGGAGTGCTGTCCGGCGACCATCTGAAGTCCTCTTCGGATGCGGAAATCCCCCTCATCGGCGTCGGTTTGTTCTATCAGAAGGGTTATCTCACCCAGGTTCTGAACCCCGACGGCTGGCAGACTGAAAAGAACCCCATTAACGACTTCTACACCTTGCCGGTCCGCCCCTGCAAGAACCAGAACGGCGACGATGTCGTGGTGAACGTCGATCTCCCGTCCGGCCGCGTCTCGATCAAGGTCTGGTGGGTGGAAGTGGGCCGCGTCAAGCTGTTCCTGCTCGACACCAACATCCCCGAAAACGATGCCAACGAGGTGCATCGCAACATCACCGACCAGTTGTACGGCGGCGACTCGCATACCCGCATCCGGCAGGAAATCGTACTCGGTATTGGCGGCCTGCGCGCCCTCGAAGCGCTCGGCTACAAGCCGACGGTCTATCACATGAACGAAGGCCATTCCGCCTTCATCTCGATCGAGCGCATGCGCCTGTTGATGGAACGCGAAAGCATGTCTCTCGATGAAGCGCTCGAGACCGTCCGCACCAACAGCGTCTTCACCACACACACGCCCGTGCCCGCCGGAATCGACCTGTTCGACAACGGCCTGATCTACGAATACTTCTCGCAGTATTGCTCGCTCGCCGGAATTCCTTTCGAGCAGTTTCTCGCCCTTGGCCGTCCCAAGGACGCGAGCCCCCAGGACCGTTTCTCCATGGCCATCCTCGCCATGGGCGCATCTTCGTACCGGAACGCCGTGTCGCTCCTGCACCGAGGCGTCTCACAGGACATGTGGCAGTATCTCTGGCCGAACCTGCCCACCTGGGAAGTTCCGATCACCTCGGTCACCAATGGCGTGCACCTGCCCACCTGGGTCAACGGCGACCTGGCGTCGCTCTACGACCAGCACCTCGACCCGGACTGGCGCGACCGCAATACCGACCCTAAGATCTTCGAAGCCGTGAAGGACATCCCCTCCCAGGACCTCTGGGAGACCCACAACAAGCGAAAGCGCCGCATGGTGCAGTTTCTGCGCGATCGCACTTCCTCCGCCGCCATGGCCCGCAAAGCGCCCCCCGCCGAGATCCGCAAGATGCAGGAACTCTTCGATCCGGAAGTCTTCACCATCGGCTTTGCGCGCCGCTTTGCTACCTACAAGCGCGCCACGCTGATCTTCAAGGACTTCGAACGGCTGAAGAACCTGCTCAACGATCCCAAGCACCCGGTGCAGATCATCATCGCGGGCAAGGCCCACCCCAAGGACATTCCCGGCAAGACCCTCATCAAAGAAATCGTCACACTGTCGCGCGACCCCGGCCTCAACAACCGCCTGGTCTTTCTCGAAGACTATGGCATTCAAGTTGCCCGGGAAATGGTGCAGGGCGTCGATCTCTGGCTCAACAATCCGCGCCGCGGCGAAGAAGCCTGCGGAACCTCCGGCATGAAAGCCGGCATGAATGGCGTGCTCAACCTTTCCATCCTCGACGGCTGGTTTGACGAGGCCTTCGAGCAGAGTGGAAGCTGGGCGATCGGCGGCCGCGAAGAGTATTCCGAAGATCAGGACATGCTGCACGCCCGCGCCATCTACGCGACCCTCGAAAACGAAATCCTGCCAGCTTACTACGATGGCCGGGAACGCGGCGTGCCCACCGAATGGATGCGCCGGGTCAAGCAGTCGCTGGCGTATGTGAGTCCGGCGTTTTCGTGCCAGCGGATGGTGGAAGAATATCATTCGCAGTTGTACGCTCCCTCGCATCGCGCTTGGGAAGAGGCCTCGGCGAATGGCTTTGAAAAGGTCCGGAACAAGGCCCGGTGGAATCGCAGCACGCAGGAAGTCTGGCCGCGGGTGCAGTTTGTGAGCCTGGGGCCGGATCCCGGCAAGAACGTCTTTTCCGGAAGCACGATCCCGCTCGAGGTTTCGATCGAACTCGCCGGCCTTCGCTCCGAGGATGTTCGCGTGGAAGCGGTAGTCGGACGCATCGGCGTCTCCGGGCAACTGGAAGACACGCAAGTCATCCAATTGCGGCAGATGAAGCAGAACGGCAGCGTCATCACCTTCGGGCGCGACTACATGCCGCATCAGACCGGCCGCCTGGGCTATGCGTTGCGCGTCGGGCCCAATCATTTCGACGATCCTCTGACGCGCCCCTGTTACGCGCTCTTACGTTGGAGTCAATAGAAAGCTTATGTTCGCACTGCTGCAAGGCCATCCCGCGAGCCCTGGCGGCAAAGGCACTGGCGGAACACTCTAGAGGCAAGGATTTCAAAGTCGGCGTCCTCACGGGAGCCTCCACGGGGCCGTCCCTGGATGGCGCCCTGGCGGAGGCGGACGCGATCTCCTTCCGCACGCCTTATCAAGCGGACCCCTATCTGCGCTCGCAGATCAACAAGGGCAAGGTGCGCTTCGTGGATATGCACCTGTCGGTTCTGGCGACTTCACCCGCAATTCCTACCGGTCGATCTTCAGTTGCCCGTCTACCGCGAAGGGTGGCAAGACTTCGACGATCGTTCCCCTTGTGAGCCACATGGATCACAGCGAACATTCGGTGCAGATTGTGGTGACGGAGCAGGGCCTGGCGGATCTGAGAGGCAAGGATCCCCACGATCGTGCGAGGATCATCATCGACAACTGCGCCCACCCGGACTACAAAGACCAGTTGAAACGAATACCTGCACCGGGTCAAGATCGGCCACGAACCCCAGTCCCTGAGCCTTGGATTCGCGATGCACCGCCAGTTCCTAGTAAACGGCGACATGCGTCAAATCGTCTGGGAACGCTGGCGTTAACTAGCGCCAGCAGCAAGCCGCTCGAGCCACAACCCAGCATTTCCAACACCTTGCGAACCAAAAGTGACACTCCTGCTATGTCCCCGATCTACGCCTTGGACTACAGGAAGTTCCCGGGGATCCCCGCCAGGACTTGCCCTACGGTGCGACAATCGATTCGTGAGGTATTCGCTCGCCCTTTGCGCTGCGCTTCTCGTCTCCGCGCTCCACGCGGAGGACAAGTGGACCTTCGTCCGCTCCGGACCCTTCGAGGTTTGGACCAACGGCCCTGAAAAGCAGGCCAAGCTCCGCCTTCTCGAAGCCGAACAGTTCCGCCACGCCTTGACCAACATCCTCGGCAAGCAGGAACTCAAATCCACCTGGCCCATCCGCATTCTCGCCGTGAAAGACAAGCGAGCGACCTTGAAGCCTCTCGCCATGATCCGCGACGGCTACATCGCCGTGATCCCGAACGAACAACAACTCGGCCCCGACTTCCGCCGCGCCGCCGCGCGGCTCTTTCTCGACGCCAACACCAAGCGCTATCCGGATCGCATCGATCAGGGACTCGAGGAAATCCTCTCCGCCCTCGATGTCCAGGGGACCCACATCTCCCTCGGCGCTCCTCCCCCGGACAAACTCACGCCTGGTTGGGCGCGAGTGCATCTCATGGTTACCGACCCCGCCTTCAGCGGAACCATGCGCGTCTATCTCTCGAACCTCGAACAAGGCGGCGACGAAGGCACTGCCTGCCGCAACTCTTTCCAGAAATCGCTCGCCGAAGTCGACAAGCTCGTCCAGGAACATGCCGCGAAAACCAGCTTTGAATGGAAGACGCTCACCAGCCGTTCCATCAGCATCGATCGCGATTACTACGCGAAAACGCTGCCTTCCGAACAGGCGCGAATCGCGGAGGTCGACGCTGGCATGGCCAAGGCCGTCAGTCTCGCGGACCTGCAAACACCCGAATCCTTCGAAACGCAGGAACTCTACGAAAAGGCTGCAAACGCGGGCTCGAAGTCCGCCAGGGCCTGGCTGCAATACGCCCTCCTCGTGCGAGACAAGGACAAAGAACAAGCCCGCGCCGCACTCAAGAAGGCCGCGGAACTCAATCCGCAGTGGGGCGCCCCGCACGCGGAACTCGCCAGGCTCGAAACCATCCCTGTCCGCATCATGATGGCGTGGAAAACCGCGGCGAATCTCGAAGTCCGCAACCTCCCCTATTGGCAGGCGTACGCACTTACGGCGACCGCGGCCAAGCAATTTCCCGAAGCAGCAAAGGCCTGGACCGGCGCCGAACGCGCGGCAGGCAACGAAGCCGAACGCGCACAGTTGAAGCAAGCCCGCATGGATCTCGAAACGCAGCGCGCGGACTTCGCCGAAGCGGAACGCCGCAAACTGGTCGAGGATCGCGAGCGCGAGCTCGCGCGCTTGAAAGCCGAAGCGCTGGGCGAAATTCGCAAGGCGGAAATGAAGGCCAACGATCGCATGGGAGCGGCGGAAGGTCCGGCGCGGGATAAGGTCGAAAAGTGGTGGGACGGTCCCAAAGGCGAGCAAATCGCGGCGATGCTAGCTCGAGTCGATTGTCTCAATGGCCCCGCGAGGCTCGTCCTGACAGTGGACGGCAAGCCGAAACAACTGCTCGTCCGCGAACCTTCAAAGATCGTGATCATGAACGGCGAAAACCAAACCACCCTCGGCTGCGGCGTGCAAAAGCCGCCCCGCAAGGTCGCAATCGAGTTCCAACCCAAGCCTGATGCGAAGTTTGCCACTGCGGGCGACGTGCTGCGGGTTGACTTCAAATGAGATGGATCGCGATTGGCGTTTTCATCCTGTCTTCTTTCCTGAACTACCTTGACCGCCAGTTGCTGTCGGCCGCGGCGCCGTTGATCAAACAGGAATTCTCGCTCAACAACCAGGAGTTCGGCTGGCTTTTGCTGGCCTTTTCGATCACCTACGGCGTCTCGGCGATGTTCGTCGGCTGGTGGCTCGACCGCGTTGGCCTTGACAAAGGCATCATGTTCGCCGTCGCCGGATGGTCGCTGGTGGCCGTCGGCACCGGCTTTGCGGCCACTTTCGCGATCCTTGTCGGATGCCGCGCCGCGCTCGGTCTCGCGGAGGCCGGATCCATTCCCGCCTTCGGCAAAGCCAACGCGACCTACCTGCGTTCGAGCGAACTCGCGCTCGGAACCGGGCTCAACCAAATAGGCCTTTCCGTGGCCGGCATGGCCGCGCCATATCTGGTCGGCAACTACGCCTCGCAGTACGGCTGGAGGGCCATTTACATCGGGGCAGGCGCGATAGGCCTGTTTTGGCTGCCTTTGTGGTGGTTCACTTCGAAAGCGATTCCTGGGCATTCTGACGAAAAAAATCGGCATACTCGGTCAACTTCCGACCTATTAGGCGACCGCCGGTTCTGGGGATTGGTCATTGCCAACGTCCTTTCGATGACCATGTACACCCTCTGGACGAACTGGACCACGATCTACCTGGTCACCGCGAGAGGCATGTCGCAGGCCGATGCGAACAAGACGCTCGCGTGGATTCCGCCTGTATTTGCAACCCTCGGCGGCCTGACCGGAGGAGCGGTCGCTTTCCGGTTGATCCGGCAAGGCAAGCCGGTCTTTGGCGCGCGCATGACCGTCAGTTGGTCGAGCAGCGTGATTCTTCTCGGCACTGCCGCCATTCCGTGGATGCCCTCGGCAGGTTGGGCGACAGTCCTGATCTGCGCGAGCTTCTTTTGGGTTACGGCGATGAGTGCGAACGTTTACGCGATGCCCATCGACTACTTCGGCGCCGAACACGCCGGGTTCGGAGTGGCGGCGCTGACCGCCGCGTACGGACTGATGCAGGCCGTCATCTCTCCGGCAATCGGCGCGGCAATCGACCGTGTGGGATTCTCGCCGGTGTGTATCGGCCTGTCAGTGTTTCCGCTCTGTGCATGTGTGGCGTTGCACTGGTCGAATCGCGATGCTTGAAATTCGCCGCATCACCGAGGCGGACCTCGACGCGATCGTTGCGATGCAATCCGCGAGCCATGAAGCCGCGACCTGGAATGTCCGCGATTACCTGGAGTTTGAAACGTGGCTTGCGGAGCTCGATGGCGAACCCGTAGGTTTTCTCGTGATGCGCACGCTCGTGCCCGGCGAGCATGAGTTGCTGAACATGGCCGTGGACCCCGGACGCCGCCGCCGTGGCATCGGCCGGGAGCTATTGAAATCCGCTATGGAACGCGCGCCCGGGATATGGTTTTTGGAAGTGCGCGAGTCGAACGCCGCCGCGCAGGAACTGTATAAAGCCCTTGGATTCAACAGGTCCGGAAAGCGCAAAGGATACTACCAGAAACCGTACGAAGACGGTATTGTAATGAGGAAACATTCATGATATTGTCATGGTGCGGTCGGCCATCGGTGACCGGCTGTAGTCTATGCTGAACTTTCCAATCACAGCATCCCACCGAGCCAGGTATACGAGCGACTCGGCGTGGCCTCTCATAGTCAAGGAGAATCCTAACGTATGGAGACGAGCACGCAAGAAGAATTGAAGGCACACCTCATGGCGTCGAACGACGAGTTCCGGCGTCTGGCGGAAGAGCATGCGGGGTATCATGCGCAGCTTGAAGCTCTCGAGGCGAAGGCCCACTTCACGCCTGAAGATGAGGCGGAGGAGCATCGCTTGAAGAAAGTCAAGCTGGCGCTGAAGGACCAGATGAATCAGATTCTGGCCAAGAATTCGCCAGTTCACGCGTGACGGTGTGCCAGTTCAGTAAGTAGGTCGTTAGTCAGCTTTGCGGAATAGAAAAGGGCCGGTCCTCTCGGGGAACCGGCCCTTTCTGCGTATCGCGGGATGAATTCTTAGACGTGCGCCTCGACCAGCGCCTGGAAGTCCGACTTGCCCATTGCGCCGACCTTCTGTCCGACGACCTTCCCGCCCTTGATGAGCAGGAACATCGGGATGCCGCGAACCTGATAGCGCATGGCCGTGTCGCCGTTCTCGTCGACATTCAGCTTGCCGACCTTCAGCTTGCCGGTGTACTGATCCGCAATTGCGTCCACCGTCGGGCCCACCATGCGGCACGGACCGCACCATTCCGCCCAGAAGTCCACCAGCACGGGGACGTCAGAATTCAGCACATCCTGATCCCAGGAAGCGTCCGTGAATGTCAATGTATGTTGACTAGCCATCTTGTTCTTAAACTCCAGTATTTCAGATGAGGCGGGAATCGCTAAGGATTCACCTGACTAGCATGGTAGCAGGCGCTTGACAGGGGCGATTAGGCCTTGTTTAGCTTGAAGAACTGCTCCAGTTCCGGCTCCGGATTGCCGCCCAGAACCCGCCGTGCGATGTAGTCGCCAAGGACCGGACCGTGCTTGAAGCCGTGGCCGGAACCGCCGCCCGCTATCCACACGTTGGACCATTCGGGATGCCGGTCGATGATGAAGTGCTCGTCGGCGGTGTTTTCGAGCTGGCAGACATGGGTTGCGACGATCGGCTGGTCGCGCATCGCCGGGAATCGCAAAGCGAGGTAGTCGCGGGCGCGCTTCATCTGATAGGGCGCGGCGATCCGCTCGTCGGAATCCGGGTCGAAGTTCGCATCGGCGCCGGTGGGGCAGATCTTGATGCCGCGCGAATCAAGGCTGGGGAAGCCGTAGAAGGCGCTTTCTGAGAAGTTCGGCAGGTTTGGATAGGTAAACCGAATGTCTCCGGCGGGCGGTCCAAAATAGAGGACATCGCGGCGCGGCGTGGCGATGCGGGCGCCGAGCAGCGATGGAAAGAGCTTGCGAAGCCAGGGTCCGCAGGCGAAGACGAAGGAGGCGGCTGCGAGTTTGCCGCCATCCTGCAGCTTCAGGTCCATCAGTTTGCCGCTTGCGGCGCTGCCGGGTTCCGCGCGGGCGATCGTGAGTGTCCCGCCTTTCTTTTGGAACTGCGCGGCGACAGCGATGCAGGTTTCACGCGCCTTGAGGATCGCGGCTCCGGGTTCATAGAGTCCCGCGCCGATGCCTTCCGGACGAATCTGTGGCCAGCGTTTGCGGATCTCTTCCGGCGTCAGCGCCTCAATTGGAACCTTCAGTTTGTCGAGCACACGCGCGGTTGCCTGCATGGCGGCGGTCGCCGTGGGGGCCATTTCGAGGCGTCCGATGGGATAGAAGAGCTGGCGTCCGAATTCCTGCTGGCGTTTCCGCCAGCGTTCCATCGCGCGCAACGCCCAGCGGGAATAGATTTCGCGGGCCCCGTAGCCTCCACGGATCTGCCGTGTTTCGTCGCCGGAAGTCGCCCGGGGGTTGCCGGGTCCATAGGCGTCGAGTAACGTGACCTTCGCCGCGCCGGACTCGACGAGATGTAACGCAGTCCAAACGCCGAAGGCGCCCGCGCCGACGACCACGACATCGGACATCATGCCGGAGGACGAAGAGGGCTTTTGTTGTGCGGCGGCAACGGCCAGTGGCGCCGCTGTCGCCGCACTGCTGATCAAGGTTCTACGGGTGAAAGGAGCCGCCATAGTTGGAGTCTATAGTAGCCCGCCACAGCAGCCTTGGGGATCAGCGAGCCTTGGCCATAGCGGCCTTGTGTCTATCCTTTTCCTTGAGCACTTCGTTGAAGCGCTCGCAGTAGTAGCGATAGTCAACCGAACCGAGCGTCCCTATACACGCCTGCGGATCGTTGTTCAGCACGGCTAGCAGCCCATGGGCTTCACCCATATCCTGCCGTGCGACTTTGAGGGCGCTCTTGCCGTCCCTGATCTCGATCCTCTTGTAGTTAGTCGCAAGCGGCCCTGCGAGTGCAACGCGGGAGTGAATGGCGGCGCGATGATCGGGCATGCGGTTCAGCAATTCACGCAGGGTGTTGTTGCCGGCTTCCATGCCGGGAGTGCCGCCGCCGCTGCCATCGAAGTCGAGCACGCGGCCGACGTTGTCGGAGAAGAAGTCCTGCGCGAGGAACTCCTCCTCATAGCCGCGCGGTGGGGCTACGCGAATGGCGAGCGGCTGCGAAATGACGTCCTCAGCGCCCATACGCAGCGCCACCTGGATGTTGTAGTAGCCGGGTTCGGCAAGATCCCAGCCGTTGCGTCCAGCGGACGCGAAGAGCGAATCCATCATCTCTTCGCCCGGCTTCAGCACGGTCTGCTTTTCCTGCCAGCACTTGCGCGAATAGGCCAGAAGTTCGCGCGCGGGCTTGCCCTTCTTTTTGAGGATGACCGTCATCCGGTCGGCCGACGAAAGGATCTTCTCATCCACGAGGACCGGGTTGCCGGAAACGTTGCGCAGTTTCAGATGCAACACGACGGGCTCGAGAAAGTCGAACATCGTGGCGGCGCGAGGGCCTTCGAGAGTGAGCGTGAACTTCGGTTCCGCCGAGATGTTGTTTTGTTGGAAGCCGTGATCGTCGAACCAGAGGGCGTTGCCTTGTTGGACGAAGCGGAAGGGCGCGTGCCGCATGTACAGCAGTTCCTGATCGGAGAAGCGGAACTGGAAGTCGGAGAAGAAGGCGGTGGTCCCGCCCGGCACGTTGAAGGGATAGTTCATGAAGCTGCGCGCCAGCGGCTCGTTGGCCAGCGGGATCCATGATGTGGGCAGCGCTTTCTGCCAGGAATGGGCGAGGTTGAAGGTATGGCCCATTTCATGGCACGCAGTCCAGAAGATCATGCGGCGGACGAAGGCGGCGGGCGCCGGATCGCCTGCGGGCGGGTTCTTGATGAACGAGTCCACGAAGAGCGACGTACCCTGTCTTTGATTGGCCCCGATATCGTCGAACATGATGCCGCCGAGGCTTGTGCCGGATTCGTGCAGCGATGCAAAGAACGTCCACACGGCCCATTGCGGCGCGTTGGCGAACCTCGACCAGTGGGCCTGCATGGCGTCGTGCATTTCCGTATCGCTCCACTTGGCGTCGGCGCCGGCCTCGATGATCGGGACTGTGTCATTGCCGCCGGAGAGGCTGACGTCGAAGCCCGCGCGCCGGTAGACATTGGCGATGGTGAGGTTTTCGACGGGCAGACTGGCTGGGCGGTTGGGATGAGAACCAGTGTTGTAGTCGAGCGTAGCAAGGACGCCGGTGGCGACGTCGAACTCGAAGTTCACGGGATGGAAGTAACGCGATTTGTAGGCGAGGGTCCGAGTGCGCAACGGGCCTCCGTTGGTGAAGGTGGCCGTTGCGGATAGGGGGCTCAGGAAACTGCGGCTCACGACGACCTTGATATGCGTCTGCGGCAGCAGCGACAGGTTGCCCTCTTTGTAGAAGATCGAGCCTTCGTAGGTATGCGGCGCGGTCTTGGCGACATTGGCGATCCAGTGCAGCGCGGGAGTGAAGGGGCCTGCGATGCGCCCGCTGCATTTCATCTGCGGGTAGAAGCCATCGGCATCGACGCGGAGTTCCTCGGAGATGAGGATCGGGATTGGGATTGGGAGCGGACCAGGCATGGTAATCGGGCCCGGTGTGGCCCCCGCCGCTACGGTTGTTGCCGCTGCTTCTGTTGGGGCGGCGGCTGTTGTTTCGGTTGATTGGCCTATGGTCGGCGCAATCACCCACGGGGTGATCGCATAGAGGCCGCTATCCGGCAGGATGGGAAGGGGAAAGGGAATCAGAGGGCTCGGTAGAGCGGCTGCTTCCACCGGCGCGTTTTGATGTTCGGCGAGGACATGAGCGAGATTCTCGCCAGTTGCATTCTTAAAGGAGCCAGCCATGGATCAAACCTCCTCCTATGGATGGATGAACGGAAGATGGATTTACAGGTACCCGAAAGGTTCCTGAGAACTCCGGAACGAGATTGCGCCGTGTTGATCGCGATTGACTCCCACGTACAATTCGTTTCCGGTGAACGAGCATGGAAACGATCGAGAAACGCCGAGATCGGGAAGCTGCACTTCGAGCAACAAGGGCAGCGCGGGGTCCGCGATGTGAAACGCGCAGAGTTCCGCAAGACCCGTTTGCAAGCGGGTTTTTGGTCTTGCACGGTAGACCTCTTCGCCGTTCAACTGCAGAACAGCGAGGTCTCCAGTGAAGCCTTCCTGCAGATCAACTCTCAGTTCGGGCATTCCCTAGTTAAGTGCTCTCGCTAATAGAGTGACTCAAAAATGCTGGCCGTTTCGGTGTTTTACACAGATTTACCTCGCGGCGTGAGACCTATCGATGTCCAGCCGGAAGGTCGCCGACTTCGCTGAAGTTGGGGCTGTGGATGAGCATCGCCGCGAGGGCGGCGGGAGAGACCTTGGCGTCGCTCGCCGCAAACATCGAGGAACCTCGCATACCCGATTGCTCCGCGACGAACTGGTACACATACACGGCAAACTGCGAACAAAAGAATGGATGGCCTTTGCCAGTGAGAATGTCGTCGAGTAGTTTGTCCATTTGCCCGGCAGTGCGGGCGTGTCCACTACCGATCAATGATTGGACGGCGCCTGGCAAGTCGTACTTCAATGTGTGGTGCTGGTGCTGGATGTCGAACATCATTTTGGAACAAGTAGCCGCGCCTTGCGCAATGAGCGGGTTGCGCGGGCGGAACACGCGGTAGGCGCACGTGTGCCGTTGCACGCGCAGATCAGCGCCGGAAAGGCCCGCGCCGACTGCTTCAATGATGTAGTGGTTGTCAAACAAAATGCCGGCGTGGACAATCGACGAATTGGATTGCCCTTTGAGGAACTGCCCAAATTGAATGGCGGCGCCTGCGAGGTTTCCTCTGGAAAACTGCAGCATGAGGTCGCCGGGCCGAAGGTCGCGAGTGGTGAGTTGTGGCATGCAAAGTGTACCTGTTCACCAAGTAACGCGCCAAAGCGGGCGGTTGGCGGTCACGCGATTTCTTGCGTGGAGCTGATCGAAATCGTTCCGGGATTGCGCCCGATGGGATGAGTTGGACGGCAAAGAGTGCACACGGCCCACTCGCCAAAGGAAGAAATCAATGCCAAGACTTTTTAAAGTACGAACCAGCGCGGCGGACGCTTCCGCTGCATACACCGTGGACTCCCCCGTTGGAACCGGCTGTCCAAACAATCGTGAAGACGTTCTGCTCGTGCAGCATTTGTTGCGTATCGCATGGAAGGACACTCCGGCGTCAAAAGGGTTCCGTCCCCCTGGCGAAATGCAGCCGCTCAATGTGGATGGCTTTTGGGGACCCAAGAGCGCAAAGTTTCTCAAGTTCTTTCAGGAAGAGGCACGACGGCGCGGGGCAAACGTCCTCGTGGACCAGCGGGTCGATCCATGCGTGAGTGGAGTATCCAAGGGAACCGTCTCCCATTCCTTCTACACAGCGCTCGCGTTGAATGCCGCACGAAGCAGCCGTCAGCCCGCGAACCAGGACGACATTTCACAGGATCCGGGCTACCCGGCCGAGCTGGATCGATACTTTTATGTGACGTGGGGCCTTCACACAAGCCCGGCCGCTCACTGAGGCTTACTACGCCATCACGCCCTTGGCCACCACTCCGGCGACATCGGTGAGGCGGAAGTCGCGGCCCCCGGCGCGGTAGGTGAGCTTGAGGTGATCCATGCCCATGAGGTGGAGCACTGTCGCATGGAAGTCGTGGATGTGCATGCGATCCTCGACGGCGTGGAAGCCGAT
>JACXTT010007864.1_pt1 | contig 14932 bp, 18 predicted proteins | sample 9270951 | NCBI WGS metagenome assembly JACXTT01 (sample SAMN15532306, study PRJNA645909) | rock metagenome | isolation source: weathered quartz diorite | place: Puerto Rico | collected 2017-06-21
ACTGTGCAACAGGGAACTAGGCGTCTGTCCGAACGTTCCCTCGCAACTGTCCATGAGATCAGAGGGTGCTCGACTTGGGCCTTCTCGCTCTCATAACCCAAAGGTCGTCGGTTCAAATCCGACCCCCGCAACCATGCACGACGAGGGGTTAGCGGACGCAGGAGTTGCTAACCCCTTTCGTTTACCCAGGAATCACCAAGGAATCGGCTCGCTGGGCTGCGTGCGTCGAACCGGTGGGAACGACGTCGCCGACGCGCCGGCCGCTACTGTTGTCTTACAGCGAGGAACTTCCTCGCTGGAGAGCGGACATGGGTCCATATCGGGAATCCCGGTTCAATGCCCGTGCGCGGGTCGGAGGGCGGAGATCGCCGTGGATCAGATCCGAACGGTGAGCAAAGAGCGTCTCGGCCTGCGACTCGACCGACTGGCCCGGCCGCTCGCCGCGCAGCTTCGCCAGCTCATCACCGAGATGTACGGCGAGAGTCGCTGATCGTGTCCTCGCTGTGGCGTCACCGTGAGTTTCGGAAATTCTGGGCCGGCGCGGCGATCTCCGAGGTCGGCTCGCAGGTCACCCTGCTCGCGGTGCCGCTGATCGCCGCGTTGACCTTGCACGCCACGCCCTGGCAGATGGGCCTCCTCTCGGCGGCGGGTGGGGTGCCGATCCTTCTGGTCGGCCTCTTCGCGGGCGTGTGGGTCGACCGCGTGCAGCGGCGACCGGTGATGATCGCGTCAGCCCTCGGCCGGGCCGCGGTGCTGCTACTGATTCCGCTAGCCGCGGTAGCCGGCCTGCTGCGGATCGAGATCCTGTACGCGGTGCTGCTGTTGACGGGGGCCCTGACGGTCCTGTTCGACGTGGCCAGCATGTCGATGCTGCCCTCGCTGGTCGCGTCCGATCGCATCGTCGAAGCCAACAGCAAGCTCCAGTCGACCGCCGCGGCGGCCCAGGTAGCGGGCCCCGGCGTGGGCGGCGTGCTGGTGAGCCTCATGACCGCGCCGTTCGCGCTGCTCGCCGACGCACTGTCGTTCCTCATCGCGGCCGCATTCATCGCGGGTACCCGCGTTCCCGAGGCGGCGCCCGAAACCCGCGGCGCGCGCGCGAGTGTTCGGGAGGAGATCACCGAGGGTTTCCGAGTGGTGATCCACGACCGTGTCCTCCGCGCGCTGGCTGGCGCGTCGGCGACCACCATCCTGTTCGGCCGCATGTTCATGGCGGTCTACGTGCTCTACATGACGCGCGACCTCGGCCTGAGCGCGATGGGGATCGGCCTGGTCTTCGCGACCGGAGGCGTCGGTTCGTTCGCCGGCTCGGTCGTGGCCGAGCCGCTGGCCCGGCGGTTCGGCCCGGGGCCGACCATGATCGGCGCGCAGGTCGCCTTCGGCCTTACGGGCATGATGGTGCCGGTCGCGGTGCTCGTCCCGTCGTGGGCGCTGGCGATGATCGTGGCCTCGGAGTTCGCCCAGTGGATGGCCATCCTGATCTACTGGGTGGTCGCGATCAGCGTGCGCCAGGCCATCGTCCCCGACCGCGTGCTCGGACGCGTCAACGCGACCATGCGCTTCCTCGCCGGCGGCGCCAACCCGATCGGCGCCGTGATCGGCGGCGCGCTCGGGGGCGTGATCGGCGTTCCGCTCACGCTGGTCGTGGCCTCGTTCGGGATGCTGCTGGGATTCCTCTGGCCGCTGCTGTCGCCGGTGCGCGGTCTCTCCTCGATGCCGGCGATGGCTCACTCCACACCTGCCTCGACGGCCGAGCCTGCCACCGCTGCCCGCTGACGCCGCCCAAAGACGCCAAGAGCGCGACCAGTCACCGGCGGCTTTTCGCTCAGCGTGAACTTAGCGAGCATGGCGAACGAACCGACTCATGAGGAGCCAAGCTTTCTCGAAGCGCCTTGGCTGTGTCGCCAGGTCGAAACCCATCTGAACCACGATTCGTTCAGGCACTCGTCACGGAAGCGTTTTCACCACTGGGCGTGGAACAAAATTCATCTCGAGATGCACAAGCCGGAGCAACGGCTGTTCAGCACCTGGGCTGTCTATAAATTTCTGGCCCGTTATCACTGGCTGCATCACAGATATCAGAACAAAAATTTCAATGGCGTGTTCCCTCTGGCCGATTATGTTCTCGGAACAAGTGCTCGCGCCAACACAGCTGACCTCCAACTTATGCAGCAAATCGGGATTGCGCCCCCGTGGAGCGGGCGTTAGGAGATCGCGGCGCCGCACGACATAGGCGCGCAATCAGTGAGGATCGTCTTCTCAGGTGTTCGGATCGGCATTACGGATCTCAAACAACTCCAGCAGGGCGTCCATTTTCGCTGCGACGAGTCGGGTCTCGTACATCGGCGGAGAACTGTGCACGATCGCGCTGTCGGGAACTACAAAGCCCCTGAGATCTGCGCCCGCTAGGTGCGCCAGCATCTCAACCAAAGCATGGAAAGCCGTGACCCAGTGGTGTTCGAGGACCCCGGTGTCGGGCAGATTACTTCTGAGCGCCTTCAAGCGGACGTACGCTTCCTCGAGTTCTACTTCGTTCCTCACATCAGCCTGTTGCAGCGGCGTTTGCGGGATCCTTGCTCACCGGGCGGCACCCAGGTAGAGCGACATGAAGCGCTCGCGCTCCGACTCCAATGTCTTGCCTCTGTCACGTTCGAGAGTTGTTTTCACTCGATCGCCCGAAGCAGCCAAGGACGCCTCATAGAACCGCCGGAGCCCTTCGACGCCACCCGTAGTGAGCGCGCTTTCCGCCTGTTCTTTCAGTGTCCAACCTGGAAGCAAATCTTTCCCGCCTTCGTAAATCTCCAGAACGACCGCCAGCATCGCGGACCCCCTGTCCATTTCCACCCTCCCGGTCGTTTGGTCGAGGCACGGATGCCCAGACGGTAACGAGGAAATCTCTGGGCGACAATGTCAGGCCTCCGCCGCGCGCTCGAACTGAGCGCGTAGCCGCGCGAGTTCCTCGGGATCGAGGTGCATACCGAGTGAGAGGCCCATCTCTCCGAGGACGGTCTTGATCTCGCTGAGCGTCTTCTTGCCGAAGTTCTTCGTCTTGAGCAGCTCGGTTTCAGTCTTCGGCACGAGGTCGGCGATCGTTTGGATGTTCGCGGCCTTGAAGCACTTGGACGCGCGGGCGGAAACCTCGAGCTCCGCGACGTTGCGGAGGAGGTTCGCGTTCTGCTCGAGTCGCAGCCGCGTCTCGCTGCGCTCGGCCGCCACCTTTTCCGGTGTTGCCTGGGGGAAGGTCGTGAGCAGCTCGAAGTAGTCCTCGAGAATCCGCGACGCCTCGGCGACCGCGGCGACCGGCGCGACGCTGCCATCGGTCCATACCTCGAGGACGAGCCGCTGCCTGCTGCCCACAGTTGGCTCGACTTGGAAGTTCACGCGCTCGACCGGGGAGAAGTCGGCGTCGAGCAGGATCGCGTCGATGGGCAGCACCTCGGGCTCGCGCTTCTCGGCGGACACGTAGCCGCGGCCGCGCTCGACGCACACTTCCATCTCGAGCACCCCGTCCCGGTCGAGCGTGGCGAGCGGTACATCTGGCGTGAGGATCTCGAGGTCGGCGTCCCTCTCAAAGTCGCCCGCCCTGACCGTACCCGGGCCCTGCGCCTTCAGCTGAAGGATCTTTGGGCGCTTGACGTGCAGCACGAAAACCACCTTCCGGAGGTTCATCATGATGTCGAGCGTGTCCTCCGTAACTCCCGGTAGGTGCGAGAACTCGTGGAGTACGTGCTCGATCTTCGCCCACACGGGCGCGGTCCCGTGGATGCCCGACAAGAGGGCCCGCCGGTAGGCGATGCCGACTGTGAGGGCGAAGCCGGGCTCGAAGGGCTCGATAACCAGCTTGCCGTAGTTCTTTTCCTGGACAACCCAGTCGTGCCGCGCGGGCAGGTGGAGATCCAGCATGCAGACCCCTTCAAATATCAAAAGATTAACCGCGTGGTTGCGATCAGAACCGGCGGCCGAGCGTTGAGCTAACTCTCGACTACTCCGCCCCGGCGATGTCGCAACCCAGACCGAGTGACAGGGAACAGGCGGCATGGCGAGCGCACAAGTGCGATCCACGCCTCCCGGAACATGACCCTACCTCTCAGGCGCCGATCTAGGCTGACTCGTTCTGGAGCAAGCGTTTGAGAGCCTTCCGCCTCTTTTTGCGGGCTTGCGCTGCCTTGCGCTTCCTCTTGACCGACGGCTTCTCGTAGTGCGCGCGCCGCTTCATCTCCTGAAAGAGACCGTCCTTGAGCATCTGCTTCTTGAGCTGCTTCAGAGCGGCCTCGATCTGGTTGTCGAAGACGACGATTTTCACTCAGGGCACCCGGAGATGCCGCGTCGATCGACCGTGGGGCTGGTACGGGACCGAGTTGTCGACGACATCCATCTGCCTGAGCCGCTTTGACCCGTGCTCGACCGCGCTCGCAATCGTGGGGAAAGTCTCGCGCGACTCCTCGACAACCTCGCCCGCGTAGTTGACGATGCGCCAGCGCCAGAGAAAATTATCCGGCGGGGTCGAGATCGCCGCGACTTGCACGCGTCTACCACCGACTCCGGCTCTGCCCTCCACCGCCGCGAGAGCCGCCGAGGCCGGCGGGCTTGGCGTGTTCCACCTTCAGCGTCCGCCCATCCAGCTCCTGACCATTGAACTTCTTGATCGCGGCATCGGCCCCTTCGGCCGACGCCATCTCGACAAAGCCGAAGCCGCGTGAATGACCGGTCTCGCGGTCCATCACGACCGCCGCCGACTCGACGACGCCGGCCTGGGCGAACACCTCACGCAACCGCTCGGTGGATGTCGAGAAAGCCAAGCCGCCGATGAAGAGCTTCTGAGCCATGACACACCTCCGCCAAGTCTCCCGCCCGGTTAAATGCACTCCCTGGTATACGCGGAAGACTGCGCCAGAGTGGTGATCTGGTGAAGGAGGGGCTCACGATGAACCAGCGCCACGACCAGACGCACACAGTGTGGCACGTCTGGGTGGACGCCGGGCGCCTATTATCGTCTACGCGATTCTAGGCCTCCTCCGCTAGCGGAAGCGCCTCCCATTCCCGCCGGGAACTACGTTTTGAGCTTCGCAAGTTCCTCAGCGCACGCGGTGGCAACTCCAGTGTTCGGCGTCTTGCTCCCTCGCGGAGTGGCCCATCCACCGGTTTCGATGAATTCCCGTTGTCTCCAGGACTCCACCTTCTGGAACTCGGTGAGCTTCGCGGCCGCGCTCGGTTGCTCCATGAAACGCGCGACGCAGGACGGGGTCAGAGCGGTGATCACGGCCGAGTTGGCTCGGTCGGCTGCCATCCGCTCGGCAGTGCTGCCGAGGGTCCAGCCTAGCCATGAGAAGCCGACGATCATAGTTCCGACGACGCCGACAATCGCGCCCCAGACGCCTGCCTTAAACCACGGGACTTGCAGTTGCATGAGACACCTCCGCCACGAATTCTTCGCCCGGCGCGAAGTGGCGGATCGTATCACGTTTCTACGAAACACACCGCGAGTTCACTGAGAGTTACGCTTCAGAATTTCCGGAGTCGGAAGGTCACACGTGGGCGAAGATAAGGAAGCGAAATGAAGGCTAAGGTCCACGTCACCGTCGACACCGCAACGTTGTCGCGGCTGCCTGTCGAGCGCCTACTTCGACAACACCAATTTCGGTACGACATCGCGGGGACTGAGCCCGAGCGAGGGGACGACATTGAAGTCGGCGGCGGGCAGTCGCCGTATTGTCTTCCTTTGTCGGATCGTGCGACCGACGCCGAAACTGCTTTCGTCAGGGAAGTGCTCGACACCGCTCGGCTCGTGCAACACCCTCACTTGCGAGCCGCGAGATTCTTTTACGCCCACGTTCTTGCTGGTCGCACTGTGTTCGTGACCGCGAATGATGAATTCTTCGGCACCCCGCGTAGCGGCGAACGGAGTCGCTTGGCGGCGTTGGCTAAGACGCGGATTATGGCCTTCGCCGAGTTCGAGCAGTGGTGCGGCGAAGTGCGATGACGGACGAGGGAGCGCGGCACACTCGCGCGCAAGCTGGTCGGGCGCACCACGTTATCGTCCCCGGATGAAGGGCGATGCGCGTCGCGAAGAAGCAGGGTACAGGGCTACGACGACTGGCGCGAGGGCATTGCCTCCGCCTCGAGTGTCACGACGAAGCAGCTGCCACCGGACTCCCGCGCCATGTACCGCGCCTGACCGCCGTGTCGGCGAGCGATCTCGCGGACCAGCGCCAGCCCCAACCCCGCCCCGGCGTTCGTCTTTGCGCCCGGAAACCGGTAGAACGGGCGGAACACGCTCTCGCACTCGGCGTCGGGAATACCCGGCCCGTGGTCGCAGACGCGTAGCTCCGCGCCACCTGAGCCGCTGCGCACCTGTACCTCGAGGGGAGGCGCGCCGTGGCGCCGGGCGTTCTCCAGGAGGTTTCGCATCATCCGCCGCAGCAGGCGCTGGTCACCGCGCACCGTGACTGACTGCCCCTCGAGCGTGGCCTCCTCGTAGCGCGAGCACTCTTCTGTCGCGAGCGCGAGCAGATCTACCGCCTCGTCGGCACCCCGCTCCTTCACGGCTTCCAGGCGGCTGGCCAGCAGGATCTCGTCGATCAGCCCGTCGAGCTCGGCGATGTCGTGCTCGAGGTCCCGCTTGCGCCGCGGATCGGCGCTCTCTTTCATCAACTCCACAGCCATGCGGATGCGGGCCAGCGGCGTGCGCAGCTCGTGGGAGGCGTTGGCCAGGAGCGACTTGTGCGCCCCGACCAGCTCCTCGATGCGGCCAGCGGCGCGGTTAAAGCTCTCAGCAAGCCGGGCAACCTCGTCATTGCCTTCGACCTTCACCCGCGCCGAGAGATCGCCGGCGCCCAGGGACTCGACGCCCGCCTGCAAGCGCTCCAGCCGCGCGGTCAGGCGGCGCACCACGGGAAAGGCGCCGACCCCGACCGCGAGCGCGAGAAGCGCCAAGGCGAAGAAGAGACCCACGGCCGGATGTCCGTGGTGATGCCGGACGCGGGCGACCAGCCATCGGCCGTCAGGCAGATGAATCACCCCGGTAGAGGCACGTCCCCACTGCCACAGCCAGCCGCCCCGCGTGCGACCGTCGTCCGGTTTCGGGACGGGTGCGCCCACGGCAGCGAGTAGCGCGCGATCAGCGTCGAACAGCGCCACGTCAGCGCCCACGTTGGCGGCGAGCCTGGCCAGCGCGGCCTGCTGGTCGCGTGGGGACGCGCCGGCGGGTGGGAGCGCGTTCTGCGCGAGCGTGCCGGCCACCGCGAAGGCCTGGCCCATCGGACCGACATCGCTGAGCTGCCGCCAGAGGACGCCGCAGACGAGCGCGAACGCCGCCAAGCTCGCCAGCACCGCGAGATAGATGCGCAGATACAGCTTGCGCATCAGTCCTGGTGCCGGGCGAAGACGTAGCCGGCGCCCCGCACGGTGAGGATGCGGCGTGGCCGCTTCGGGTCGTCCTCGATCGCCGCGCGGATGCGCCCGATATGCACGTCGATCGAGCGGTCGAACGCTTCGAGCGTCTCGCCCTTGACGAGATCCATCAACGTGTCCCGAGACAGCACGCGCCCCGCCCGCTCGGCGAGGACGACGAGCAGCGTGAACTGATGGCCGGTGAGGCTACAGTCCTCGCCGTCCACACGCACGCGCCGGGCGTCGCGATCAATCTCGAGTCGACCGAAGCGCAGCACCGGGGACTGGCCGGCGGATCGGGGCCGGCGCAAGATCGCGCGCAGGCGGGCCAGCAGCTCGCGTGGCTCGAATGGCTTAGGGAGATAGTCGTCGGCGCCGACCTCCAGACCGACGACGCGGTCCATCGCGTCGCCGCGGGCTGTGAGCATCAGCACGGGAATATCGAGCTTCTCGCGCAGCCGCCGGCACACCTCGAGCCCCTCCATATCGGGCAGCATCAGATCGAGTATCAGCGCGTCGTAGGGCTCGCGGGTCAAGCGCTCCAGCCCAGTCCGGCCGTCGTCGGCGACGACGACGCGGAACCCCGCCTCGCCGAGATATTCGGACACCATCTCGGCGAGGCGGCGATCGTCGTCGATCAGGAGGATCCGCGGCGTCACATCCTCAGTTTAACCGCGGCGCCCGTGCCAGCGGCCGACACGCTCGGCCAACTGCTTCCGCTGGTCGGGTGTCAGCACGTCGGCGATGTCGGTGAGCGCCTGGACGAAACGCTGCGACGCCTGTTCGGCCAGTCTCAGCTGGTCGGCGCGCAGGGCCTCGAGGGCGGCCCGATCGATGCGGTCGTTCGCCAGCAGCTCGACAGCTTTCCGGCGCGCGTCATGCAGCCGGGCGCGGAGCGGCAAGAGGTCGCGGGCCGCCGCCTTCACGAGCGGAGCCAGCTGCTGCTTCTGGGCATCGGTGGCGTCGATCTCGACGTAGAGGTGCTTGAGCATGCGGTCGAGGTGGGCGTCGAACGTCGCGGGATCGAGCGAGCCGCCCATGAAGCCGCCGCCATGGCAGCCGCCCCAGCTCGCGTCGTGGGCGAACGCTTTGATCCCGAGGCCGGTCGCCAGGCCCGCAATGACGGTGGCGATCGCCGCTCGTCGAAAGAACCGGCGGCGCGGCTTGTCCGCACCGGAGGGAGACGGGGAAGTGGTTTGTGTCGTGTCGCTCATGGCTGCTCCTTTCCGGGAATGTTCCCGCGGTGAGTAGCCTGCGCCCGTCCGGTAAAGCGGATTTCTCTGACCGGTAAAGTTATGTAAAGCGACTTAGGCGCGCAACGGGCCGAGCTTCATCACCACGCGCTCGGACGAAAGCTTCCCGTCGGCGTCGAAGCGGTAAAACGCGACGAACGGGAGCTCGACGTCGCGCCCCGTCGGCGGAAAGCCGAGGAACTCGGCGCTGTGCGTTCCATAGACGCGTCCCTCGATCACGGTTTCGGCGTCGGTGAAGTGTTCTTGGTCGATGACGGCGCGAAGGCTGCTGAACGCGCCGGGCGCAGCACTCATGCCCATGTAGCCGTGTGCCAAGCGGATCGTCTTTTCGCTGGGGAACTCCTGGCCGTTGTAGAGCATGACCGCGTCCTTCGAGAACGTTTCCATGATTCGCTCTAGATCGTGGCCGTTCTCTGCCGCGTAGTGCGCACGCACGAGCGCCAGTCGTCGTTCGCGTTCTCGGTCGTCGATGGGCATGGCCACTCCTTCTTGCACTTGAACCAGCATTACCCGGCTTCGATTGCGCCGTTCGAGATGGGAAGCGCCATCCTATTTTTGTCGCGGGTCGTCCGCTGGGTTCAGGTACTGGATGGTGAAGGGCCCGATCCCGTGAGGCTGAATAATCGTCTCCTCACTGGTCCAGCCGAAATGATGGATCGTGGGCGGCATCTCGAAGATACTTCCAGCGGGAAGCACCTTCCCGTTTGCGGTATCGAGCTTATCGCCGTGCCCCATGTGGAAGGCGCCGGAGATCACCGTCACTGTCGTCTTTCTCGGATGCCAGTGAGCCGGTATCCGATAGTTGGCCGGGAACTTCAAACGAAAGGTGAATGGCCCTGGCTGGTTGGGGCCTCCTTCAATCAGGGCCATGCTGGCGCCGGGAGGGAGCATCGGCGGTCCGGCCGTCCAGGTGAGCTCCGCCGGTGTGAGGCTCATGACTGGGTGGGCCTCGCCGACGATCGGCCGCGTCGTCTTCTGGTCCTGAGCAGCTGCCGGCGATCCGACGATCAGGCTCACGACGATCATCAGCGCTGCCACTCGCGTTTTTCGGTATGAAGTTCTCATGTGACTTCCTCCTTGAGCTGATTGATGCTCAGAGTCACTTCGTGAGATCCACTGCGCCTGGGGATTCGCTCGTCTGGTGATGGGCGCGGGCGCTGTATTCGGCGCGACGGTAGAGCGCCGCGCCGAGCATGCCGAGGAGCATCGCGCCGTGGGTCCACGCAGAGAGTGTCGGCGCGGAGAGCAATGGCAGCCACGTGGCTACGCCAAATTGCACGAGCGCGACGAACGCCGCCGGAGGGACGAGCATCGCCGCGCCCATTTCTGCGCACAGCCGCCATGCGTACCCGTGGCGCCGCATCAACGCGATCATCGGCACCGTCATGAAGACCGCCATCTCGAAATACCAGAGGAAGGGCTGTTCGATCTGCATCGCGTGATAGCCCTCGGAGGTGAGGATCATATGGACGAGGGCGACGTAGATTGCCATCCCGGCGGCCATTGCCAGGACCATCTGCAGCAAGTGCCAGAGGAAGTATCGAACCCTCTCCATGCGCCCCTCGGGGTGCCCGCTCAGTTCGCGGGCTTTTCTCCATGCTCTTGCCGCACCATGAGCGGGCGACGTAAACGAGATGTGTCCAGGATATAAAGGTGTGTGAAGCACGTAACCTGTCCGCCGTCAGTACGCAGGTTCGTTGGCACTGCGGCTGCGAGGCGGCGAACCGGGCGCGAGCCGGCTCCGTTGATGATGCCGGTTTGAAGGAGCGCCTTGCGGAATGCTATCTTCGGGAGGATCAACCGAGGATCGGGCAACGTGCGCGTCTTTGTGAGTTCCACGCAGCGGGATTTAGCGGAGCATCGGGAGATGCTTCGCTCAGAGCTTGCGCGTACGACCAAGGTCCCATACGCGCGGGGGGTGCGGCGTCTGACGATAACGCCGATGTCGACGCTACGCTGCCTCGCCGCCGTCGCGCTCGTAGCGCTTGTCGCGGGCGCGGCCGCGCCCGCGGTCGGCGGCGACTCCTCGCTCGAGGCCATCCGCGCGCGCGGCGTCCTGCGCGTTGGCGTCCAGAGCCATGGCGCGCCCTTCGGCTCGCTCGACACGAGCGGACGGCCGGTGGGCTTCGAGATCGACATCGCCCGCCTGCTCGTGCGCGTCCTCTTCGACGACGACCGGCGCGTGGAGTTCACGCCGGTAACGACGGCGACCCGGTTCGGGGTATTGCAGTCAGGCCGCGTCGACCTCGTCATCGCGACCCTTACGGTCACCGAGGAGCGGCGGAGCCTGGCCGAGCTCTCGGCCCCCTACTTCATGTCGGCCGCGCTCCTCTTGGTGCGCCAGTCGAGCACGGCGGAGGGCCTCGGCGACCTGGCCGGCAAGCGCGTGGGGATCATCAAGGGGTCCGTTCAGGAGCGAGACGTCGCCGAGCTCCAATCGCGCGCGGAGCTGGTCTCGTTCCCCTCCTTCGCGGTCGCCGTGCAGGCCGTGAAGAGCGGTGCGGTGGAGGCCTTCGTCTACGACGACGTGGTGCTGCTCAGCCTCGCCGCGCGCGACGCAGCCTTCCGAGTGGCCGGCCAGCCCATCGCGCCCCGGCCCTTCGCGATCGCGGCCCGAAAGGGCGAGATCGGGCTGATCCGCTGGGTCGACGGCTGGCTGGCCAAGATGCGGCGCGACGGCACGTACGGCGAGCTCTGGCACCGGTACTTCGCGCCGTTCGAGTCGCGGCTGGTCGGCGGGTGAGCGCCCGGGTACGTGTCCTGGCGGCGCTCGGGGGCTGCCTCGCGGTGCTCGGCGCGGTGGGTGAAGGCCACGGCCAGGGCGCCGACCGAGTCGAGCTGCAGCTCAAGTGGCTGCCGCAGGCGCAGTTCGCCGGGTACTACGCGGCGAAGGCCAGGGGGTTCTATCGCGCCGAGCGGCTCGAGGTGACGATCCGGCCGGGCGGCCCCGACGTCGTCTCCGAAGAGGTCGTGAGCGCCCGCACCGCGCAGTTCGGCATCGACTGGTTGCCAAGCCTCCTCGCCTCGCGCGAGGCGGGCCTGCCGCTGGTGAACATCGCCCAGGTCTTCGCCGCCAGCGGCACGCGCCAGCTGGCCTTCAAGTCGTCCGGCATCAAGGGCCCGGCCGATCTCCGCGGACGCCGCGTGGCCGTGTGGTTCGGCGGCAACGAGTTCGAGCTCTTCGCCACGCTCAGCAAGCACGGGATCAACCCGAACAAGGACGTGACGCTGGTGTCGCAGCCCTTCGACATGGATCTGCTGCTCCAGAAGAAGGTCGATGCGGCTGCCGCCATGACCTACAACGAGTACAAGCAGGCGCTCGACGCCGGCGTGCGGCCGGACGACCTCGTGGTCATCGACTTCAACCGCGAGGGTACCGCCATGCTGCAGGACGGGATCTTCGTGCGCGAGGACTGGCTGCGCCAGAACAAGGCCGTCGCCGCCCGCTTCCTGCGCGCCTCGCTTCGGGGCTGGGAGCTCTGCCGCGACAAGCCCGACGAGTGCGTGGACATCGTGCTCAAGGAGATGAAGGGCGGCAAGAAAGACCGCCAGGCGTGGATGATGGCGGAGGTCAACAAGCTCATCTGGGGGCCGCCCACACCGGCGACGCCGATGGGCCGGATGGATCCCGAGGCGTTCAGGCGCACCGCGGAGGTCGCGCTCAAGTTCGGCGTGATCAAGAAGCCGCCCGACCCGGACACGTTCACGGTCGAGATCTGGGACATGGCGCGAAAGAAGTAGGCGGGCGTGCGGCTCTTCTCGCTGCGCAACAAGCTGCTGGCCGCGCTCCTGGGCGTGGGCCTCCTCACCCTGGTGGCCACCGGCGTGCAAGCCTACCGCCGCGCGGAGGCGGCGCTCCGCGAGACGGTGACCGGCCAGCTGACCTCGGTCCGCGAGGAACGCCGGCGCCAGATCGAGCTCTACTTCGCCGACCTGCGGCGGGGCGCGCTCCGCCTCGCCGAGTCGCATGACATCACAGCGGCGATGGGCGAGTTCAAGACGGCCTACCGCGACCTGCAGGCCGAGACGGCGCGCCGGCCCACGGCCGAGCGCGCGCACGCTCGCACGCTCCTCGAGCGTTACTACCGGTTCGACTTCCGGCGACGCCTGCAGGCCCTGGAGCCCGAGACCGGCGGCGTCGAGCTGGCGCGGCTCATGCCGGAGGACGACGCGGCGGTCGTGCTCCAGACGCTGTTCATCACCGAGAATCCCAACCTCGAAAGCGCGCGCGACCGCTTGGACCGGCCCGCCGGCGGCGGGCGTTATGCGGACGTCCATGGCCGTCTCAACCCGTTCATCCGGTCGATCGCCCGCCAGTTCGGCTACTCCGATCTCTTCCTGATCGACCATGAGACCGGCCGGGTGGTCTACACCCTGGCCAAGCGCGTGGACTTCGCGAGGACGCTCGAGTCGCCGCTGTACCGGAACACGAAACTCGCCCAGGGATTCCGGCTGGCCGGAGGGGCGATCGACGCCGACTTCGTCCAGCTGGTGGACTTCGAGTCGTACGGCCCCGCGCTCGGTGCGCCGGCCGCCTTCGCCGCCGCGCCGATCTTCAAGGAGGGCCGGCGGCTCGGCGTGCTGGTGTTGCAGATCCCGCTCGATCAGATCGACGCCGTCATGACCGGCGGCCGGCAGTGGGCGGAGCACGGACTCCGCCGCACGGGCGAGACGTATCTCGTCGGCGCCGACGGCCGGATGCGGAGTAGCGCGCGTCTCTTCCTGGAGGCGCCGGAGGCCTACGTCCGGGAGCAGGTCGCGGCCGGCACCGCGCCCGCGCTGCTGGAGCGGATGCGGGCGCACGGCACCACCGTGCTGCTCCAGCCGATCAGCACGGCCGCCTCGCAGGCAGCGCTGAGCGGCAAAACGGGGACGTTCGTCGGGCCCGACTACCGCCACGCGCCCGCGCTGATCGCCTACGCGCCGCTCTCCGTTCCGGGCCTCGACTGGGGCATCGTCGCGAAGCTCGGCACCGCCGAGGCCTTCGCGCCCGTCACGGCGCTGCGCCGCGCGCTGGCGTGGACGGGGCTCGCCCTCGCCATGCTCGTCGCGGCCACCGCCACCATCCTCGCGCGCTCGCTTACCGCGCCCATCCATCGCCTCATCGGAGGTATGGACACGCTCGGCCGCGGCAACCTCGCGCACCGGCTCCCGGAGCGCGGCCACGACGAGATCGCGCAGATTGCGACCGCCTTCAACCACATGGCCGGCGATCTGGAGAGAACGACCGTGTCGCGCGATCACCTGAACAGCATCCTCGACTCCATGAGCGATGCCGTCATGGTCGTCCACCCGCCGGCGGCGGACGTCGACTGGCGCGAGGCCACCATCGTCACGGTCAATCCCGCCGCGTGTGCGATGCTCGGCCGCAAGGACGAGGAGATCGTCGGCCAGCCGGTGGGCGCGTTCATCCCGGACATCGCGACGACGCCGGGCGCCGCCGCCACCCACGGCGTCTGGCTCGAGGAAGTGCTGCGCGACGGCAAGATCGGCGGCCGTGAGGTCATCTACAAGATCCGCGACGGCCGCGAGGTGCCTGTGCTCTTCTCGAGCGCCGTCATGCGCCGGGAGGCGGGCGGGCTGCAGAGCGTCGTATGCGCGGCCCACGACCTGACCGACATCAAGTCGGCGGAGGCGCGCAACCAGTTCATCAAGGACACGTTCGGGCGCTACGTGTCCGACGACGTGGTGGCCACCCTGCTGAGCTCGCCGGAAGCACTCGCGCTCGGCGGCGAGCTGCGCAAGGTGACGGTGATGATGACGGATCTGCGCGGCTTCACCGCGCTGGCCGAGCGGCTGTCGCCCGAGGACGCCGTGCGCTTCCTCAACGGCTACCTCCAGTCGATGGTCGACCTCATCCTGAAGTACCTCGGCACCATCAACGAGATCCTGGGCGACGGCATCCTGGTCATCTTCGGCGCGCCCACCAAGGCCGACGACGATGCCGAGCGCGCGGTGGCCTGCGCGGTCGCCATGCAGCGGGCCATGACGGACGTGAACGCGCGCAGCCGCGCGCGGGGGCTACCCGCGGTCGAAATGGGGATCGGCATCCACACTGGCGAGGTCATCGTGGGCAACATCGGCTCCGACCGGCGCATGAAGTACGCGGCGGTCGGAAGCAACGTGAATCTGACAGGGCGTATCGAGTCCTACACCACCGGCGGGCAGATCCTCATCTCCGAGAGCACCCGCGCCGAGGTCGAGGCGATCGTGAGGCTCGGCCCGTCGCTGCGCGTCGAGCCGAAGGGCGCGCGGCAGGCCATCACCGTCTGGCAGGTCGACGGGATCGGCGG
>JACXTT010007865.1_pt1 | contig 14931 bp, 15 predicted proteins | sample 9270951 | NCBI WGS metagenome assembly JACXTT01 (sample SAMN15532306, study PRJNA645909) | rock metagenome | isolation source: weathered quartz diorite | place: Puerto Rico | collected 2017-06-21
CTCGAACGAGGCATTCAGGGCTAGGCAGCGCAAGGACATCCCCCAGCGACAAAGCGGCCGTCCGCCCGGAGTGAGCGAGACGGCCACGTATGCTACACAACAAGCTAAGGCCCGGCAAGAGCTTGCGTTAAGTCGGTAGTGGGTCAGAATGATTTGTGACAGTTTGGCAGCCACGATACTCGTCTTGAGACTAATCTATGGCTGCACTCCCAACCATAAAGTCACTCAGGTGCAACTCGCTAATGGGGATATCGCCAGCGGTCGGATCAAGTGCCAGGCGAACATTGGGGTTCGTGGGATCAAGACGCTGCACCTCAACGATAAAGCCAGTGTGGCGTGTTTTCCCGATGAAACGGTAGGTAATACAGCCCACGACAACTGGCATGACCCCAACGGCGCTCTTTTCGGTACCGGGCACGTTTTCAATCAGGGCTTGGCGCGACCGTTCCAGGTCCTTGGCACTGAGGGGCAGGCTAATTTCCACGGAGCGGGAATCATCGCCGGGGAAGATTGTCCATCTCATTCCGCCCCCCCATTCCGTTTCGCAGAGCCGCCTCTGTGCAACAGCCGGATCTGGGAAGCCCCATCCGCGGGGGAACATCTCGGCGCGAACGTCAACGTACGTGGCAGGCGACTTTCCGGTGTTTCGCAGAAGAAACTGCAGCGTAACCCGTCCTTCTCCATCCGGCGTCCAGGTCCAACCGCTCGCGAGTCTAATATTCGTCGGTATCCACGGCCTATATTCGGCCTCAAACTCGCGGCGGAGCTGATCCAACGTGCCCCGAGTTGTCCACCAAAGCGTGTAGGTAAAAACGGCAATGACAATCGTGCCGATAGCGACGATTGCGCCGTCGTGGTTTTCGACAAAGTCTCCGATTTCAATGAGCGGAATAAGCGCGACATGATAAGTGGCGCAATGGTGATGGCCTGTCTGCTTGGTTGTGGTACATACCTGTTCATATTGTGGGTAAAGGACGGCACGCTCGACCACAATGAGCACGACTCCGACGAATAGACCGGCAAGCGGGCCCCGGTACTTGTGTATCCATTCACGTATTCTCCCGACTACATGAGCCCCACGCATCGCGCACGCCCCCGGGTCGCTAAGGCCAGATTACCGTAATAGCCTTGTCGGGTCCATTAGTCCAAGGAATTCCTCAACCGTCCAGACGTGATCCGTAATGCCGGCCGCCATGGCAGGCGTCGTATGAATCCCATTCTTGGCCTTCGTAAGCGTGCCGTGCGGACGGCAAAAATTGTAGACCATGAAATGCAGCGCGACTGCATGCGCGTGATTCTCGACCTTCTTAGAGAAGGCATTGGTCAGCCGAGTGAAGCGCCGGGCGTTCATCCGTAGGTGTAGGTTCTGCCGTTCGATAAATGACGTGGAAACGTGCGCGGGGTCGGGGCTCCCCATGACTCGGTTGCGCGTGACCCCCGTGCAGATCGGCGGACTGTAGCGCCCTGTAGGGTCACCCGTGTAGTGCTTTACGAGCTGACTGAAATCGCAGCCCTGCCAGCCGAAGGCTCCCTCGACCGCCGAGATGTAGGGCGTAAAGGCATCGGTTGTAAGTTGCACCCGTTTCACAAGGCGGCTGTGCAGGTCGTGCATAAACCGATGGGCGTTCTCTCCCGACCGCTGCCCGACGAGCCACGTCACGACAAGCTTGGTGTCGGCATCAATTGCGGTGAACGTCCAAATGTCCCCGTCGCCCGGACGCTTCGCATGGCGCTGCTTGGCCCCGACAAAGGCCCAAATCTCGTCCGCCTGGATACTCTGGCACGGGAGGTTGCGGAGCTTGTGGTCTTGGTAGATCGCGCACAACTGGCCCACGTCCACGAGGAGTCGCAAGACTGTCGTCTTGCTGACGCCAAGCATCCGGGCGGTTGAGCGAATAGACGACCCTTCAGTAAGCGCCTTGAGAATGGCAGCTTGCTTGGCAGCGGGGAGCACGTTCATAACAATCAAAGTAGTCAAATGCTCATGCATTGTCAAGGACAAATGGGCATAGCCCCCATTTGTGTCAGGGGTCCCAGACACTGGCACTTGACCCGGAAGCGGACGGTGGACAGATTGGTCCTTGCCGTCCGGTAACGGGCGGTGCATTGAGACAAGTCCGCCGGGTGGGCCTCGAACCCACAACATCCCGATTAGTAATCGGGTGCTCTGATCCCCTTGAGCTACCGGCGGTTACAACACCAGCGTCGTGCGGGGTGCCTCCCGTGCGGCGCTGGCTTGCTTCTAGGCCACGGTTTTCGCGAGAGCGAAGGCCACCTCCCGCGCTCTCTCAAGGCCCGGGTTGGTCAGGCGGTAGCGGACCGCCCGATGACTGCCGACCCGTATGACGTATTGCTCCATCTCGCTGAATACGCGGTCAATCCTTGGAACTGACAGACCAGATCGCGCCATGCCCGCCAAGATTGGGCTCCCGGTTACCAGCTCGTCCCCGTTGTAGATGCGCTGACCGAGTAGGAGCAGGAGCGCCGCATCGGATTCTCGATGCTCGCCACCCGGCGGGACGGATAGCGATACCAACCCACCCTCAAACCGGAAAATCTTGTCAAACTGGGCCCGTTCTGACGGACCATTCGGAGCAGGAGCACCCGCCCCGCTGGTATCCAGTGGAGGGGGACTCGCAAGTGTGGAAGGGCTGCTGATTAATTCACGCCACGCAGCGAGTTGGCGTTCTACACTTTCCTGGTCGCCCTCGGCCTCAAACTCGTGGGAACCGACCTTCAATCTGATACGAAACTGCTCCATGGGTGCCTCCATGAAGGGGGTCACCCAACTTTGCCATAGAATACGTCTATGTCAAGTGATGGTTTTTTACGTCAGGGCGACCTGGGTGGCTTCCAGCGTGCGGCGGCGGCTGTCTTACCGATTCTTGATTTCGCTGCCCTCGTGAGCTTCCGCGCCCGGGCGGGGCCGCCCTTCTTGCCACCCATCCGTCCGCGTTCCACGGCATCGGGATGGGGCTCACCCTCCCCAGGGGACGACGGTTTTTCACCTTGTCCCGTAGCCGCCCGCATGGTGCGGAAGGCAACCTCGTTCACGTCGGGCCGGAGCTTTGGGGGGCGTGGCATCAAGGGAATCTACAGCGTTCGCGACCTGGCCGCCCCTTTGTAACGATCGAACCTGACCCACTACCCGTTAAGTCACGCGCCCACCCCCTCCGCGAATGCAACCCGAAGCGCTCCCAATTGCTCGACCACCGATGCCCGCGACGCACCGCCCGGAGTGGCACGACTCTCCACAGAATCCTCCCACGTTCCAAGCTGGGCCAGCGCGGCGCCAAGTGCCGGGTGAATGCCCGCCGCCAAAGGCTGAGGCACGCGATCGAGAGGCACGCCCGAGTGCTCCGCCTCCCGCACCAGGCGGCCGACGAGCCTGTGGCTCTCACGGAAGGGGACCCCCGTTTCCACGAGGAAATCGGCGAGGTCCGTGGCGCGCAATGCGGCATCGAGCGCGCCCCGCATGCGGTCTGGATCGGCGGTCAGCGTCGCGATTGCACCGGTCACCGCGGGCAGCACCAGCGCCAGTGTGTCGAACGCGTCGAACAGGAGCGACTTGTCCTCCTGAAGATCCTTGCTGTACCCGGCCGGAAGGCCCTTCAGCGTGGTAAGGAGGGCAACCAGGTCACCGAGCAGCCGTCCGGATTTGGCGCGGGCGAGCTCGAAGACATCGGGATTGCGCTTCTGCGGCAAAAGACTCGACCCGGTGCTGAAATCGTCCGCCAGGCGTACAAAGCCGAATTCGGCGCTCGTGTACGTCACGAGCTCCGCCGCGAGACGCGACAAGTGCGTCCCCACGAGTGCCAGCGCGAACAGCACCTCCGCCACGAAGTCGCGGTCCCCGGTGGTGTCGAGGGCGTTCGCGGAGACCGAGCGAAACCCGAGTGCCTCTTTGAGCAGCACTCGGTCGACGGCAAACCCCGATCCCGCGAGCGCCCCCGAGCCGAGTGGCAGCTCCGCGACGCGACGCCGGGCATCGGCCAGACGCTGCCGGTCCCGAACGAGCGGCCAGGCGTGCGCGAGCAAGACGTACGCCCACCGCACGGGCTGTGCGCGCTGCCCGTGCGTGTAGCCGGGCAGCAGGAGGTCCACGCCGGCCTCGGCGCGGATGACGAGCGCCCGGCCGAGCGTGGCCAGATCCCGGTCGAGCTGATCGACCGCGGCCAGGGTCCACAGCCGCAGGTCGGTGGCCACCTGATCGTTTCGAGACCGGCCTGTGTGGAGCTTGCCGGCGACGGCCCCGACCTCGGCGTACAGTAAGCGCTCGACCAGAGTATGCACGTCCTCGTCGGGAGCACCCACGGCCGCGCCATCGGCCAGGCGCTCTGCCACTCGATCGAGACCGTCGAGCAGCTGCGACTCGTCGGCCGAGGTCAAGACACCCACTCGGCCGAGCGCGTGCACCCAAGCCTTGCTCGCTGCGACGTCCTGAGGCCAGAGCCGATGATCCACCGGCAAGCTGCGATTCAACGCGTCGAGCGCTTCACTCGGGCCTGCGCCGAACCGGCCGCCCCACATCTGATGCGACGCGGCCGGTGCGGCGACCGCAGGTGTGGTCTCTACGGGCGGGCGCGCCATCACTCCGCCACCGCGCCGACTTCGGACTGGCGCCGCGCGGCCCCGAGCCCCGCCGCGATTTTGATCGATAGCCCGTAGAGATGGATGAACCCTTCGGCGTCGCGCTGATTGTAGACGTTGTCCTTGCCGAACGTGGCGTACGAGGGCTGATACAGGGCGTGGGGACTCTCTCGTCCCGCGACGGTGAGGCCGCCCTTGTACAGCTTCAAGCGCACGGCGCCGCTCACACGTTTCTGCGTGCTCGCCACCGCCGCGTCGAGCGCCTCGCGCTCGGGCGTCCACCACCGCCCGTCGTACACCAGGTCCGCGTATCGCAGCGCAAGCTCGTCCTTGAGACGCAGTGTGCGCCGATCGAGCACGAGCTGCTCGAGCTCGCGATGCGCCGCATGGAGGAGCGTGCCCCCGGGGGTCTCATAGACCCCGCGCGACTTCATACCGACCAGCCGATCTTCCACGATGTCCGCCCGGCCCACGCCGTGCTCGCCCGCGAGGCTGTTCAGCGTCTCGAGCAGCTCGACCGGCCCCATGGGCACACCGTTGACCGAAATGGGCGTCCCTTCTTCGAACCCGACCTCCACGATGGCCGGAAGGTCCGGAGCCTCGAGCGGATCGTTGGTCATGACGAAGATGTGCTCGGGGGGCTCGCGCGACGGATCTTCGAGGATGCCGCCCTCGTGGGAGCAGTGCCAGAGGTTGCGGTCGGTGGAGTACGGCTTTTCGACGGTGGCGTGCACCGGGACGCCTTTCGCCTTGACGTACGCGATCAGATCTTCCCGGCCCTGGAACTGCCACTCGCGCCACGGCGCGATGATCTGGAGCTCCGGTGCGAGCGCGGCGTACGTGAGCTCGAAGCGGACCTGATCGTTTCCTTTCCCGGTGCAGCCGTGCGCCAGCGCCTGGGCGCCCGCCTGTTGCGCGAGGGCCACCTGCCGTGCCGCCATCACCGGACGCGCCATGGCCGTGCCGAGCAGATAGGTGCGGGCATAGACGGCGCCGGCGCGGAGCGTGGGGAAGACGAAGTCGCGAACGAATTCCTCGCGGAGGTCCTCGATGACGCAGTCGACGGCGCCGGACCGCTTGGCCTTGTCGACCAGACCGCCGAGCTCCCCCTTCCCCTGCCCCACGTCGGCGGCGAAACACAAGACCCTGGCGCCGTACTGCTCGCGGAGCCAGGGCACGATCGCGGACGTGTCGAGTCCACCCGAATACGCGAGAACCACCAGCGGCCCCATGTCGCGTCCCTCCGTAGGTTTATGCATGTGCGTGCATAAACATACGGCGGCGGAGGACCGTGTCAACGCCTCGCGAAGCCTGGCGCACTCCCTCCGCTGAGCGGATGTTTGCCGGCGCATGAACCCGACCTCCAAGACGTACGACGTGTGCATCGTCGGCTCCGGTGCGGGCGGCGGGATGGCCGCGTACGTGCTCACCAAGGCCGGCGCGGACGTCATCGTCCTCGAAGCGGGGCAGCCCTGGGACAACACGAAGGACTCCGCCATGCTCGAGTGGCCGTACGAATCGCCGCGACGCGGGGCGTCCACGCCCGAGCGGCCGTTCGGCGAGTTCGACGCCTGCATCGGCGGTTGGGAGATCCCCGGCGAGCCGTACACGCGCGCGCCGAGCACCGAGTTCAGCTGGTGGCGGGCGCGCATGGTGGGCGGCCGGACCAACCATTGGGGTCGCATCTCGCTGCGGTTCGGACCGTACGATTTCAAGCGCAGGAGCCGGGATGGGCTCGGCGACGACTGGCCCATCGTCTACGAGGACGTCGCGCCGTATTACGACGAGGTCGACCGGCTGATCGGCGTGTTCGGGAGCAAGGAGGGCCTGCCGAACGAGCCGAACGGCCTCTTCTTGCCTCCACCTCGGCCACGCTGCCACGAGCTGCTCGTGAAGCAGGCGGCCGACCGGCTGCACGTCACCTGCATTCCGGCGCGACTCTCGATTCTCACGCGCCCGTTGAACGGCCGGGCCGCGTGCCACTACTGTGGCCAGTGCAATCGCGGCTGCCGCGTCAACGCCAACTTCACGTCCACGAACGTCCTGATCGCGCCGGCGCTCGCGACAGGCAAGCTCACGCTCATGACCAGCGCGATGGTCCGCGAGGTGACCATCGATCGCACCGGCCGCGCGGCCGGTGTCACCTATGTCGACAAGGCCACGGGCGCCGACGTCAGCGTGCGCGCTCGGGTCGTGGTCCTGGCAGCGAGCGCGTTTGAGTCCGCCCGCCTGCTCCTCAATTCGAAGTCCACCCTGTTCCCCAATGGTCTTGCCAACTCGAGCGGCGTCGTTGGTCGATACATCACGGACACCACGGGGACGGATGTGTCTGGGTTCATTCCGAAGATGATGGATCACGTCCCTCATAATCACGACGGAGTGGGCGGCATGCATCTCTACATGCCGTGGTGGCTCGACAACGCGAAGCTCGATTTCCCGCGCGGGTACCACATCGAGGTGTGGGGTGGCACCCACGTGCCGACGTACGGATTCCTGAGTGGCATTCACCACTACCCGGCCGGCGGCGGGTACGGCACGCAGCTCAAGGAAGACTATCGGCGCTACTACGGGGCGAGCATGGGTTTCTCGGGCAGAGGCGAAATGATTCCCAACGAAGACAGCTACTGCGAGCTCGACCCCGCGGCCGTCGATCGCTGGGGTATCCCGGTGCTCCGTTTCCACTGGAAGTGGTCCGAGCACGAGTACCGGCAGGTGAAGCACATGCAGGAGACGTTCCGGGCCCTAATCGCCGAAATGGGCGGCGAGGTGTTCACGCCGACGCCGACACGCGAACAGGGGTACGGGATCGCGGCCGGCGGCACGATCATCCACGAGCTCGGCGGCGTGCGCATGGGCGACGATCCGAAGAGCTCAGCCGTGAACCGGTGGTGTCAGGCGCACGACTGCAAGAACCTGTTCGTCGCCGACGGGGGGCCGTTCGTGTCGCAGGCGGACAAGAATCCGACGTGGACGATTCTGGCGCTGTCGATGCGGACCAGCCAGTACATCTTCGACCAGATGAAACGAGGTGAGTTGTGAGCCTCGGCGCGGCAACGAGGTTTCGGGCGCCATGACGCACTTCGATCGTCGTCAAGCGCTCGCACTCCTCGCCGGCGCCCCGCTCGGCGCGGCGCTGCAGTGGGCTCCCGACGCTGTGCGCGAAGCGGCCGCCCGCGCGCGCGACGTGCTCGCTCGCGGTGCGCCGCATGAGCCCAAACAGTTCACACCGCACGAGTGGGAGACGGTTCGCATCCTGGTGGACCTGATCATCCCCAAGGACGGGCGCTCCGGGAGCGCCACAGATGCCGGGGTGCCGGAGTTCATGGATTTCATGCTGGGGGACGATCCCGAGCTCGCTGTCCCCGTGCGCGGCGGCCTGGCCTGGCTCGACCACGAATGCCACGACCGCTACGGCAAGACGTTCGTCGACTGCGGCGAGGCGGAGCGGGCCGCCGTCCTGGACGACATCGCTTGGCCGCACAAGGCCAAACCGCAGCACGCCGCTGGCGTGGCGTTCTTCAACCGGTTCAGGGACTTCACCGCCTCGGGATTCTTCTCCAGTCGCATGGGCGTGCAGGATCTCCGCTACATCGGCAACACGTTCGTCTCGGAATGGAAGGGGTGTCCGCCGGACGCGCTCGCCAAACTGGGCGTGCGCTACGAGGACTGACGGGAGATGGCGAACGCGCGCCTGGGCGTCGGCATCGTCGGCAGCGGCTTCAACGCGCGGTTTCACCTGCAGGCATTCCGGGCCGTGCGCGACGCCGATGTGCTCGGCGTGTGGAGCCCGACCGCGACCCACGCAGTGGAAACGGCAGCTCTCGCCCGCCGGCTCGACGTCGGTGAAGCACGGCCGTTTCGGTCGATCGCCGAGATGGTGGCGGATCCGGCGATCGACGCCCTGTGGTTGTGCGGCCGGAACGATGCGCGGGTCGGCAACCTGGAAGAGATCGCCGACGCCATCACGCGGCGCCATGGGCAGCTGAAGGGTATCGCGTGCGAGAAGCCGCTCGCGCGCAATGTGGCCGAGGCGACGCGCGTAGTGGAGCTCGCGGAGCGCGCGGGCGTGTTGCATGGCTACCTCGAGAACCAGGTGTTCGCGCCCGCGGTGACACAGGGACGCGCCATCCTCTGGACGCGGGGCGCGGCACTTACGGGCCGTCCCTACCTGGCTCGCGCGGCGGAGGAGCACAGCGGTCCCCACATGCCGTGGTTCTGGCGCGGCGAGCTGCAAGGTGGCGGCGTGCTCAACGACATGATGTGCCACTCGGGGCTCGTCGTTCGTCACCTGCTGACACGGCCCGGCGCGTCGCTCTCATCGGTCCGACCGGTGCGCGTGACAGGGCACATCGCCAGCCTCAAGTGGACGCGACCCGAGTACGTCACCCGGCTGCAGCAGGCGATGGGCAAGACCGTCGACTACGCCAGGTATCCCGCGGAAGACTTCGCGAGCCTCACCGTCGAATTCGAGACCGATGACGGCGCCATGGTCATCGGCGAGGCCACCACCTCCTGGAGCTTCGTCGGGGCGGGCCTGCGTCTGTCGGCCGAGCTGCTCGGTCCCGAGTACTCGATGGCGTGGAACTCCCTCGACAGCCCGCTCAAGCTGTTCTTCAGCCGCGAGGTTCGGGGCCACGCGGGCGAGGATCTGGTCGAGAAGCAAAACGCAGAGATCGGACTGATGCCGGTGGTGGCGGGGGAGGCGGCGGTATACGGCTACGAAGCGGAGGACCGCCATTTCGTGCGCGCGTTCCTGGGACGTGAAGCGCCCGAGCTCACGTTTCACGACGGGCTCGACGTCGTCAAGCTGCTCATGACCGCGTACATGAGCGCGGAGCAGGGTCGCACGCTCGACTTTCCCCCGGAGGGCCTTGCCGCGTTCGTGCCCGCCGTCGCACAAGGAACGTGGAAGCCCGGGCCCTAACGCCGCTCAGCCGTCGTGCGTACCTTGAGGGACCCGCTCCGCCGAGGACACACGACATGATTCGCCGCGCCGTATCCTTCACCCTCCCGCTCGCGCTCGCTCTGGTGGCGCCCCGGATGGGTGCGCAACAGCCCGCGACCCCCGACCTGGCCGTCGGGTCGCTGGCGCCCGATTTCACCCTTCCCGGCGCCACGCGCTTCGGCGTGCTCAAAGCGCCTATCCACCTCAGCGACTTCAAGGGCAAGACGGTTGTGCTCGCGTTCTTCTACAAGGCGCGGACCAAAGGGTGAACGATCCAAATGCATGCGTACCGTGATCAGTACGCACAGCTGTTTCACGACGGACGGAGCGTGGTGCTCATCGGCATCAGCGTGGACCCGGTCGACACGCTCGCGGCGTGGTCCCACGATGACGAGTTTCCGTTCCTGTTCGCGAGCGACACCGGCGGGGTCGTGGGCAAGACATACGGCGCCCACAATCCGAAATACGGTATGGACGTCCGCAATCTCTTTGTGGTGGGCCCGGACGGGAAGATCGCCTACAAGATGGCGCCCTTCCACGAGATCGATCCGCAGTCGTACAAGGAGCTCGCGGCCGCGATCGATCGTATCACGCCGCGTCCGGCGGAAGGAGAGTAAGTCGCGCTAGTTCCCGACGACGGGGCGTAGCGCCGCGGCGATGTCCTGGTCCGTGCCGGTCCCGGTGTAGGTCACCTTGCCGGCGCGGTCCAGGACGACGATGTAGGATGTCGTGGGCGCCTGGTAGGCGCGTACCGCCGCGCCACTCGCGTCGAACACCACGGGGAACGGCAGCGGGTGTTCGGCGAGGTGGCGCTTGATGGACGCCGGGGATTCGTTCACACCCACACCGATGGCCACGAACTGCACCGACGCACCATAGCGCGCGTGCGCCGCCTTGAGCGCGGGCTCGAGGGCTTTGCACAACGGGCACCACGTGGCCCAAAACTCGAGTAACACTGGCTGCTTGCCGACGAACCGTCCAAGATCGAACGTCTTCCCATCCAAGTCCTGCACGGCTACCGACGGACCCGTCGTCCCCAATGGTAGTCCGATGTCCTGCGCTGTGAGTGCCGCCGGCGCAATGAGTGCGGCGATGAGCGCTAATCCGAGTTTCGTCACAAGACCTGCCCCGCTTTGATGAAGTAGTATTCCGCCATCGCCAGCATGATGACGGCGGCGATCTTCTTGATCCAGACCATCCAGACTCCCGCCCTGGGAAGCGACGCCAGCGTACCCGAGAACAGTCCCACCACCACGAGCAGCGCCGTCATACCCAGCGAGAATACGAACAAGTACACGAAGCCGAGCACTCCGCTCCGGGTCGACGCCACCCAGGTGAGCACCGCCGCGAACGCGGGCGCGCCGCACGGCGCGGCGACGATACCGGAGGTCGCTCCAAGAAGGAACACCGCCGGATACGTGCCTCCGCCCAAGCTGCCCGCCCATCTCATGAGACGCTCTGGGGCGGCCACGGGGATCACATCGAGCATGGCAAGGCCGAAAATGAGCAGGAGGTTGCCGATCGCCACCCTAGCCCACGGACTAGCGCTCACGGTGCCGAAGAGCGATCCCGAAAGTCCGGCGATGAGGCCGAGAATCGCGTAGAACAGCGCCAGGCCGGTCACGTACGCGAGGGTGAGGCGCGCGGTCCGGGCCCGGGATTGCTGGCCTACGTTCGCACCCGAGAGGATGCCGGCCGTGATGGGAATCATCGGGTAGATGCAAGGGGTCAAGCTCGTCACCACGCCCGCGCCGAAGAGCGTGACGAGGGCGACGAGTGGATGATCGGTGAGCGTGCCGGACAGGCCGCCGGGCACTTAGAGAACCCACCCCGACCGGTAGGTCGGCCGGATGAAGTCGTCGGGCACCCGGACGTTCGTCGCCTGGCCAGTCGCGGGATTGGTCTCGAGCACGCGCCCCAGTCGCACCGCGAGACAGCCGAGCAGCACCATCGAGGTGAGTCCTCCCGCGTGCCCGTCGAAAGTCGAGCCCGCCGCAGCGCCGCCCTTGCAGGCCGCGATCCATTCGGCGTACACGCCCGGAGAGCGAGGGTACTTCTGCGCCGGTGGATGCGCGGCGAGCTCGGCTTGCTTCGCCGGGTCGAGGACTTGCGGGTCGTCTCCGTACGTGCCGGCGGTGAGCTTGCCATCGCTTCCGATCCAGAGCTGCCCGCCTCCGCGGTCAGCCGGCCACGCGGCGTCGTCGGCCACTTCGGGCGGCCGCGGCGGATACAGGCTGCCGTCCCGCCACACGACCTTCACTTCGGGTCGGCTTCCCTTCGCGGGGAACGTGTAGGTGATGCGTGAGCCCGCGGGCGCAGTCTCCTTGAAGAGCGGCGTCGATTCGGGCTCGATGCGAGATGGGAAGCCCAGATCGAGCGTCCAGTACGCCGCGTCCATGATGTGGCAGGCCATGTCGCCCAGCGCTCCGGTGCCGAAATCCCAGAAGCCGCGCCACTTGAACGGCACGTACGCGGGATGGTACGGTCGCTCCGGCGCCGGACCTAGCCAGAGGTTCCAGTCGAGGGTCGCCGGCACGTAGTACTCCTCGAGGGGGCGCTCGATCGCCTGCGGCCAGATCGGTCGGTTGGTCCAGAAGTGGACCTCGCGCACCGAGCCGATCGCTCCCGCCTCCACCCACTCGCGGATCTGACGCGTGCCCTCGCGCGCGTGACCCTGGTTGCCCATCTGCGTCATGAGCTTGGGATGACTCCGCGCGTACTCCGCCAACGCGCGGACCTCGCCCAGCGTTCGCGCGAGCGGCTTCTGGATATACGTATGCTTGCCTGCCTTGAGCGCGAGCAGTCCGGCCGCAGTGTGCGAGTGGTCCGGCGTCGAGATGGTCACCGCGTCGATGTTGTTGCGCTCCTTGTCGAGCATCTCGCGGAAGTCCCGGTAGCGCTTCGCCTTCGGATAGGCCTGAAAGGAATCCTCTGCGGCCTTGAGATCGACGTCGCAAAGGGCATAGATGTTTTCGCCCTCCATCCCCTTGACATCGTTCTTACCCATCCCACCCACTCCGATGCACGCCACGTTGAGCTTGTCGCTCGGCGCTCGCGTCCCGCGCCCGAGGACATGGCGCGGCACGATCGTGAAGAGACCGGCGGCGCTCAAATCGCCGACGAACCTGCGTCTCGAGATAGGCTTGCGAGTCATGGCGAACTCCCTACGGCAGCTGGCCGAGGACGGAACAGGAAGGCAAAGACCACGAGGATGGCGAACGCGCCGACAGCCGGCACCGTCCAGATCGCGCGCCAATCATGCAACCCATCCGACAGGCGGTACCTGTCCACGACGCGACCGGCGACGACCGTCGCTCCGATGAGATAGCCGAGGCCGTTCGTCACGAGGTTCAAGAACCCCTGCGCGGCGGCGCGGATCCTCGGCCCCGCCCGCTCGTCGGTGTAAATCTGGCCGGCCACGAAGAAGAAGTCGTAGCAGACGCCGTGAAGCAGGATGCCGAGGTAGATCAGCCACATGCCGGCGCCGGCGTCGCCGTAACCGAATGCGAGGTAGCGCACACCCCACGCGAGCATTCCCCCGAGCATGATGGCCTTGATGCCGAACCGCTTCAAGAAGACTCCTAACATCACCATGAAGACGATCTCGGACATCTGCCCGAAGGTCTGGATGAATGCCGGGTCGGGGGCGTGAATCTCGTTCAAGAACGGGTTCGCCCACGCGTAGTAGAATTGGAGCGGAATACACAAGAGGAACGACCCGATCACGAACACGAAAAACGCTCGGTCTCGAAGCAGGGCGAGCGCATCGAGGCCGAGGGCGTCGCGGAGGTTGAACGGCGTCCCGGCTGCCTTGGGCGGTGTGTGGGGCAGCGCCAGCGAGAAGACGCCGAGCGCGGCCGACGCCGCCGCCGCGAGCCGCATCGGCAGGGCGAGGGCATCCGCGTGCAGGACCTTCCCCACGATGATGCCCGCCACGATCCAGCCGATGGTCCCGAGCACGCGAATCAGCGGGAAATCGCGGGCGGGATCCGGGACGTGATGGAAAGAGATCGAGTTGGTGAGCGACAGGGTCGGCATATAGCACAGCGCGTACAGGATCAGCCACGGGTAGAAGGTCCCAAACGCCGTCCGCGTCGACACGACCCACATCACAACCGCACCCATCAAGTGCAACGCGGCGAGCAGCCGTTCCGTGTCGAAGAACCGATCCGCCACCACACCGAGAAAGAGGGGAGAGAGGAGCGCGGCGATGGCGGTGGCACCGTACGCCCAACCCACCTGTTGGCCGGTGAAGTGCAGCGTGTGGGTGAGGTACGTGCCCATCGTCACGAACCACGCCCCCCACACGAAGTATTGCAGAAACATCATCACCGACAGCCGACCACGAACAGTCACGGCAACACGCGGATCTTGACGTCGCGGAACGCCACCCAGTCGCCGTGGTCCTGCAAGCCGATGTAACCGCTCGTATTGCGTCCGTAATGCACGTGCGGGGCGAACTTGCTCTTCATCACCCGAGCTTCCCAGTCCGGGCTGCGGAGCTCGTACGCCACCACCTTGACCCCGTTGAGCCATTGTTCGACGTGATTCCCCTGCACCAGCAGCCGGACGCGGTTCCACTGCCCCGCCGGCTTCACCACGCCGGCCGGTGAGGGATAGATGCCGTAGCACGACCCGGCGGCGGTGAGTCGCGATTTCCCGTCGGGGTGCCCGGCGTCGTCGAGGACCTGCATCTCGGGGCCACTCCAGTACGCCGTCGAATCGTCTTCGCTGACCCGGTAGAAGATCCCACTGTTTCCGGCGCGCGAGATCGTCCATTCCAGCACGAGCTCGAAGTTGGCGAATCGCTCGGTGGTGATGATGTCGCCCGCATGCGCCACGCGGGTCAACGCGCCATCGACGACTTGCCAGCCACGCGGCATCGAGTCCATGCGAAAGCCACGCCATCCGGTGGTGGTGCGGCCGTCGAACAGGAGGCGCCAACCGGCGGCACGCTCCACCGGCGTGAGCACGGGCTCTTGGGATCGCAGCAGGTTCGGAACGCCGAGACGCAGGGCCGCCAGACACGCGGCCGCGAGGCTATATCGGCTCAGGTGTGACACTTCGTCTCCTCCGTTACGACGGGAACGAGGGGTTACTCCGGAATACCGCCGAGCTCCTTCAATCGGGTCTGGACGGCGCGGCGAGCGCGCTCGCTGCGCGTGATGACGAGCACTGCGTCATCACCGGCGATCGTGCCGATGATCTCGGTCCATCCCGCCGCGTCGATCGCGAGCCCGAGCGCCTGGGCGCCGCCGGCCGGCGTTTTCACGACGAGTAAGGGACCGACGCCGTCCACCGACACGAGCAACGTGGGCAACACCTGAGCGAGCTGCGGCCGAATGGCCAGGCCGGCCTCGGGGGGCGGAGCGTAATGTGACCCGCCATCCGGCGCG
>JACXTT010007866.1_pt1 | contig 14931 bp, 7 predicted proteins | sample 9270951 | NCBI WGS metagenome assembly JACXTT01 (sample SAMN15532306, study PRJNA645909) | rock metagenome | isolation source: weathered quartz diorite | place: Puerto Rico | collected 2017-06-21
CCCTGACGGCCTTCCTCGCCCAACGAGGTCTGGCGCTCTCAGAGCAAAAGACCGTCATCACCCACATCCAAGAGGGCTTCAACTTTCTGGGGCACACCGTGCGCAAATTTGGGGATAAACTGCTGATCACCCCCGCCAAGAGCAAAGTGCAGGCGGTGCGGCTCAAGATCAGTCAGAAGCTTCAATCCGCTCTGGGCCGGACCACCGAGTGGCTCCTGCGCCACCTCAACCCGCTGCTGCGGGGCTGGGCCAACTACTTCCGCAACGGAGCCGCCAAGCGGACCTTTAGCAAGCTGGACCGATATGTTTTCTGGAAACTCTGGTGCTGGATCACCCGACGGCATCCCACCAAATCTGGCCGGTGGAAAAAGCGAAAGTACTTTTCCGCCGCCGGACCTAGTGGGGCTTTTAGTGTGCGGGTCCAACTACGGAAAGGGGGGAGTCAAATCCTCCAGATTTACCGATTGGCCAGCACCACCATCGAACGCCACATCAAGGTCAGAGGGGCGGCCAATCCCTTTGACCCCGCATACACCGAGTACTTCCGGCGACGCCGCTGCTTTGTGTGGCGCGTCCGTCAGACCGCAGGAGCTGCCCGTAAGACGCTCCAGCCCGGCTGACGAGGAAGGCACTCTCTCGTCGTTAGATTGCCGCCGGTGCCCACTATGAGTTGCACCGGTTGGAATGGCTCGAGCCGTATGAAGGGAAACTTTCACGTACGGTTCTTAGAGGGGGGCGGGCTGGCAACAGCCCGCCTCCACTCGACATTTTAGTTGACGTGCGGGAGGGGGGAGCTGAGAAGCTGAATTGGTAAGACGCTGAAGTGCTGAAGTTGGGCACCAGCCATTGGCATTGGCTCTTCGCTATTCCACCCACATCCGTCAACCGTCAATTCCCGCAGATAATTGATCTTGGCCTGAGGACGGTCTGATGGTGGCGGGGCGGGGACGGCCTCGTCAGACGGCCTCGTCCCCTCAGTGTTGAACCCTTCGCCTAAAAACCGGGGACCAGCGGTCCCCACTCCTATCGGTAGGGGTTTCAAAAATGCGCCGCCATCAGGGCGTTCAGGAATTTTTTTGTGCTGCAAATTTGGCTGGAGGCGATTACAATTAGCCTGGATGGCACTTCGAATTGGCAGGTTCATGTTCGCGGCCTGGCTGGCCAGTTCTGGCGTGGTGCCGGCTGCCGTAATGACGTCTGAACAGGTCGCGCAATTGCCTCCGGCCGCGTCTCACGCGATCGACTTCTCCAGGGAAATCAGACCAATCTTTGAATCGAGCTGCATCAAATGCCACGGGCGCGGGCGAACCAAAGGCGGTTTCCGACTGGACACGCGCGAAACCTTCCTGAAGGGCGGTGATTCCGGTCCGGCAGCAACTCCTGGCAAGAGTGCCGAAAGTCGTCTCATCGCTTTGGTCCAGGGGGTTGATCCGGAGAGCGTCATGCCTAAGAAAGGCTCACGGCTAACCGCCGCGCAAATCAGCGTCCTGCGAGCGTGGATCGATCAAGGGGTGCCGTGGGAGAATGGCTTCACCTTTGGCCGTCTGGAACCGATCAATCTTAAACCTCGCCTGCCTGAAGTCCCACCTGGCCGCGAATCCGCCAATCCCGTTGATCGGCTATTAGGAAAGTACTTCACCCAGCACCAGACCAAGCCGCCGCCACCGGTCAGCGATCGGCGCTTCGCGCGCCGTGCCTACCTGGACCTCATCGGGCTCTTGCCAGAGCCGGCTGAATTGGCGGAATTCGTCGTGGACAAACGCGCCGACAAACGGGAACGGCTGGTGGCGCGTTTGCTGGGCCGGGACCGCGATTACGCCGAACATTGGCTGAGTTTCTGGAACGATTTGCTTCGGAATGATTACAAGGGCACGGGCTATATCGATGGCGGGCGAAAGCAGATTACCGCCTGGCTGTATTCAGCGCTACTCACCAACCTGGCATATGACAAATTCGTTGCTCAGCTAATCGAGGCCGCGCCAGGGTCCGAAGGGTTCACCAAAGGCATCGTGTGGCGGGGAGTCGTCAATGCCAGTCAAACTCCGCAGATGCAGGCGGCCCAGAACATTTCCCAGGTGTTCATGGGGGTGAATTTGAAGTGCGCCTCGTGCCACGACAGCCTGGTGAACGATTTCACACTGGCCGATGCATATGGGTTGGCCGGTATTTATGCCGACGAACCGCTGGAAATGGTGCAGTGCGACAAACCAACCGGCCATACGGCCGAGCTGAAGTTCATTTACCCCGAATTGGGCGCGATAGATCCTCATGCTGACAAACCTGCGCGGCTGAGGCGATTGGCGGAAATCATTACCGAACGGCAGGATGGCCGGCTGACGCGGACCCTGGTCAACCGGCTCTGGCAGAGACTGCTCGGTCGAGGGCTGGTCGAACCGGTGGATGAAATGGAAAAATCGGCTTGGAATCCGGATCTGCTGGACTGGCTGGCGGAGGATTTTGCGAGCCATAGCTACGACGTGAAGCACCTTCTCCAACGGATAGTCACTTCGCGCGCCTATCAACTGCCGGCAGTCAACCTCGGCGAATTGAGCACGCAGGATTTCGTTTTTCGGGGTCCGGCAGTACGCCGGTTGAGCGCCGAGCAGTTTCGCGATGCTCTCACCTCGCTCACCGGTATCGGCTATGCCGCGCCGGCCACGGAAGCCAGCAAGGAATATCCCTTGCTGAAGACGTCGCTAGCTTCCGTGGGCAAGACGCGCGCGTCGGTCGTCGCAGCCGATCCTCTGATGGTGGCGTTGGGGCGCCCCAATCGGGAGCGGGTGGTCACCACCCGGCCGGCGGCAGCGACGACCTTGCAAGCGCTGGAAATGACCAATGGCGAAACACTGGCCGACATTTTGAAGCGCGGAGCCATGAACTTGATGGCCGAATCGGGCGCGAACACGCGCAAGTTGGTGGATTCGATCTACCAGAAGGCGCTGGGACGGAACCCCACTCGCCGAGAGCTGCCGTTGGCATGCACGATGGTGGGCGAGCCGCCCCGGCCCGAGGGCGTCGATGATCTGTTGTGGGCCGTGATCATGCTGCCCGAATTTCAACTGATCTATTGAAACGATGAATACGAATGGTCAATTCAGCCGCCGTGATTTCCTGAAGACCGCGAGCGCCGCCACGCTCTCGGCGCTGGCCGCCGGGTTCCCCCGTCAGGTGGCCGGCGCCGCGGAAGAAAAGATTAGCCCGACTGCGGACACCGTCATCGTCCTCTGGATGGCCGGCGGCATGGCGTCCACCGAGACTTTCGATCCCAAACGCTATACGGCGTTCGAGCGGGGCCTGAAACCCGAACAAGTGCTGAGCACCTTTCCGCAGATCGACACGGTGGTGGACAACATCAAGCTCACCGAGGGCCTGGAGAACATCGCGAAGGTCATGGACCGCGCCACGCTCATCCGCTCCTACACGGCAGGTGACCTCGGATTCATTCTGCATTCGCGCCATCAATATCAGTGGCACACTGACTACGCCCCGCCGCAGACCGTCGCCGCGCCGCATATCGGATCGGTGATCGCCCGGACGCTGGGCCCGCGGGAACCGGCGGTGCCGGCGTTTATCGACATCGGCCAACGGTTCGATGTGGGCGAAGGCGAAGAATTAAAGGCGTTCCACACCGCGGGTTTCCTGGGAAGCGAGCATGGGCCGTTTATCATCGCCAATCCGGAAGACGCCGCCAAGAGCGTGCGGCCACCTGAGGGAATGAGTCCCTCCCGGTTCGAGCGGCGCGATAGCTATTATCGCAAGCTGGCGGCGCAGACCCCAATTGGCCAACTGGGGAGCGATTTTCAAAAAGAATCACTGCTGCGCTCGCTGGACAACGCCCATCGGCTGCTGAGCTCGCCCGCAGCCAAGGCCTTTGATTTGTCGCTCGAACCCCAAAAAACCTACGACCGCTACAACACCGGCAGGTTCGGCCTTGGTTGTCTGCTGGCGCGGCGACTTACCGAGGCGGGCGCCCGGTTCATCGAAGTAACCTCGGAATACATACCGTTCCAGTACTGGGACACGCACGAAAACGGCCATACCCGCACGGTGGACTTGAAGAAATCTATTGACGCGCCCGTAGCTCAACTGGTGCTCGACCTGGAAGAGCGCGGCCTGCTCAACCGGACGCTGATCGTGCTGGCCAGCGAATTCAGCCGGGACATGCTCATCGAGGGTCGGCCGGAGAAAAAGGTGAAGGACCAGGTGACTGTGCCCGAGGTGATCGATGAGATGAAGCATTATGGCATGCACCGGCATTTCACCGATGCCGGCAGCGTCCTGCTCGTTGGCGGCGGCGTGAAGCGAGGTTATCTCCACGGCCGGACAGCCGATGAACGGCCCTGCAAGACCTTGGAAAGACGCGTCATCATCGAAGACCTGCACGCCTCGATTTACCGCGCGTTGGGAATCTCGCCGCGGCTGAGCTACGAGATCGAGAAGCGCCCCTTCTACGTCACCCGCGACGGCTTGGGCAAACCGATTATGGATTTGTTTGTCTGATGACATAGAAGCGCGGACGCCCTCGTCCGCGTCATTTTTTTGCTCGGCGTGGCTCCGGCACCGCTACCGAAGGTGATTGGCGGACGAGGGCGTCCGCGCTCCTATCGTTTTTTCGCTTCCCTGTTGGCCTCCGTCTGCCCACCTTGCATCCACCATGAGCGCTTACGTCCGCTGGCTGGTAGCGCAAAAGCGGCAGTGGCATCATCCGTTGGAGCCGGAGGAAAGCTCGCTCGGATTTCGTGGCTGGCACACGCGCGGCTACCTGCCACACTTCGACATTCCAGGTGCCCAGCAGATGCTTAATTTCCGCCTCGCTGACGCCCTGCCGCAGGAGCGTCAGCATGAATGGGCCAGTCTGCTTCGCATCAAGGACGAGCGCGAGCGGCGGATTGGCCTCGAAGGTTATTGCGACCAGGGGTACGGCGCATGTGAACTGGCAGTCCCGGCGGTCGCGCAACGCATGGAGAAAATTCTCCTGCAGGATCACGACCGACGCTGCCGAATGCTGACTTGGGTGATTATGCCCAATCACGTCCACCTGCTCGTCGAGGTCTGGACCACTCCCCTGAGCAAGCTTATTCAGGACTGGAAAAGCGTCTCTTCCCATTACGTGAAGCAGGCATTGCAGCGGCCAGGCAATTGGTGGCAGGAAGATTACTTCGATCGATACATTCGCGATGATGCCCACTTTCACAAGGCCGTTCACTACATTGAGAATAACCCGGTCAAGGCGGGCCTGGTTAAGGAGGCGAAAGCCTGGCCCTGGAGCAGTGCCAAGTGGCGTCCCGAAGGATTTGGCTTGCAACCTGTGCAGCCGCCTAAAGCATAGGCGCGCCGCCGGGCCGGGTTTGGAGCGCGAGCCATACGTCGAGCAAAAGAACGGCGAAGACGCGGACGAGGGCGTCCGCGCTCCTGACGCAGTGGAGCCGCCGCGCTCTGACGCAGTGGAGCTGCGCTTACTCTGGCCGCAGTCCAGGTGTGGAGGCAGCGCCTTGATTTGCAGACCGGGCCGTCAGCGCCAGAAAACCGATCAACCCCAGCCCGAGAGCGATCGCTGCCAGGGTAACGTACAGTCCAGTGATCGGCGGCTCGAACCGGAACTCGATTCGATGCTCGCCCGCCGGCACCTGAACGCCGCGCATGATGTAGTTGCACCGGAGCAACGTCTCGGGCTTTCCATCCAGCATCACCTTCCAGTTGGCATCGTATTTGTCGTTCAGCAGCAGGACCGCCGGCGAAATGGCTTTGGCCTGGAGGACGATTCGCTTCGGGGCGTAACCGATGAACTCGACCATCCCGGCCAGTGCATTGGTTTCGGAGAGAGGAGAGCTGTGGGAGGAGAGAGGCGAAGAAACAAGGACGGTTTTTTCAGGATCGAAGCTCGGGCTGGTGAGTTGCTCAAGCGTGGCCTGGTCATTCGTGTTTACCTGCCAGCGCGAGTAAAGCTTTGATCGCGGCAGCGCGCCGCTAAACGAGAAGATCGCGTATGCCCCATTTGTGCTGCTTACAGCCGTGAGTTGTTCGAAGCTCTGGATTTCGGTCTCTCCCGGCTTCGGGACCAGATCAAAACGCTGAGCTATTTCAAACCGATGCCGGCCGGGATCGATTTGCTGGTTGAGCACGTCCAGGTACGCGGCCGGGCCCAACAGATAACGGGTGTTGGTAAGTTGCCAGCGCCGTGTCAGACGTTGCACTTTGTTCGAATTGCCGTCGAATTCCAGCGCGCCTTCGTACGCCATGTAATCCCTGGTCATTCGCGGCATTTGGACGATGTCCAGCGATTGAATGTTGTAAAATTGAAAATGGTGCTGGGCCCACTCGATGCGATAGACGTCGTTGAGCAAGGAGAGTTGTTGCGGTGGCCGGAACGGCAGGACGGCGACGCGGTGCTCGTGGGGCTTCTCGCGGAGAAACTCAATCACCGGGTTCGTGGCGTACTTGTATTTGTAATCCCAATAGATGATCCAGGGGAGGTTGGCCCGGCTCAGATCCACGACGAGCAAAGTGCCAAGCAGGATACCGCCCCACCGGGCCCGCCGGCCTGCGAACCAGCCGCTGAAAATCAACGCCAGCAGCCCCAGCGACAGCACCAGGAAGACAATGTAGAATCCAACTTCCCGAATGCTGAACGCGGCGATTCGGGCCGCCAGTGTCGGGTCGGGAAAGCCCACGTCTCGCAAGTGCTGCTCAAGGCCGGCCTTTGAGGAAGCATAAATGAGCCAAGCGAGCAGGCTCGCCGCAATGGCGAAGACTGAGCCTCTGGTCCATTTCTTTTCGAACGCGTCCGCCCTGACCCACCAATTTTTCAGATGTGCCCGCAGACCGACCGGATTTTCCCTCACCCCGGCCCTCTCCCCCGGGGAGAGGGGGACCCGGCGCTCCGGCTTTTTCCCCTTCTCGTCCTTTGGAGGAGAGGATTGGGCAGAGGAGGCCTCCTGTATGGTTCTTCCGCCCGCCGCTGCTTGCGCTCCGAATGACAGGAAACCTACGCCTCCCAAGTATCGTCGGCACAACCCATGCACGCCATAAGCGAACAGGATGACCAACGACCAGTGGAACGGATGCATGAACTTGGCGGGATTCCGGATCGTCGAGAAATACGGCAGCATGTAAACCAACCGGTAAAACGGCGCGTAACGGCCAAATGCGAACAGCAGCGAAATGAAAGCCGCTCCAGCCCAGAACCAGATAAATTTCCGCTGCGCGAGGCTGAACACCGAATCCTTTTTGCGCAACGATTGCAGCACGGCCCAGAGTGCGACAGCCACCACCAGCACGCCGGCATATTCGCCACCGCCGGAGAACCGAGGGGTATTTCCATGCGTGGCGACCCAGTTCGGGTCGTTATGATTCTCCGACCAGCCGGGGGTCTCGCCCACCTTACCCCAATAGACGCCCCCGTCGAACCAGCTCGGCAACGCGCACATATTCTTGGGCGTGTCCATTCGGTAGCCGAACAGGCCGGGTATGAGGATGCGGGGCACTTCGTCCTTGGGAATGCTCCACTGCGTGGCGAAATCCCACCGCGCCGCCTTGGCTTCGGGCGTTTGTTCGGTGCCGGCGACGCCTTTGATTTGCGTGCCGACCAGAACGAGGATCGCATGGGCGGCGAGAAAGCCAGCCAATAGAGCCACGACAGCAACGTGGGTGACGCCCCGGAACAAGCGGGCTACCGTGCTCGCTTCGCGCGTCAGCCATGTTTGATATAACACGAAAGCAGCGACATAGAGGCTGAAGATCGCCCCAATATCGTAACCTTCCATGACCCCCATGCCCACCGCCATGCCCGCGAGTATAAGCTTCGCCCATGGGGCGAAAGCCTGTTTGGAAGATGGAAGCATGGAATGCAAGGGGGCTGCCGCTACACCACCAACGAGGCCTACGGCTACAAACATCATTCCCGCACAGATGACCTGCGATGCCACGCCCCAACAAGCGGTCGAAAAGAAGTGCGAACTGAGAGCGGCGGCCAGTCCACCGACCGCACACGCCAGAGGCGAAAGCATCCATTGTCGGAAACAAAACCAGCCGCAGAGTCCAAAAGCAAGAAGGGAAAACGGATAAAACCACTTGGAAAAACCGAGTGGATTTGTCACAAGGCGGAGTCCGCTGGACACAGTGGGCGACGGGCTTGGCGAAGGCGCACCCACCCAGTTCAGGTCCTGCCAAAGCCCTGAGATGATTCCGGGCAAGCGATTCTGCTGAGCCTCCATGCTGCCGAGCGGCCCGTCGTTTGAGGCTGGCACCTCAGGAGGAAAAAAACTGCGGCAGAACAAAATACCCAGGATGGCGACCAGCAACAACGCTGGGAGAGCCATATAGTGTTGCCTTTTTGGCGGTTGAGTACCCACAGGTTCGTTCACTAACATAGGTTCTATCGAGATGAAAGTTCAAAAGCGCTTCGGCGCGGGCCTCGCATCATACTGCACACCGAACAGACCGGTGTTCGGGTCTGGTGCACTTAATAGCAACGCAGGAAATCGCCTCGCCCAGCTGTCTGTTTATTTGATTCCTAACAGCCGAGCTGGCGTGCGTCCAAATGCAGAGAGACGGGAGGAATAATGGAGTCTGCTTCAAATCAAATACGCACAACAACGCGTCCGCGTTGTTTTCTTTGCGGCACCGAAGGGAAGCTCCTGTACCACGGGCTGCGTGATCCCTCATTCAATGCGCCTGGCAATTGGGACTTCAAACAATGTCCCGAGCCGACTTGTTGTCTGACTTGGCTCGATCCGAGTCCGTTGGCGGAAGATCTTCCCGTTGCTTACCAGAATTACTTCACACATGGCTTCAGCAATGGCAAGTCGAGCCTAGGGTCGAGGATGAGAAACCTGCTCTGTGAGTGTTACCAAGCGGCCGGGGTTCTTCCGGGCGTCCTGATTGGGTTGCACAGGGCCAAAAGGCGGATGACCACAATGTTCATCGATGATCTTCGGCCCGGGAGTCTTTTGGACGTAGGCTGTGGAGATGGTCGGTTTCTCAGTCGGATGCGGAAGGCCGGTTGGGTGGTGGACGGCGTCGATTTCGACTTAAAAGCCATCAAGACCGCCGAAGTAAAATATGGGTTACGGCTTCATCATGGCGAGCTGTCAACCGCTGCCTTCGCCGAAAAGACGTTCGATGCAGTGACAATGAGCCACGTCATTGAGCATGTGCCCGATCCGGTTGCATTGCTAGTGGAGATCCGAAGGGTCTTGAAGCCTCAGGGACGGCTTGTGCTTACTACCCCCAACACTCAGAGCCTGGGTCACCAACTTTTCCGGGCACATTGGTTCGGCTTGGATCCGCCCCGCCATCTTCATTTGTTTTCCGCCAACTCGTTACGGGAACTTGCCCGACGCGCCGGGTTCGAATTGCAGAATATCAACAGCACTGCTGCTAATGCTGACGTTTTCATTGGAGCTAGCAGTTCCATCTCCAGGGCTGGGGGCCAGCGGGAAACTCATCATCCGCCACCGGCTTTGTTTCGGACATTGCGGGCGGTTTGGTGGCAGTATCGAGAATTCATTGGCCTGCGCTCTCATCCCGAATGGGGCGAGGAATCCATCCTGATCTGCGCTCGCCCCTGAGAGCGATGAGACGAACGGCGAGCCAGGTAACGACCCTCGATGTAGGGGAGGCCCTACAATGAGCAGACCACGCGTCGGCGTTGTTATCGTAAATTGGAACCTGAAAGATTCGTTGCGCGAAACGCTCCAATCTTTCCGGAAGGTCAATTATCCGAATTTGCAGATAGTGGTGTCGGACAACGCCTCGACCGACGGCTCTCCGGAAATGGTCCGCACGGAATTCCCGGAAGTGAAATTGTTAACGCGTGAAAAGGGCTTGGGTTATGCCAAAGGAGCCAGCCTGGGTCTGGCGGCAGTTGCGGACACGACGAAGTACATCTTCAGCACCACAAATGATGTCATCGTTGATCCGGGGATGATCATTGTGCTGGTGGAATATGCGGAGTCGCATCCGGAAGCTGGGGTGATGGGCTGCAAGATTTACTATCACGGGAAGGACAAGCTGCTGTGGAGCGCGGGCGGGCGCATTCACCCGCTGCACGGCCACAGCTATCATTTCGGTTGGAATCGGAAAGACCTCCCGCGCTATAACCGGATTCGCGAGTGCGACTTCGTGACTGGATGCGGGTTCCTGTTGCGCTCCGATGTCGTGAAGAAGGTCAATTATTTCAACGCCGATCTGGTGTTTTATTCTGAGGACGCGGATTTGTGCTACCGGATCAGAGAGCAGGGCTACAAGATCGTTTACATCCCGGGCGCCATCATGTGGCATAAGACTTCGACGACGCTGGTCAAGGATCGGCCAGTGCAGCTCCGTTACAGCACGCGCAATAGTCTTTATCTAATCCAACGTCATAGAATTGGTTATTATCCGCTTTCACTCTGGGTGAGTTTGTTCGTTGTGTGTCCGTTCAAGATGGCGCTCTTCGCGCTGGTGGGCTATTGGAGGAACTCGGTCGGCATCTGGCGGGGCATCCAGGACTGGAGGAAGGACAAGTACGGATGGATTGAAAGTTCAGAGGTGTCAACCCGAATATGAACGCTATTTGTGTGGTACATCTGGTCCGTGCCAAGAACGGCTGGGCGCCGTTCGAGGCTTTTGCCACGTCCTACCGGATGCATGCAGCAGGCATGGCTCACGATCTGTTGATCGTGCTGAAAGGGTTCAGCGGCGACGATGCAGTCCAGCCCTTCCTGCAGGAGGCTGGGGCGCTCGGCGCACGGACGTTCGCCATATCCGATTTAGGTTTTGATCTTCGCGCTTACCATTTGGCGGCCCAGTTTTTTGATTATTCGTATTTTTGCTTTCTTAATTCGTTCAGCGAAATTCTGGGGGATGATTGGCTTGCCAAGATGTATGCGGTCATTCAAACCCAGGGCGTGGGTCTCGTTGGTGCCACAGCCTCTTGCGAGAGCATGTACACCAACGTCCTTGTGGAAAAAGCGAGCCAGACAGAGGCATCGCTGCTGCGGCGTCTGGCGACAGCCGTCCGAAGTGGTTATTGTCGGCTCTGCTTTGATCCATTTCCGAACTACCATATCCGAACGAACGCGTTCCTGATTCCGAGAAGCGTCATGCTCAGGGTCTGGCCGCAGTGGATGCCGGCCAAACGCGGCGCGTATCTACTTGAGGCCGGGAGAAACAATCTTACCAAACGTATCAACCGTTCGGGCTTGAGCGCAATGGTGGTGGGGAACGATGGCCAGGCGTATGAACGAGAGCAGTGGACGGCCAGCCGGACGTTTCGACAGCAGCACCAGGAAAACTTGCTCATTGCCGATAATCAAACGCGCGAATATGCCAACGCCACACCGGCAATTCGCCGGCATTTGACGCTGCTGGCGTGGGGGAATAAAGCGCAGGCCCGGGAGATCCAGTCGGATTCCATGCAATGACAGACTCTGATTGACATCAAGTGGGTGAGGTGTCAGATTAGTTCTGCTATGGGGGAAAGCGATCAAATTGCTTCGCCTGTGTGTCGAGCACTGGCGCCGGAAGGCGGGGTTCATTCGGTATGTTTCTCGACCGCAATCGACCCGGCCCAACGAGATTGATGAACTGCGCAGGTTGCAGGCTGCGATCCCGGGATCGTGAGCGACGAGCGGGTGTCGCTGTCGTGGTCTAAGAGCACGATTAGTCAGAGGTTATATCTCTCATCGGCTTTTCCAGAAGTGTGGAAATCTACGAAAATTGCCAGGCCGACGACAAGAAATGACTAGGCCGCAACCTACGCAATAGTACGGACATTCCCAGCTTAATATCAGAGAAATCAGTAAGCGTGTTCAGCCAAAAAACTACTTGCTATCGCCTTGAGCGCTCTGGTAGAAACAAACGCGCGGGCGGCTACTCTAATCCGCCAGCGATGAATTTGTCCGTCCGCTAAAGCACAAACGAGGACAGGAGTCACTATGTACGCGACTGTGAAACCTCTGGCGAAGACCAGATTGCTTTGTAAGGTTCTAACAATTTCCTCCGTTGCTGGTCTCGGAGCGGGCGGCGCCCTTCCGTTCGCTGTGCAGGCGCAGACAAACTGTGCGGCAGCGCCTTCGGGTTTGGTGAGTTGGTGGAAAGCGGAGAGCAATGGCAATGATTCGGCTGGCACCAATAACGCCGTGCTTAGCGGCGTTGGTTTTGCGAGTGGCGAGGTGGGCCAGGCTTTCAGTTTCGTAAATACCACCGGCGCGCCGGTAAGAGTGCCGGCCTCTGCGACACTGGACGTTGGGGCCGCGAACGGTTTGACATTGGAGGCGTGGATCAATCCTGCTGACGTGAATGTTGGCCATCCGGTCATCGATTTTAACTCCGGCTCTTACGGCGTCTGCCTGTGGGTTGCGAACTGGGGCCAGAGCTCGGTGCCGGGATCACTTTATGCCGATGTTAAAGACACGAGCCTCAACGATCACGCGTTCCAATCGGCTGGCGGCTTGCTGGTGACCAATAGCTTCCAGCATGTGGCGCTGACTTATGACAAAACCTCGGGCGCGGCGGCGCTGTACATCAATGGCCTGGTGGTGACGCAAAAGAATCTCGGTACGTTCCGGCCGTTCACTACGTCAGACATGTACATTGGTTATAGGCCGTACGACGGAGGAGCGGGCAGCCGATTTGTCGGCCAAATCGATGAGGCATCTATCTACAGCCGTGCGCTGGCGAGTAACGCGATTGCGGCGATCTACAGCGCCGGCAGCGCCGGAAAGTGTACGCCGACTCCATCAACAAATTGTGTCCCGCCCCCTTCGGGGCTTGTGAGCTGGTGGCGGGGCGAAGGTGACCCTTCCGATCAGATTGGCGTTAATAACGGCGCATTAATAGGAGGCACAGCCTTCTCCGCGGGCCGAGTCGGGCAATGTTTCCTTTTCGGCGGGAACGGAGACGCCGTCATGCTTGGGAACTCTCCGAACTTGCAGTTGCAAGACTTCACAATCGAGGCCTGGATCAAACGAGCTAGCGCGACTGTCAGTTCCAAGGTTACGCCCGACGCTGAGTTTCTCTCGTATGGCAGCGGTGGGTTCGGGTTTGGGATGTGGAGTGATGGCCGCCTGTTCCTGACGAAGCTTGACGCGGACAATCTCACTACGACCACCGGCATCACGGACACGAATTTTCACCATGTAGCGGTGACCAAGTCCGGCAGCACGGTAGTATTTTATATCGACGCGTCGGCGCTTACGGTTCCGGCGTACAACTCCGTTTTCACATTTTCTTCCCCGATCGCAATCGGGGCGCGCGGGGACAATCTAAACAACAGTTTCTACGGATCGATCGATGAGTTAACGGTTTACAGTCGAGCGTTATCCGGCCCAGAGGTCGGGGCCATATATAACGCCGCTGGCATTGGTAAGTGCCTGACCTCGGCCCCACCTTTTATCATTTCGCAACCAGTGGGTCAGACCGTTAATGTGGGGGCGTTCGTGGCCTTCAGTGTTGTGGCCGGAGGCACAGCGCCGGTGACTTATCAGTGGCGGTTGAACGGCACGAATCTGAATGGCGCCACGACGAGTCGCCTGTTGCTCACAAACGTGCAGTTTGCCAATGCGGGGAACTATTCCGTTGCCCTCACAAACGCCGCGGGAAGGACGAACAGCTCTGACGCCCTCTTGAATGTCAATCCAAGCCCGCCATGTACTCCCTTGCCTTCGGGTCTCGTCAGTTGGTGGAAGGCCGAGGGCAATACGCTGGATGAAGTGGGGACGAATCAGGGGACGCTAACAGGCAATACCGCTTTCGGGGCTGGAGAAGTTGGACAGGCCTTCTTCTTTGATGGAAACAGTGACGCGGTCCAATTGAACAATTCTGCAACCCTGCAATTGCAGAGCTTCACGATAGAGGCATGGATAAAACGCCGAAGCACATCGGCCAGCAGCCTCGTTACACCTGACGCCGCGATCCTTGGTTTCGGCAGCGGCGGATATGGGTTCGGCTTATTCAGCGACGGCAGGCTCTTCCTGACCAAGTGGGACACTGATAACGTTACGAGCACGATTGTCGTCAGCGACACTAATTTCCATCATGTGGCCGTCACGAAGAATAACAGCTCTGTGGTGTTTTATATTGATGGAGCAGCACAGTCTGTTGCGGCCTATAGCTCCGTGTTTTCCTTCACGACTCCAGCAGCTATAGGGGCGCGCGGCGATAACCTGAACAATGGCTTTTATGGGACGGTTGACGAACTTGCTGTGTACAACCGCGCGCTTGCGGCAAACGAAATAGCGTCGATTTACAATGCGGGCACCGGGGGCAAGTGTTCGTCAGGTGCCCCGCAGACTAACTGCGTTCCGGCAGCTTCTGGCTTGGTTAGTTGGTGGCGGGCCGAAGGCAATGCGAATGACAGCGCCGACAGCAATAATGGCGTGCTCCAAGGCGGCACTGCGTTTGCCCCGGGCAAGGTAGGCCAGGCCTTCAGTTTTGACGGCACGAGTGCCTTCGTCCAGGTGGCTGATGCGCCAACGCTGCGGTTCACGACGGCTATGACCATCGAGGCGTGGATCTACCCGCATCGGTCTGGCGGTCAATATCGTGAAATCGTCTCGAAATGGGAAGGCGGCAGCAACCAGCGCAGCTATACTTGTAACATCAATCCAGATGGGCGATTCAACTGCGGCATCAGCATTGATGGAATTAACGCGACGGGCGCTCCGAGCACCAATACAATTCCGACCAACGCCTGGACGCATGTGGCCGCGGTCTTCGATGGCTCTTCGTTGGCTGTTTATGTCAATGGTCAGTTCAACAATTCAGTGGCGCAAACCCACTCAATTTTCCCCGGCACAGCGCCGCTGATTATTGGTTCGACTTTGGTGTCGGGCTCTTATTTCGACGGTTTGATTGATGAGCCGACGGTCTATAATCGCGCGCTGACGGCCACTGAAATCGCGGCGATTTACAATGCCGGGACGGCGGGAAAGTGCGGAGCCGCGCTGC
>JACXTT010007867.1_pt1 | contig 14930 bp, 12 predicted proteins | sample 9270951 | NCBI WGS metagenome assembly JACXTT01 (sample SAMN15532306, study PRJNA645909) | rock metagenome | isolation source: weathered quartz diorite | place: Puerto Rico | collected 2017-06-21
GACCTACGTGCCTTATGCGGGCAGCGCGCCAGCCGTCACTGCCGTGATGGGCCAGCACGTCACTTCGGCCTTCGCTGGCTGGGCGGTGGTCGCCGAGAACGTGAAGGCCGACAAGCTCCGCGCGCTGGGCGTCGCGACAGGAAAGCGTATCGAGCCGCTGCCGGACGTGCCGACTTTCGACGAGCAGGGCTTCAAGAACCTCGAGGTCGACAACTGGTTCGGCGTGGTGGCGCCGGCGCATACGCCGAAGGAGACGATCACGCAGCTCAGCGGCTGGTTCAAGGCCGCGCTGCAGGATCCCGAGGTGAAGGCCAAGCTCGCGCTGCAGGGGCTTTATCCGGTCGGCCAGTGCGGCGACGAGTTCGCAAGCTACGTCCGCCGGCGGTTTGGCGAATACGGCGAGATGATCAAGGAATCGAACATCAAGACCGAATAGGCGTGGCGCGACCGGCATCGATCGGCGCGTTTATGCGTCTGCCTGAAGGAGATGTGAAGCGGCTGGGCTTTGTTGTAAGCTCGGCCAAACGCATCGGCGCGGAACAACAAGGAGCAGCCCATGCTCAGAGCCGAACAGAACAAATTCGCCACGGAGACCGGCCCCGGCACGCCGATGGGCAATCTGTTCCGGCGCTATTGGATCCCGGCGATGCATGCGTCGGAATTGCCGGAGAACGAATGCCCGCCGGTGCGGATCAAGCTTCTGTCGGAACGGCTGCTTGCCTGGCGCGACACCCAAGGCCGCTACGCGCTCACCGATGAGTTCTGCGCGCATCGCGGCGTGTCGCTATGGTTCGGGAGGAACGAGCAGAATGGGCTGCGCTGCCCGTATCACGGCTGGAAATACGACCACACCGGCCAATGCATCGAGGTGCCGTCGGAGCCGACCGAGAGCGGCTTCTGCAACAGGATCAAGCTCAAGTCCTATCCGCTGATCGAGCGCGGTGGAATTTTGTGGGCCTATATGGGCCCGCCGGAACAGCAGCCGTCGTTCCCCGAATTCGAATGGGCGATGCTGCCGGCCTCGCATGTCCACAATTCGAAGCGTTTGCAGGAGTGCAACTATCTGCAGGCGATGGAAGGCGGCATCGATTCCAGCCACGTCTCGTTCCTGCATTCCGGCGACATGCATCGCGATCCGCTCCACCGCAACACCAAGGGCGCGGGCTATCAGTCCGACCAGAAGCCGAAGTTCGAGATCGTGGAATCCTCGGGCGGGCTGTTCATCGCCGCGCGAAGGAACGCCGAGGAGGGGCATTACTACTGGCGCATCACCCAGTGGATCATGCCCTGGTACACCATGGTGCCGCCCTATGGCGACAACGCGCTCAACGCCCATGCCTGGGTGCCGATCGACGATGAGAGCTGCTTCACCTGGACCTTCACCTATCATCCGACGCGGCGGCTCACGGACACCGAGCTCGACGTGATGACGAAGGGCGGCGGCATCCATGTGGTGCTGGAGCCAGGCTCGTTCCGGCCGGTCGTCAACATGGACAATGACTACATGATGGATCGCGCGGCGCAGAAGCGCGGCGAGACCTATTGCGGCGTCAAAGGCATCGCCATGCAGGACGCGGCGGTGCAGGAGAGCATGGGACCCATTCAAGATCGCTCCAAGGAGAACCTGGTCTCGACCGACAACGCCATCATCATGGCGCGGCATCGATTGCTGAAGGTGGCGCGCGATCTGCAGAACGGCGTCGCGCCGCCGGGACTTGAACCGCAGAACCAACGGGTGCGCTCGGCGACCTTCGTGTTGCCGCACAACGTGCCCTTCGCCGAAGCCAAGCGCGAGGACCTCACCGTCCGCGAAGGCGTGCCGCATACTTCGATTTGAGCGAACCGATCTGAGCTAACAATGACCGCAGAACTCGACGCACGGGCGGCGGGCGGCCGCCGCCTCAAGGGCAAGGTTTGCATCGTCACCGGCGCGGGGCAGGGGATTGGGCGTTCAACGGCAAAACGTCTCGGCGCCGAGGGCGGCATCATCGTGGTGGCCGACCGGGTCGACGAGGGTGCCACGCAGACAATGGCCGAGCTGCGCGAGCACGGCGTCGAGGCACTGAAGGTGCTGGTCGATCTGTCGACCATGGCCGGCGCGCAGGAGCTGATCGACAAGACCGTCGCAAGCTTCGGTCGCATCGACGTGCTGGTGAATAACGTCGGCGGCACGATCTTCATCAAGCCGTTTCACCTCTACACCGAGGACGAGGTCAAGATGGAGCTCGAACGCTCGCTTCATCCGACGCTGTGGTGCTGCCTCGCGGCGCTGCCGGTGATGATGAAGCAGCAGTCCGGCTCGATCGTGAATGTCGGCTCGCAGTCGACGCGCGGGCTCTACCGGCTGCCCTACGCCACCAGCAAAGGCGGCATCCTGGCGCTGACCAAGGTGCTGGCGATGGAATACGGCCGCCACGGCATCCGCATCAATGCCATGGCGCCGGGCGGCACCGAGATTTCCGACCGTGTGGTGCCGCGGCAGTTCATCAAGCCGGGTGTCACGGTCGAGGAGCCGGAGGACGAGGCGGCTTATCGCCGCGAGATGGCCGAAGACATCCGCAACCAGCAGGCGCTGCGCCGCCGCGGCTTGCCGGAGGAGCAGGCGGCAGCGATTGCGTTCCTCGCCTCCGACGATGCGAGCTTCATCACCGGCCAGGTGATCAATTGCAGCGGCGGGCAGTCTTAGGCGCGCAATTTTGCTCAGCCGAGCTTGATCAGGCGCAGCCGCAACGCGTTGCCGATCACGCTTACCGACGACAGCGACATCGCCAGTGCGCCGATGATCGGTGACAGCAGGATGCCGAACACCGGATAGAGCACGCCGGCCGCGATCGGCACGCCCGCGGCGTTGTAGATGAACGCGAAGAACAGGTTCTGCCGGATGTTGCGCATCGCGGCCTTTGACAACGCGCGGGCCTTCACGATGCCGCGGAGATCGCCCTTGAGCAGCGTGACACCAGCGCTCTCCATCGCGACGTCCGTGCCGCTGCCCATGGCGATGCCGACGTCGGCGGCCGCGAGCGCCGGCGCGTCGTTGACGCCGTCGCCCGCCATCGCGACGACGCGACCTTCGCGCTTGAATTTTTCGACGATGGCGCTCTTGCCGCCGGGCAGCACCTCTGCCTCCACGTCGGTGATGCCGAGCCGGCGCGCCACGGCTTCGGCGGTGGTCCGGTTGTCGCCGGTCAGCATCACGATGCGGAGCCCATCGGCCTTGAGCGCCGCCAGCGCCTCGGGCGTACTCTCCTTGATCGGATCGGCGATCGCGATCGCGCCAGCGAGCTTGCCGTCGATCGCGGCAAAGATCGCAGTCGCGCCTTCGCGGCGCTGCTGCTCGGCCCAGCCTTCGAGCGGGTCGGTGGTGATGCCGAGCTCGCGCAGAAAATTGGCGTTGCCGAGCACGATGCGCCGCTGCTCGACCGTGCCGATGGCGCCTTTGCCGGAAGGAGCATCGAAGCCGCGCACGGGCGCAAGCTCGATGTTGCGCTCGGCGGCGGCTTCGACGATGGCGCGTGCCAGCGGATGCTCGCTCGCGTGTTCGACGCTGGCGGCGAAGCGCAGCATTTGCGCGTCGTCCATGCCTTCGGCGGCGGACAGCGCCACGACCTTGGGCCGGCCTTCGGTCAGCGTGCCGGTCTTGTCGACCACCAGCGTGTCGACCTTCTCCATGCGCTCCAGCGCCTCGGCGTTCTTGATCAGCACGCCGGACTGCGCGCCGCGGCCGACGCCGACCATGATCGACATCGGTGTGGCAAGCCCCAAAGCGCAAGGGCAGGCGATGATCAGCACGGTCACGGCGGCAATCAGCCCGAAGGTCAAGCGCGGCTCGGGCCCGAACAGCGCCCAGGCCGCGAAGGCCAACGCTGCGACCGCGATCACGGCCCGCACGAACCAGCCCGCGACGCGGTCGGCAAGCTTCTGGATCGGCGCGCGCGAGCGCTGGGCGGCGGCCACCATCTGCACGATCTGCGACAGCATGGTGTCGCGGCCGACCTTCTCGGCGCGCATGACGAAGCCGCCGCTGCGATTGATGGTGCCGGCGATGACCTTGGCGCCGATATCCTTGGTCACCGGCAGGGATTCCCCGGTGACCATCGACTCGTCGAGCGTCGAATGGCCTTCGGTCAGCTCGCCGTCGACCGGCACCTTCTCGCCAGGGCGCACGCGCAGCAGATCGCCGGCCGCGACGTTTTCCAGCGGCACGTCTTCTTCCTTGCCGCCGCTGCTGAGGCGATGCGCGGTCTTCGGTGCAAGATCGAGCAGCGCGCGGATCGCGCCGGAGGTCTGCTCGCGCGCCCGCAATTCGAGCACCTGGCCGAGCAGCACCAGCACGGTGATCACTGCGGCCGCCTCGAAATAGACCGCAACCGCGCCATGCGCATCGCGGAACGCCGCTGGAAACGCCTGCGGCGCGAGCGTCGCGACCATGCTGTAGAGCCAGGCGACGCCGGTGCCGATGGCGATCAGCGTGAACATGTTGAGATTGCGCGTGACAAGCGATTGGGCGCCGCGCTCGAGGAACGGCCAGCCGCCCCACAGCACGACAGGTGTCGCGAGCACGAGCTGAATCCAGTTCGACAATGGCTGGGCAATGAGGCCGTGCGATCCGAACAGATGCCCACCCATCTCCAGCACGACCACTGGCACCGACAGCGCCACGCCGATCCAGAACCGCCGCGTCATGTCGGCAAGCTCCGGATTGGGGCCGGTGTCGACGCTGGGCATCTCGGGCTCGAGCGCCATGCCGCAGATCGGGCAGGAGCCTGGGCCGATCTGCCTCACCTCCGGGTGCATGGGGCAGGTGTAGATCGTGCCCTCCGGCATCGGCTCGGCCGGCGCGTGCGGCTCCGGGCTCAGATACTTGTCCGGATCGGCGGCGAACTTGGTCCGGCAGCCGCCCGAGCAGAAATAGTAGGTCTCGCCTTGATGGACGTGGCGGTGCGGCGTGGTCTCGCGATCGACAGTCATGCCGCAGACCGGATCCAGCGCTTTGCCGGGGCTCGCGCTGTCATGCGCCCCATGATGATGGTGCGCGTGGCCGTGCCCGGCGTGCTGGTGGGAAATGTCGGTCATGGCTGGCGCCGGGCTCGCTTGAATTATATACCCCTAGGGGGTATATAGATGACATGCAGGCGAATGCCAAGACGTCAGTCCTCAAGCGGCTTCTGCGCATCGAAGGTCAGGTGCGCGGGCTCTCGCGTATGGTCGAGGAGGACCGCTACTGCATCGACATCGTGACGCAGCTTTCCGCGGTGCGGGCGGCGTTGCGCGCGGCCGAGGATGAGGTCATGCGCGATCACGCCGCGCATTGCATCGAGCACGCCATTGCCAGCGGCAACAAAGGCGAGCAGCGCCGCAAGGTTGCCGAGCTGATGGACGTGCTGGCGCGGTCGGCCCGCTAGCCCACGTCATTCCGGACGCCGCCATAAGCGCTTGCGTCTTCGACGCGCTATGGCAGCGATCCGGAATCCAGAGCGTCGGATTGTTTGCTGAACTGGATTCGGGGTTCGCGGGCTCCGCCCGCGCCCCCGAATGACAGATCAATGTCAGGCCGATCGCTTCTGCATGCCGAACAGGAACACGGCCGCGACCGCAAAGCCGACCACGAGGCCGTTGGAGAACTCCGGCATGGCACGGATTTCCTTCTCGACCATCTGCGAGGTCGCGAGCAGGGCCGGCACGCCGCCTTGCAGATAGAGCAGCACGACCGCACCGGCTGCGAGCGCCAGCGCGATGTTGCGGAACATGGATGAGGCGATCAGCGCGCTGACCAGGATGGCTGCAACGGCAATGCCGACGACGAATTCCTGGCTCTGGAAGGCCGAGAGATTGAGATTCATATCCACCTCCACGACACGTGGTCGCGACGTATTTCGAGGTGGCCTCCTCGGTGACGGCAATCTGCAATGACCTTCGGAGCCACGCAAGGATGGTTACTGCGCGCGAAAACAATATATGGGCGGCCAGTGCCGCAGCCGTACGACATGTGCGATTTTATGGTTGAAAGCGCGGCTTAACTTTTGATTATGGTTAACCGGCCGTCCGGCGTGCAACTGCGGCCAGGACTGCATCGAAATCGACGTTTTGTCGCGCGGAAATTTGCGCATGACGGTCCCACAATCCGCTTCGTGGACACCTGCATCCGCTTCTGGCACATGGATTTTCGACGAAAATTGACGAGGGAGGATCGCAAGATGTCCGACACCAAGATCTCGTTTCAGTCGATGGGCCGGAAGCTTTCCGGCGCGGTGCGGGTGCCGGACAGCGTGAAGCCCGGCGAGAAGCGGCCGGCCTTCATCGTGATGCACGGCTTCGGCAGCAATTCGAGCTCAAGCAACGTGCTCGAGCCCTGCGCCATGTTCGAGAAGCTCGGCTATGTGACGATCCGCTTCGACATGCCGGGCTGCGGCGAAAGCGAAGGCGAACGTGGCAACTTGATCTGCCTGGAGCAGGTCCAGGCCGCGAGCGACGCGCTCACCTTTCTCGCCAAGCATCCGAATGTCGATGGCGACCGCATCGGTGCGATCGGCTCGAGCTTCGGCGCGGCCATCGCGGTCTATGTGATCGGCGTCGACAACCGGGTGGCCGCGGCGATCTCGTCGGGCGGCTGGGGCGACGGCGCGCGCAAGTTCCGCGGCCAGCATCCGACGCCCGCGGCCTGGAAGAAGTTCACCGACATGCTGGCGGAGGGCAAGCGCCACCGCGAGAAGACCGGCCAATCGCTGATGGTGCCGCGCTATGACATCGTGCCGATCCCCGAGCACCTGCGTGGCCATCTGGCCTCGAACTCGATCCAGATGTTCACCGCCGAGACCGCGCAGAGCATGTACGACTTCCGCGCCGACGACGTGATCGGCCGCGCCGCGGGCCGTCCGATCCTGCTGCTGCACTCGTCGGTCGATTCGGTGACGCCGACCGAGCAGTCGATCGAGATGTTCAAACGCGCCGGCCAGCCCTGCGACCTGCATCTGTTCGCCGAGACCGACCACTTCATGTTCGCCGAGAGCAACACGCGGGTGCGTAGCGTGATCTACTACTGGCTGGACAAGTACTTCCCGGTCCAGGCGCGGGCCGCCGCGGCGTAAATCCCATGGCCGAGAATAAGCGCACCGCGATCGCCGCGATGATCGCGTTCACCCGCGACGCATTGCTGGCGGTCGGCGTGCCCGAGGCCGATGCCGCGATCGCCGCAAAGCAGATGATCGAGGCCGATCTCACCGGCTTCGATGCGCATGGCATCTTTCGCCTCGGTCCCTACATCGCGCAGCTCAAGTCGGGCCGCGTCAAAGCCAAAGCCAACATCAAGGTGCTGCAGCGCGCGCCGTCGACCGCGCTGGTCGACGGCGACGACGGTATCGGCCATCTGGTGATGACCTATGCCACCAATCTCGCGATCGAGCTCGCGAAGCAGACCGGCATCGGCTGGGTCGGCGCGCGCAATTCCAACCACGCCGGCGCGGCCGGCACCTATGCCGAGATGCCGGTGGCCCACGGCATGGTCGGCATCTACGCGGCGGTCTCGACCATCAACCACATGGGACCATGGGGCGGCGCCGAGGCGATGATCGGCACCAACCCGATCGCGGTCGGCATCCCCGCCGGCAAGGAAGCGCCGGTGCTGCTCGATATCGCGACGTCGGTGTCGTCGTTCGGCACCATCCGCCAGCGCCAGGTGACAGGCGAGCCGCTGGAACAAGGCTGGGTGGTCCACAGCAAGACCGGCCAGCCGATTATTGATCCCAAGAAGGTCGGCGAGGGCGTGCTGCTGCCGATCGGCGGCCACAAGGGCGCGGGGCTGGCGCTGATCATCGGACTGCTCGCGGGCGTGCTGAACGGCGCGGCCTTCGGCCACAACATTGTCGATTTCATGGGCCCCGGCAACCAGGCGACCAACACCGGACAATTCATCGTTGCGCTCGACGTGTCGCGCTTCCTCTCGCCACAGGTGTTCGCGGCCGAGATGGATCGCCAGCTCAACGAGCTGCGCGCTTCGCCGACGCTGCCGGGTTTCGACAGGATCCGTTTGCCCGGTGAGGACCGCCGCAAGCGGCGCGCCGACCGCAGCGTCAACGGCGTATTGCTGCCGGCGACGCTGATGAAGCAGCTCGACGAGCTTGCGGCCAATCTGAAGATCGAGCCGCTCGGCGCGCGCTAATCACTGACCTTTGTTGTTTTCCTCGACCCAGGCGCGCACCGCAGGCAGCACCACCGGCAGCAGCGCCTGGACCTCGGTGCGCGTCATGCCGGGTTGGATGCGCGTGTCGTAGAGGATGTTCAGCAGATATTGATCGTAAAGATCGAAGAAGCCCATCTGGACGTCGTCATTGAACATCGTCCAGGGCACGGTCGTATCGTCGTTGATCGGGCCGAGCGCCTGCAACAGCTCTTCGTAGACGCAATCGTAGAAGACGAAATCGCCGACATCGGCGGTGATGATCACGTCGGAACGCAGGATGCGCGAGCCCTCGTCCTTGCGGAAACCGGACAGGCATTGCGGCTCCAGTGTCTTCTGGATGCGGCGCGCCCGGTCGATGCCGTAGATCGCGCGGATCATGCGGGCAAGATCGCGATCATTGACCAGCGACACGATCATGTTGGCGTCTTCGCGCTTGTCCGTCATCGCGATATCAAGATTGCGGATGCGGCTGCGGATGTCGGCGATGGCGATCCCGACCTGCGCGGTGCGGTCGGGCGTAGCGCGGTTGTCGATAAACACGCGCACTGGTCCGTCGTATTTGCGGATGCGATCGACGCCGCCGGCGACATGGAATTCGGCGCCGAACGTCACCTTGAAGAAGCCGTCGATGATCTCGGCGTCGGTGAAAGTCCGGCGCTCGATCGAACGGCGATAGGCGATATCGGCGTTTTCGCTCTCGGCGATGGCCAGACAGGCGGTACCGGTGAGGACACACGCGATCAAACCAAAAAAGGCCGCGATACGCAGCGGCGGGACGCCCAGATCCGCAAGGGCTCGACGGATACCGTCGAACGTCATGGTCGTCGTGCTCTGATGCCGCCCCAAAGCTTCGGCATCATGGCGGCATAATCCGGACGGCGCAATGCCGCTCCGGTATGCAGCCCCCACATCGCGCGGTTAGCTCGTCGCGGGAACCCGTGAGGCCTTCATCTGCAGCGCGCGGATGCGGTCGGCGAGGCTGCCCTTGCCTTCGTCCGCGGATTTGCGCTCGCCATTGGTCGGGCGCGGAGCGGCCGCCGCAGGCTCGCTCGCCAGCATCGCCTCGATCGGCGAATCGGCGCCTTCGAGCGCGACCGTGAGCCGCGCAATCTCGGCCGCAATGTCGTTGATCCGCTCACGGAGCAGCGCGTTCTCCACCCGCTCGGCAGCCCAGGTCTGCTCCGCCTCGCGACGCATGCCGGCGATTTCCTGCTGGAGCTTGGTCCGCTCGGCCTTGGCTTGGCTGAGCTGGTCCTCCATTGCCGACTTTTCCTTGACCAGATTTTCGGTCGCCGACTTGGTGCGCCCGGCGGCTCCGGCGAGTTCCGTGCGCAGATCGGTTTCGGCCTTCTGGCTCTGCACGAGCTTGTCGCGCAGCTGCAAGATTTCGATCTCGCGCTCGGACAGGACCTTCACCTGTTCGGCCATCCGGCCTTCGACCTCCTGGACGCGGCGCCCGAGCACTTCGGCCTCGGTGGTCTGCGCGACCAGCGCGCGTTCGAGCTGTGACACGCGGTCGCTCAGCTTCTCGACCCTGCCGCGCTCATCCTGGAGCTCCGCCGTTGCGCCCGCGGCGTCCTTGCGCTCGCGGGTGAGCCGGTCGCTGATCTCTTGGGCTTCGCGCTCGTGGCCGGAGACGCGGTCCTTGAGTGCCTCGACCTGCGCCCGCAGCGCCGTCGCCTCGACGCGCTGACTGTCGGCTGAGGCGGACCGCTCACCCAGGTCGGTGGCGAGCTTGCTGAGCTCGGACTGTTTCTCATGAAGCATGCGCTCGGCTTCGCGGAGCGCGCCGATCTTGACCGAGTGCTCCGACTCGGTGGCGGAGAGCTGATCCTTCAGCGACTTCTCGCGCGCTTCGAGCGAGAAGATCGCGGCGGTCTTTTCGCCAAGCTCGACCTTGAGCCGGTTGATGGCGTCGGTCTTCTTGCCAAGCTCCGCGAGCTGGCTCGTGGTCTTGGCCTTCATCTGCTCGACGGACAATTCCAGCCGCCGCGTCGACATGGCGAACTCGGCGCGCAGCTGGTCCTTGTCGGCCTGAATTTCGGCCATCGACAGCGGGGTCGCGGCCTCCAGGCGCTTCATGGTCAGCCGGACAGCGCGGTTATGCACAAGCGGAATGAGCACGAGGCCAAGCAGGCTCGCGACAAAAAAGCCAATGCCGAAAAACATGATCGGCTCGATCATGAATGGGGGCCTCCGACCCAAGGATGATGCCGAGCCACAACCATGCCACGCCCTTGCGGGCGCTGCCAGATTTACCGGCATTTACTCTAAATGCGGGGGGGCTTCGGCCATCCGCAGGCGGGTTAAATGTGGCAAGGCGGGCCGGAATCGAAATTTCTGCGGGCCCCGGGCCGGTCAGAGCGGGTTCCAGGTCGGCTTCGGCGTGAACTTGAGATAGCCGATATTGGCGCCCAGCCGCAGCCCCACGCCTGAGCGGATCGGGACCAGGACGATGTTGTTGGCGGTCAGCGCCGTCATGCCGAAACCGCCGACAAAATAGGCGGAGCCGTCGATGCCGCCGAACCGCTCATAGATCGCGCTGGTGGCCGGCAGGCTGTAGACCAGCATCATGGTCCGGGCACCCTCGCCGCCGGCGTCGAAGCCGATCGAGGGACCCTGCCAGTACACTTTCAGGTCGCCGGCGTTCTTGGTGTAGAGGATGCCCTCGCCGTAGCGCAGCCCTGCAACGAAGGCGCCGGCCGCTTCCTCGCCGAGGATATAGCCGTTCGGCAGGCCCCATTGGCTGATCGCCTTCTCGACGATCTGGGCGAGACCCCGGGACACCGTGCCGAAGAAGCGGTGGCCAGCATTGACCAGTTCATTCGATGAGAACCGGCTCTCGCCGGGCGGCAGTGTGCCGGGCGGCGGTCCCTCCTGGGCGGCCAAGGGTACTGCGCCAAGGGTGCTGAGCGTGCCGAGGACGGCGATCGCGGCTAGCAGGCGGATCAAGGCGCGCATTCTGGTGCTCCCATCGAGGAGGGGGCGGCCGCCCCCGTTTACGCGTTGCTCACGTGCCCGTCCTAACCTCGCCGACGGGCGACCACTCGAATCAGCACCACAGGCGGGGAATATGACGGCAGCGCGGCAGGAACGGAAGTCGCGCCCCAGATTGCGCTCCATGACGGCCTGCGTTCGGACGTTTCTGTGGGTTGCGGCCCTGCTCGTCGTGGCTGCGGCCTCCTACCAGCCCAAGGTTGCAGAGGCTGCCGACCCCGCGGTTTTCAACCGCAATACCGGGCTCGCGATCGATGGTTTCGATCCGGTGAGCTATTTCGTCGACGCCGCGCCGCGGCTCGGCCGGCCCGATTTCGAGGTGCGGTACGGCGGCGCCAGCTGGCGCTTCGTCAATGAAGGCAACATGGCGGCATTTGCCGCCGACCCGGACGTCTACGCGCCGCGGTTCGGCGGCCGCGACGCGGTCGCCATCGTGCGTGGCGCAGCGACCCCGGGCCATCCGGAGCTTTGGGTGATCGCGGAACAACGCCTCTACCTGTTCTACAGCGAGGAGGCGCGGTCATCCTTCGCCGACGACCCGGAAAGCGCCATCGAGGCAGCCGAACGCTACTGGCCCGACGTCCGGCGGAACCTGCCCCGCTGAAAGCCGCGGCAAATCGGCCATCGATATTCCCGCCTGCGGGGCGAATCGCCTAAACCCGACCTCTCAGACAGCCCCGCCATCCGGAGACCGTCGACCATGTCCGGCACCATTGCCCTTGAAGGCCTCGATCTTGCGGCCCTGCTTTGCTCGCGGGTTTGCCACGACCTGATCAGCCCGGTCGGGGCCATCATGAACGGTCTCGAGGTCATGGAGGACGGCAAGGACGAAGAGACCTCCAAGTTCGCCATGGACCTCATCAAGAAAAGCGCCAAGACCGCGTCGGCCAAGCTGCAGTTCTGCCGGCTGGCGTTCGGCGCGGCCGGTTCCGCCGGCGCCCAGATCGACACCGGCGATGCCGAGAAGGTCGCGCGCGGCCTGATCGAGGATGAGAAGACCAAGGTCAGCTGGAACCTGCCGCGCGTGCTGATGGCCAAGAATCGGGTGAAGCTCCTGCTCAACATGCTGCTGCTCGCAGCCCAGGCCATTCCCCGCGGCGGGCAGCTCACCGTCGATCCTATGGGTGAAGGCGACACCATTGGCTTCCGCGTGTCGGTGACGGGCTTGAACGCCAAGATCCCCCAGGCAATCCCGGGATTGCTGGCCGCGACGCCGGGGGATCACGCCATCGACGCCCACGCGATCCAGCCGTTCTACACCGGCATGCTCGCCAAGAACTGCGGGCTCAGCGTCTCCATGGCGCCGGAAGGCGAAGCCATTGTGGTCGCCGCGAAGTAACTCCGGGCTTTCGCGCTCCATCCCTCCGCCGCGGCACCAGGAAACGCCGCGGCTTTTGCCGTTAACGATGCGTTAACGGAAATGAATTCGTTTCACTCATTCAACAGAAATTAATGGCCTTTGCGACACACTGCGCCGGCCCGAACGGTGCGGCCAGGCGGCCTCCGGTGCTCGGGCCAAGGCCGTTGCAATGGACGAACTGCTTCGGGACTTCCTGGTAGAGACCAACGAGAGCCTCGACGTGGTCGACGTCGAGCTCGTGCGCTTCGAGCAGGAACCCAACAACGCGAAGATCCTCGCCAACATCTTCCGCATCGTGCACACCATCAAGGGCACCTGCGGCTTCATCGGTCTGCCGCGCCTGGAGACGCTGGCGCACGCGGCCGAATCCCTAATGGTGAAATTCCGTGACGGCGCGCCGGTGACCGGCGAAGCGGTCACGCTGGTGCTCACGACGCTCGACCGCATCAAGGACATCCTTACCGTCATCGAAAAGACCGAGCATGAGCCCGAAGGCGAGGACGCCGATCTGATCGCATCTCTCGGCCGGATGGTGCAAGCCGTCGGGCAGTCTGCACCGAAACCGGCCGCCGATCCGGCCACCGCCCGGACGCTCGGTACGCTGGTGCCGCAGGCGCTGGAGCGGCCGCTTCGTCCCGACGAAGTGCCGCTTGACGAGTTGGAGCGCGCGTTCCGTGACGCACCAGGACCCGCAGCGGCGCCGACGCCGGTAGCGGCCGCGGTTGCCGTCGCGCCCGCCGCCAAGCCGGAATCTAAAAAGCCTGCGGCCGAGATCGACGACGAAGAGCGGGCCGAAGCGCGGGTCGCCAACAAATCGATCCGCGTCGGTGTCGATACCATCGAGCAGCTGATGACCATGGTGTCGGAGCTGGTGCTGACCCGCAATCAGCTGCTCGACATCGCGCGCCGCCACGACGATTCCGAATACAAGGTGCCGCTGCAGCGGCTTTCCAACGTGACCGCCGAGCTTCAGGACGGCGTCATGCGCACCCGCATGCAGCCGATCGGTCACGCCTGGCAGAAGCTGCCGCGCATCGTACGCGATCTTGCCGCCGAGCTCGGCAAGGACATCGAGCTCGAGATGCACGGCGCCGACACCGAGCTCGACCGTCAGGTGCTCGACCGGATCAAGGATCCGCTCACCCACATGGTGCGCAACTCCGCCGACCACGGCATCGAGTCGCGCACCGACCGCATGGCCGCAGGCAAGCCCGAGAAGGGCACGATCCGCCTGAACGCATATCACGAGGGCGGACAGATCGTGATCAGCATTGCCGACGATGGCCGCGGCCTCGACACGGCACGGATCCGGGACAAGGCGCTGGCCAGCGGGCTGGCCAGCGAGGCCGATCTCGACCGGATGCCGGAAGCCCAGGTCCACAAGTTCATTTTCCATCCTGGCTTCTCGACGGCGCAGACCGTCACCAGCGTGTCGGGCCGGGGCGTCGGCCTCGACGTTGTGCGCAACAACATCGACCAGATTGGCGGCACCATCGACGTGCAGTCGGTGCAAGGCCAGGGGCTGAGCTTCACCATCAAGATCCCGCTGACGCTTGCCATCATCTCGGCGCTGATCGTCGAATCGAACGGCGAGCGCTTCGCCATCCCGCAGCTCTCCGTGGTCGAGCTGGTGCGGGTGCACGGCAAGTCCGAGCATCGCATCGAGCGCATCAAGGACGCCGCGGTGTTGCGGCTGCGCAACAAGCTCTTGCCGCTGATCCGGCTGGGCGGCCTCCTTGAACTCGTGCCGGACCACGCCATCCCCGAAAAGGGCTTCATCGTCATCACTCATGTCGGCGCGCAGACCTTCGGTATCGTGGTCGACGCGGTGTTCCACACCGAGGAGATCGTGGTGAAGCCGATGGCGAGCAAGCTCCGCCACATCGGCATGTATTCCGGCAATACGATCCTGGGCGACGGCTCGGTCATCCTGATCATCGATCCGAACGGCGTGTCGCAGTCGGTCGGTTCCGCGGCGGCCACCACCATCGCGGCGCAGGCTGACGCCGAGGCTGAGCGGCCCGCCGGCGCGGACGATACCGTGTCGCTCCTGGTGTTCCGCTCGGGTTCGCCGCAGCCCAAGGCGGTGCCGCTGTCCCTCGTCACGCGCCTTGAAGAGATCGACTGCACCAAGATCGAGCTGTCCAACGGCCGCTACATGGTGCAGTACCGCGGCCAGCTGATGCCGCTCATCCACATCGGCGGCAATGAGGCGATGAAGCACGACGGCTCGCAGCCGCTCTTGGTGTTCTCCGACGGCGACCGCTCCATGGGGCTCGCGGTCGACGAGATCATCGACATCGTCGAGGACGCGCTCGATATCCAGGTCGGCAGCGAGCGCGGGGGCGTGCTCGGATCGGCGGTCGTGCGCGGCCAGGCCACCGAGATCATCGACGT
>JACXTT010007868.1_pt1 | contig 14930 bp, 11 predicted proteins | sample 9270951 | NCBI WGS metagenome assembly JACXTT01 (sample SAMN15532306, study PRJNA645909) | rock metagenome | isolation source: weathered quartz diorite | place: Puerto Rico | collected 2017-06-21
GCGGATGGGGGCCTGTGTGCAGGACGCAACTGCCTAGGGGAAACCGCAGGACGCAAGAGCGGCGCTGCACGCTATGATGTTCCGAGCACAGACACTTCTGTTCGTTGGAATGTCCATGCTTGTTTTGGCACGGGCCGCCAGACTCTCTGCGCGTTGGCCGTTGCCCCACTTCAACCCGAATGCCGGTTTGCAAAAACCGGCCAGAAAAAGCGATTCCCAATGACCCACCCAGACTGCCTGAGGCCCTCCGCATGAACAACCTGAACCTCATCCGGGGCCTTTTCCTGATGGCCATTGCGTTGGTGGTCGGCGGCACGTCGCTGAGTTACCGCATCGGCGACTTCGCCCACGCCGGGCCGGGGCTGTTCCCAGCGATTGTCAGCTTCCTGCTGCTGCTGATCGGCATTGCCACGGTGGTGCGGGCCCGTTTCGTGGAGCGCGTGCCGCTGGACTACCGCATCAAGAACATCGCGCTGGTGCTGGCCAGCCTGTGCGGCTTTGTCGTGCTGTCGCAACACCTCAACATGATCGTGGGCATCCTGTTCCTGGTCTTCTGCTCGTCCTACGCCGGCAAAACCCCGTCGTGGAAGCGCAGCCTGCAAATCTCGGTGGGGCTGATCATCGTGGCCTTCATGTTCCGCAACCTGCTTGGCCTTAACTTGCCGATGTACTGATCGATACCATGGAAATCCTGCACAACCTCGCCTTCGGTTTTGGTCACGCGCTGACGCTGCAAAACCTGCTGTACTGCGCCATCGGCTGCACCGTGGGAACCCTGGTGGGCCTGCTGCCCGGCCTGGGCCCGCTGTCCACCATCAGCCTGCTGCTGCCGCTGACCTATTCCATTCCCACCGACGGCTCGCTGATCATGCTGGCCGGTATCTACTACGGCGCCCAGTACGGGGACAGTGTCAGTGCCATCACGATGAAGATCCCGCATGCCAGCAGCATCGTGGCCTGTATCGACGGCTACCAGATGACACTCAAGGGCAAGACCGGGCTGGCCCTGTTCACGGCCGGCATCTCCAGCTTCATCGGCGGCACGGTCGCCATCGTGGTGCTGTCCACGCTGGCCCCCATGCTGGGCGAAGTGGCCTTCCTGTTCGGTCCGGCCGACTACTGCGCGCTGATGCTGCTGGGCTTTGTCTGCGTGAGCTTCGTCACCACCGGCAGCCTGCTCAACGGCCTGGCGATGACGCTGATCGGCGTGCTGCTGGGCATGGTGGGCACCGACGTCAACAGCGGCGCCGAGCGCTTCACGATGGGGCTGACCAACCTGACCGACGGCATCAACCTGATCAGCATCGCGCTGGGCTGCTTCGGCATCGCCGAGGTCGTCAAGAACCTGGACAGCGGTACCGAACACACGCCGTTCAGTGGCTCCATCAAGCTGATGCCGACCTGGCCCGAATTCAAGCGCATCCTGCCCAGCGCGCTGCGCGGCAGCGCCATCGGCTCGGTGCTGGGCATCCTGCCCGGTGGCGGTCCGGTCATTGCCCAGTTTGCCGCCTACGCGGTGGACAAGCGCTTCAGCAAGTACAAGGACGAGATCGGCCACGGCGCCATCGAAGGCGTGGCTGGCCAGGCTGCCGCCGACGAGGCTGCCGCACGCACCAGCTTCATCCCGCTGATGAGCATCGGCATCCCCGAAAACGCCGTCATGGCGTTGATGATGGCCGCCTTCATCGTCAAGGGCGTGCAGCCCGGCCCGAACATGATTGGCAGCCACCCGGACCTGTTCTGGGGCCTGGTGGCCAGCATGTGGGTCGGCAACTGTTTCCTCGTCATCCTCAACGTGCCGCTGGTGCGCTACTGGCTGACGGTGTTCAAGATCCCGTTCAGCGTGCTGTTCCCGTCCATCCTGTTCTTCTGCTGCCTGGGCACCTTCAGCATCAACAACAACCTGGACGACATCTACATCACCGCCATCTTCGGCTCCATCGGCTATATCTTCATGCGCCTGGGGCTGGAAGCCGCACCGCTGATGCTGGGCTTCATCCTGGGGCCGATGCTGGAAGAGTATTTCCGCCGTGCGCTGCTGCTGGGCCGCGGCAATTTCAGCACCTTCGTCACCCGGCCCATCAGCGGCACGCTGCTGACGCTGATCCTGATCTTCGTCATCTGGCAACTGACGGCGTTCTTCCGGCAGACCAAGAAGCCTGCGATCGCCTGACAAGCCCTTGGCGGCCATGGCGGCACCTGCCGCCGTGGCCGTGTATCCTTTTTCCATGATTGCTGCGCTGCTCCAACGCCGGCCCGCGCTGTGGTGGGGCGTGCTGCTGGCCGCCAGTGTGCTGGCCAGCGGCCTGCTGCACTGGGCGCACCTGCCGGCGGCCCTGCTGCTGGGCTGCATGGTCTCCGGCATGGCGCTGTCCTCGCGCGAGGTTGCGCTGACGGTGCCGCGGCCGCTGTTCGTCATCGCGCAGGGCCTGATCGGCTGCCTGATCGCCCGCAGCCTGCATCTGTCTGTACTCACCCGGGTGGCCCATGACTGGCCCCTGTTCCTGGCGATTGCGGTGGCTGTGCTGGGCGCCAGCACGGCGCTGGGCTGGTTCCTGATGCGCCGTCAGATGCTGCCCGGCACGACGGCGATCTGGGGCCTGGCACCCGGTGCCGCGTCGGCCATGGTGCTGATGGCCGAGGCCTACGGTGCCGATGTGCGCCTGGTGGCCTTTATGCAGTACCTGCGCGTCATGGTGGTCACAGCGGTGGCCTCACTGGTTGCCGGGCTGTGGACACACCATGCCAGCGTGGCGGCCCCCGCCGTGCCCTGGCTGCTGGTGCACAGCCCGGTGGACCTGGCGTGCACCGTGCTGCTGGCGCTGCTCGGCTCCGGCGCGGCGGTCTGGTTCGATATTCCGGGCGGTGCCATGCTGGTGCCGCTGGTGGCGGGCATGGTCCTGCAGGGCCTGTCCGTCTTCACGCTGGAACTGCCGCCGGCCCTGCTGGCCGTGGCCTACGCCGCCATCGGCTGGAGCATAGGCCTGCGCTTCACCCACGCCATCCTGATGCATGCCTGGCGCGTGCTGCCCAAGGTATTGGCTGCCATCCTGGTGCTGATCGTCGTCGGCGTGGTGCTGGCGCTGGGCCTGGTGGAACTGCTCGGCCTGGACCCGTTGACCGCCTACCTGGCGACCAGTCCTGGCGGTGCCGACTCGGTGGCGGTCATCGCCGCCACCAGCGCAGTCGACGCCGGCTTTGTCATGGCCATGCAGATGGTGCGCTTTGTCATGGTGCTGCTGCTGGGCCCGCAACTGTCCCGGTTCGTCGCCCGCCGCTTCGGCAGCGGGAAGTCCCCAGCGTAAGCCGCTACGCGGCGGCCACGGGGTGGCGCCGGGCCAGCCAGCCATACAGCGCCACGCCCAGCAGCAGTGCACCGGCGGCAATCTGCAGCGACAGCGCAAAGCCCCGCTTGGCTGTGTCGCTGTGGTGCAGCAGCAGCGCCACCAGCGGCGGGCCGGCAATCTGGCCCAGGCCGTAGACCGCCGTCAGCAGCCCGATGAAGCCCGACGCGCCTTCGGGGCGCAGGCGGCGCACCTCCTGCATGGCAAACAGCGTGATGGCGGTGAACGGCAGGCCGATCAGCAGGCTGCCCAGCGCAAAGCCTGTCAGGCTGGGCAGCCAGACCCCCAGCATCACGCCCGCGGCCTGCATGGCATAGCAGCCCATCAGCAGGTGGCGGCGGTCCCAGTGCGTCGGGAAGCGTATCGTCAGCAGCGCGCCCAGGCCCACGCCCAGGCCGAACAGCGGCCAGAACAGGTCCAGCCACACCGAGCCCGGTAACGCCTGGCGCGCAATGACCGGCAGGAAGGTGGCAGTGATGATGTAGCCAAAGCCCGCCATGCCATAGGCCAGCGCCAGCACGGCCATGGCCGTGCCGCCGGCCGCCCCGTGTGTGCCCGACGCAGCAACCGGTGCCACGATGCCGTGGAATTGCGGCCAAGCCAACGCTGTCAAGGCCAGTGCCAGCACGCCAAAGGCCAGCCAGCCTGCGGCCGCGTCCATGCCACCGGCCACCATGGCCGTGGCCGCCAGGCCGCTGACCGCAATGCCCAGGCCGGGGCCCACGTAGATCACGCCGGCCAGCCGCGACGCCCCCAGCGCAGCCAGTCGCGCCAGGCACCAGCCCGAGGTGTAGACAAACACCACCGCACTGATCACGCCCGCCAGGAAGCGCCACAGCGGCCACAGCGCGGGCATCTGCCAGGCCATGCCCAGCGTCAGCAGCACGGTGGCCACCAGGCCGGTGTGTACGGCGCGGGTGTGGACTACCGGCGGCAGCGCCGGCCAGCGCGACCAGACCCAGGGCTGCAGTGCACAGGCCATGGCGCCCAGCCAGTAGCCCAGGTAGTTGGCCGTGGCCAGCCAGCTGGCGCCGGCCAGCGTGATGACGCCGTCGTGCAGCATCATGGGCAGAAGCGGGGTGAATGCAAAGCGGCCGATGCCCATGGCCACCGCCAGGGACAGCATGCCGGCCAGCGCGATGGCAAGGGGCTTGTGTGAATGCATGCGCTCATTGTGCAGGCGGGCGGCGCTAGGCGTGCCGTAGGGTAATTCTCGGTGCGCCGTCTGGCCGAACGCAGGCAAGATAGGGGTTGGAGTTGGCCCGGCTGTTGCATGTGGCACCGCTGCGCAGCCCTCCGCCCGTGCTCCCCCTACGATGTTGGACGTCATGCCTTCAGAACAAATATCCCCCGCACCGCACGCCGCCCCCGTGCGGGTGCATAGCCGCCTGCTGCGCGTGGCGTGCAGCACTCCGGTGCTGGTGCTGGCGCTGCTGCTGACCGTGGCCGGCTGGGTGGGCGTGCGCTGCAGCGCCAACCCAGCCTGGGTGCTGGTGCTGGACAACCTGCACTGGACCAGCGGCTACATCGCCGCCAGCGTCCTGGCCGCGCGGGCCTGGATGCGCGGTGCCTCCATCGAACGCAATGCCATGGAGCGTACGCTGGCCGGCTGGGTGGCACTGGGCCTGGCGTCCATGGCCGTGGGGCAGATGGTCTGGAACGTGCAGGTGCCGCTGGACTGGACGCCGTTTCCGGGGCCGTCCGACTTCTTCTTCCTGTTGACCGGGGTGCTGTTCAGCCGCGGCGTGTGGCAGGTGTGCCAGGCCCGCCTGCCCACGTCGGCGCTGCGCGCGCTGCGGCTGGACGCCCTGTCCCTGCTGACGGGCGTACTGTGCTGCAGCCTGATGCTGTACCTGCCGCGCCAGAACACCTACACCGCCTTGCAACTCGCGGTGATGGTGGCCTACCCGGTGTGTTTTGCGCTGCCGCCGCTCTTGCTGCTGGCGCTGCAGCTGTCGCTGCGCTGCCGGCTGCGGCTCTCCACCGTGGCACTGCCCCTGCTGATGCTGGTGTTTGCGGCCCTGTGGGGCGAGTGGAACCGGCGCTTCCTGCAAAACCAGCTCATCGACGGCGACTGGCTCAACATCAGCTTCTCGCTGGTGGCCATCCTGATGGGGGCGGCCGCGCACGGCCTGCGCATGGAAGTCTGGGCGGACGCCGCCTGGGACCGCCGCTGTGAGCAGGTGGTACGGCTGATGCCCATCATCATGGTGGTGTTGGCATCGTCGGGCGTCATCACCGTGGAACTGGTCGGCGGCTTTGCCCGCGAGGTGCAGTGGATAGGCGTGGCCGGGGCGCTCTTGGCCGTGGCGCTGGCCACGATACGCCAGAGCTACCTGCTGCATGACCGCGACCGCATGCTGGCCGCAGAGAAGCTGGTCAGCCAGCGCGAGCTGGAACTGCAGAACCTCAACCGCGAACTCGAAGACCGCGTGCAGCAGCGCACCACCGAGCTGGTGCAGAGCCAGAAGCTGGCCGCACTGGGCGCACTGGTGGCCGGTGTTTCACATGAACTCAACACCCCGATAGGCAACATCCGCATCGTCGCCAGCATGCTGCGCGAGGACGTGGCCAGCCTCAGCGACAAGGTGCGCGCGCAGACGGTGCGGCGCTCCGACCTGGACGCCTTTGCACAGCGCGTCACCGAGGCCAGTGCCATGATAGAGAGCGGCCTGGAACGGGCGGTGGTGCTGATCCAGAGCTTCAAGCAGATTGCCGTGGACCGCACTACCGAGCACCGCCGCAGCTTCGACCTGCACGACGTCGTCGAAGAGACCATGCGCGTGCAGCGGGCGGTGCACAAGGGCGACCCCTGCACCATCAGCAGCGACGTGCCTGCAGGCATTGCGATGGACGGCTACCCCGGCCCGCTGGGGCAGCTGCTGGACATCCTGGTGGACAACGCCTTCTTGCACGCCTTCGGCCCCGGGCGCACAGGCGCCATTCGCATCGAAGCCGCGACCCATGACGACGGCGAAGTGTCCCTGTGCGTGCAGGACAACGGCGAAGGCATCCCGCAGGAAAACCTGCACCGCCTGTTCGACCCCTTCTTCACCACCAAGCTGGGCCGCGGCGGTAGCGGCCTGGGTCTGCATGTGGCGTGGAACCTGGTGGCCGGCCTGCTGGGTGGGCGCATCCATGTGAGCAGCGCGCCGGGCCAGGGCAGCCGCTTCGAGATTCGCATCCCGCGCCGCGCGCCGTAGTCCGGTCTAGAAATCGACGGCCGGGCGGATCGCCGAAGGCCGCACAAAGCGCCATGTGCCCAGCATGCAGGCCACGAGGAACGCCACCAGACCGGCGGCGGCCACATGCAGCAACGGGTCCTGCCAGGCGCCGTCGAACGCGCCGAACATGCTGGCCTTGAGGCCGCGCACCACCCAGGTCAGCGGCAGCCACGGGCTGATGTTCATGAACAGCCCGCCGCTCAGCTCCACCGGCAGGATGCCGCCTGACGACGACAGCTGCACCGCCAGGAAGATCATCGCCAGCGCCTTGCCGGCATCGCCGAAGGCCCGCGTCAGCGCAAACACGATCAGCAGAAAGGTCAGCGACGCCACCACCAGGGTTGCGGCAAAGGCCTCGGGGTGCACCACATGCACCTTCAGCACGCACAGCACCACGAGCAAGACCAGCGTGGCCTGCAGCAGCACCACGCTGCCCGGGATCAGCAGCTTGCCCAGCAATTGCGACAAGATGGAAAAGAAGCGTGCCTGGCGCGGCTGCACCCGTACATGGATCAGGAACGCGGCGATGCCGGCCCCCAGCCACAGCGCCGCCGGGATGACGTTCGGCGCAAAGCCGCTGCCGTTGTTCTGCACCGCGGCATCCACCTCGATATGCGGCTGCACCGAATTGGCCAGGCCGCGCGCGCTGCCGCCCAGGGAGGGGATGGAGTCCGGCAGGGAGTCCGCCAGCAGGTCCAGGCCCAGGGCCAGGCGCTGCGAACCGTTCTTGACCTTGAGGTTGCCGTCGGCCAGGCTGTGCGTGCCTTCAGCCAGTTCGGCGGCGCCGTTGCTCAGCGCATCCAGCTGGCCGTCGTCCGGCAATTTGTTGACCGCGGTGCGGATGCCGCTGCCCAGGGCCCGCATGCCCGTGGTCAGCGTGCCCACGCCTTCGCTGAGCCGGGCCGCGCCCTCGCTCAGTCTTTGCTGGGCGCCACTGGCGGTCTGCAGCCCGCCATCCAGTTGCGTCAGCCCGTTGGCGAGCTGGTCCAGGCCGTCAGTCACGCGGGAGCTGACCAGCAGGCTGCCCTTGGCGTCGTCGCGGTAGGCCACCACGCCTTCGCGCAGGCGCTGGCTGCCGCCCTGCAGTTCGGCCAGCCCCCTGCCCAGCTCCACATGGCCGTTGGCCAGGGTTTCGGCGCCCACGCGCAGGCGCTCCAGGTCGGAGTTGCGCGCGCGCTTGCTGTCCATGGTGCGCAGGCCGGCGCTCAGCTGCTTGAACCCGCTGGTGAGCTGGCCCACGCCGTCATTGAGCCGGCCCGCCGCGGTGCTGATGGTCTTGGCGCCGTTGGCCGTCAGGTTGGCGCCGGCCGACAGCTCCTTGGCCCCGGCACGCAATTCGGTGACCCCCTGGCGCAGGCGCTCCACGCTTTGCTGCGAGCCCGACGCGGAGAGCAGCACCAGCGCCCAGCGGCGCTCGTTCAGGCTTTCATTGACCTGGTGCCCCAGTTCTTCGGCAAAGTGGCGCGCCAGCGCAGCGCTCTCGAAATTGTTGCCTTCCGAGGTGTAGACCACCAACCGGCCGCCGCCCGGCTCCGCGCCCGGAATGGCGTTGGAGCTGAAGTCCTTGGGAATGATCAGCGCAAAGGCCAGCCGGCCTTCGCGCACCAGGTGGCGCGCCTCTTCGGCGTCGCCATAGCCCCGAAAGCCGAACTTGCCCGCCATCTTGAGCTTGGAGACCACCTCCCAGCCCACGTTGAACACGTGCCCCTGGTATTCCACCCCTTCGTCCAGGTTCACCAGGGCCACGTTCAGTGCGCCGGTGTTGGCGGCCGGGTCCCAGACGCTGGACAGGTAGATCAAGGCGTACAGCGCCGGGATCAGCACCACGGCCAGCGTGGCCAGCAGCAGCTTGGGGAAGCGCGTGAAGAAACGGGCTTCTATCCGTGCAATGAACAGAATCTGGGCGAGCAGCTTCATGGCGGGGGTGGCAGTGTTGTCCCATTGTCGCTCAGCAATTCGCCCAAACACCGCCCGGCCTGCACGGCCGCGCAGAGTGTTGTCTTTGTGTTGACCAATGCCCGGCCGGCACCGATACTTTGCCGGTTTTCCCCTGTCACACCTCCATCGATCGCCGCCCATGACGACCCTGACCGAAGACCAAGCCCGCGCCTACATGCACAAACTGCTGGCAGCCATGCGCCAGGCCGGCGGCTCCGACCTGTTCATCTCCAATGACTTCCCGCCCAGCATGAAGGCCAACGGCGCCATGCAGCCCTTGTCGGCGCAGAAGCTCAATGGCGAGGTCACGCGCATCTGCGCCCACTCCCTGATGAACGAACGCCAGCGAGAGGAGTTCGCCAAGGAGATGGAATGCAACTTCGCCATCTCCATCCCCGGCATCTCGCGCTTCCGCGTCAACGTTTACATGCAGCAGCAGAACGTCGCCATGGTGGTGCGCACCATTGCGTCGGAGATCCCGAACTTCGAGAAGCTGGACCTGCCGCCGGTGCTGAAGGAGGTGATCATGAACAAGCGCGGCCTGGTGCTGGTGGTGGGCGGCACCGGCTCGGGCAAGTCGACATCGCTGGCGGCGATGATCGACTACCGCAACGCCAGCTCGGCCGGCCACATCATCACCGTCGAAGACCCGGTGGAATATGTGCACGTCCCCAAGAAGTCGCTGATCAGCCACCGCGAAGTGGGTGTGGACACGCACTCTTGGCACCACGCGCTGAAGAACACGCTGCGCCAGGCGCCCGACGTCATCCTGATCGGCGAGATCCGCGACCCCGAGACCATGGAGCACGCCATCGCCTTTGCCGAGACCGGCCATCTGTGCCTGGGCACGCTGCATGCCAACAATGCCAACCAGGCGATAGACCGCATCATCAACTTCTTCCCCGAGGAACGGCGCAACCAGCTGCTGATGGACCTGTCGGCCAACCTGCGCTCCATCGTCTCGCAGCGCCTGGTGCGCACCGAGGACGGCAAGGGGCGCAAGGCCGCCATCGAGATCCTGCTGAATTCACCGACCATTGCCGAGAAGATCTTCAAAGGTGCTTTTGGCGAGATCAAGGGCATCATGGAAAAGTCGCGCGAGCTGGGCATGCGCACCTTCGACTGGGCGCTGTACGAGCTCTACGACGCCGGCCACATCAGTTTTGAAGAAGCCATCCGCAACGCCGACTCCGCCAACGAGCTGCGCCTGGCTATCAAGCTCAAGAGCAAGCGCGGCGAACCGGCGGGGGCGTCCGGACCGACCCTGTCGTTTGACAAGGAACCCACCGCCGAAGAGCTGGAAGCCATGCGCGAGGAAGAGCAGCGCAAGCAGGCGCAGCGCCGGCGCGAACTGGAAGACGCCGAGCTGGAACGCAAGATGAAAGAGAAGGGCATAGACAGCCGCTTTCGCGACAGCCAGTCTGCGACCTAAGCCGCGCCTGCAACCCGCCGCCGGGCCGCTCCAAGGCGGGCTAGCCTCCTTGGAGGGGCAGCGTGGGGACCACATTTACCAGCGGATGCCCAGCTTCAGGAACAGCTTGCTCAGTACGAATAGAGGGCCGACCCACAGGTACTGCAGGTCTTCAAAGAACGAGGGCTTCTTGCCCTCCAGCTTGTGGCCGATGAACTGGAAGATCCAGGCCACGACAAAGATCGCCACCGAGGCCTTGACCAGCACGCCCAGGCTGTCCAGGTACTGGATGACGGCCAGCATGACCAGCGTCTGCGCCGCCATGGCGGCCAGGAAGGGGACGGACAGGCGCAGGTAGTACACCATGCTGGCCGCCATGAAGGCGTAGGCTGCCCAGGGGTGCAGCGCGTAGAGCAGGCCCACCAGGCTCAGCATGATCAGCGGAATGGCGATGAAGTGGATCAGCTCGTTGGTGGCGTGCCTGTGGCTTTCGCCATAGTGGGCCAGCAGCTGGTCGACGCGGCGCGCCGGTACGGATTGCGCGGCCGGGGAGTCGTGCGGGCCGGCTTCGCTGGTGAAGTGCATGGTGGTCTCCTGAGTGTCTATTTGGGATACTCGCAGATCCTCCGCCCCCTGAAACTCCATGAATACCCCAGTGCCCACCACACCCACCGCGCCCCGGCTGACCTCGCTGTCGCATGGCGGCGGCTGCGGCTGCAAGATCGCGCCCGGCGTGCTGTCCGAGATCTTGAAGACGACCACTGCCATGCCCTTGCCGCCCGAGCTGCTGGTGGGCATAGAGACGGCAGACGACGCGGCGGTCTACCGGCTCAACGACAGCCAGGCGTTGATCGCCACCACCGACTTCTTCATGCCCATCGTCGACGACCCGTTCGACTTTGGCCGCATCGCCGCCACCAATGCCATCTCGGACGTCTACGCCATGGGCGGCACCCCCATCATGGCGCTGGCGCTGGTGGGCATGCCCATCAATGTGCTGTCCACCGAGACCATTGGCCAGATCCTGGCCGGCGGAGCGGCGGTGTGCAAGGCGGCCGGCATCCCGATCGCCGGCGGCCACACCATAGATTCCGTCGAACCCATCTACGGCCTGGTCGCGTTGGGCCTGGTGCACCCCGAGCGCGTCAAGCGCAATGCCGACGCGCGCGTCGGCGACTGCCTGGTGCTGGGCAAGCCGCTGGGCGTGGGCGTGCTGTCGGCCGCGCTGAAGAAAGAGCAACTGGACGCCGCCGGTTACGCCCGCATGCTCGCCGTGACCACCCAGCTCAACACGCCGGGCCCGGACCTAGCCGCATTGGCCGGCGTGCACGCCATCACCGACGTGACCGGCTTCGGCCTGGCCGGCCATGCGCTGGAAATGGCGCGCGGTGCGGCGTGCACGGTGGAACTGGACTGGGCGCGGGTGCCGCTGATCGATGGTGTGCGCGCGCTGGCGGCGCAGGGCATGGTCACCGGTGCGTCGGGGCGCAACTGGGCGGCCTATGGGTCACAGGTGGCTTTGCCTGGTGGCTTCTCTGGCGTTGATCAGGCTTTGTTGAGTGATCCGCAGACCAGTGGGGGCTTGTTGGTGAGTTGTGCGCCGGAGGCGTTGGAGGCGGTGTTGGGGGTTTTTGCGCGGCATGGGTTTTTGGGAGCGGTTGAAGTGGGTCGTGTGACGGCGTTGAGTGGCACGCCGGGGTTGGTTGTACGTTGAGTTTTGATCTCGGGTTTTGCCCGGTCCGGGCAAAACCAGAAAGCCACATCACCAGAACAACAAACCGGCAAGAAGCCAGCCAACGGCTTCAAGGCAACCTGGTATACCGCCCCACAAACCGCCTATCAATCCAATTCTTCAACCACCACACCCAACTCCCCTGCGCGCTGTACCCGCCCCAACTGGCAATCGCATGCCGCTCCCCGCAGGACAGCAGGTTCAGTGTGCGTGCCGGCGGCTCGTGGGCCTTGAGGGCGCGGCCGGCCACGGCGGCGGCCAGGTTGTGGGCCAGGGCGGGGCCGGCGCGCACCGCGTACACGCCGCTGCGTGCCAGCGCGCGGTCCATGCGGGTGCTGACATCGCCCGCGGCGAACACCTGGGCGTGGTTGGTGGAGCGCTGGAACGCGTCCACGGCGATGAAGCCCTGTTCGTCCAGGTGCAGGCCGCTGTTGGCCAGCCATGTGGGGGACTGGGCGCCGGTGGCGACCAGCGGCACATCGCAGGCCAGGCCGGCGCCGCAGGCCAGGCGCACTTCGTCGGCGTTCACCTGGGTGGCGGTGTCTTGCAGCACGGTGATGCGGCGTTGCTTGAGCCGCTCGAGCAGGCGTTTTTGCACCACCTCGGGGTAGTTGGCGCCGACCGGCACGTCGCCGGCGACCAGGGTCACGGCGGCGTTGGGCAGGCGGTGGCGCACGGCAAAGGCCAGTTCCACGCCACCGGCGCCGGCGCCGATGACGGCCACGCGCAGCGCGCGCACGGCGCCCATCTCGGCCACCTTGGGCCACAGCGCGGCGAAAACCTCCATGGGGCGCACAAACAGGCCGTGCTCGCGCACGCCGGGCATGCTTTTCTCCAGCTGCTCACGGCTTTGCACCGGGCCGGTGTTGATGGACAGCCAGTCGTAGTGCAGGGTGTTGCCGTCGTCCAGCGTCACGGTCTGGGCCTGGGCGTCCAGCGCGGTCACGCTGCGCTGCAGCCAGCGTATGCCGCCGCGGCGCACCAGCGGCTCCAGCGGGATGACGCATTCGTCCTGCGTGTAGTGGCCCGCCACCAGGCCGGGCAGCATGCCCGAGTACATCTGCAGCGGGTGCGGCGCCACCAGCGTGACGCGCACGCCGGTCGGGTGCGCTGCCAGGGCTGTCAGCACATGGATGTGGGCATGCCCGGCACCCAGCAGCACCAGTTGGCGCGGCTGGTAGCCGTGGCTGGGGCCGAAGTGGCTGGGTTCGGAAAACGCTTGCGGGTCGGCGGCGGTCATCCGGCTATTGTTTCATGAGTGTGATGTCGCCCACATAGGCCAGGCTGGAGCCGCCGGTATTGTCGGCGTCCGCGCCCACGGCAATGGCCATCAGTGGCGGCACGGTGGGGCTTTCCTGGCCGAAGCTGCGCAGGAAGTCGGCGCCCAGGTCACGCGTGTGGGCGCTCCAGTGCTGCAGCGGCGTGGTGCCGGAGTCCAGCACCACGTAATGCACCATCCGGGTGAACGGGTTGGGCAGCTCGGTGCCTTCGGCCAGCGTGCGGTCCCAGACGTAGCACAGCGTGGCGGTGGGCAGCTTTTCGCCGCTGCGCAGCTGCGCCAGGTGCAGCAGGTTGCGCTCCATGACGCCCAGCCGGTCCTCGGGCATGTCAAACAGTGCGCAGACTTTCAGCGCCGCGTCGTCGCCGTCTTTGTGGCGCAGGTCGGCATGGGCCAGCGGCTGGTCCAGGCGCCACTGCCAGTGCAACAGGCCGCCGCTGGTCTGCGCCGGCACGGCATGGCTGAGCGTGCCGTAGGAATGGTCGGTGCGCACGCGCAGCACCTTGTGGGCGTCCAGCGTCACGATGTCGAACTGGCTGAGAGGCTTCTTGTGCGATGGCAAGCCCTCGATGCGCCACGGCGCCGGCGGCGCACCCTCGGGTGCCTGGAAGAACGGCGCCAGCGGCACGGCCTGCGCTGCGGGCGTGGCCGCCGCTGCGGGATTGATGCAAAAAATGCCTGCAGCCCCCGCACACATTGTGCAGACAGCTATTAAAAAAGAAGCAAATGCCGGCGGTGTGGTTTGCGGCATGGTCAAGCTCTGCGCCAGGCGTGGAATCGGCGCACCCATTCCAGCAGGGCGCGGGGCTGGTGGGCGCGTTTCCATTCCCCGGCTGCGTACTTGTTGGCCTCGGACAGCGTGGGATAGGTGTGGATGGTGCCCAGGATCTTGTTCAGGCCCAGGCCGTGGCGCATCGCCAGCACGTATTCGGCCAGCAGCTCGGCCGCATGGCTGCCGACGATGCTCACGCCCAGGATCTTGTCCTTGCCCGGCACGGTCAGCACCTTGACGAAGCCGTGGGCGGCGCTGTCGGCAATGGCGCGGTCCAGGTCGTCCATGCCATAGCGGGTGACTTCATACGCCACGCCTTGCTCCTTCGCCTCCCGTTCGTTGAGGCCCACGCGCGCCATCTCCGGGTCCAGGAAGGTGGCGCTGGGGATCACGGAGTAGTCTGCCTTGAAGCGCTTGAAGTCGCCAAACAGCGCGTTCACCGTGGCATACCAGGCCTGGTGCGACGCGGTGTGCGTGAACTGGTACGGGCCGGCCACGTCGCCGGCAGCGTAGATGTTGGGGTAGACGGTCTGCAGGTATTCGTTGGTCTGCACCGTCTTGTGCGTGGGGATGCCCAGCTCCTCCAGCCCGTAGCCGGTCAGGCGCGCGCTGCGGCCCACGGCGCACAGCAACTGGTCGAAGGGGATGGCCTTCTCAACGCCACCCTGTTCCACGACCAGCCGCTTCTCGCCATCCACCCGCTCGCAGCGCAAGGCCCGGTGGCCGGTCAGCACCTGCACGCCGTCGGCCTGCAGTGCCGCGGTGGCGTAGGCGCACACGTCGTCATCCTCGCGCAGCAGCAGGCGCGGTGCCATCTCCACCTGCGTGACCTGCGCGCCCAGGCGGGCAAAGGCCTGCGCCAGTTCGCAACCGATGGGCCCGCCGCCCAGCACCACCAGGCGCTTCGGGACTTCGTCGAGCCGGGCAAACACGTCCCACAGCGTGTCGCTGGTGACATAGCCCACCTCTTCCAGACCGGGCAGCGGCGGCACGACCGGTTGGGCCCCGGCGGCGATGACGATGCTGCGTGTCGTCAGCCGCTGCGTGCCGCCACCGTTGAGCGCAATCTCCACCGTCCACGGGTTGACGATTTTGGCGTAGCCCTGCAGCACCTCCACGCCCAGGCCGGTATAGCGCTCCACGCTGTCGTGCGGCGCGATGGCGGCAATGACAGCGTGTATGCGCTGCATCACCGCCCGGAAGCTGAACGTCGGCGTGCTGCCGTGCAGG
>JACXTT010007869.1_pt1 | contig 14929 bp, 11 predicted proteins | sample 9270951 | NCBI WGS metagenome assembly JACXTT01 (sample SAMN15532306, study PRJNA645909) | rock metagenome | isolation source: weathered quartz diorite | place: Puerto Rico | collected 2017-06-21
TCGGGGTGACTGGATTCGAACCAGCGACCTCTTGGTCCCGAACCAAGCGCTCTAAGCCAAGCTGAGCTACACCCCGTTCTTTTTCTCAAGATAGTGAGCGCCGTACTTTTGTCAATCGCAACCTTCGGGCCGGTCTGTCCGGAACGGTGATCCATCAGCTGCCCGTCGGCAAGGGCAGGTGCTTCTCCCCCGAGTGCGACATTGACATGATATCCTCGAGAAGCGGCAAGCGCACCGTGAAGGTAGTGCCGCAGCCGGCGTCGCTCGCCACCGTGATTTCCCCGTGCAAGGCTTGGACGACGCTCTGGCAGATGCTCAGGCCCAGACCGTAGCCGGCTCGTTCTTTCTCGCGTGAACGCGCACGATCGGCACGATAGAACCGCTCGAAGATTCGCGGCAACACCTCGCTGTCAATGCCGATCCCGGAGTCCTTGACGATCAACAAGGCCTGCTTCTTGGCCGGATCGACGCGCAGGTGGACCACGACCTCGCCGGGATTGCGGTTGTATTTGATGGCGTTGTCGATCAAGTTGCGAACGACTTGGCGCAGATAGGCTTCATCGCCCGGCACGACGGCGGAGGCCAGCTCGCCCAGAATCAAGCGGACTCCCTTCAGCTCGGCGACCGCCTCGAACATGTCAACTGATTCGCGAACGATCTTGTCCAGGCGCGTGACTTGATCCGTGCCGGCCAGGCGGCCGGCGTCGCCTTCCGCAAGAATCAGCAGGCGATTGACGAGGCCAGCCAGCCGGCCAATCTCCTCCATCACGTCGCTTAGGATCACGGCATATTCTTCGGGGGTGCGGCCGCGGTTCAGACCGACCTCGACCGAGCTGCGTATGGCGGCCAGCGGCGAACGCAATTCGTGGGCGGCGTTGGCAACGAAGTCGCGGTTCTGATTGATGTACGAGGCGAGACGATCGAGCATGCCGTTGATCGTCTGCGAAAGTTGATCGATCTCGTCGCCGGTGCCGCGGATCGGCAGGCGTTCGTTCAGGTTGCTCGGTTGCAGATGCGCGGTCATCGCTATGATCTGCGAGATCGGCCGGGTCGCACGCAAGGCAATGACGTAGCCGCCAAGAGGGGCCGCGAGCATGATAAAAATACTGGCCAGGAATATGTTCCGATTGAGCAGGTCGATGTCTTCTTGCAGAGCGACCTGCAAAAAGCCGCAACGAACATAGTACGCTTCGCCGCTCGGTTTGCGAAGCTTCCTTTCGACAACGCGGTGTTTTTCATCGTTGTAGGGTCCCTTGACGTCGTCGGGGAAGGACGGCGAACCCAGAGCCGGCGGTGCATTGACGCTGGTGAAAATCGGCCGCTTGCTGGAATCGTAGACCTGCAAGAACCAGGCGCGATTTTCGTTGGTGCGAACTTTATCCCTTAAATCGGCCAGCAGCGCCTCGCGGTTCTCCTGGTCGAAACGGACAAACGTGGAGTTCACGTCTTCCAGGCTATCCTTCAAGAATTGATCGTAGCCTTGCCGCAAGGCCTGCTGTTCGACCTCGCGCACCGCGAAATACATGACGAAGACCATGACGCCGACCACCAGCGTGATCCACAAGACCAGGCGGAAGCGCAGCGTCGAAAAGAGTTCTCTAAGTCGATGCACGGAGAGCATAGCCGCGTCCTCGGACCGTGTGAATCAGCGGCTCTTTGGTGCCGCGCTGCAATTTGGTGCGGAGCCGATTGATATGCACTTCGATGACGTTGGTGGTTCCTTCCCAGTCGGATTCCCACAGGCTCTCGCACAGCATCTTGCGGGTGACGACCTGGCCGGCATGGCGCATGAGCATCTCGAGGATGCTGAACTCGGTCGGCGTCAGATTGATGTCGATGCCGCCGCTGGTCACGCGCCGCGTCGGCAGGTCAAGAGCCAGGTCGCCGATGGACAGCGTCGCCGATGGCTTGATCGTCGAACGCCGCGACAAGGCCTCGACGCGGGCGAGCAATTCCGTCATGGCGAACGGCTTGACCAGGTAATCGTCCGCCCCTTTTTTCAAGCCGGTCACGCGGTCATCGATGGAACCGAGCGCCGTCAGGACGAGCACCGGCGTCTTGATGCCGTCCTTGCGGATCTTTTCCAGAATCGACAATCCCGATTCGCCCGGAATCAGCAGGTCGAGGATCATGACGTCGTGCTTCTGCATCCGCGCGGCATCCAGCCCGACCGTGCCGTCTTTGAGCCACTGGCAGTCGTGGCCCGCTTCTTCCAGACCCTTTAGCACGGCCTTGCCGATCACCGGGTCGTCTTCAATGATCAGGATATCCATTACGTGAACCTCTCGATGCCCCAGATGCCGAGAACGCGCGCTCCTTCTTAAATTATCTGAAAGCCGGATCATTCGGAATCGGTCGAAGTGGACAGCTAACAATAATGTAACGCAAGGCGCGGGCAATCGGAAGGGGTTTGCCGCTTGCGGCTTCGCGCTCGCGCGGCGCCACGCGAGCGTGAAGCCGCAAGCGGCGGCTGCTCATTGATGCCACTCGCCCGTGAATGGCACATAGTGCTTCTTGAATTGCCGCTCGAACCACGCCGGCGCCGACGGATAGCCTTCCTGCCCCAGCGCATCGACCGCGACAATCCAGTAGCGACGGGTATCCTTGTTGACGTTCTCATCCAGGTAACGGTTGTCTTTGATCGGCTCCTTTGTCAGACGCGTGACCGGCTGCCCTGCCCCGTTGATGCGCGGCGACTCCATGCGATAGATGCGATAGCCCTTGATGCCGTCCTCGGGGTTCTTCTCCCACTTGAGATGGCACTTCACACCGTCCTCTTTGGAGAAGACCCAGTGCGGCGCCGACGGGATCGTCAGCGCATACGGCCCGGGCCCCGATTCGACGCCAAGCAGATTCACTGCCCGCACCCGATAGGCGTAGACCGCATGGCGGTACGGCTTGCCGCCTTCGTTGAGCTGACTGCCGGCAAAGCGGTGGCGATAGATTTCATCTTTCACTTCGGTCGGCTTCGTCAGGTCGATGCCGGTATCGGTGAAGCCCGGCTTCTTGAGCGGTTCCTTCGTGAGGCGTACAAACTTGCCAATCGATTTGACACCGCCGACGCTCGGTTCATCGAGCGGTGCTGTGTCCTTGCGCAGACGGACGATCTGGTCTTCGCTGAATACCTCGACCGGAGCGCGCTCGACGTGATAGCCGGCGATGTCGATGTCCGAACTGGCGGGCCAAGAGAGCGTCGCCTTCGTCGCAGAGTGTACGGAGACGAACAGGTCTTCGACGATACGCGGCTTCGGATTTTGTTTTTTCAGCGCAGGCACAGGCGTCTTGTTCTTGGGCGCCTCGTACCGGTAGGTCCACATCTGCTGCTCGCGCTCGACGCCGGGAACTTTTTGCGACGGGTTGACGTAATTCTCCATCAAGATCACGTTCTGATCGGCAATGGCGGCCATCAGGCGGCGACGCTGACCGCCGCCGGGCGGCTCGACGTTTGGGTTCATCTTCTTCCATGTGTTTTTGACGTGCTCGTAGACCCACGTTTCGTAGTGCCATTCCTCGATGCCGTCCTTCTGCCCGGCGACACGGATCGAGGCGACGATCACCTTGTTGGCCTCGTCATAAGCGAGCACCGCATCGTTCTTGTCGGTCGGCGGCTGGACGGCGGGCTTGAGGTCGGCCCATTCGTTCTTGGCGAGATCGTAGGTCCAGGTGTGCGGATCGTCGGTGAACTGCGATCCGAACAGGAAGTGCTTCTTGATCGCCTGGTGATAGGCCATGTTGCCGGCGGATCGGCCCTTGGGTTCCATTTTGGGGAACATGCGCGTCCATTCGTTGGTGTAGGGATCGTAGACGATGGTGCCGTCGTTGCCCCCCTCGCCGCCGAAGACGACGGCGACCTGGTGATCGGTGTCCCACGAGGCGCAGCGTAACGGCGCCGGCCGCGGCGTCGGTACGGGACGCATGTCGCGCCAGGTGTTCTTCGCCAGGTCGTAGGTCCACACCGACGAGTTGTTGAGATAGTTCTCGCGGAACCAGTGCCAGCCGTGGCTGCCACTGAAGGCGGGGAAGCGCAGGTAGCGGCCGCCGACGGGATCGAACACGTTCTGGGCGTTGCAGCAAGCGCCGGGCGGCGAGGTGTTCGGCTCCTTGAGCGTCCACTTGGCGCTGACCGGGTCGAAGGTCCACGTCTCGGCATTCTGTTCGCCGCCGCCCCCCTGATTATGGCCGGCCCAGCGAATGATGACCTTGGCTTTCGGGTCATAGGCGAGCGCGCCTTCGTAGCCGAGCATCGGCGAGAGCGGCGCGTCCTTGAGCGGACTGCGCTTGATCCAGGTGTTGGGGAGCTGGTCCGCGAGCGCGACGACCTTGTCCTGGGCATTCGCCGCGCTGCCGAACCACATGCAGATTATTGACAGGATGATCGCGCGTTGCATGACACAACTCCGTGCTTTAACTAACCACACCAACGGAACCTCTCGACGGCGCCCAGTGTACTTCTCGCTCTAACCTATCCGAAAACAGGGCGATTCGTAAGAGGCTTACGCCAAATTGGGCATACGGCGTTGGATTCGTTCCATGCGTTCCACCACACCCCCTCGAAATGGAACGATGGAACCCAATGGAATGCATTGGAACGAAATGGAACGAAAATCCGAGGCCCGATGCTTGGGCAGACAACGCCCGTTTTGCCGGCAAGAGATGTTGGCCGGCATGGCCGATTGTGTGCGGCAACCGACCTTGACGCCCTACATCCATTGCTGGCAGAACTCCCAAAGCTTCGTGCCAGCCTCGACCAGGCCGACTGCCTTGGCCGATGTCTCGACGACCTTGACGAGCTTCTCCCCCGTGGACTTCATCATCCCCCCCTTTCATCCCGATTATCACGGTTCAAGTTTCGGCACTTCCCAAATGCTGATGCTGCCTGGGGCTTTGCTGCTATGACTGCTGCTGCGCGCAATGTAGCGTCCGTCTGGTGAGATGGCGAGAGTCCGTGCGCCCATCTTTTCTTGGGTTCCTGTCAACGTCTTCACTTTCTTTAATTCCGCTACGTTCCAGATATCAAGATGGTGATCTTTTTCCTCTTCACTGGAAACGATCGCAATATGCTTACTGTCGCGGAGAAACACCACATCCGGGCCAAGGGCGGGCCAGATTGCTTTGCCATATGCCGAAGCTACTTTGCCCAATTCCTTGCCTGTGTCCAGATTGAAGAACCGCAGAGTGAGATGTGGCAGGCCATAAACCGCCACAATCTTGTTGTCCGGCGAAATAGTTAATCCGGGATTATCGTTTGGCAATTCGATCCAGTCTTTGTGCGAAATGGTGTGCCGGAGCTTTCCCGTGGCGCCTTCCCAAACCCTGAGCCGTATCTTCGGCGCTTCATTGAAATACTCGGCCGACATAACGAGCGAGCCGTCGGGGGAGAGGACATCGGTTGTGCGTGTTGTTTTCTCGCCTTTGAGCACAGTGCGTTTGCCCGTGGCGAATTCAGTGACGGTTCGTGAATCGGCCTCCATTCCGGTGCCGCGCGTGAGAAAAAACCGGGCGTCCTCGGAGAAGTCGACGAGAATATTGCCGGGCTTGATAACCATATCCTTGACAAGTTGGCCCGAATTGGCATCTACAAAACACAGGGCCGCGTCTTTGCCGATCCGCCTCACCTCAGAGGCACGAAAAACAAGTTGCTTGCCGTCGTAACTGAAACTCAATTTGTCAAACGCTGACATGAGCACGTCATTGATAGTTATTTTTGGCTGTTGCGTTTCAAGATCCCACAGGGTTATCGCTTGTTGCCTCGGGTAATGGAGGACCGCCAGCGTTTTACCGTCAGGATTAAATGCCATCACGCCGGGCGATCTTACCGTGAGGTGGATTTTCTCTTGCGCGACAAGCTGCCGGCCCAACAAGGAGATCGCGAGGCAACATAAAACTGCGGTCCGCCGCAAGGGGAAAAACAACATAGCAACCTCCAAAGGCGCCGAGCAACCGCGTGCGCCAACCGGCCGCTCACGCCGCTCGGCTCGCCGGGGGGATCGTCTGTTGGCTGGATCGTACCCGAACTGCACGCACAGAGCAACAGGCCGCTCGGGATTCCACCATTGCAGTTGCCCCCCTCTCCGTCGGCGCGGTGAGTAAATGGGGCATGGTTCAAAAGCAAAAATGTCGGTGACAATCTACATGGGCAGGTAAGGTCTTCGGTGGGAACAGACCTCACGGCGGCGGCCCCGCGTCGGCCGGCACGCGGACGAATTTCTGCACCCGCTGGCCGCGGAAGTCGCCGCAGTAGAGGTTGCCCAGGGCGTCCGCCGCAATGCCGTGCGCCCAATTCAGTTGTCCCGGCTTGTCGCCGAGCGGCACGGACCAAAGCTGGAGTAGCCGGCCATCGAGGTCGAAACGCATCAGCAATTGATCGTGCGGCGGCGTGGCGAGCGCGGCCTGGTCGGCGCGCCAGCCCGCCGGCGACGACCCGCACACCCACACCTCGCCCTTCGGCGTCAGCCACATCCCCCACGGAACCACCAGGTTCGCCCACTGGGCGACGAACTTCCCGTCGCGGTCGAACACCTGGATGCGGGCATTGTTGCGGTCGGCGACCAGGAGTCGGCCGCGCGCGTCGGCCAGGATGCCGTGGACGAGGCTGAACTGGCCCGGCTTGCTGCCGCGGCTGCCCCACGCTTTGACGAACGTGCCGTCGCCGCGAAAGTGCGCGACGCGCGCGTTGACGTAACCATCGGCGATGAAGACGTTGCCGTCGGGTGTGATGGCCATGTCGGTGGGTTCGTTGAAGTGCGTGGCGTCGTCGCCGGGCTGGCCGGGCGTGCCGATAGTCAGCAGGCGCGTGCCATCGGGACGAAACTTGTGGACGCAATGCCGGCCGCAGTCCGCGACCCAGACATTCCCCTCGTGATCGAGGCGAATCTGGTGGCCCTGCTCCATGTCGCCGTCGCCCCAACCGCGGAGGAATTCGCCCTGGGCGTCGTACTCGCGCACCGGCGGCAGGCCATGGCTGAGGACCCAGACATGTCCGTCGGGCGCCACCGCCACGCCGGTAATGCCGCCGATCGCCACGGCGCCAGTCGCGGCGGGCCAGCCGGACTCGACGCGAAACGTATCGCCGGCGTTGACGTGCGGATACAACTCGGTGGGGCGCGTCAACGGATCGGGCGGCCCAGGCCGGAACACGATGACCGCCAGGATCGCGCAGGCGACGACAAGGAGCATGAGGAGGCGTCGCAACGATCCAGTCGGTTGTGGCACGGAAGCATCTCCTAGGGAAGCAGGTGGCTGCCCAGTGGCCGTCTATCGCTTGGACATACTTGCTATAGTAGTGCCGCCAATGAGGATTTGTTGCGGTCGGCACGGCCCATTTTGATTTGACAGTCGGTTTCATTCTGAGCTATGTTTCCCATAACCACACAGGGAATTCGCCGAAGACGTCCAATTTCCGTCGCCGTGATTCGGACGCTCCGATGGCTTCGCCGGCACGATGGTTCGGAATGAGTTCACGGCGTCCCTCGGAAGGCCGTTCCATGATTGGGCTTGCTTGCTTCGCTTTGTCGCTGGCTCTCCCGACGAACGACCCGTTCGCGAAGTGGGGCGAGGGCGACACACCGGTCCTGGTGGCTGCGTTCGTGAGTGTCGATTGTCCAGTCGCGCAGTTCTACGCCGCACGGTTGAATGAGATTGCCCGCGACTACGAGCCCAAGGGGGTGACCGTGGTCGGGGTGGTTCCCAACCCGAGCGACAGCGCGGAAGCGATTCGAGCCTTCAAACGCCAAGGAAACCTGACGTACTCGGTCATCCACGATGCCGATCAAGCGCTGGCGGAACGGTTCGCCATCACGCGGACGCCGGAAGTGGTCGTGTTGAACCGCGCGCGGACCATCCTTTACCGTGGCCGGGTGGACGATCAATACGTTCCCGGCCTTCGCCGCGCTCAACCGACACGGCACGATTTGCAGTTGGCGTTGGACGAGATTCTCGCCGGGAAGGTTGTGGGCGTGCCCAAGACCGACGCGGCGGGCTGCCCGGTGGAGCGGATCGTGGAGCCGGCGTCAGCGCGTGCGACCTACCACCGGGACGTCGCGCCGATTCTGGATCGCCGTTGCGTTTCGTGTCACCAGCCAGGGGGGATCGGACCATTTTCGCTCCTTACCGCGGCGAACGCAGTGCGCCGGGCACGAGCCATTCGCGAAGCTGTCGCCGAACGCCGCATGCCGCCCTGGTACGCCGATCCAAAATACGGACACTTTGCCAATGATCCGAGCCTGACCGAATCCGAGCGTCAGATCATCGAGGAATGGGCCAAGGCAGGAGCACCGGTCGGCGATCCGCACCACGGCTCGGCGTTAGTCCCCATGAAGTCGGACGGTTGGCGCATCCGTGAGCCGCAAGTCGTCATATCGATCCCGAAGCCGTTTGCCGTGCCGGCGTCGGGCACGGTGGAGTATGAAATAATCGAAGTGGACCCCGGTTTCAGCGAGGATGTCTGGGTTCAGGAAGCCGAGATTCGGCCGAGCAACCGCAAGGTGGTGCATCACGCCACGGTCTTTCTCCGGCCGCCGGGGGTGTCGGGCGGCGGCGTCCAGGGGGAGCTAGGATCAGTCTGCCTGTGCGCCTACGCGATGGGGACGCCGCCGACGGTTTTCCCTGACGGCATGGCGAAGAGAATTCCCGCCGGCTGGCGGATGGTATTCATCATCCACTACGTGGCGACTGGAACCCCGCAGTCGGACCAGACAGCCATCGGTCTGCGCATCGTCGATCGCAAGCAGGTTCGCAAGGAGGTCGCGACGAACCTGTTCCTTGCCGATTCATTCACGATCGCGCCGCACCAGGCGGATTTCGTGATATCGCAAAGCCGGACGTTCGACAAGGACGTGCTGTTGTTGTCCTTGTTCCCGCACATGCATCTGCGCGGCGTGACGTTCAAGTTCGAGGTGGCGTACCCCGACGGACGAACGGAAACCCTGCTGTCGTTGCCGAAGTGGGATATCGAGTGGCAGCACCGATACGTCTTCGCCAAGCCGAAGTTTCTGCCGGCCGGCAGCGTGCTGACCGCGACCGCCCGCTACGACAATTCTGCCGCCAACCCGAATAACCCCGACCCCAACGCGACGGTTAACGTCGGCCCGCAGACGGAAGACGAGATGTTCAACGGCTATTACGACTTTTGCCTAGCGGATCAAGATTTGACCAAAACGACATGGGCGCAACTCCTGGCACATCCCGCAGTCTGGTGGATCGTCCTGGCCGGGTTGAGCGCGTTAATTCTGATGATGAAATTTCGCAACTTTCTCAGCCGGAATTGATTTTCTCAGTCGTTGTCGGGTGATTTTGCATCTTGGCCATGCCTTTCTGCTGCGCAAACGGCTCAAGATTCCCGCCGTTCGAGGTGAGGGGCATCGGCGTTTGGCAGGTTCATGCCTCATCCCATTCGAGCGGGTTCCGGGGACACCCCACGTAAATCTCACGGCTGCACATCCAGCTTTACCTCAGCGACGAGCGGGTCGCCGTTGCGCAGCAACGTCGCCCGGACGATGATCGGCATGTTGAATGGCCCCGCCAGTTTGTCGGCGCAGGTCACGACGAGATCGCCGCGGTCGGCCTTGGCGGTGATCGTCGACTTCGCCGCCGTCAGGCCTTGCAGGTGTGCCGGGACGATCAACGTCAACTCGACTGGCCCGTCGACTCCCTGGCCGCGTTTGATGCGCACCGGCACGCCGAACGATTTGCCCGGCGCCACCGTGAAGGAAGTGCGGTCGGCCTCGAGCGCAAGCATGCCGGGGCCGACGACGGCGACGAGTTGTTCATTCTGATTCACCGAACTGAAACTGACGCGATGCTCCGAGCCGTCCGGTTCCTTCAACACGCCGACGCCCATGACGCAGACGCGGCAAGTGCGGCCCGTCTCCATCCACGGCGGCAGGTATGCGGAGTAGGTGAATTCCGATACGCCGGCGGGAACTGTGATCGTCGGCGCCTCGACGCCCTGGAGATGGCGAGCTTGCCGATCCGCGAGGCTGATCGCGATCGGGCCGGCGTAGCCGTTGCGTTCGATCTTGTAGATGCGTTTGTGCATGGCGCCACGGGCGGCAAAGCCCATGTCGTAGACGCCTTTGATGACGAACGGCGTCGGCAGCGACACCGACAGCAGCACGCTTGTCTGTTCCGGCATGCCGCGGCCGACTTGCAGGCGAGCTATTCGCGACACGTCTTTTACTTTGCCGACGATCGTCAAGCGCGACACGTCGATCTTGGCTTGCTCATCGGCTTTGAAAGTCAACTCGACCGACGCTTGATTGGCGGCAACGACGTTCGGCGACACCGACACGTTGGCCGGCAAGCCTGTCACGTCAAGGGCGATGGGGTCCTTGAGGCCGCCGAGGCGCTCGACGTTCAGCTTCAGCTTGGCGGTTCCCTTGCGTGGCAAGGCAACCGCATCGCCTGAGGACGGCTGACGCGGGTCCGCGGCGAGGGTGAGGCGGAAATCGGCGGCTGGCGGCGGCGCGATGCGCAAGCGATAGGCCAACTCCGGGCCGCCACGCGAACCGAAGCGATCCTGAATGCGCACACGATAGTCGCCGTCGGCGGGGACGGTGAAGCGCAACACCGGGTCGGCGGGGTTCGCTTCCGCTTTCAGCAGGATCTTGCCCGCGCCGTCGCAAATGGTAACGACGCCGTCGAGCTTCGAGCCGAGCCTGGCGGCCCGCATCTCGAAATCCCACGAATCGCCCTTCTTGCCTTGCCATTTCCAGTCGTCGATCCGGCCAGGCTTGTCGATGCGGCCGTTCAGGACGGCTGGTAGGTTGATTGCCTTATCGAGATCCTTCGCTGCGAGGAATTCCGGATAGTCGTCGGTGTCGAGCAAGATAGTGTTGGTCTGTTTGCCGTGTACGGCGAACGAGATCGGGTGATCGGTCGCGGCATCCTTCGGGATGGCCACATTCCTCTTCGCCGGCAGGTCCTGGCCAGCGACCTCGACGTCAAAGGCACTGCCACGGCGGCCGCCCAAGGGATAGACGCGTTCGACGTGCGGCTGGTCGGTCAACGTCAAGCGATAGACGTACGCCTGGCCGCCGGAGGCCTGCGAATCCTGGATGCGCACTTCGTAGTCGCCGTCCGCCGGGGCGGTGAACGTGAGCACCGGATCGCCGCCGGCGGGAGCGTCGGCTTCGGCGAGGCGTCGGCCCTGCGCGTCGCGCACCTCGAGTCGCGCGTCAAGCGGTGAGCCGAGCCGGGCTGCGTTGACCTCGCAACGGATCGATTGCCCCTTGCGGGCGCTAAACGAATAGATGTCGATGTCCTCACGCGGAAAGATTCGGCCATTGATCGTCACCGGCAGCTTGACCGGCACCGGCATCGGCTCGCCGTCGATCTCGTCCTCGACGACCTCCGGCAGATCGCCCACGATGAACTTTAGCGATGGCGTCGCCCCTTGCGACGTCCACAGCCGCCAGTAGCGGATGCCGAGCAGGGCGTCCGCGGCGACGGCGATCGTGCCGGTCATGTCCTTGGGGTAATCCTCCTGGCGTTGCGAATCGGGCAGCGGCAGGATCGGCCCCTCAAACCAGGTCGTCTTCGTGCTGGTGAGATGCGTTGGCGCAGTGACGCCGGGGCCGAGCATCTCGAAGCCGCACTTCTGATAGAGGAACAGGCCGCCGACGCGCACATTCACTTTCGTGCCGCGCTGAGCGCCGGCCGGGAAGATGTACGATGCCGTCGGCGGATTGGCGGTGGACACGGCGGGGAGGAGCAACACGAGCAAAAGGGAATGGCGGCGCATGAATAATCTCGTAGCGATGCGGAGCGGCGTCAAGTTGGCGGCAGGACTTCGGAGACGGTTCGCAGGCAGTGCTATCTTACTCGGAATCCAGAGGAATCGCGAGAGAAATCGGGCCGGTTGCGTGGTCATGCGCCTTCCCGCAGCAGCCAGGCGAGCGCCTCGGCTTCACTCGTGAAGACGTCGCCTATCAAGCCGCGGTTGCGCGCGACGGTGAGGCCGAACTTCTTCGGGTCGATCAGTTCAGTTCGGGCGATCATGGCAACCTTGACTGCTCCTTGTGCGGCGCGGGCAAACTGGCCACCCAGCATGAAGCGCTCCAGCGTGTTAGGCGGCTCGAAGCCGGTGAGGCCAAGCGTATCGACCAGAAGACGGGTGATCTTCTGTTCGCGCGCATAAGTAATCGCGAGGCTCACCAGACTGATGCCTTGTTGCAGGGACACCTGTCCCACCGGGCGATAGCAAGCGTAACCGTCGGCCAGCGTGAAATATTGGGGAGTGTCCATGAGATCGCCTCGCATTCGGGGGGTGAATGCATGGTAACGCACGGCGCGGCTGGATCAAGAGAATATCATTCGATCTTTCGTAAGTTGCATCGCGATGGCGGACCGCCTAGAATTACGACATCGATTGCCCTCATTATTTTACGGCGAAATTCAAATCGGTCCTACAAACCGCCGCCGCAACACGATCCCTTGGCCGCAGCTTGCTTCGCCGCCGGCGGCACATCGTTCGCCGGGTTCTCCGTGAAGAAGCCGTTCGGCTTCAGCATGAAGCCGATGTACGCGGTCGGCATGACGGGGTAGTCCTCCGGCCGCGGAAGATGCGTATGGCCGAAGGTGTACCAGAGGACGACGTCCGTGGCGGCGATCTTGCGGTCGGCTTCAGTCCACTTGATTAAGCCGTCGCCCGGCTGGCTCTGGTTCGGGTAGTTGCCGCCGGCGTGGCGTTCTTCTTCCTGGTATGGCGTCACCCAGACGTGATGGTTGACGAAGCCAGCGCGCTTGCGCCACCAGGCATTCTTCGACGCGAACGGGAAGCAGTTGTCGCCCGGAAAGAACTTGTAGCCGACCGATTCGCCGACCGCGTTCTTTACGGCCGGGTTGACGATCTTCCAGGTGCGCGCCGTCTCGAGATTGAGCGACGCCCGCGCTTGCTTCTCGCATTCCAGCAACTTCGCCTTGGCGGTGAAGGCGTTCTCGAACGGATTGTTTGGGCCCAGTTCGTCGGGGACCACATCGATCTGGTAGACGGAATTGGCCATACCGTCGAGATCGACGTCGAGCCGCATGTTGAAGAAGTGTTGGTGGTTCGGCGCGTAAAGCTGCGGCGCAATCATGGTGCCGTAAGGGGACTTCTCGTCAGGCTTGAGGGCGCCGAGCGAGAGGATGCCGGTGAGCTTGATCTCGAACTGAATGTTGCCGTCTTGATAGAGATACCAGAAGAAGCCGTACTCGTAATTCTCGACGGTGGCGATCGACGAGATGACGAGGCGGCGCGAACGGCGGACTTCCGGTTTGTCGGGCAGTCGGCGGTCGGTGTGCTTCCACAGGATGCCGAAGTCCTCCTCGTGCATGCAGACGGCATTCTTGATCGTCAACGGCTCACCGCGGCTCGTACATAGATGGCCGTCGAAATACTTGATGAGGCCCAGGCAATCGCAGCCCAACTCCAGACTGTTGGCGCAATAGCCGAGGCCGTACTCGCCGGCGTCGAAGGCGTTCTTGCGTGCCTGCTGCGGGGCTGGATCGCCGTAAGGGACGACCATCTCGGAGAGCGAGCCGCGATAAAGGATGGAGCGTTTTTTGCCGTTGTCCTGGTAGCAAAGGTGGTTGAGCACCAAGCCCTCGCGGGCGTTGAAGCCGACGACGAAGCTCCATTTCTGCCAGCAGACGACGTTGCCCTCGACCTCGAAGCTCGGGCCGGTGGGCTGTGCGATTTCGAGCGGCTTGATGTCGCCGCGCGTCTTGGTGACGCGGTCGGCGGCGTAGTTGCCCTGTTGCGGCGGTAGGGGCCAATGGCCGTATTCCTCGACGCGGATCACCTTCATCTGGTTGAGATCGACGACGGGGCGCAGTCCTTCGATCGGCTTGGCGTAGCCGTTGTCGGTCGGGTCCATGCGCAGGAAGCACAAGGGGCGAGCGAGGCGGCGCGTGCGGTCTTCCTCGGTGCCGTAGTTGCCGGCGCTCCAGATATCGACCATAACGAGCTTGGTATCTTCGATGCCGTATTGCTTCTTGAGGGCCGCCTTGAAATCGGGGCTGGCGAGCACGGCTTGCTCGCATTCGACCTGCTCATCGGCAGTCATGGTCGGCTGCACGCCGGGGATGTGCTTGTGCAAGAGCAGCTTGCGCTCGGTGAGCGAGACGGCCGTCTCGTAGCAAGAGTTGGTGCCGTTGTCGAACAGCACGGCGAAGGCTTCACGGCGGATCGGTTGTTGGCCGGTGAAGGCGTGCACGAAATTCTTGTCTGGCTCCTTCAGGCTCACGGACACGAATCGCGGGGTCGGCGTCACCTTGCCGGCATCCCTGAGGAGTGTGACGGCGAGCTGGACTTCCTGGGCGGTCAACGGCTCGAGCGGGTGTTTGAGGGTCGTCATCATGTTCGCACCACGGAATAGAGGAATGAGATTTTGCTCTTAATGTAAGCGAGAAGTGCATTAACGCAAGGGAGTTTTTCGACAAGGAGCGAATGAGCGGAAATGAAAAATCCGCCGGCTCGTGATTGGCGCCGGCGGTTATCGCAAATCGATCGTCGGACGATTGCAGTACCGACGCAGCCATCGAGGCAGGTTGGAAGTGCCTGCTAACCGACATCGGTGATGTTGCCGTCGTCATCAATCTGGAACTTCCAGTCCCAGCCCGGCAAGCGGTCGTTAATCGCCTTCAAGATGGCCTTGATCAGTTCGAGGTTGTCATCTGGATCCATGATCTTGAGGGAATACTCCTTGCCGTCGCTCCCCTGGACATTGGTCAACTGAAAAGCAAAGGCCGTGGGGCTGTTGCCCAGTGCCACTTCATATCCTTGGCAGGTGAGAACCTTTCCCTTTTTCTTCGCCATGACTGCCTCCTTAGTTACTGATCGCTGCGCAGGTTCGGTTAAGTTTTTCGGAGCTTCAATCCCGCCTGCGCGAAGAAGGATTGAACCAAATGAGGCCGTTGTCGCAGTCGGTGCAGGGCAAGATGAAACTTC
>JACXTT010007870.1_pt1 | contig 14927 bp, 10 predicted proteins | sample 9270951 | NCBI WGS metagenome assembly JACXTT01 (sample SAMN15532306, study PRJNA645909) | rock metagenome | isolation source: weathered quartz diorite | place: Puerto Rico | collected 2017-06-21
GCACCGATATCCCGCTCGCCGCGGCGAAGGCGCAGCTGCAGAAGCTCGGTGCGGTCCTCATCGGTCAGACGCCGGAGATCGCCCCGGCCGACAAGCGGCTCTACGCGCTGCGCGACGTGACGGGGACGGTGGCCGCGATTCCCCTCATCGCCGCGTCGATCATGTCGAAGAAGCTCGCCGAAGGACTCACGGGCCTCGTGCTCGACGTGAAGCACGGCAGCGGGGCCTTCCTGCCGCAGACGGAACGGGCCCTCGAGCTGGCACAGACCATGATCGCCCTCGGCGAAGACCGTGGCTGCCCGACGGCCGCGCTGCTGACGGCGATGGACCGGCCGCTGGGTCGCGCGTGCGGCAACGCCCTCGAAACCGAAGAGGCGATTCTGGCGTTGCGCGGCGAGGGCCCCGAAGACCTGATGGAGGTCACCTACGCGCTAGGCGTCGAGATGCTCGTGATGGCGAAGGTCGAGCCGACGGCGGCCAAGGCGCGGCAGCGGCTCGAGAACGCGCTGTCGTCCGGACTCGCCGCCGAAAAGTTCGAGCAGATCATCGAAGCGCAGGGCGGCAATCCGAAGGTGGTCGAGGACCCGTCGGTGATGCCGCAAGCGCAGGCGGTCGAGGTCTTCGCGGCGCGCGGCACCGGGGTCGTCACCGCGGTCGAGCCGCGCACCATCGGCCGGGCGATCGTCGCGATGGGCGGCGGCCGCACCCGGGTCGAAGATGCGGTCGAGCCGAGCGTCGGATTCGTGATCACGGTGAAGCCGGGCGACAAGGTGCTCGCCGGAGAGCCAATCGCGTCGGTATTCGCGCGCGACGCCGCCGGCATCCAGACCGGCTTCGAGGCGCTGGAGCGCGCGATCACCGTCGGGGAGAAGCTCGCCGAGCGGCCGTTGCCGCTGATTTCCCATCGTGTCACGAAGCAGGGCGTCGAATCGCTCGCGGCCCCTGAGCGGGCGCGGCCCGCCCCGACCACCGGTCGCAAGAGGTGATGGCGCCCACGTTTCCGCGCGTGTCCGCTCCAGTGTAGCTTGCGGGGCCCATGACACCCCCCCAGAGCAAGATTCCCTACCTTCCCGACCGTATTACCGGGCTGGCCGATCTCGCGCACAACCTGTCGTGGAGCTGGAGCCACGAAGCGCGCGCGCTGTTCCAGGCGATCGATCAGCCGCTGTGGCATCTCACCCGGCACAACCCGATCGAGCTGCTGCGGCGCGTGGATCCGGCGCGTCTCGCGCAGTGCGCCGAGGATGCGGAGTTCCTGCGCCACTTCGACGAGGTCATGCAGCGAGTGGAGCGGGAGAAGTCGCCCGACGGCACCTGGTTCATGCCGCACTACGGCGCGCAGGAGGAATCCCGGGTCGCGTACTTCCGCCCTTAATTCGGGTTTCACAATTCGGTGCCGATCTACTCGGGCGGACTGGGCGTGCTCGCGGGGGACCACTGCAAGACGGCCTCCGACCTCGGCATTCCGCTGATCGGCCTCGGCCTGCTCTACACGCGCGGGTACTTCGACCAGCGGTTGCGGCTCGACGGCTGGCAGGGCGACGTCGATGAGCGGTTCGACGTCACGCTCACGCCGCTGGATCGCGTGCTTACGCCCACGGGCGAGGCGAGTCTGACGACGATCCAGGCGCAGGGCCGGACGGTGTCGATCGGGGCGTGGCGCATGATGGTTGGCCGGGTCCCGATTTTCCTGCTCGACACCGATTTGCCGCAGAACGATCCCGCCGACCGCGAGCTGTCGCAGCGGCTGTACGGCGGCTCGGGCGAGCTACGGCTGCGCCAGGAGTGGGTGCTGGGAACGGGCGGCGTGCGCGTGCTGCGCGCGCTCGGGCTCACGCCCGCAGTCTGGCACGCCAATGAAGGCCACGCCGCCTTCATGCTGCTGGAGCGGCTGCGTGAGCTGACCGCGTCGGGGGTCGCCTACGACGACGCGGTGCGCCGCGTCCGCGCCAGCAGCGTGTTCACGACACACACTCCCGTTCCCGCCGGCCACGACGCCTTCACCATCGAGCAAGTGGAGCGCTGCTGCGGTCCGATCTGGGAAGAGATGAAGGTGTCGCGCGAAACAGTGCTGGGATTGGGACACTCCGCCACCCACGATCACGGCCAGTTCCATATGCCGGTGCTGGCGATCCGGCTCTCAGGGCACGTCAACGCCGTCTCGCGCGCCCACGGCGACGTGTCGCGGCGGATGTGGGCCGACCTTTGGCCGGCCCGCGATCCCTCCAAGGTCCCGATCGGCCACGTCACGAACGGGGTGCACATCGACACCTGGATGTCGCACCAGCTCTGGGCGCTGCTCGGCCGGTCGCTCGGCGCCGACTGGGGGCTGCACCTCGACGATCCCGGGTTCTGGCAGCGGCTGCTGACGATCGACGATGCGGCGCTGTGGAACACCCATGTCAATCTGAAGATCGTGCTGCTCCGCTCCATCCGGGAAATGGCCCGGCGCCGCTGGGTGGAGGAATGGAAGACCGAATCTCAACATCTGGTCGGCGCCGGGACCCTGCTCGACGAGCGGGCGCTCACGATCGGTTTCGCCCGCCGCTTCGCCACCTACAAACGCGCCAATCTCATCTTCACCGACGTCGAGCGACTGCGCCGCCTGCTCATCAACCCGTGGCGCCCGGTGCAGATCGTTTTTGCGGGAAAGGCGCACCCGGCCGATGAGCCCGGCAAACAGGTATTGCAGAAGGTGTACGAGTTCACGCGCGATCCGCGCTTCGAGGGCCGGGTGGCCTTCGTCGAAGACTACGAGATGCACCTCGCGCACCGACTGGTGCAGGGCGTCGACCTGTGGCTCAATCTCCCCCGGGTGCCCCTCGAAGCCTCGGGGACGAGCGGCATGAAGGCCGCGCTGAACGGGGTGCCGCAGCTCAGCACCCTCGACGGCTGGTGGCACGAGGGCTACGAAGGGAAGAACGGCTGGGCGATCCCCCCGGCGCCGGAGGGGGGGGAGGGCGACACGGTCGACGCCGGACACCTCTACCAGCTCCTGGAAGAGCAGGTGGTGCCGCTGTTCTACACGCGGGATGAGCGGGGCGTCCCTGTGGGGTGGGTCGAGAAGATGAAGCATGCCATGCGGGTGACGGGCGAGCGGTTCACGGCCCAGCGGATGGTGCAGCAATACACGACGCAGTATTACGTTCCAGCAATGCGGGGGGAGGACATCAAGGACGATCCGCCGACGGCGTGACGACGGGGCGTCGTGGAGACAGGGTGATGGGAGTCGATGACAAGGTGACGAAACCACGGCGCGGGTCCCCGCGCGGAAGGCACACCGCGACCTATCGCCGGTCCAGACCGGCCGCTTCAGGGTCCCGCGTCGGGGTGGTGCATTTCACCGCAGAGTGCTGGCCCTACGCCCGCACCGGCGGTCTCGGCGAAGCGGTCAGCGGTCTCGCCGCCGCGCAGGCCAAGAGCGGCGCCGCCGTCGTCATCGTGATGCCGCTGTACCGGCTCGTTCGCGAACACGGCCAGGCGCTGGAGCGCGTCGGCCATCAGTTTCCCGTTTCCATCGGCTCGCGCACCGAGTTCGCGCATGTCTACCGGCTCGCCGAGCCGGCCCCCGGGCCAGCGGTCTACTTCATCGAGCATCCCGACTTCTTCGATCGCAGCGGGATCTACGGCGACGAGTCCGGTGATTACGGCGATAACGCCGTGCGCTTCGCGTTCTTCTGTAAAGCCGCGCTCACCGCGCTCCCGACCATCGCCCCCGCCGCCGAGGTGCTGCACGCCCACGACTGGCACACCGCGTTGGCGGCCGTATACCTGAGAACAGGCTTCAGCGATGAGCCGTACTATCGCCGCTTGGCGACGATGCTGTCGGTGCACAATGCGGGGTTTCAGGGCCACTATGCGCCCCCGGCGATGCAGCTGCTGGGCCTCGCCCCCGAGCTGTATCACTGGCAGGCGTTTGAGTGGTACGACCAGGTGAACGTCTTGAAAGGCGGCATCGCCTTTTCCGATATGGTCGTCACCGTCAGTCCGACGCACGCCCGCGAGTTGTGCACGCCGCAAGGCGGATTCGGGCTGCACGATACGTTCACGGCGTTGGGGGACCGGCTCGTCGGCATCCTGAACGGAATCGATCTCGAGGTGTGGGATCCTGCGACCGATCCGCACCTCACGGCTCATTACGACGCTGCCGCGCTCGAGGGGAAGCGAAACAACAAGGCCGCGCTGCAACAGGCGTATGATCTGGCCGTCGAGCCGGACACCCCGCTCTTCGGCATGAGCGCGCGGCTGGTGCAGCAGAAAGGGCTCGATCTCGTCCTGCGCGCCACGTCGCTCTCTGCGGTCGACGCCCAGTTCGTCTTCCTCGGCTCGGGCGAGCATCGCTATCACGAGGCGTTGCGGGAGGTCGCCGCGGCGTACCCCGATCGCGTGGTGGCCGAGTTCGCATTCACCGACCGCCTCGAGCATCGCCTGCTCGCCGGTGCCGACGTGCTGCTGATGCCCTCGCTGTACGAGCCCTGTGGCCTCACGCAGATGCGCGCGCAGCACTACGGCGCGATCCCCATCGTGCGTGCCGTGGGCGGTCTGCGCGACAGCGTGGTGGACGGGGAAGCCGGGTTCCTGTTCGACGAGTATTCACCGGCCGCACTCGATGCCGTGATCCAGCGCGTGCTGGACGCCTATGCCGATCGCCGTCGTTGGCGGACGCTCGTGCGGCGGGCGATGACACGGCGTTTTGGATGGGACGATTCCACAGCGCAGTACGCCACCGTGTACCAGCGCGCCATCACGGCGCGCGCCGCCGCCTGAAGGTGCCGATGGAATTCGTGTTCGCGCTGCATAGCCATTTACCCTACGTGCTCAACCACGGCCGCTGGCCGCACGGCAGCGACTGGCTGTGCGAAGCGGCCATCGACACCTACCTGCCTCTGCTCGAGCAGTTGCGCGCTCTCGATGCGGAAGGGACGCCCGCGCCAGTGACGATCGGCGTGACGCCGATCCTCGCCAACCAGTTGGCGAGTCCGGTGTTCGGCCGTGAGCTGGAGGCGTTTTTCGACCAGCGGCTCAAGGCCTGCGCCGAGGCGCCGCCTGCCATGTCGACCACTGGTGACTCGGCGCTGATCCCGCTGGTGGAATACTGGCGCCGGCACCTCGAGCGGCTGCGGGATCTGTTTCACTCGACCGGCGGGGATCTGCTGTCGGCGTTGCGCGCGTTTCAGGAGCGTGGCCGGCTCGAGATCATCGGCTCGGCGGCGACGCACGGCTATCTGCCGCTGTTACGCCGCGACGAGAGCATCCGCCTGCAGCTCGGCGTCGGCCAGCGGGAGCACCGCCGCCTGTTCGGCGTGCGGCCGACGGGGTGCTGGCTCCCCGAGTGCGCCTATCGCCCGAAGCTGGGAAAGCGTCCGGGAATCGAAGAGCACCTGATCGAAGCCGGCTTCCGCTACTTCTTCACCGACTCTCACCAGGCGCGCGCCGGTCAGGCGCTGGGGACGTATGGCGAAGTGCCGCTCGGCGCCGAGCGCTTCGATGCCGAGCGTCACGGCGACGCCGTGGTACCTCCCGTCGCCGCGATTCGCTCTCCATACCTGGCCTACCGCGTCTCGCGGGCAAAGCCCGGCGTCGCGGCACTGGTGCGCGATCCGCGCTCGTCGCTGCAGGTGTGGAGCCGGCAACAGGGATATCCCGGCGACGAGTGGTATCTCGAGTTCCATAAGATTCGCTGGCCCGGCGGGTTGAAGCTGTGGCGTGTCACCGGGGGCGGGGTCGACCTCGGCGACAAGCGGCCCTACGAGCCGGAGCGCGCGCGCCAGCGGGCCGGGGACCACGCGCGTCACTTCACCGATTTGCTCGTGTCGATCGGCGAGTCGAAGGCCGAGCTCGTCGTGGCGCCGTTCGATACCGAGCTGTTCGGCCACTGGTGGTACGAAGGGGTGGACTTTCTCGCCGCGGTCTATCGCGAGCTGCGGCACCGCCCGACGGTCCGTCCCGTCACGGGCGGGCAACACCTCGCGGCGCATCCCCCGAAGACGGGGCTGCGGCTCGCCGAAGGATCGTGGGGTGTCAACGGCGACCACAGCATGTGGATGAACGACCAGACACGCTGGACGTGGGACCGGCTGGGGCCGCTGGAAGACGCCTTCTGGGACACGGTGCCGGCGGCACTCGCCAATCCTGGCGCGCTCCCGATCGTGGCGCAGGCGGCGCGCGAGCTGCTGCTCGCCCAGGCCTCGGACTGGCAGTTCATCATCTCCACCGGCGCCGTCGCCGACTACGCCGAGCGCCGCTTCGTGGGGCACTGCGAAGACACACGCCGGCTCCTCGACGGACTGCGCACCGGCGCGCTCGAAGGGGCTGCCCGGCTCGCCGACGAGCTATGGCAGCGCGACACCGTCTTCCCGGACGTCCTGGACGCGGTGTCGGCTGCGATCGCCGCTCCCGCTTCCGCTATCGGGTGACGCGACCGCCTGAGCATTCCGTGGTGGTGCACGCGCATTTCTACCAGCCGCCGCGTGAAGATCCCTGGCTGGAAGAAGTGGAGCGAGAGCACTCCGCGGCGCCGTTTCACGACTGGAACGAGCGCATCGACAAAGAGTGCTACCGGACGGTGATCGCCGCGCGGCGCCACGCCGCCGATGGGCGCATCGCCGCCATCGTCAACACTCTGGAATCGATCAGCTTCGACGTCGGCCCGACGTTGCTCGAATGGCTGGAGCGCCACGCCCCGCGCTCGTACGAAGGGATGGTGCGCGCCGACCGACTCAGCGTGAAGCGTCTCGGCCACGGCAACGCCCTCGCGATGCCGTACCACCACCTCATCCTCCCGCTCGCCACTCGGCGCGACAAGATGACCGAAGTGCGCTGGGGCATCGCCGATTTCCGGCGCCGCTTCGGGCGCTCCCCCGAAGGGATGTGGCTTCCGGAAGCTGCGGTCGACGTAGAGACGCTCGACGTGCTGGCGGAAGCGGGGATCCGCTTCACGGTGCTCGCGCCCCATCAGGTCGAGGGAGCATCAGCCGACGGCCTCCCGGGACGGTATCCGACGAGCGGCGGCCGGCACATCGCACTCTTCACCTACGACGGCCCCATTTCCAACGGCGTCGCCTTCGGGGGGCTGCTGCACGACGCGCGCGCCTGGGCCGACCGCATGGTGGCGCCGGGTGCGAGTGGCGCGCGGCGGGCACTCGTGGCTGTTGCGACCGACGGCGAGACGTACGGTCACCATCACAAGTTCGGCGAAGTGGCGCTCGCCTGGATGCTCGACGCCTTGCAGCATCGGTCCGGCGTGCGGGTCGAGAACTTCGGCGCCGTCCTGGCCCGGCACGAGCCGCGCCACGCGGTGCGGCTCGTGGCGCCGACGTCCTGGAGCTGCGCGCACGGCGTGGAGCGGTGGCGGTCGGATTGCGCCTGCCGCCTGGCGCCCGATCCCGCCGGCCGTCCAATGCATTGGCGAGCTGCGCTTCGCCAGGCGCTCGACTGGCTCGCGGACGAGCTGCATGGACTGTACGAACGGGAAGGGGCGCCGCTGCTGGGCGATCCATGGGCGGCGCGGGACGCTTACGTCCCGGACGATGCGCCCGAGCGCTCGCGCGTCCCGGCAGGGGCGAGTGTCCGGGCGCGCGAGCTGCTCGAGCTCGAGTGGCACGCCCTCAGCATGTTCACCTCGTGCGGGTGGTTTTTCGACGACATCTCGGGGATCGAAGCGCTGCAGGTGCTGCGCTATGCGGCTCGGGCCATCGCGTTGGCCGGGTCCGATGCGGCGCGACTCGAGGCTGGACTGCTCGAGCGTCTCGCGCCCGCCGTGAGCGGCGCCACCGGCGCACCCACGGGGAGGGATCTGTACATCGCGCAGGTGCGGCCCCGGTTTCCAGTGGCGGTGCGTGTCGGGGCGGGGGCCGTCGCGGTCGCTCGGCTTGCTCCCCAAGCCGACGGCGAAAGTGGTGCGGCCTACGAGGCGGGCAGTGGGGAGCAGGGGACGCGCACGCGCGTGACCGTGCGAAACCGCCGTACCGGGCGGGAGGAGACGGTGCTGCTCGGCTGGGTAGAACCAGACCGTCGCCTGGCCGCTGGCCCGCGATTCACGGTCGAAGAGGACGGCAACGCCCCGCTGGCGCTCGAGCTGGGGGACCTGCCCGAGCGCTATCGGATCCCTGTTGCCGCCGCCTTGCGTGCCGAAGTGATTGCTCGGACCCTGACCGCGGACGAGCGCAGTCGACTGGGGTCGGGAACTGCGGCGCTCGCGGGCCTGCTCACCGATGGCCTGCTGCGGGCGGTTGCGGCACTCGCATCCCTCCCGGCCGAAGGGGCCCTGGCCCACGTGCTTGATTTGGTGGACGCTCTGGAGCTGACGGCGGGGCACATCCCTTTCGACGTGCAAACGGAGTTCGCCCGGGTACGGGATGCTCTCACGCCGGAACAGGCTGAGGTACTGGAGCCGTTGGCGCACCGACTCGGGTTTTCAGAAGGCCCGCAATGAGTGACAGTTAGACAACATTTTGACGACATCAACCTGCCAGTTGTGCCGACGCTCTCTTGTTGCATTGTTCGTATCACATCGGCGTTCTGCTAGAATCGGCAAAACCACAAATACGCATAACACGCCGTGTCCGCCATACCTGGCCATTTTGTGCTCCAGGACACCAGGTATAGCGTAAGTCATTGTAACAAAATGTTTTACATCATCTCATCGATGGATTCTTGTAGTCATTTTCTGACTAGCTGTACGCGAAACCCTACGTTGGGGCATGTGCCTTGCCCGGGGTGCAGGCCTGCCCGGGCTCCGCCCGGTCTTGTTCGCAGGATGCGATCCATTCAACGGGGGGAGTACAGTGAAGCGTCTGATCCAGTCTTTGGTTGCGATTGCGCTCGTGGTCGGCCTGACGAGCAGCGCCGCGGCCCAGTCCAACAGCGGGAGCATCACCGCGACCGCGCAGGTGCAGCAGCCGATCAACGTCAACGGTGCCGTGAATCTGTCCTTCGGCAACGTGTTCCCGGGTGTCAACAAAGCGGTCCTGTTGACCGACGCCGGCGCCGGCCGCTTCGACGTGACCGGTCAGGCCAGCACGCCGGTGAACCTCGCGTTCACCGCGCTGCCGACCAACCTCGCCACCGGCGGTAACAACCTGCCGGTGTCGTTCAGCTCGGGCTACAATACGTCCAACTCGGCCGCGGGTGCGACGTCGTTCGCTCCGGGGAGCGGGGCGTCGACGAGCCTGTCGGGCACTGGCGCCTTGTTCGTGTTCCTCGGTGGCACCGTGACGCCGGCCGTCAACCAGGCGGCGGGGACCTACACGGGCACCGTGACGCTGCAAGTCACCTACTAAGCCGATTCGCGCGCCCCCTTGCATGTGGAGACGCGCGGGCCGTTCGCCGGCAGAGGTCCCAACAGGCCTCTGTCGGCGTCTCGTTCTCTGTCTTACGGGGCTGATGCTCTGGGCGCTGCCAGGCGAGGCGCAACGGCCACTCACCGTCTCGGGGACGCGATCGCTCACGTTCGGGTCGCTCCTGGCCGGTGTGAACAAGTCGGTGGTGCGGACCAACGTCGTCAACAGCGGTCAGTTCGATATCAGCGGCCCGAAGAACGTTTCGGTGCTCCTCACCTTCACGCTTCCAGCCATGATGACTGGGCCAGCAGGGGCGTCATTGCCCCTCAGCTTCGGCTCGAACGACGGGGGATGGTCGCCTCCTCAGCAGATCGGGACGCAGACCGGTTTCGACCCTCGAGTGCCGTACACGGCGCCTCTGGATCAGAACGGGAAGGTCTCGGTGTTCCTCGGCGGCACCGCGAAGCCCACGGCGAACCAGAAGGCCGGCAGCTACACGGGCACGATCACGCTCACCGTCGTGGTGCTGCCGTGAGGCGGGCGCTCGGGCTCGTTACCGCGGCGCTCGTCAGCGCCGCCGGTCTCGCGGGGCAAGGGGTGATGATCGCGCCACACGCTGTGTTCATTGCGCGCGGCGCGCGCAGTGGGTCCGTCACCCTGATGAACCCGGATACGGCGCCGGTCGAAGTTTCGGTCGACGTGTTTTACGGGTACACAGCCACCGACTCGACAGGCCAGCTGACGCTGCGCACCGTCGAGCACCCCGATCCGTCGCAACCCTCGGCAGCGGGATGGCTGCAGGCCTTTCCGCGCCGCCTGACGATCGCGCCGCGCGAGCAGCAGGTCGTAAGACTCCTCGCGACCCCGCCGGCGGGGCTGCCGGACGGAGAGTACTGGGCCCGTCTCGCCGTCACCGCCAAAGCCGGGCAGCTCCCCGTCGGCGGCGTTACCGATACCGCCAAGGTGAAAGTCGGGCTCACGCTGCAGGTGCGGACCGTCATCGGGGTGCATTACCGGGCGGGCCTCGTGCGCACCGGCCTGTCGCTCAGCGGATTGCGGGCGGTGCGGCAGGGCGATTCAGTGGTGGTCCACGCGCGGCTCGAGCGTCAGGGGAATGCCGCCTATCTCGGCACGGTGCACGGCACGGTGGTCGGGCCGAGTGGCCAATCGATCGGCGAGATCCACGTTCCGGTGACGGTGTTTTTCGCGAACGAGCCGCGCTGGGCGGTGGCGATCGGGAGCGTCCCGCCGGGGCGATACCTGCTGCGCGTCGAGGTCACCACCGATCGCGATGACCTCTCCCAGGACGTCATGCTGCCGTTCCCCGTCGTACGCGACTCCGTCGCGGTCACCGCGCCATGAAGCGCCGGTTGACGGGGCTCGTTCTTCTCCTAACGGCTCAGGCCCTCGCCGCTCAAGGCGCGCCGCGCGCGCTGCCCGATACGGAACGGTCGTTCGCCGCCGAAGATCCGGACTCGAGTGTGACGCCGGTGCTGATGGAGCTGCGGATCGGCGAGCTCGCCTCCGCCACCGTTCAGGCCTATCGCGTGCGTGGCGAAGCGCTCCTTCCCCTGGCGCGGCTGCTCACGCTCTCCGAGGCCCGTTACCGCCTAACACCCGAAGGGATCCTCGAGGCGTCGCTGCCGCCGGGCCCGCGCCGGTTCCTGGCTGCCGCGGGACGCGACACGATGTCGCTGGGCGACCGGCACGTGCGGCTCGAGCCCCAGGCGCGCCTGTTTCGCGACGGGGACCTCTACGTCGGCGTCAACCAGCTGGCGGACCTCTTCGGCACGGCCATCGTCGTGGATTGGGGCGAGCTCTCCGCCACGGTGATGGATGTCGCTGTCCTGCCGATCGGCCAGCGCGTGCGGCGCGACGCGGCCCGCGCGGCGTTGGCGCGACGACACGAGGATGACGCTCCCGCCTTTCAGCCGGGGGACGAGCCGGAGGGATGGCATGGCTTGGCGCTCGACTATTCCTATTTTGCCCCCGGCGGCCAGCGACTCGGCGCCGGCTCGTACGAAGTCACGGCCGGCACCGACGTATTCGGGGGATCGCTCGCCCTGGGGGCCAAGAGCCTCGGCCCCGCCGATGCGGGCGTGGTGCAGGGCGTGGGATCGTGGACGGGGGTATGGGAGGACCATCGCTGGCTGAAGCAACTGCGGTTGGGCGACGGCCTTTCCTCGGGTCCGCGCTTGCGTGAGCTGCGCGGGATCGCGCTCACGAACGCGCCGTTCCTGCGTTCGACGGTGGTCGGCAACACGGAGTATCTCGGCCGCGTCGAGCCGGGGTGGTCGGTGGAAGCATATCAGGACGGTCGACTGATCGCCGTCGATACCGCCGACGTTGGGGGCCACTTCGGGTTCAATCTCCCCGTCCGCTACGGCGAGAATCCCGTCGACTTCGTCGCCTATGGGCCGCTCGGCGACGTGCGCCAGTTCGACCGCACCTACCGCGTGTTGAGCGATCTGTTGCCGCTCCGACGCTTCGAATACGGCGTATCGGGCGGCGCGTGCCGCGACCCGCGTTGCCGGGGGAGCGCGAACCTCGATCTCCGCTACGGTCTGACGTCGCGCGTGACGGTCCAAGCGGGCGCCGATCGGTTCTGGCGCGATAGTCTTGCCGATCTGTGGCATCCCTACGCCCAGGTGACCGCCAACCCGTCCAATAACTGGGCGGTCGAGCTCGCCGGTGTCGGGAATGCGCTGGCGCGGGGAACAGTGTTGTTTGAGCCGTCGCTCGACCTGCAGATCAGCGCCCAGGCGACCGTGTTCGACACGCGCACCACGGCGCCGATCGTGACCGTGGCCGGGCAACGCGCGGCGTGGTCGCTCGCGGCGTTCGTGCGACCGCTGCATCGTGACGGCCTGTTCTACTTCGAAGGCAACCTCGACCAGATCCTTGGCGTGACGGGCACGACCACGCGGGGGCGATTGGGCGCCTCGATGCAGCTGGGGCAGACGCGCCTGATGCCCTACGCGCGCGTCGAGCGACAGTCGGTTGGGGCTGGCGGCGCAGCGGCGATCCAGTCGTTCGCCGGCGTCAGCGCCTACGTGCTGCCGGCGCCGAGCCGCGGCCCGCTGCTGGGATCGACGTTCTTCCGAGCGACGCTCGAATCCCGGGTGGCGGGCGCGCCGGCGTTGAACCAGGCCGCGGTCTTCGCGTCTCGTCCTTTGTGGGCGGGCGTCAATCTCGAAACGGGCCTTATTTGGCAGCGAGGGACGCGGGGACCGGTCGTACAGATCACTCTCAACACCTATCTCTCGGCGGTCCGCTCGTACACCACCATGGCCGCCGGGTCCGGGACACCGGCGAGCGTCTCACAGCTGGTGCAAGGGTCGGTGCTGTGGGACCGCGCCGCCGGTGGCTTCACCGCCGCGCCCGGCCCATCCATCGCGCGCGCCGGCGTCGCCGGTCGCGTGTTCCGGGACGACAACCAGAACGGTCGCTACGATCCCGGCGAGCCGCTGCTGCCCGGTGTGCGCGTGATCGTGGGAACGCGGCCCGTCGTCTCCGACTCGAGTGGGGAATTCCGGGTCTGGGACCTGCTGCCATTCGAGCCGGTGCATGTGCTCGTCGACTCCCTGAGCATCGATTCGCCACTGCTCGTCCCGGCGTTCGCCGAAGCGACGCTCGTCCCCAATCCGAATCGCTTCCGCCCACTGGATGTCCCGATCGTGGCGGCCGGAGTGATCGAGGGGCGGGTTTGGCGCGTCAGTGGAAGGGCGCGCGAGCCGGTGGGGGCAATCCCGCTCGTGCTCACCGACCACCGCAGTGGCATACGGCGTCGCTTCGCCTCGTTCTCGGACGGCACGTTTTATCTGATGGGGGTGAAGGCCGGGGACTACGAGCTGACGGCCGCAGAAGGAACGCTGGCGGGATCAGTGCGGTTCACGCTCGTACCCGAAGTGGCGGCCGCCGGCCGCTCAGGGCTGGAGCTGGTGCTCAGCGCTCGCTGATCGGCCGCCGCTCGAGGCTCCAGCGCAGTGCCGGGGGTGTCACCAGCGTCGTGACGATCACCATGATCACAACGGCTGAGTAGGTGCTCCGGTCGATCACCGGTGTCCCACCGATCGTCAATCCCAACCCGATATTCGCGAAGATCAGCCCTACTTCACCGCGCGGGATCATGCCCAGGCCGATGGTGAGCCGGTCGAGCCTCCCGCCCAGGGCCCCGAGCGCGCACGCCTGCTTGCCGGCGATGGCGGCCACGGTCAGGAGCGCCGCCAATCCGAGAATCTCCGGATGTGCGAACGCGGTCAGGTCGACGCGCATCCCCATCAACACGAAGAACAGCGGTATGAGAAACGTGCCGATCGGCTGCAGCAGCTCTTCGAGTCTGCGCTCGCCGCGATCGGTGAAGGGACGGTAATGGACGTCTTCGAGGATCAGCCCCGCCGCGTAGGCGCCGACGATCGGCGCCAGGCCGATGCGCGATGCGAGATAACTCAGGGTAAAGCAGAAGATCAGGGCAGTGGCCAGCAGCACGCCTCGGCCGTGCAGCCGGGAGGCCAGGCCGAACAACCGCGGTGAGACGAGGTGTCCGAGGGCGATCGCGCCGCCGAGGAACAAGACCGCTTTCACCACGATCCAGCCCACGCTGCCGTAGGCCATCGGTATCCCGGCGTTGGCCGCCGCGATGATCCCGCTCAGCACGGCGAGGATGACGAGCCCGAACACGTCGTCGACCACCGCGGCGCCCAGAATGACGCGTGCTTCCGACGTCGTGCTCTTGCCGAGGTCCTTCAACACGCGGGCCGTGATCCCGACGCTCGTGGCGGTCAACGTGGCGCCGAGAAACGCGTGCGCGTACCAGCTCTCGGCGGGCAGGAGCAGGGCACCGACCCACCATCCGAGCGCGAACGGGGTGACGACACCGAGTGTGGCGACGAGCACCGCCGTCCCGCCGACTTTGAGCATGTCGCGGACGGTGGACTCGAGGCCGACTTCGAAGAGCAGCAGGATCACGCCGATCTGGGCGAGCGCCTCGAGCGTCCCGTTCGACTCGAGCCCCTGGAGTCCCGTGATCCCGATCAGGCCCAGGTTGCCGAGCATGACGCCGGCGATCAGCTCGCCGAGGACGGCGGGTTGCCGGGCACGCGTCGCGAGATCGCCGCCGAGTTTCGCCGCGGCGAGGATGATCGCGAGACCACCGAGGATCGTCGGCATGGGCCCCAAGCTAGCCCAGCGCCGCCGCGATCCGCAGCGCTTCCCCGACTGACCACGCCTGGAATGGGCAGCCACGCGGGGTAAACGGCGGCTCGGCGTCCGCGATTTCGGAGACGTGTCCCAGTCCCGCCTGGTCGAGATGGAGATTCAAGGGGTCGAGAAAGCGGCGGCGGGCGGTGGCCCGGTTCTCCGGCGTGTCGCCGTGCACCCGCAGCCATGCATCGACGAATGGTCCGAGGAGCCACGGCCAAGCGGTGCCCTGGTGATAGGCGGCGTCACGAGCGCGAGCGTCGCCTTCGTATCGCGGATGGTAATCGGGATCGTCGGGGGCCAGCGTGCGCAGCCCGAGCGGCGTCAGGAGGCGCTTTTCGACCACCGCGACGACGCGCGCGGCCGCCTCGCCTCCGAGCAACGCCCGCGGCAGTCCGCCCACGGCGAAGGTCTGCTTGGGGCGCACCCCGGCGCCGACCCCCCTGC
>JACXTT010007871.1_pt1 | contig 14925 bp, 11 predicted proteins | sample 9270951 | NCBI WGS metagenome assembly JACXTT01 (sample SAMN15532306, study PRJNA645909) | rock metagenome | isolation source: weathered quartz diorite | place: Puerto Rico | collected 2017-06-21
GCACACCCCCACTCCCTGCGCACCGCCCCAAACCTTGTACCCGCAACCGCCGAACTTGCCGCCGGCGGGCAGCGTGGTCATCACGATCTCGGCCGCCGACTTCCCCTTGTACTGCGGGTGCTCGTCGACCGGGATGCCCCGCCCGTTGTCGGCGACGCGCACACCGCCGTCGGCGAGCAGCGTGACGTCGATGCGCGTGCAGTGCCCCGCCATCGCCTCGTCGATCGCGTTGTCGACAACCTCCCAGACCAGGTGGTGCAGGCCCGACGGACCGGTCGACCCCACGTACATGCCCGGTCGCTTGCGCACCGGGTCGAGGCCTTCGAGCACCTGGATGTGCTCCGCCGAGTAGTCGCCACTCGCGCTCCCGGCCGCCTTGCGAACCATCTATCCGCTCTCGGCGCTGCGCGCCGGGCCGCTCGGGCCCCACTCACTACTCGCCGGCATCGTTTGGGGTCCGCGGCCGAAGCTCTGCTTCGGCTGGGATTCGATACCCGGCTCGCGACGTTCGCTCATGCGGGCGAGGGTAGGTGACGGCAACGACAGGAAAGGTGATTGCCAGAGCTGCGAATCACCACTCGCACGAGGTCGTGAGCGCAGCGAGGCGGGTATCCCGCCGAGCCGGAGCCCGACCCATGGACAAGGTGATTGCCAGACCTGCGAATCACCGCCGCACGAGGTCGTGAGCGCAGCGAAGCGGAGCGAACAGGGAGGGCGACACCCGCGAGGCGGGTATCCCGCCGAGCCGGAGCCCGAGCCATGGACAAGGTGATTGCCGGAGCGCCGCTTTGATAGAGAGACACGCATGACCAAGGAATTCGCCAACCCGCAGACGCTGCTCGATGCCGTCGGCACCGATCTCGGCACGACCGACTGGGTCACGATCACGCAAGCGCAGATCAACCAGTTCGCCGAGGCGACGCTCGACAACCAGTGGATCCACGTCGACACCGAGCGCGCCAAGGCCGGGCCCTTCGGTGGCCCGATCGCGCACGGCTATCTGACGATGTCGTTGTCGGCATACTTCCTCGGTCAGCTGGTGCGGGTGTCGGGCATCTCGATGGGCATCAACTACGGCGCCGACAAGGTCCGCTTCCCGTCGCCGGTTCCGGTCGGCTCGAAGCTGCGGGGCCACGGCGAGCTGCTCGACGCCAAGCAGGTACCGGGCGGCGTGCAGGCGACGACGCGCATCACGATCGAACGCGACGGTGGCGACAAGCCGGCCGCGGTGGTCGACACTGTCAGCCGGTACCTGACGTGAGCTGGCAGGAGGCGTTCTCGCTCCCCGACAAGGTGGCAATCGTGACCGGCGCGGGCCGCGGCATCGGCGCGCAGACCGCGCGCACCTACGCCGAGGCCGGCGCGCACGTCGTGCTCGCGGCGCGCACCGAGGAGCAGCTCGACGCGGTCGCCGCGGAGATCCGCGGGCTGGGTCGCCGCGCGCTGGTGATCCCGTGCGACGTGAACGAGAACGACGCGGTCGACGACATCGTCGCCCGGACGGTGGCCGAGTTCGGCCGCATCGACGTCGTCGTCAACAACGCGGGCGGCTCGATGCCCCGGCCGTTCATGGACACGAGCCCCGGCTACCTCGAGCGGGCCTTCCACTTCAATGTCACGACCGCGTTCGTGCTGACGAAGGCGGCCGCGCCGCACATGCTCGCGGCCGGATCGGGGGCGGTGGTCAACATCTCCTCCGCGATCGGCCGGCTGCGCGACCGCGGGTTCGTCGCGTACGGCACTGCGAAGGCCGCGCTGACGCACATGACCCGGCTCATGGCCGCCGACCTCGCGCCGAAGGTGCGCGTCAACGCGATCGCGGTCGGTTCAGTCGCCACGAGTGCACTGGAGATCGTGCTCGACAACCAGGAGATCCACGACGAGATGGTCCGCCGCACGCCGGTGAAGCGCCTGGGTCGTCCCGAAGACATCGCGTACTGCGCGCTGTACCTCGCGTCCGACGCGGGCAGCTTCGTCACCGGCAAGCTGTTCGAGGTCGACGGCGGCCTCGAGGAGGCCAACCTCGAGCTCGGCCTTCCCGATCTCTGATCAGAAGTCCTCGAGCTCTCGCACCTCGATCGGCACCTCGAACCCGTCGTCGCCGCGTACCCATGGCACGACCGCCCGCACCGCATCGACGGGGATCGGTCCGTACACGTGGGGGAACTCGCCCGCGAACGCGTCGCTCGACGCCTCCCACAACAGCTCGCTCGTGAGCACGTTGGGATCGATGCAGAGCAGCACGAGGTCGGGCACGTCGCGGTAGAACCAGTCGCCCACGTGCACGACCTGCGCGGGCGTCGAGCAGTGGATGAACCCCTCGGCGTCGAGGCTCGGAGCGCGGTACTCGCCGGCCGCCCGGGCCGCTTCCCACTCGGGTGCGGTGGTGATGTGCAGGATGAGGCGGGCCACGACGGGTGGGTCAGCCCGGGTTCCGTGCCCGGCCGATGTACGCGTAGCTCCACGCCTGCGGGCCCTTGACCAACCGCGTCACGTTCGCGACCTCGGCCGGGTAGTACGGCATGTTGAGGCCGGAGTCGAAGCCGAGCTCGATGACCTCGCCCTGGAGACCCTCGCCGGTCGCCGCGCGCACGAAGTGTCCGAATGCCTTGGTGCCGAGCATGAGGTCGACCGCGCGCGGCACCGCTTGCTCGTCGTAGAAACCCATCGCCCGGCGATGCTACGCGCGGGATTCCGGAACGGACCGGGGACGCGACGCGCACCGGTTCCCGGGCTGTGGGGGTACAACCCGGGAACCGATGCTCGAACTCACCGGTGGTCTACGCCGTCATCGGTGCCGTCCGCGCCGACGAGGGCCCGGTGCCTCGACTGTTCGTCGCCCGGACGCTGCAGGCGTACTTCTGTCCCGCAGTCAGGCCGGAGACCGTGATCGTGGTGCCGTTTCCCTTCTGGGTGACCGAGCCGTTGTTCGACACGCACTGCGCCGTGTACCCCGTGATCGGCGCACCATTGGTGGCCGGCGCCTTGAACGTGAGCTTCAACGAGCCCGACGCCGGGTGACTGACCGACGGCATCGACGGAGCGCCGGGAGCGCCGACCGTGACGCCCGAAGGCGTCGCGGTCGCGGCGCCGGTTCCGACCGCGTTGCGCGCCGCGACCCGGAACTTGTACGTCACGCCGTTCTTCAGCCCGCTGATCACCTCGGTCGTAGCCGGGGAGTTGAACGTCTGAACCGGCTGCGCGACACCGTTGATCACCGGCGTCACTGCATAGCCGTTGATCGCGCTGCCGCCGTTGCTCGTCGGCGCCAACCAGTGCACCGTCGCCTTCCCGTTACCGGGGCTGGAGGTCACGTTGCGAGGTGCACCGGGAACCGTCGGAGGAGGCGGCGGCGTCGCGAGCTGGAGCTCACCCGCCGGAACGTAGCCCGTCCAGCACGGCGTGTCGTCGCGCAACGTGCCGGTGCCGCCGGTGCCGCCGTCGCAGTAGTTGCCGGCCGTCGCGGTGTTCCAGAAGAGGCCGTCGGGATCGGTGTCGGTACCGACGCTGTTGGTGCTCGCCAGGCCGACGTTGAGCGAGTCGTAGCCACATCCGGCCGACGTGCCGAAGCACGCCGTGCTCTCGCCGATGGGATTCGGACCGTAGTGCGTCGTGTTGTACGTCACCGTCCAGATGACCTGCGAAGGCAGGTTCACCTGCGGACCGGTGGTGAAGTTGAACGTGATCGGTGTGGCGAGGCCGTTGTAGCACGTGCCGCCCGAGTACCACTTTCCGGCGTCCGCGTTCGTGCAGGCGGCCGACGCGGACGGACGGAAGGGAATCGCGAACGTTTGCGTCCGGCTCCCGAGCAGCGCGCCCGGCGTGGGCGGTGAGCCCGCATTCACCGCATAGATCTTGAACGTGATCGGTACCGAGAACGTCGCGCCGGGCGTGGTCGCGCAGTTGTTGTTGAACCAGGTTCCGGATTCGCAGCCCCAGCTCGACATCAGCACGCGCGCCTGCGCGAGCGGTGTCGCATTGCTGACCAGCCCGACCTCGTCGCCGAATTCCGCAGCTTGCGTCGCTTCGAACCCGATGCTCGGAACGTTGGGCGGAATCGACCCCGGGACAGCGCTGTACACGACCGGCCCCGACGCGCCCGCCGGTGCCGCGGTGACGAGCGCCGAAGCGAATGCCGCGCCCAAACCTCCGAATCCAATCGCGACCGCAAGCGCGACCGATCCGATTCTTTTTCGCATCACGATGCACCTCCCGCCAGCCACCCGGTTCGACGACCGGGTGGTCTCTGCTTCCCAGAACGCGGCCGCCGAACGACGCGCGCCGACGCGCACAAGTCCCTGCTGAGTCGACCGGGTTCGCTTACGGGCTGGAGGAACCGCCCCGCCCCCGCCAACGCGAAACCTAACGAGTCGCGCTTTCAGTCCACTCTCACAATTCCGGTGTTACGCGCGGACGAACTTCACCATTTCGAGACGATTACGAACGGCCTAATTCCGGCGACATGTTCGGTGAACGGCGAAGTGAGCGGGCGACGCGCACCGGCTCCCGGGCTCAGGGGGTGCATCCCGGGAACCGATGCTCGAACTCGTCGCTCGCCTACGCCGTCATCGGCGCCGTCCGAGGCGACGACGGCCCGGTGCCTCGACTGTTCGTCGCTCGGACACTGCAGACGTACTTCGTTCCCACCGTCAGGCCGGAAACGGTGATCGTCGTGCTCGTGCCCTTCTTGCTGACCGAGCCGTTGTTCGACACGCACTGCGCCGTGTAGCCCGTGATCGGCGCACCGTTGGTGGCCGGCACCTTGAACGTGAGCTTCAACGAGCCCGCCGCCGGATGACTGACCGTTGGCTTCCCGGGCGCACTCGGTGCGCCGACCGTGATGCCCGAAGGCGTCGCCGTTGCCGAGCCGATTCCGACCGCGTTGCGCGCCGCGACCCGGAACTTGTAGGCCGTGCCATTGGTGAGCCCGCTGATGATCTCCGTGGTGGAGACGGAGTTGAAGGTCCGAACCGGCTGGGCGACGCCGTTGATCACCGGCGTCACGAGGTAGCCGTTGATCGCGGTGCCGCCGTCGCTCGTCGGCGCCAACCAGCGCACCGTCGCGGACCCGTTGCCCGGGCTGGAGGTGACGTTGCGGGGCGGACCGGGAGCCGTCGGGGGCGGCGCCGAGCCGGGGCACGAGCCGTTGAGGTTGCTCGACGTCAGGAACGGACTCGACGTGACCGGACCGCTCGCCTGACCCGCGCCCGGTCCCGACGCCTGTCCCCACCAGTTGCACGTGGCGTCGGCGGTCGTGGCGCCTGCGTTCTGGACCGTCACCACCGAGTTGCGGTTCACGTCGGCATGGGCCGTCTGACCGCCCGTCTCCTCGACGTACACACTCTTGCCCGGGCCGGTGATCACGTTGTGGTCCGCGGTGGCGCTCACCTCGCCGTCACCGAACCCGAAGCTGTTCGTCGTCACGTACAGGCCGAATGCGCCCGCGGTCGACGTGGTCGCCACCGTGTTGCCCGTGAACTGCACGGCCGGGACGACGTTGTTCGGGCAGTTGTTCGTACCTCCGAGGTTGCAACTCGCGAGGGCCGCCAGGCCCACATCACACCCGGAAACGGCGTTGTTGCTGATCGTCGGCGTCTGGTACGGCACGAAGGCCCACACGCCGTACGCGCCGCTGCCGGGCGTGCACGACACGTGGTTGCCGCTGATGGTGTCGGGCAGGCCACCCGAGTCGCCGGCGTTGTCGGTGTGGACTCCACTGAGCGACGACGTGATGGTGTTGTTGGCGAACGTCGTGCCCTGCGAGTGGTTCGCCGACAGCGCGTCGTTGGCGTTCGACACGTGGTTGCCGGTCATCACGCCCGAACCGAGGAACGTGAACATCGCGACCGAACCCGGATCGGCCTGGACGTTGTCCACCGTGTTGTTGGTGAAGTTGAACGTGCCGCCACTCGAGGCGTAGATGCCCCGCAAATACACGTTCTGCACGGTCACGTCGTGCACCGACAACCCGTTGCACACCGCGTTGCACGGCGCGGTCGTGTGATCGGTGATAATGCCGTTGCGGGCGTCGAGGTCGGCGCCGCCTACGACGACACCGGAAGTGAGCGACGGGTTGTCACCATCGATCTTCAGATGGTCGATCGTGACGTTGCTCGCCCGGACGAGGAACACGTTGCTCGCGCCGGAGCACAACGAGCCGCCGCCCGAGCCGCCGCAGTTCGGATTCGAGACGGCCGGCTCGACGACGGTCGTGTTCCCCGCGCCCGTGATCCGCTCGCCGGTCGGAACTGTCACGTTCTCCACATAGGTACCGGCGGCCACGTGCACGGTGCCTCCGGAGCTGACCTTGTTGGCGCCGGCCTGGATGGTCTTGAGCGGGTCCGCCTGCTGGCCCGAGTTCAGGTCGTTGCCGGTCGCGGTGTTGACGTAGCAGTTCGTGGTGCAGTCGGGCTCGAAGTTGTAGATCGTGGTGTTCCCGGACGCCTCGACGGTGAAGTTGTCGATGTTCCCGACGAAGGTGCCGCCGCTTCCGACGTTCGGTCCGAGCCCGTACCGCACGCGGGCCGCGGGGTAACCGCTCTGGATGTCTGCCCACGTGTGGTTGCACCCGGCCGCTTGAAAATTGCAGTTGAACGGCGTCAGGGCGCCGGTGTTGGCCGTCGAGTACCAGGTGCCGTCGGACGGGTTGGTCGCGTCCCACGTCTGCCAGGTGTTGTCGAGGATCGAGCCGGCGTCGGGCACGAACACGAAGCTCGTGTAGCTCGAACCAGTGCCTTGCCAATCCGCCTCGATGTTGAAGCTCGGGAACGTCGTGCCGCTCGACCGGTACGTCGAGAACTTGAGCGTGTTCATGCTCGAAAGCAGCGCCCAGTTCGTCTGTGCGTTGTTACACGACGGGCCGGTGGCGCACGCGCCGTACGCGTAGTTGTTCAGCCACTCGTGGTTGCCGGATCCGATCGTCATCAACAGCGAGCCAACCCCGGAGGGCGGCGTCGCCGGGCCGGTCACGAAGGAATAGGTACCGGTGCTGGCATCTGGCGCCTCGAGCGCCCACGGGCCGTTGGGCGCGATGTCACCCGTGCTGACGACCGTCGTGGACGTCGCGGCCGAGGCCGGCGCGCTCCCCAAGCTCGCCCAGGTTGCGGCGATCAACGCGAGCGACGCCAGCAGGCTCACCCAGTTGCGCACTGCCCGGCGAGACGAACGAGCGCGTCGATACGCGCCCGCGAACGGCCAATGACGCGAAGCGCTCGCGTTCATGTTCCCCCCAATTCGCTGCTTCCGACCGACGCCCGCTTGCCGGCAGGGAGAGCCACCCCGCACCCCGCCGGGCGGGAACGTAACGACTCGCGCTTTCAATTGTCTGTCAAAAGGGCACGAATACCGACGTGCGACTTCGACGTTGGGTTCGTGCTCGCCACGGGATTAGGACGCGCGCTTCGTGGGAAAAGGACCGAGCGCAACCGCGCTCGGCGCGCTCATCGGCGCGTGCCCCTTCGGATCGGGAATGAAGGCGATCCGAAAGCGCGCGCTTCGTATAATCGAGCCACCCTTCTTGGTCGCTGCGACCTCGAAAACCCCCCTACAGGACGAACGAGATGGGCACTTCAGCCACCGCTGATGTCAAGAAGCTGCTCGAGCTCGCGGAGCGCATGGGCCTCCCTCCGTCCGAGGCGATGCACCAGGTGCGCGAGATGAGCGCCGAGATCGACGCGATCGACGCCTCTCTCGACCCGCCGGGCGGCGTTCGCAAACCTGCCCCCGCCTGACCCGATCGCCGCGCTGGTTTCGCGTCAGCCGCGCGACGTGAGCGGCGCTTCCCGCGCGAGCGTGGCGAGCACCGGCGCGCCGAGCCGGTCCGCGACGTCGACCGCCTGCTCCAACATGGCCGATGCGCCGGGATCGCCGCAGCAGGCCATCGCGACGCCGACGCCGTACGCGATCGGTGCGGTGACCCACGAACCCGTGAACGCGACCTGGTCGGCAAACGGTTCGAGCTCGTCGCGCACCGCGCGCCCGACCTCGGGCAGGTCGAGCAGGCACGCCGTCTCCGCGGTGATCACGAGGGCCGACGACCACGCCGGCCCGCGCCGCAGACGGCCGAACCCGTCGTCGGCGAGGACCTCGGCCACGACCGCGCGTGCGTCGTCGTAGCGCTCGCACTCGACGAGCACGCGCGCGAGCACGAGGCCGATGCCCGGGTACGCGCCGCCGGCCGCGTCGTGGGCGGCCTGGGCGAACGCGAGCATCTCTGGCAACCGGCCCTGCTGCCAGCGCAGCTCGCCGAGCTGGAGGTAGGCGGTCTCCGCAGCACCCCGAATCGCGCACTGCGCGCCGTAGGTGCGCGCCTCGTCGATGAGCTTCTCGGCGCGGTCGAGGTCGCCGGCCAGGCCGGTGCGCCACGCCCGCTGCATCGTCGTGCACCAGCGCAGCGGGGCGAGGTCGTACGAGCCGGCGAGCGCGTTCGCCTCGATCGTCAACCGCTCGACCTCGACGGGATCGCAGGACTGGATCGCCGCCACGATCGCCGCACTCAGCGAGAAGTACCGGGTCGCGACGTCGGTGGGCGGCAGCCCGATCTCGAACATCTCGCGCAGCGCCGCGCGGCGCGCTTCGAGCGTGTGCGGCGACTGCGACACCGACACCTTGCGCAACAATGCTTCGTAGAGCACGGTGCGGTCACCCGTCGAGCGCGCGAGCGCCAGCGCCTCGTCGCTGAGCCGTTCCGCGCCCACCGAGTCGAACACGCTCACCTCGATGGCTTGGCGCGCGATGATCCGAGCCCGCGTCGCGTCGTCGTGCACAATCTCGAGTGCGCGCGTAAGGAGCCCGTCGGTGTGGTCGTCCTCGAGCCGCGGCAGCGTCGACCAGCCGGGCGCCGTCGCGCGGATGATGCGCAGCATGAGCTCGTCGTCGGCGGTCGCGAGCGCGATGCCGGCGGCCTCCTGCATGTTGACGTGCCCGCTCGGGTCTCCGACGAGCTGCTGCGCCTCCGCGAGGTCGGCGAGCCCGGCACCGCGCTCGTCGGGCGGAAGACTTTCGAGGGCGAGGCCGAACCACCGCGCCGCGGCGTGCGGCTCGAACATGCGCAGCGCGTCCCGACCCGCGGTGCGCGCGTACTGCGTGACCTTGGCCGGAACGTCGGGCCCCTCGCTCCCACTCCAGTGCGTGGCGAGCAGCATCGCCGACGCCCCCGCCCGTTCGAGCGCGAGCGCGATCCTCCGGTGCCCGTCGGCGCACCGCTCGACCGTCTGCTCGGCAACGAGCGCGTGCCGGAACAGCTGGTGCGCGAACCGGTAGGAATGCAGCGTGCTCGGCTGGAGCACCTGCGCGGTGACCGCGCGGTCCACGAGCGAGCGCACGGTCTCCACGCTCGCGTCGGCCGCGTCGGCGAGGACCTCGATCGTGAAGTCCCGCGAGAAGAGCGACGCGAGCGTAAGCAGCTCGGCCGTGGCCCGCCCCAGCTCCGCGACCCGCTGCCGTACGACGTCGCGCACCTGGGGCGGGCACGACCACTCGTCGACGACCCGCTCGGGCGACGCCATGCTGAGCGTCTCCGCCAGCAAGAACGGGTTGCCCGCGGTCAGGTCGTGCATCGGCCCCACGAGCTCCTCGAACCGTTGGACGTGCATCCGTTCGAGGAGCTCACCGATCTCGACGGTGTCGAGCGCGGTCAGCTCGATGCGCCGCAACAGGTGACGCTGCTCGAGTGCCTCCAGCGTGCGCGTGAGCATCGTGGACTGCGGCCGGTCGGATCGCACGCTCGTGACGACGAGCACGCGGCGCGGGATGTGCACGGTGCTCAACTGCCAGATGACGTGGAGCAACGCGTCGCCCGCGTCGTCGAGGTCGTCGATGATCAGCACCACCGGCGCCTTGCCCGACATCGCCGCGATCCAGCGCGGCGCTCCTCGGAGCAAGGCGTCCTCGCGCACGACTTCCTGCGGTGACTGACCCGCCGCGATCGCACGGGAGACTTCCCGCACCCGTACGACGTCCCGCGGTGCATCGGGCACGTTCGCGACAACCATCGCCAGTTCGCTGTCGGACATGCTGAGCGTCGCTTCCGCCAGTACGCGGGCAAACGCATAGATCGCCGGGCTGTACACATCCTGAGCGTGCACGGGAATCACGATCGCGTCGCGTGCGATCCGACGGGCGACCTGCAGCAGGAAGCGCGACTTGCCGACGCCGGGCGTGCCCTCGACGACCACGACGCGCATGTTTTCTTCGACGGCCGCCGCGAGGCTGGCCAACACCTGGCGATACTCGGCGCCGCGGCCGACGAACGGCAGCACCTCGATGGTCCACGCGGGGAGTGGCGTCATGAAGCCCCGCTGGGTCGGCAGCAGGCTCGGGTCCTGGTCGAGCACCCGTCGTTCGAGGTCCACGATCTCGGCCGACGGTTCCACGCCCAGTTCGTCGCGCAGCGCGGTCCGCAGCGCTTCGGACGCGCGCAACGCATCGGCCTGGCGTCCCGCGCGGTAGAGCGCGGCGATCTGTTGCGCGCGCAGGTGCTCGCGCAACGGCTCGCTCTCGACGAGCGCGTCGATGTCGACGAGCACTTCGAGGTGGCGACCGGCCCGGAGCACCGCGTCGTTGCGCGACTCGATCAGGTCGAGCCACAGCTCTCGCACGCGACGCGCGCCCTCGACTGCGAACGGCAGATCGGGGAAGTCCTCCAGCGCGTCGCCGGTCCAGAGGGAAAGCGCTTTCTCAAAGGACGCGCCTGCGCGCGTGGGATCGTCCGCATCGAGCGCGGCTCGGCCCTCCTGCAGGAGCATCTGCGCGACCGCGAGGTCGGTTTCGCGCTCCGCGACTGTGAGGCGGTAGCCACCGGCTTGCGCCTGCACGCGTTCGCCGTACGCGCCGAGGCGGCTGCGCAGCCGTGACACGACGACCTGGAGCGCCGCGTACGGCACTTCGGGTTGCGCGTCGCCCCACAGCGCGGTCGCGAGCGTCGGATAGCTCATCGATCGGTTCGGGTTCATGACGAGCAGCGCGAGGAGCGCGCGCGGTCGGCTCGCGGTGATCTGTGTCGCGACCCCTTGGTCGTCGACGACGGCGATGTCCCCGAGAACCCGGAACTGCACGAGTCAAAAAGTTACTAATTGGTACGGGAGCGCGCCTAGGGAAACGCCCCTTTCCGACCCCTTTCAGATCACTTTCACGGCACGGAGGCGTCGCGAGCCGGGAGCAAGCCCGTCAGATGCGGGGCACCGACAGGGCGAGCGCGTTTTCGCGCATCACGAGACGGATCTCGTCGGCGGTGAAGCCGGGGAGGTCGTCGACGAACGACAGGGGGTCGGCGAGGCCCTCGGCGTGCGGGTAGTCGGAGCCGAAGATCATGCGGTCGGCGCCGAGCGCGTCGCGGAGCAACGGGAGATCGTCCTCGTAATAGGGCGAGACCCACACGTGCTCGCGGACCTGCTCGGCCGGATCGACGTGCTCGTACGCCGCCGGCACCTGGCCGAACGACTTCTCGAACGCGTGCAGGAGGGTCGGCATCCAGTCGGAGCCGCTCTCGATCGTCGCGATGCGCAGGTTCGGGTGCCGGCGCAGCACGCCGTGGCACACCAGCGCGGCGATCGTGTCGTAGATGGGCCGGTGGCCTGCGGTGATCTGTCGGAACGGGTCGTTGCGGAACGCCTGGAAGTCGCCGCCGCCACCCCACTCGTCGGCGTACCGCCCGTAACCCGCGTCGCCCGAGTGGTACGCCGCGAGGATGCCGGCCTCCGCGATACGCGCCCACATGCGGTCGTAGACGGGATCGCCGGGCGAGCGCGAGAAGCCCGGGCCGCGCACCGGTCCGGCGCGCATCACGACGACGCGGGCGCCTTGCTCGAGCGCGTACTCGATCTCGGCCTCCGCGCGCACCGGGTCCTGGAGACAGACGTACGGCGCCGCGTAGATGCGCTCGCGGAAGTTGAACGTCCAGTCGTCGTGCATCCACTGGTTGAACGCGTGAAACACCGCGTGCAAGGCGTCGGGGTCGTGGAGCAACGCCTCTTCGACGCCGACACCGAGCGTCGGGAACAAGAAGCAGCCCGCCAGGTGCTGGCGATCCATGAGCACGATGCGCACGGCGGGATCGCGGTACGACGGGCTGATCGGCTCGAGCTCCCCGAAGGCCGCGCGGATGTCGTCGCCGGCAACCTTGCCGCGGAAGTAGTCGTCGAGACAGCCCGGACGCGCCACGGGATCGAAGGTCGGGTTCGGGATGAAGCGGAAGATCTTGTTGTCGACGATCATCCGCGGCTTGCCGCCGATCTCGGCCCATTGCACGACCTTGGCGTGCTCGCGTGGGAGATGGCGGGTGAACGCGTCGGTCGCTTCGTAGTAGTGGTTGTCCGCGTCGAACGCGTCGTACGGAAGGCTCACGCTCATGCGCGCGATCGTACGCGCTCGTCCCGGAGAGCGGAACGGCGGATCTTGCCCGCGTCGTCGCGCAACGGCTCGTCGGTGAACTCGAAGTCGCGCGGGATCTTGTAGCGCACGAGCCGGTCGGCGAGGTGCGCGCGCAACTCGTCGCGGTCGATGGGCGTGCCGTCGTCGGTCTGCACGATCGCGTGGATGCGGCTGCCCAGGTCGTCGTCCGGCAGCCCGATCACCGCCGACGAACGGACCCGCTCGTGCTCGTCGAGCGCGGCCTCGACCTCGGCGGGATACACGTTGGCGCCTCCCGCCAGGATCATGTCGGTCTGGCGGTCGGCGAGGTACACGTAGCCGTCGGCATCGATCGAGCCCATGTCCCCGAGCGACTCCCACCGGCCGTCGATGCGCTTCGCGCGCGCGCCGATGTAGCTGTAGGTGACTGCATTCGGGTCGCTGGGCCGCATGTAGATCTCGCCGATCTCGCCCGGAGCGGCGTCGGTGCCGTCGGCGCGCACGACCTTCATCTCACCCGCGAGCGGCCGCCCGACCGACCCGCGGTGCGCCAGCCAGTCGACGCCGCCGATGATGGTGGCTGCTTGCGCCTCGGTGCCCGCGTACAGCTCCCAGATGACTTCGGGACCGAGCCAGTCGATCCACGTCTGCTTCAGCCACGGCGGGCACGGCGCGCCGAGATGCCACACGACGCGCAAGGACGACACGTCGTACTGCGCGCGCAGCGTCTCCGGCAGCTTCGAGATGCGCGCCATCATCGTCGGCACGACGTACATCAATTCCGGCCGGTACCGATCGATGAGCTGGAGGGTCCGCTCAGCGTCGAACTTCCCGCCGAGCACGACGTGGTTCCCTGCGAGCAGGGCGGTCACCGACCACATGAACGGGCCGTTGTGGTACAGCGGACCCGGCATCATCGTCGTGCCGTCGGGCGTCATCAGCAGCAGCGGCGGCGCGTCGGGATCGATCAGCGCGGGCGCGGTGTTGAGGATCAGCTTGGGGCGGCCGGTGCTCCCGCCCGACGTCATGCCCTTCCAGGGGTCCGAGACTGTGTCGAGCCGGGCATTGCGCGCGCCGGGCGGCGCCGGTGCGGGCCGCCACCCGCGCGGCAGGCACACCGAACCGGGATGGTCGGCGGGAGCGACGCCCACGATCAGCGCGGGGGCGGCGAGCTCGATGATGCCCTCGAGCTCGCGCGCGGGGAGGCGCGACGACACCGGCGTCGGCGTGGCACCGACCTTCCACGACGCGATCATCGCGGCGAGGAACTCGACGCAGTTCGGGAGCGCGAGCACAACGATGTTTCCTTGCTCGACGCCGAGCGCCGCGAACTCCTCGGCCGTATCGCTCGCCAGCCTCTCGAGCTCGGCGCGCGTCACCGTTCGGTGCTCGTCGGTGACCGCGGGACGGTCGGGATCGGCCGCGGCGAGATCGGCCAGCCGGCGGGGGTAGGAGATCATGGACAAGGCCCCATTCTGTACGCTGCGCCCGCCATGACGCTCTCCGACACCTCAGCCATCGTCACCGGCGGCGCGTCCGGCATGGGCGAGGCGACGAGCCGGCGACTCGCCGCCGAGGGCGCGCGCGTCGTCGTCGTCGACCGTGATGCCAAGAAGGGCAAGGCGGTCGCGGCCGACCTCGACGGCCTCTTCTGCGAAGCCGACGTCACGGAAGAGGAATCGGTGCGCGCGGCCGTGTCGGCCGCCGTCGAGCTCGCACCGCTTCGCACCTGCGTCCACTGCGCGGGTGTGGGCTGGGCCGAGCGCACGCTCGACCGGCACAACAACCCGCACGACCTCGACCGGTTCCGCAAGATCGTCGAGATCAACCTGGTCGGCACGTTCAATGTGCTGCGCCTCGCCGCGTCGGGGATGGCCGCCAACGAGCCCGACGCCAACGGCGAACGGGGCGTGATCATCAACACCGCCTCGGTCGCCGCGTACGACGGGCAGATCGGTCAGGCGGCCTACTCGGCCTCGAAGGGCGGCGTCACCTCGCTCACGCTCACCGCGGCGCGCGACCTGTCGGCCGTCGGTATCCGGGTCTGCACCATTGCGCCCGGGCTCATCGACACGCCGCTGCTCGGCACGCTCCCCGAGCCCCAACGCGCCGCGCTGGCGCAGTCGGTGCTGTTCCCCAAGCGCCTCGGCACGGCCGACGACTTTGCGTCGCTCGCGCTCGAGCTGGTGCGCAACCACTATCTCAACGGCGAAGTGATCCGCATGGACGCCGGCATCCTCATGCCCCCGAAGTGGCCGTCGTCCGGCCGTTCTCCGCGCAGTCGACCGGGATCGACGGCCTGTTCGTCATCGAGATGAAGGAAGCCCGCGAGGAACGCGGCGTCGTTCGCGAGTTCTACCGCGAGAGCGCCTTCGCCGAGGCCGGCCTCCCGTCGCTCGGTCCCTGGGTGCAGATCAACGTCACCGAGACCGGGCGCGGCGCGCTGCGCGGTCTGCACGGTGAGGACATGTACAAGCTCGTGGCCATCGCCTCCGGCGAGGCGTTCGGCGCATACGTCGACGCCCGGCCCGACTCCGCCACGCGTGGTCGGGTCGAGACGATCGGCCTCGTCGCGGG
>JACXTT010007872.1_pt1 | contig 14923 bp, 12 predicted proteins | sample 9270951 | NCBI WGS metagenome assembly JACXTT01 (sample SAMN15532306, study PRJNA645909) | rock metagenome | isolation source: weathered quartz diorite | place: Puerto Rico | collected 2017-06-21
CTGGTCACAGGTAATCGAGCGGTTCGAGCAGCTCTTGCTGGGGGACCTAGGTCGAGAGGAGGACGAAGGTGCCGAACAACGCGCTCTGGATCGTTCTGGGGCTCAGCGTCGCCGTCGCGGCCGCGGTCGCGGGGCGGCGGCTCCCGGGCTTCGTGCTCACCCTGCGCGCCCGGGCGCTGACGCCGGCGCTGCTGCGGATGTTCTCGCGGTGGGTGAGGACCCACCACTACTCCGACGTCGAGTTCTTCCGGGCTGACGGCGCCGGCGAGTCGCTGGCCGAGCGCCGCCGCGCGGGGATCGAGCGGCTCGCCGCGTTCTTCCGCGGCCGGTATCCCGAGTCGACCGCGTGGGGCGAGCGGCTGCGCGAGAGCTTTTCCGACCTGCGCTTCACCGACGCCAACCGCGTGCCGTTCCCGTTCGCCCGCTACATGCACGAGCGCTTCAACCTCGCGGCGGTCGTCACCGCCTCCGATGGTCCGCGGCTTCAGCATCTCGACGGCCACTGGACGCTCGACGTCAGCGGCTCCTACGGGGTCAACGTGGCCGGCGTCGGTCGCTACAAGGAATGGATGGCCCGCGGCCTCGAGCGCACGCAGGAGCTCGGGCTCGTGCTCGGCCCGCTGCATCCGGTCGTCGCCGACAACATCGCCCGGCTCAAGGCGATCTCGAAGCTCGACGAGGTGTCGTTCCACATGAGCGGCACCGAGGCCGTCATGGCCGCCGTGCGGCTCGCCCGTTTCAACACGGGGCGCAAGCTGATCGTCTGCTTCTCCGGCGCCTATCACGGCTGGTGGGACGGCGTGCAGCCCGGGCTCGGCAGCGAGCGGCCGGTGGACGACTGCCTCACGCTCAAGGACATGCATCCGGCGTCGCTCGACGTCGTTCGCCGGCGCCGGCGCGAGATCGCGGGCGTGCTCGTAAACCCGATCCAGTCGTTTCATCCCAACGCGCCGCCGCCCAACGACGCCGTCCTGCTGACCAGCGGCGCTCGCAAGACCGGCGATGCCTCGGCCGCGTACCGCGCGTGGCTCGAGCGGCTGCGCGCGGTGTGCGACGAGGCCGGCGTGCCGCTGATCTTCGACGAGGTCTACACCGGCTTCCGGCTCGCCGCCGGTGGCGCGCAGGAATACTTCGGCGTGCGGGCCGACATGGTGGTCTACGGCAAGACGGTGGCCGGCGGCATGCCGATCGGGGTCGTGTGCGGCACGAAGGCGCTGATGCGGCGCTTCGATCCGTCGCGCCCGATGCGCGTGGCGTACGTGGTGGGCACCTTCTCCGCGCACCCCGCAGTGATGGGCGCGATGAACGAGTTCCTCCGCTGGCTCGGCGATCCCGCGACCCAGCCGCTCTACGACGAGATGAACGAGCGGTGCGCCCTGTGGGCCCAGGCGACGAACCGCGTCCTGGCCGAGGCGGCGCTGCCGATCCGCGTGGTGCACCTGGCCACGGTGTGGACGGTGCTCTTCGTCGAGCCCGGGCGCTACAACTGGCTCCTGCAGTACTACCTCCGGGCCGAGGGCGTGACCCTGAGCTGGGTCGGCACCGGCCGCTGTCTGGCCACGATGGACTTCACCGAGAAGGACTACGCCGCGCTGCAAACGAAGCTCGTCGACGCCGCGGCCGCGATGCGGGCCGACGGGTGGTGGCTGGGCGCGGAGCATCCGCGCCGGGAGAAAACCATGCGACGCCGCTTGATCCGTGAAATGCTGACCGCCCTCGTGCCGGTCCCGCGCCCCGTGCAGTCGTTCTACACGGAGGTGATGCGGAGAAAGAAGGACGACCACGTCGCCTCGCACAGCGACACCGTGAACCAGCTCTTCCACATCGTGAGCTCGAGCGTGTTCCTGGGATGCTACGCGCTCGCCTTCTGGGACCTGACGACGGCCATGTGGGCCGGCCTCGCCGCGCTCTTCCTGCGCCAGATCGGCCACGCGGTGCTCGAGCCGCCGTGCCACGACAAGGAAGCGACCTTGCTCGGCTACAACACGCGCAACAAGACGATGATCCTCGGGACCTACCTGGCGATTCCGCTCGTCAACGTGGTGTGGTCCGGCGCGTGGACGGGCGAGGCACTGCGACAGCTGGCCGCCCCGGTGGCGTGGCAGTGGTTCCTCTGGACCGGCATCGTGGTGGCGGGCCGCGTCGCGTATCTATTGTGGGCGCACGGGCCGCGGCTGGCGCTCGTCTGGTTCGTGAAGCTCGCCACCGATCCGCTGACCGACGTCATCGCCTACTCGCCGCGCTTCCTGCGGCCGGCCTGACCGGGGCGCGGCTCAGGGCTTGCGGAAGAGGATCGTGCCGATGTAGGACTCGGCGCTCGATCGCGTGTCGTTGGAGTCGATGGCCACCGAGACGGCGCCGACCATCTCGGTGGGCGCCTGGCCGTAGATCCGCTTGTAGTCGTCGTACACGTTGCGTGTCTCGGTCAGCCAGCGGCCGAGCTCCGCCGAGCCCGAGCGCACGACGACGTAGGTGACCAGCGCGCTGCTCTGGCTCTGGACGATCGTGCCGGCGGGCGCCGTCGTGTCCCAGACGTAGCCGATGACCCGCGAGCGCATCGACGTCGGATATCGCGGGAAGGCCACGTAGAGCTGCCCCGCCTCGTCGTCAGTCGCCCGGCTCCGGCAGTCGCCGCCGGCGGGCAGGGTCACCATCTTCCAGCGCCAGACCAGCACCGGAAGCTCCCTCACGTCGATCTTGATCTCCTTGCTGATGGTCGAGTTGTCGCCGCGGCTGCGCAGCCGCAGGACCTGCCCAGAGCCCTCGGAGAACGCGGCGAGATCGTATCGCGGGCTCCCCCAGCTCTGCCCGCTCCAGCCCTCGGGGATGCCGGTGCGTCCCGGCGGCTGGCGCGACCAGTCCTCGACGACGATCGTCGGCGCCTGGGCCGAGGCGGTGGAAGCCGCGGCGATGATCGCCAGCGCGAGCCAGGGGAGAAGTCGCCGCATGCGCTCGCGGGCGAGTATAGGCCCCGCGTGTTACCCGGCGATGACGAGGCGCCGGCCACCTTGACCTCTTTTCGCGCCCCGCGTTAGGCTCGGCCCGGCTCCCTCCAAAAGGAGAGATGACGATGAGACGGATCATCGGGGCTGCGCTCGTCGTATGGCTCGCGGTCGGGTGCGCCGGGACGTCCGTGACGCCCAACGTCACCGCCGCGCGAATCGCCGCAGCCGACGCCGAGCCGCAGAGCTGGCTCGCGCACGGACGGACGTACTCCGAGCAGCGCTTCAGTCCGCTCACGCGGATCACCACCGCCAACGTCGCCGAGCTCGGCCTGGCGTGGTCGCACGACATCAAGACGCGCACCGCGCGCGGCGTCGAGGCGACGCCGATCGTCGTGGACGGCGTGCTCTATGCGACCGGCGCGTGGAGCCACGTGCTGGCGCTCGACGCGAGGACCGGCAAGCTCCTCTGGGAGTTCGATCCGCAGGTGTCGGGTGCCTACGGGGCCAAGGGCTGCTGCGACATCGTGAATCGCGGCGTGGCGGTGTGGGCGGGCAAGGTGTACGTCGGCGCGTTCGACGGCCGCCTGATCGCGCTCGACGCGAAGACGGGCACCAGGGTCTGGGAGACCCTGACCGTCGATCAGTCCAAGGACTACACGATCACCGGCGCGCCCCGCGTCGTGAAGGGCAAGGTGCTGATCGGCAACGGCGGCGCCGACTTCGGCGTGCGCGGCTACGTCTCGGCCTACGACGCCGAGACCGGCAAGATGGCCTGGCGCTTCTACACGGTGCCCGGCAATCCGGCCGACGGCTTCGAGACCAGGACCGTCGAGACCATCGCGAAGACGTGGGCGGGCGAGTGGTGGAAGTACGGCGGCGGCGGGACCGTGTGGGATTCGATGGCCTATGATCCGGCGCTCGATCTGCTCTACGTCGGCGTCGGCAACGGCGGCCCGTGGAACTACAAGATTCGCAGCGACGGCAAGGGCGACAATCTCTTCCTCGCCTCGATCGTGGCGCTGCGCCCCGACACGGGCGAGTACGTCTGGCACTTCCAGACGACGCCCGCGGAGGACTGGGACTACACCGCGACGCAGCACATGATCCTGGCCGACCTCACGATCGACGGCCGCGCGCGCAAGGTGCTGATGCAGGCGCCCAAGAACGGCTTCTTCTACGTGCTCGACCGCGCGACCGGCGAGTTCATCTCGGGCACGCCGTACGTGGGCGTTACCTGGGCCAGCGCGCTCGATCCCCGGACGGGCCGGCCGATCGAGAAGCCGGAGGCGCGCTACAGCACGACGGGCAAGCCGCTCCTGATGCAGCCCGGTCCGATCGGCGGGCACAACTGGCAGCCGATGAGCTATAGCCCCGCGACCGGTCTCGTCTACCTGCCGGCCACCGAGGGCGCGTTCGTCTACATGGCGGCGGATCCGAGTACCTTCCAGAGGCGCCCCGGCGTCTTCTGGAACGTCGGCCTGAACCCAGCCTCGTCGACCTTGCCCGACGACGAAGCTGTACGGAAAGCGATCCGCGCGTCGGCGAAGGGGCGGCTGATTGCGTGGGATCCGGTCGCGCGAAAGCCGCGGTGGGAGGCCGTGTTCCCGATCGGCTGGAACGGCGGCACCCTGGCGACCGCGGGCGGGCTCGTCTTCCAGGGCAACGGGACCGGCAAGTTCGTCGCGTACGACGCTGCGAACGGCAAGGTGCTGTGGGATTTCTTCGCGCAGACCGGCATCCTCGCCGCGCCGGTGACCTACGAGCTCGACGGCGAGCAGTACGTGACCGTGCTCGCCGGCTGGGGCGGCGCCTTGCCGCTGTTCGCCGGCGAGGTCGTCACCGAGGCGCCGCGCGGCGGCGTGAGCCGTGTCCTGACCTTCAAGCTCGGCGCCCGGGCGTCGCTGCCGGCCATGCAGACGGCCCGCAAGCCGTTCGATCCGCCCGCGCTGACCGCCTCGCCGGAGACGGTCGCCCGGGGCCGCGGCCTCTACGAGCTCTATTGCACGCAATGCCACGGCCACTCCGTCGTGGCCGGAGGGGTCGTGCCCGATTTGCGCTATGCGCCGACCCTGAGCGCGCCCGACGCCTACGCCTCGATCGTGCTCGGCGGCGCGCGGATCCAGAACGGGATGGTGCCGTTCGCGCAGTACCTGAAGCCGGACGACGTGGAAGCGATTCGCGCCTACGTGATCCGCGAGGCGCAGCGCGAGAAGCAGCGGCTGGCGAGCCCGTGAGGCCCCGCCGCGCGGTCAGCGCGTGGGCGTTGGAATCTGCATCAGGAGGTTGCCGCCGGCGCCCGTGACGAACTGCGGCAGCTTGCCGTCCCACTTCGCGAGGTACTGCTGCTGGATCAGCGTCGCGGTGAGCGACTGCGTGACCTTGGCGTTGTACTCGGACTCGGCGGCGGCGCGAAGCCTGAGGGCGGCCGCCTCGCCCTCCGCGCGCGCCTGGAGCGCGGCGCCCTCGCCGCGCTCGCGGGCCACCTTCGATTCCGCCTCGCGCTTGGCCTGATCGACCTCGTAGCGCTTTTGCTCGGCGACCTGCTGGGCGATCTGCTTGCGCTCCACCGCCTGCTCGAAATCCTTGTCGAACCGGATGTCCTTGATGGACACCTCGGTGACCTGGATGCCGTATTTCAGCAGCCACTTGGTGAGGCCGTCCTGCACGTCCGCCTTGATCTTGGGACGCTGCTGCAGGATGTCGTTGGCGGCGTGAACGGCCGTGTTCGCCTTGAGCACCTCGGCCGCGGCCGGGTCGATGATCGACTGCTCGTAGCGCAGCCCGACCGTGCGATAGACCTCGGGCGCGCGCTCGCCGATGAGCCGGTAGTTCAGCGCCATCACCGCGTGCACCGCCTGGATGTCCACCGACGCGGCGTCGTACCGCGCCTCGTGCTTCTGCACGCGCGTGTCCATCTGGATGACGTCCTTGTACGGCAGGACGAAGTGCAGCCCGTTGTAGAGCGGGTCCTTCTCGACGTTGCCGAAGACGGTGACCACGCCGATGTGGCCGGCGTCGACCACCACGAAGCTCGAGAGCGCCACGATGAGCAGCCCCAGCACCACGCCGACGACCTGCACTCCGCGCCCGATCGCCGCGAGCGGCAGCCGCGATCGGGTCGCGTCACGCACCTGCGCGGCCGTCGAGACGACGAGCCGGCCGACCAGGACACCACCGACGATCAGCACCGCCGCGAAGATCAGCTTGGTCATCTGTCCCTCCCGTGAGGTCAGCCCGTCCCGAGGTCGTAGCCGCGCGGCTTGATGCAGTCGTCGAACACCTGCCCGCGCTTCTGCATGTTGGACCGCCAGTAGACGAGGTTCTCCCGGATCCAGCGCGAGACGAGCCCGAGATCGCGCTCGGCCTCGCGGCGCGCCTGGCCGTCGCAGTCGAGCACGTCGAGCAGCACGTGCGTGGGCTCGGTGGCGGCCGCCTGGCGGGCGAGCCGCAGGCTTTTCGAGGTCGAGCCCACCTCGGGCGTCGTCTCGTATCCGGCCGCCACCAGGCAGGCGGCGAAGCCGGCGAGCGGCGCGGCGGTTTTCTTCGACCACTCCGCGCAGCGCTTTCGGTCCGCGTCGACCTGACTCGCCGCTTGGTCCTTGAGCGGCGTCGCCTTCAGATTGGCGGTGGTCGTGCAGCCCGCCAGGACCAGCAGCAGGGCGGCGGCCAGCGGCGCCGGCCTCATCGAGGGTCGAGCTCGCGCGTTAACGTGTTTGATCCTGGAAATAGCGCCTGCCGCCGAGCGGCGGCGGCGGCAGCAGGAAGTCCTTGGTGTCCTCCGGCCCTCTGAACTGATTGGTGTTGGCCACGGAGACCTCCACCCGCTTCCACCCCTTGCCGCGCATGCACGCGCGGTAGATGGGCTCCAGGCTGTCGGGGCCGTACGGGCTTTCCTTCGCGTCCTGGATGCAGGCCGCGCTCTCGCGCTCGAAGTCAGTGACGACTCCGCCGGGCCGCTCCCAGTAGTGGGAGCAGCCGGCCAGGGCCAGCACCGCGAACGTCAGCAGCGACTCGAGGGGGGGTCGCACGTTGCCGTCAAGCTATGTCGGGGGGCGTATGGCCGTCAATGGCCTTGACGAGGCGGGGGCGCCGGGGGCGTCGGCGCCTTTTACGCTCTCGATTGCCCGGCGCACGACCGCGGCGGGAACGGGTTGAATCAACACACCGCTCCTCGCTTGGCATCCCGCGTGCCAGCAGGCAGGGGAATGCGAAGCGAAATGCCGAATTGTTGCTGCGGGAGTGAGACTACGCGCCGCGGGTGTCAGGAGTCTTTTCGCCGTGCAAGATCCGGAGCCGCGAGCACTTGCCAGCCCCGGAGGACTCGGGTACGTTTGGGCCACGCTATGACGCGTCGCCTCTTCGCGCTGACCGTGGTTGTGGTGCTCTCTTGCAGTCAGCTCCTCGCCTACGCCAACCCACCCGATCCGACCTGGATCGCGGGCTTCTGGGACGACGCCGACTACGACGACGTCGTCATCCTCATCACGTCGACGGCGAGCGTGGCCGAAACGCGCTCGCTGTGCGCGCTCGAGCCGCACTGGGTTCCGATCTGGGCCATCCCGCTGGCCGACGACCGGCTCACTCCGAGCCCGGCGCGCCCCTCGCCCCAGCCGCGAGGCCCTCCGCTCGCCTGAACCTCCCCGCAGCGCGGCCGCCGATCGCGGCGGCTGGTCCGTCTGACTCGGCTCGCGGAATTCGTTTGGTCGGCACCGACCTGCCTACCGGGCAGGACCGCGAGCTCGCGCCGGCGCTCAGGTTCGCGGTTCTCAGAGGAGGGGCTCTCGATGACTGAACGAGCTGACGCAGTGACCGTGCCGATCTTCGACCGAAGTCCGCAGATGCGGGCCATCTGGACGATCGTCGACCACATCGCCGATACCGACGCGACCGTCCTGGTGCGCGGCGAGAGCGGGGTGGGCAAAGACGTGGTCGCCCGCGCGATCCACGCGCGCTCGACTCGCGGCCACGGTCCGTTCGTGCGGGTCAACTGCGCCGCGATCCCGTCGGGGCTCCTCGAGTCGGAGCTGTTCGGCTACGAAAAGGGGGCGTTCACCGGGGCCTCGCACCGAAAGCTCGGCCGCTTCGAGCAGGCGCACCAGGGCACGATCTATCTGGACGAGATCGGCGACCTGTCGCTCGAGCTCCAGGCCAAGCTCCTGCACGTCCTGCAGGACTTTCGGTTCTCGCGCGTCGGCGGGCGCGGGCTGGTCCACGTGGACGCCCGCGTGATCGCCGCCACCAACTGCGACCTCGAGCGCGCGATGGCCCGGCTGCTGTTCCGCGAGGACCTGTACTACCGCATCAACGTCGTGGATCTGCGAATTCCCCCGCTCCGGGAGCGGCGCGAGGAGATTCCGGGGCTGGCGGCCTGGTTCCTGGATCGCTTCAACACGCAGTACGGACGGCAGAAGCGGCTCGCGCCCGAGACCGTGGCGCTGCTCGTGGAGCACTCGTGGCCCGGCAACGTCAGAGAGCTGGAGAACACGCTTCGCCGCATGGTCGTCCTGGCCGACGGCGAGCAGGAGTTCGTCGATCTCGCCGGGAAGGATCGCGGGCGGTGCGCTCCGCTCGGGCCGGCGGCGCCGAACGGCGAGGGCCTGCGCGAGATCGGCCGCCGCGCGGCGCGGGAAGCGGAGCGCATCGCGCTTGCCGACGTGCTCGAGCGCGTGCGCGGAAACCGCCTGGCGGCGTCGCGCATCCTGCAGGTCAGCTACAAGACGGTGCTGAACAAGATCACGGAGTACGGCCTGACCCGGAGCCTGCACCCGAAATGATCGATATTTTCAGCAGGCGTCACGCCGTGTAGGAGGTAGCGACGATGCTTCGGTCATCGCGATCGTGCCCGTCGTCGTGCTGTTCGCGACGATCGAGCGCCATCTGGTCGGCGGCCTAACGGCCGGGAGCGTGAAGTGAGGGCCGGCGAGACGAAAACGCGCCCGAGAAGGAGGTTTGGCCCTTCTCGGGCGCGGCGGATCGTGTGCGGCGTTACGGCAGGCTGACGGTCGTGCCGTCGCCCGTCGCGGAGACGTTGAAGGTCCCGGCCGCGCTGTTCGGCGTGTACGAGTACGCCTGCCAGCCGGTCGGCGGGGCAGGGATCGAGGCCATGAAAGGACCGGCCGTCTGGTTCTGGGCGTTGGTCGCGACCACGGTGAGCGCGGCGAGGTTCGGCGCCACGTTGCCCATGTGGGCGCCGTAGATCGAGACGGCGGACGCGAGCGTCCGCGAGTCGGCCTGGGCCTTCGCGACGCGCGCGCGCGCCTGCACGTTGGCGTAGAGCGGGATGGCGATGGCCGCCAGGATGCCGATGATCGCGACGACGATCATCAGCTCGATGAGGGTGAAGCCTCGCTGATTCGCTACCGTGAGCCGCTTCTTCGTCCACCACTGCAACATTTGTGAGCCCCCTATCTGAGCGCTGTTGATTGAGATGATCGTCTGTCGGTCGGATGGAATTGCAGCTTCAGTGCCATGCGTTCGCAGGAACGAGAACGTCGACTTCCCGCGCACTTGAAGTAATCGATCCCGTCGCGTCGTCAACGACGCGTGTTCGACTCCTGTCCAGACAAGGCGGCACCGTGCGAGCTTGTGACCACTGAACAATTTCGTTCCACACGCTCGTCGTGTCGCGGGTTTCGAGCTCGGTTCCGGCGCTCGGTCGAGAGGTGGCGCCGGGTTTCCGGTAATTCTCGCGCCAAGGCCGTGTAGAGTCGTGGGCAATGTCCGGGCCGGTTCGCCTCGGCGCTCTCCGTCATCGAGATTTCCGACTGTTCTGGATCGGCCAGCTGATCTCCCAGGTCGGGACCTGGATGCAGAGCGTGGCCCAGGCTTGGCTCGTCCTCGAGCTGACCCACTCGCCGCTCCAGCTTGGACTCGTGAGCGCGCTCCAGTTCACTCCGGTTCTCTTCCTCTCGCCCATCGGCGGCGTGCTGAGCGACCGCTTCGCCAAGCGGCGGGTGCTGCTCATCAGCCAGACCGCGATGCAGCTGCAGGCGTTCGTGCTCGCCGCCCTCGTGTGGAGCGGTCGCGTCCAGTACTGGCACGTCGCGGTGCTCGCGGCGATCTACGGTCTGGGTCGCGCGATCGACATTCCGGCGCGCCAGTCCTACATCACGGACCTCGTCGGCCGCGCCGATCTCGCCAACGCGGTCGCGCTCAACTCCGTGGTCATGAACGGCGCGCGCATCGTGGGGCCGGCCGTCGCGGGCCTGCTCATCGCCGCCTTCGGCGTCGCGCTGGCCTTCTTCCTCAACGGCGTCAGCTTCGTGGCGGTGCTGCTGGCGCTCGTGGCGATCCGGACGGAGGGCCGCCCCGACGCCGCCGGCCGGCTCGGGATCAGGGAAGGGGTGCTCGGCGCGCTGAGCTACGCCGCCGCCACGCCGCCGGTCGCGTTCACGCTCGGCCTGATGGTCGTGGTGAGTCTCGTCGTGCTCAATTTCAACGTGATCGTCCCCCTGGTGGCTCGCGACGTGCTGAACGAGGATGCCCATGGCTTTGGGCTCCTGATGTCCTCGCTGGGCGCCGGCGCCGTCGCCGGTGCCTTCGGCGTGGCGCTGCTTCGACGCGGCCAACCCCCGCTCGCATTTCTCGTGGCTTCCGGAGCGACGCTCTGCGCCGGTCTCGTCGCGCTGGCGCTGGTCGGCCACTTCGGCCTGGCCGCCGCGGTGCTGGCCCTGCTGGGATGCTGCCAGATCCTGTTCACCACCGGATGCAACACGACCTTGCAGCTCATGGCGCCCAACGAGCTACGCGGGCGAGTGATGGGGCTCTACACGGTGACGTTCGCCGGAATGACGCCGTTCGGATCACTGTTGATCGGCTACGTCGCCGAGCACCAGGGTATCCGGGCGGCCTGCGCGGCCGGCGGCGCCATCGGCCTCCTGGGCATCGCGGTGCTCCTGCTGGTCGCCCACCGGTCGGGGATCATCTGGAGCCACGGATCGGCGGTGTAGCCGCCGGGCGCTACTCGTCGTTCAGCAGATCGCGCACACGGTCCATCATCTCGTCCTTGGGATAGATCGCGCTCAGGGCCCGCGCGCGGGTCAGCGGATCGCTGGCGAAGAAGCGCTCGTAGAGCACCTGCCGGCTGCCGAAGGCGCTGCCGGCGACGTCCCACGCCAGGCGGAACAGCTTCACCCGATCGCGGGCCGAGGCGGTGTCGGTCGCGAGATACTGCTCGATCTGCGGCGCGAGTGGGCCGCGGAAGTCCGCCTCGGTCGGCGTGATCATGAAGCTCGACGAGCCGAGCAGCTGCAGGATCTCCACCATGCGCGGGTACGCGGTCATGAAGAGGTTGCGCGTGCTCTCGGCCGGCAGCGGGGCCGGGCACATGACGCCCCACTCGTCGAGCTGCGCGTCGGCCTCGGCCGCGCGCATGCACGCCCTCGTGAGCTCGGTGTAGAGCATCAGCTCGGCCAGGCGCTCCTCCGCCTGCGGCAGGTGCGCGTTGCCGAGCGTCCTGGTCATCAGGAGCGCCAGGCCCAGGACGAACTCGCACTTGGCGAGGTTCTTGGCCGCGCCCTGGTGCGCCGTGTGGGTCATCGAATGGGTGGTCGTCGCCGTCGCGTTCAGCAGATCGACGTCGCCCAGCAGGAACACGCGCTCCCACGGCACCAGCACGTCGTTGAAGAACACGACGCAGTCCATCTCCTCGAAGCGCGAGCCCAGCGGATGCTCGAAGTGCGAGCGGCCCAGGTCGAAGCTCTCCCGGCACAGGAACTTGAGCCCGGGAGTCGCGCACGGAATGGCGAAGTTGAGCGCGAAGGGGCTGTGGGTTTCGGTGTGCCGCGCGACCCGCGGCGAGTAGACGGCGATCTCGTCGGACAGCGGACCCAGGGTCGCCAGGATGCGCGCGCCGCGCACGACGATGCCGGCGTCGGTCTCCCGCACCACCTGCAGCGCCGTACCGGCCTCGAGGTTGAAGACGCCGCTCGAGGTACGGCTTCGTTGAAGGTTGATCAGCGAGTGGGTGAGGGTCAGGTCGCGCTCGCTGATGTATTCGTAGTAGCGGCGTATGTTCTGGCCGAACTCGGGCCGGCCGCGCGCGAAATAGCTCGCGGCGGCGGACCAGGCCGCGAACGTCACGTTCATGAAGTCGGGCGAGCGGCCCATCATCCCGCACGTCGTCCGCGCCCAGCGCAGCATCATCGCGCCCCGCCGCGCCAGATCCTCCTTCGTGCGCGGGATGATGAACGACAGGCCCAGCCGCTCGCCGCTCGTCGGCGACACGAACGTCATCTCGTCGGGCCGCTCGTGCTGCTGATCGTAGAGCGAGGCGATGGCGCGCACCCCGTTGGCGAGACCGGGGTGCGTGGTGACGTCCTTCACGCGCTCGCCGCGCAGCCAGACCTCGCACTCCTGGGCCTGGAGGCCCTTGATGTACTCGGCGCCCGTCCGTGCCGCCATCGCGCGCTCCTCGGGTGCCGGCGCTACTTGAGCTTCAGATCCTCGCAGGGCGCGGCGTACGGGTAGCCCTGGATCAAGCCCGCGCCCGGCACCTCGACGCGCGAGCCGACGCCCCAGATGAACCCCTGCTGGAAGATCGGCGCGACCATCGCCTGGTCGATGACAGTCTTCTGGATCTGATTGAGCATGGTCTCACGCTTCTTGCGATCGAGCTCCTTGGCCTGCAGCTGGAAGAGGTCGTCGATCTCGGGCAGCGAGCCGTAGGCGTAGAGACCGCTCTTGGTGAAGAACGGCTCGAGCCGTGCCGCCGCGTTGCCCGCGGCGCCGGTCGCGCCGATGAGCAGCCCCTTCAGCTTCTTCTCGTGCCACGTGGTCATGAAGGTAGCGCGCTCCATCGTCACCACGCGGGTACGGATTCCGATGCCCTGCAGGTAGCCGCCCACCGTCTCGGCGAGTGAGGTGTAGGGCGGCAGCGGCGTGAGGTCGCCCGCCTCGAACCCGTTGGGATAGCCCGCGTCGTTCATCAGCTGCTTGGCGCGCTTGGTGTCGAGCGGCGGCGCCGGGACCTTGAGCGCGAAGTCAAATTCCGGCGGCACGAAGCCGCCGGTGGTCTTGCCGTAGCCCAGCATCTCGGCCTGATTGATCGCGTCGCGGTCGATGACGAGGCTCGCCGCCTGGCGGACGCGCTTGTCGTGCCACGGCGACTTGGGATCCCACTGGTCGAGGAAATCGAGCCAGTAGATGCCGTAGAGCAGGGGCGCGGTGATCCTGACGCCGGGCGTGCGCTTGAGGTCCTCGGCGGCCGCGCCCACGAACAGGAACGCGATGTCCACCTCGCCGGTCTTCACCGCGGCCGCGCGCGTGCTCTCGTCGGGAATGCTGCGCATGATGATGCGCTTGACGTGCGGCGCCTTGCGCCAGTAGTCGGGGAACGCGTCGAGCACCAGCTCGATGCCGGGCTGGAACGAGACGAACTTGAACGGCCCAGCGCCCACCGGCGCCTTCTTGTAGGCCTCCTCGCCCACCTTCTCGATGTACTTCTTGGGCACGATCCACGCAGCACCGGTGGCCGAGGTGCCGTAGAACGCGATGAAGTCCGGCCACGGCTCCTTGAGCACGAAGCGGACGCGGTTGGGCGCCAGGACCTGGACTTCCTTGACCTTCTCCTTCAGCAGGCGTGCCGAGGCGCCCTTGTAGCGCTCGAAGGTGAACTTCACGTCGTCGGCGGTCACCGGATCGCCGTTGTGAAACTTGGCGTTCCTTCTCAGGACGAAATCGTAGCTGAGCCCGTCCTTCGACATCGACCACGACTCGGCGAGGCTCGGCGTGCTGATGTTGCCGGGCATCGGCTTGAGCAGCGCGTCGTGCAGGGCGTACAGCACCATGAAGGGCGTGATGAGCGCCTCCGTATCGCCGGGATCGAGCCAGCGCGAGACGAGCGTCACGTGGACGCCCCAGACCATCGTCCCCGGGTCCGGCGCGGCGAGCGCGGGCGTGCCGGCCGAGACGGCGAGGAGGACGACCAGAAGGACGCCGAGACAGGAACGGAGGAACATCAGGACACCTCCAGGGGTGTTGGGTGTCGGGCGGCGTCACGCTCGCTGGCCGGCGCCGCCGACGCAGGGAACGACAGGCTCGTCGGCGCGTTGGCCTCGAAGGGGCTCCACAGGCCGAGCTCTTTTCCGATTTCTCTCAACGCGGGCAGCACTTCCTCGCCCATGAGCCGAATGCACGTGCGCGTGTCCGCGCTCGAGACGAATCCGTCGGCCGCCCAGAAGCCGAGGATGGACGGCCGCGTCTCTTCGAGCAGCCGCCGGAGCTTCGGGATCACGGTCTTCGGCGTGCCGGCGACGATCATCTGGCTGTTGATCTGGTCCTCGAACGAAGCTCCGCGCGGATTCGACCGGCGCCCGACCGCGTACTCGACGAACTGCGTGCGGATCGAGGGCGAGAAGTAGCCGGACGGTGTGGACCAGACCGGGTGCGCGAGGCCGGTGAACTCGCCCTGCATCCACATGAACTGCCGCGCGTTCTCCAGGGCCTTCTCTTCGGTTTCGGCGACGTGGCAGCGCTGCAGGTAGCCGCGGTACTCGGGGCCGCCCGCGTAGCCCGCCTCGGCCGCGACCGAATCGTAGAGCTGCCAGATCTTCTTGGTCGCCTCGATCTCGGTGCTGAGCGCGATGTACGGGTAGCGTTTCTTCGCAGCCCAGATGATCGTCTCCTTGCTGAGCACGCCGGGAATCCAGACCCGCGGGTGGGGCTTCTGCAGCGGCACCGCCCACGGGTTCACGACGCGATGCTGATAGTGCGAGCCCTCCCACCGGAAGGGCCCGGGCTGCGTCCACGCCTTGACGATCAGGTCGTGCGCCTCCTCGAAGCGCTCGCGGTTGAAGGCGGGGTTGACGCCGGTGGCGAGCTGCTCCTGGCCGCCGCCGCGGACGAACCCGGACACGAGGCGTCCGCGCGAGACCATGTCGATCATCGCCAGCTCCTCGGCCAGGCGGACCGGGTTGTCGGCGAGCGGCAGCGGGTTACCGAGCAGGACGATCTTCACGCGCCGGGTGGTCGCCGCCAGG